>Ga0208492_1001681_pt1 | contig 12755 bp, 9 predicted proteins | sample Subbioar_CSW14AB_FD_184820 | JGI IMG/M metagenome (GOLD analysis project Ga0208492, IMG submission 184820) | Serpentinite rock and fluid subsurface biosphere microbial communities from McLaughlin Reserve, California, USA - CR12Mar_CSW14AB (SPAdes) | ecosystem: Environmental > Terrestrial > Deep... | reverse complement strand
ACAGAATTATTTTGGTCAGACAAATTAACATAATTTCTTCTGAATAAATTAACAAAATCGATACCGGAATCTTATTTATGGGAAAAAGCCTTTTAAACATTTGTCTGACAATTCAAAACATCCTGTAACGGATCGAATCAAAGACAATTTAATATCAGTCATTGTTCCTGACGATTCTGCTTACTCTTAATAGTAAAGCCACCGAAATTACCGATAATAAAACCACTACATAAACAAGTGTATCATAATGTTCAAGCGGACTGAACTTATCCTTCTGAATAACAATAACACCGCCCAGAGCAGCAGCCACCCCACCGGCTATCTGCTGAAGTGATGAATTTACACCCATAAATGCTCCCCGGTCCTGCTTCTGAGGCAATGCTGAAGTGAGCGAAATGGAGGGAACGGTGCGACTCATAAAACCAATCTGCAGGCCCAGATTCATAATCAGAACCATCCAGAAAGGAGTTGGCCCGAGGTTGGCATAGATAACTATTACCACTATCAGAATCAGGGAAGCAATTGTAAAAAGATGAAATTTATCGAATCGGTCACTCAGTTTACCTACAATCGGCATGATAGTAAGTGTACAAATGCCCGAGGCCATATAGATGAACGGAAGCTGTTCATTGGTAATTTTCAGGTTATTTATTACATATGCACTCCCCCAGGGCATCATCATAAAGCTGCCAAGCGAAAGAAAGGCAGTCGCCAGAAAGCCAACCCTGTATTTACGCAAAGTCAGCGTATGCCATAAATGACCTATCGCATTCTGCTCATTTTTATGATTCAGATGCGCTTTCATCGACTTTAATTTCAAGACAAGGGAAAGCCAGATAATTAAAGACAAGCCCACAATCATTAGAAAGGGCGATTGCCAACCCCATACATTGGCTATATATAAACTCAGCGGAATTCCCAAAACCTGACTTGCCCCAAAACCCATTTGAAGGAAACCAAACACCCTGCCTCTGCGCTCCAGTGGAAAAATATCAGAAACAATAGTCATGGCAATAGCACCAATCACTCCTCCAAATAACCCGGTAAAAATACGTGCCGATAAAAGCATCGGATAGGTATGACTGAGACCACAGAATAGCGTGCCGAGAATAAAGCCTATATAAAAGAATAAAAGTAATTTCTTTCTATCGAAACGGTCAGCAAACCCGGCAGTCAGCAATCCCGAGATTCCTGCACTAAATGCATACGCCGATACAGACAAACCAAACTGTGTAGTGCTCAGATTCAATGATTTCATCAGCATATCACCAAGCGGTGATATGACAATAAAATCAAGAACTACCGTAAACTGTGTCAGGGTGAGAATCAGTATTACAAAAATTTCATACGATGAGAATTTCTGCTTTATATCTTTTGCATCCCGGCTCATCCTGAGATAGTATAATTAGTCATACCAATATTGCCAATTAGGTTCGGCATTGCAAAATAAGGTTTATAGTCTAAACTGACACTATTGATTCTTGTTCCTTATTTTATGTAATCCTATATTTACTTTACACATTACACAAAAAACTATCTCATGCGCAAATTATTCTACCTTCTGCTTCTCAGTATGATCAGCACCTCAGTGATTTCCCAGGAAAGCGCTGCAAAAAAAGAGAATGTAATCTATCACGGAAAGGAGTCTTTCATTATTGAAGGCACCGGAGTGGCTGAATCTGAAAAAGAAAGTCCATATGATCGTTTACCGGCCTCTTATAAAACTAAAGTCAGAAAACCGGTCTGGGACCTTTCAAAAAACTCAGCAGGAATTTCCATCAGATTTAATACCAATTCAAGTTCTGTAAAAGTCAAGTGGGCATTGCTCAACGATACTAAAATGAACCATATGGCCGAAACCGGCATCAAAGGAGTAGATCTGTATTGTAAGCTTAACGGAGTATGGACTTATGTAAACACAGGTAGACCAACGGCTAAGGAGAATGAAGCTTCCCTCATTAGTGGACTTAAACCGGGAGAAAGAGAATTTAAACTCTATCTGCCGCTCTACGATGGGACCACAAAAGTGGAGATAGGAATAGACAACGGAAGTACAATTACCAAACCTGCTGCCGATAAAAAACTGCCGATCGTATTTTACGGAACCAGCATCTTACAGGGAGGTTGCGCCTCCAGACCGGGAATGGTATTCACCAGCATCATTTCCAGAAAACTGAATGTAGATTGTATAAACTTTGGTTTTAGCGGCAATGGCCGAATGGACCCGCCAATGGCTGAGCTTATTTCAGGGATTAAAGCTTCTTATTATGTAATTGACTGCCTTCCGAACATGACTGCACAACAGGTAACCGACAGCGTTATCCCATTAGCAAAAACTATTCGTTCCAAAAATCCGGCAACACCAATTGTGTTTGTTGAAAATGTAGAGTATACAAGAGCTATTTTTCAGGAGAGTTTGTTAAACAGCATGAATGAAAAGAACCGTGCATTAAAAACAGAATTCGACAAATTAGTTCGGGGAGGTATGAAGAACCTTATTTATATCCCTGCAGCCGGCTCAATCGGAACTGATTATGAGGGTACTGTTGATGGAACCCACCTGACTGATCTGGGCTTTTTACGCTATGCCGATTATTTGATTGAAAAATTCAGGGAACATAAACTTGCAATCCGCTAGCTAAGTCTGAAATAGTTTATAAGGGAAAGGCCTGTTGACATACAATTTATGCAAACAGGCCTTCTTCATTATTCAGTCAGGCTGAGTTTCATGAACAGAATTACTAAATCTATTGTTTTACGTCATATCGACGAGCAACGACAATTTTAATTTAAGCTCCAAACATAAGGCGAAGAGATATCTTTTACTAACAGACCAACACATTAATAAAAATCTTTTCTCCTTCAAATGAAGACCATTAATAAAAAACTCTTAAAATCTACTCTTTAAAAATTTACCGGTATACGATTTCTTTTCTTTGATCAGATCTTCAGGAACTCCTTCAAAAACAACATTTCCACCCTTATCGCCCCCCTCAGGTCCGATATCAATTACCCAATCAGCACATTTGATTACATCCATATTGTGTTCAATCACTATGATGGAATTACCCTGATCAATCAAAGCATCAAATGATTTAAGCAGCTTCTTAATATCGTGAAAATGTAATCCTGTAGTCGGTTCATCAAAAATAAACAGGGTCTTGCTGCTGTTATTACCCTTTACAAGGAAAGAAGCAAGCTTGATTCGTTGTGCTTCACCTCCCGACAACGTGTTGGACGACTGCCCCAGATGGACATATCCAAGTCCCACATCTGCGAGGGGTCTGATTCTGGATAATATCTTTGGCTCTTTATCAAAAAAATCCAGAGCCTCATCTATGGTCATATCCAGCACATCAAATACATTTTTGTCTTTATAGGTTATATCCAGTACATGCTGCTTAAATCTCTTCCCGCTGCAGGCTTCACATGGCAGAAAAATATCAGCCATAAACTGCATTTCAATTTTCACTTCACCCTCCCCCTGACAAGTATCACAACGCCCGCCTTCCACATTAAATGAAAAAGCAGACGGCTTTAAACCGGCAGCTTTCGCCGATCCCTGCGATGCGTAAAGATTTCTGATCTCATCCCATGCTTTCACATAAGTTACCGGATTTGAACGGGAAGAGCGCCCGATTGGGTTCTGGTCAACAATCTCAACCTGTTCAATCCTGCCAAAATCACCCTCTATAGAATCATAAGCGCCGGTCTGCTCACCTGAATAATTGCCTATCGCTTTTTGTAAAGCCGGTTGAAGAATTCGCTTTACCAGTGAAGTTTTACCGGAACCGGATACCCCTGAAACCACACAAAGCACATTCAGAGGAAACCGGACATCAATATTTTTAAGATTATTCTCTCTTGCCCCTTTAATAATAACAGAATCACTCCACTTACGGCGATGTTCAGGTATTTCAATAGACAGTCTGTTACTGAGATATTGACCGGTAAGACTATTTTTATCTTTTATTATTTCTTCGAAAGATCCGGTGAACACAAGATTACCCCCATGAGTTCCGGCTTCAGGTCCGATATCAATGATATGATCAGCCGCATGCATAATCTCTTCTTCGTGTTCTACCACCAGCACCGTATTACCTACATTTCTGAGTGATTTCAACACTTCGATAAGACGCTGAGTATCTCTTGGATGCAGACCAATACTCGGTTCATCCAGAACGTACACAGATCCCACCAGAGAGCTTCCCAGAGAAGTAGCCAGATTAATCCGCTGTGACTCTCCTCCTGAAAGCGTATTGCTAAGCCTGTTCAAAGTCAGATAACTTAAACCCACATCGTTCAGAAACTTCAGACGGTTACTGATCTCCATCAACAGACGTCTTGCAATTTTCATCCCAGCAAGATCAAGCTCCAGTGAGCTGAAAAATTCCAAAGCCTTATCTAAAGGCATTAAAACAATATCGGTTATTGACCGACCGCCAACCTTTACATAAGAAGCATCCTGTCTCAAACGGCTTCCCATACACTCGGGGCAATTGGTCTTGCCTCTGTATCGTGAAAGCATCACTCTGTACTGAATTTTATACGTTTGAGATTCAAGCTCTTTGAAGAAATCATCCAGTCCGCTGAAATAAGTATTACCCGTCCACAATATTTTTTTTTGCTCCTCTGTCAGCTGGTTATATGAACGGTGAATCGGGAAGTCAAACTTAATGGCATTTCTGGTCAGATTATTTAGCCATTGCCCCATCTTCTCTCCGCGCCATGGTGCAATAGCCCCGTCATAAACAGATTTGCTTTTATCCGGGATAACCAGATCTTCATCAATTCCGATAACCTTACCATAACCTTCGCAACGTTTACAGGCACCAAAAGGATTATTAAAACTGAAAAAATTAGGACTGGGCTCTTCAAACCGGATTCCGTCAAGTTCAAACCTGTCGCAAAACACATGGGTCTCTCCTCCCGCTTCCACCAGACAATCTCCCCTTCCTTCAAAAAAAGCAGTCTGCACAGAATCTGCAATTCTGCTCAGGGTTTCTTCCTCATCACTTACGCTAACCCTGTCGATCACTATTTTGATATCTGTATCAGAAGCTGATTTTTTGTTCCCTATCGATTTATCTTCAAGTACATCTTCTATTTTAACCAGAGTACCTTCTATCAGAATACGTGTGAAGCCCTTCTGAAGCAGGACAGCGAGCTCCTCTTTTAATGACCTGTTATTATGTGCGTGTAAAGGGCAAAGTATCGTTATGGTGCTGTCAGCTTCCAGACTGCCAATAAAATTGATCACATCGGTAACTGTATCCTTTTTTACTTCCTTACCTGATACAGGCGAAAATGTCTTGCCTATTCTGGAAAACAGGAGTTTTAGATAATCATAAATTTCTGTAGATGTACCTACCGTTGAACGCGGATTACTGGTAATAACCTTTTGTTCAATAGCAATGGCAGGAGCTATTCCTTTGATATAATCTACATCAGGTTTATTCATACGGCCCATGAACTGTCTGGCATAAGAAGAAAGACTTTCAACATAACGCCTCTGCCCTTCTGCATAAAGCGTATCAAATGCCAGTGAAGACTTACCCGATCCGGACATACCGGTAATTACAACCAGCTTGTTTTTGGGTATTGCCACATCTATATTCTTCAGATTATGAACTCTGGCACCTTTTATGATAATATATTTTTTAGGGTCTTTTTCCGATTCTTTGTTCATTTTAAAACTCAGGGCTGTGTTGTATCGCAAATTATATAAAGGCTATGAATAGAATTGCAAAAATACTTCTATAAGTAGTTTATTACATTCACCTGATGAAATATTCTTTGATTTTGGCAAAAAAATTGCTTCATTTGAAATAAGAACCAATTATTTTTCCAACTAAAAGACGCAGACTATCGGATAAACTCTACTTGAACATTTTTCGGAATTTATACATTAAGAGGGATAATAAGTATGAGTGTTATAAATATTCAAACGATCAGCGATCAGGATTTAGTACATCAGTACATTCAAGGTCATGAACAAAGTCTGGAGGAATTGATCCGCAGACACAAATCAAAAATTTACACATCCATCTATTTACTGGTTAAAGATTCATATCTGGCAGAAGATATTTTTCAGGATGTCTTTATAAAGGTTATTAACACTCTGAAAGCCGGCAGATATAACGAAGAAGGTAAATTCCTTCCCTGGGTAATCCGTATTGCCCATAATCTCGTTATTGATCATTTCAGAAAAGAAAAGCGTACTCCTCTGGTTACTACTGCCGAAGGCTTTGACATCTTCGAGGTGTTGAAATTCTATGATGAAAGTGCTGAAGACAGACTAATCCGTGATCAGACTCACCGGGATCTGAGAGAACTGATTCATCACCTTCCCTCGGAACAAAAGGAGGTACTTATAATGAGGCATTATGCAGATCTGAGCTTTAAAGAAATTGCTGATCTTACAGGCGTAAGTATCAATACCGCACTGGGAAGAATGCGCTACGCATTAAGCAATTTGCGTAAAATGATGCTAACCAAAGAATTAAGTCTTAAAAACATTTAGAAAAAGAAGTGAAAAAATTTTCTGTTTTGTAAAACATTAAATACATAAGTACGTTTAAATTAGAAATTTAATCTGCTTATGATAGAAACTTCTACACATAAATCCAGTTCATTAAAAGAAATTCAGGCTGAAAGTAATTTAAGGGCTGAAGATCTTGGAGAAGAAGAACAGGCTTTTTACAATTCGATTAAGCCTGAACTGAACTCAATTATTTCTGAACCGTCCAAAGAATCCATCAGAAAAATACTGGAGCACTCAAAGTCTATTCAATCACATTAAGCCGGCAAATCCCTTAGCTTTTTGATTATTATTCTATAAGGATAAATTAATCAAAGCTATATTTGCTTTGTGTTAAGAAAAGACCGGTATAAAGCCTTTGTTGATTATTTCTCTTCCCATCAGCCGGAAGCAGAAACTGAGCTGCATTACGAAAATCCTTACCAGTTACTGGTGGCTGTAATTCTTTCAGCTCAATGTACAGACAAACGGATTAATCAGGTTACACCACGTCTTTTTGAACGCTATCCAGATCCGGAGAGTCTGGCTGCATCTGATTCGGATGAGGTCTTTCAATACATCAGAAGTGTAAGCTATCCCAATAATAAGGCGAAGCATTTGGTAGGGATGGCTCAAAAACTCATCTCTGAGTTTAACGGAGTAGTTCCATCCGACATCAATGATCTTCAGAAAATGCCGGGAGTTGGAAGGAAAACAGCAAATGTAATTGCCTCGGTCATCTTCAGTGCTCCTGCAATGGCTGTAGATACTCATGTATTCCGTGTGGCTAACCGTATAGGTCTGACCACAAATGCAAAAACTCCACTCGCGGTAGAAAAACAACTGGTAAGTTTCCTTCCGGAGGATAAGATTCACATTGCACACCACTGGCTGATTCTTCATGGCAGGTATATCTGCATTGCAAGAAACCCTAAATGTTCAGTTTGCCCTCTGAGTTCATTTTGTAAATATTATGCCAAGAGCCAGACAGAAACAGCACTGAAAAAGGCAGAGAACGCCAGATTGAAAAAAGCTAAAGAGCTCAAAAAGAAGAAGCAGGCAGTACAGACAGCAACAATGTTAAAAAAATTCATTGCAAAGTAATCGCCCGCTATAATTTTTTGAGATAATAATTAAATAACTTCAGGGCTTTGAAAGCAAGAATTATATTTTTCTAATTTTTTTAGCATTTTTAATTTTTAATTCTAACTTTGAACACGTTAAACTAAAATAATGAGCAACGCAGATAAATTAAAAGCTTTACAGTTAACACTGGATAAACTTGAGAAATCATACGGTAAAGGCACCGTTATGAAGCTTGGCGACAATGCTGTGGAACCAGTTGAGGCTATCTCTACCGGCTCGATCGGTCTGGATATTGCATTGGGAATCGGAGGCTTTCCTAAAGGACGGGTTATTGAAATTTACGGCCCGGAATCCTCAGGTAAAACAACTCTGGCCATTCATGCCATTGCAGAAGCCCAGAAAAAAGGAGGCATTGCCGCATTTATTGATGCCGAGCATGCATTTGATAAATTTTATGCGAGCAAACTGGGTGTTGATATTGAAAATCTGCTGATATCTCAGCCGGATAACGGAGAACAGGCTTTAGAAATTGCTGACAACCTGATCCGTTCAGGAGCAATTGATATCATCGTGATTGACTCTGTTGCTGCATTAGTTCCAAAGGCAGAAATTGAAGGCGAAATGGGCGATTCCAAAATGGGTCTTCATGCAAGATTAATGTCACAGGCTCTCAGAAAACTAACCGGAACAATATCTAAAACAGGATGCTGCTGTATATTCATCAACCAGCTGCGTGATAAAATCGGAGTAATGTTCGGCAGCCCTGAAACAACAACCGGAGGTAATGCCCTTAAATTCTACGCTTCATTACGTTTAGATATCCGTAGAATTTCACAGATCAAAGATTCAGATGAGGTTTCAGGTAACAGGGTTAAAGTAAAAGTTGTAAAAAACAAACTTGCTCCACCTTTCCGCATTGCAGAATTTGATGTGATGTTTGGAGAAGGCATATCGAAAGCCGGTGAGATTATTGATTTGGGCGTTGATTTTGACATCATCAAAAAAGCCGGATCATGGTTCAGCTATGGTGATACCAAACTCGGTCAGGGCCGTGACGCCGTAAAACAATTACTGCTTGACAACCCCGATCTGATGGATGAACTGGAAGGAAAAATCAAATCGACAGTTACTGCCGATCATATGGAAGAGAAGTAAATTCTTACTTAAATAAAAAAGGGCTGCTTACCTTGGTAAGCGGCCCTTTTTTATTGGCTATAGCCACTATTTAACTTTCAGCTGCTTCTGAAGCCAGCTATCCATATTTTCTCTTTGTTCAGGATACATCCAGTGCCCGGTTTCGAGGGCCAGAAATAAAGATTTAGGCGACTTAATGACATTATAAACTGCGTGCATAGAGGTAGGCGGACAAGTTTCGTCATTAAACCCCCAGCTATACATTCCGGGAACTTTTAATAATCTGGCAAAGTTCACCACGTCATAATACCCTGCGGTTTTGATTTTATCAACGGTACTTCCAGACTTTACATTATCATTCACAAACATATGAGGCCAGCCACCGGCTCGTCCTATAGTATATCCTGTAAGATCACTCAAAGCCGGATAATAAGCTCCCAGAAATTTAACCCGCGAATCAAGAGCTGCAGTAACAATTGATAATGCACCACCCTGGCTGCCACCGGTAACTCCCAGATTTGTTCCGTCGAACTCAGGCAATGAGGTTAAGAAGTCATTTGCTCTGATACATCCCATATAAACCCGCTTGAAATAATAGCGGTCTCTGTCTTCCAGATTAAACATCGGATAACCAGATAAAGCTCCGGCCGACAGATTTGTATAAATCCCGGCATCCATATTGACCGGTATGCCGTGAATTCCTATTTCGAGAGTAATTACCCCTTTCTCAGCAGTAGCTACATCACCATTGTAAGGCCTGATGCCTGCTCCGGGAACACGCAGTAAGGCAGGATATTTTCCCGGCTTCTTAGGCATGCAAAGTATTCCATACAGCCTGCTTCCGGGACGGAAATTCTGCATGTTTACATGATACACATTTACGGTTTCTGTACTCCTTTCAGGCAGCAGAGTCAGACGGGCATCGATCGGAATTTTAGCCAGATCAGCTTTGGCCGCATCCCAGAACTGAACAAAGTCTGCAGGACTTTCAGACGCAGGTTTAATCTGCGCCGCATCAAACCCAACTGTAGAAAGTCCGCGATACTTCTTGCCGTTCACCTCAGCAGTAACAATACAACGATAAAAACCCGGGTTCTTCATCGTGCCGGCACTGATTACATGCACTCCGTTGCTAAGCTGCAAGGAATCTCTCATTTCAGGAGCCATTTTCTCAGGTCCAAGCTCATACTTAATCTTTACATTTTTGAGAGGGTTTCCATACTGAAGTATGCTTACGTTAAATTTTACCTTCTCTCCTGTCTTATATTGCCAGTCGGTGTGGTCAGGAGCTACAATTACCTTTACATTTTGCTCCGGAGGTTGCGAACTGGCTTCCAGGACAGAAACCAAAAGAAGAATAAAAAAGAATAGCGATTTAATTTTTTTCATTGTTAATTAATTTTTCAGATCGTAAACACAAAATCAGGATAAAGTTTATACCTGAGGCTGTGATAAAACATTATTCAGCACTCAAATTCGGGATTAATAGAATCGGAAGCAAATTTATTTTTGCAAGAAAGCACTGAAGAACACAGGCTCAACAGAATAAAGAAATCTGAAAATAAAATAAAGAGATTTACTTACCCCGGGTCATCATGTACATGAAAACAACCCCGATAATGACGATGAATGCAAGTACAACAAGGCCTGTAGTAGCCCTGCGTTTGTCCTGACGCATCACCCAAATCAATAAAGCGACTAAGGGTATCAGAAATATAGAGAAGAAAATTATACTGGATGCGCTCATTTCAAAGTCAAATCTCGTGATTTATTTTTAAATCTTCTGAATATTTTAAAACAACATACGAGCCAGAGGAGCAACATCCTGACCAACAAAATCCTTGTTCAGGAATTTATAATATCCGGCTATCGCAATCATCGCTGCATTATCTGTACAATACTCAAATTTAGGAATATGAACCTTCCAGCCCTCAGTCAATGCCGCCTCATTCAATGCGGTTCTCAATCCTGAATTTGCAGATACTCCACCGGCAATGGCTATGGTTTTAATATCGTACTGGGTGGATGCTTTTTTTAGTTTGTTCAACAGGATAGATATTATTCGCTCCTGTACCGATGCACAAATATCCAAAAGGTTATTCTTCAAAAAATCAGGATCCTCTTTAACCCTGTCTCTGACAAAATACATAATAGAGGTTTTCAGGCCGCTAAAACTAAAGTTCAGGCCGTCGACCTGAGGCTCCGGAAATTTAAATGCATATTTATTCCCCTGCTGCGCATATTTATCAATAAGCGGCCCTCCCGGATAAGGCAATCCAAGAAGTTTCGCTGTTTTATCAAAAGCTTCACCTGCCGCATCGTCGTTGGTTTCTCCGATTACCTCCATGTCAAAATAGTCTTTAACCAGAACAATCTGGGTATGGCCTCCTGAGACCGTCAGGCAGATAAAAGGAAATGAAGGCTTATTCTCTTCAATAAAATGAGCAAGAATATGTGCCTGCATATGATTTACCTCAATTAAGGGTAAGCCTTTGGCCAGGGCAAATGATTTAGCGAATGAGGTTCCTACTAAAAGAGAACCTAATAATCCCGGTCCTCGCGTAAAAGCTACAGCATCAATATCATTTTTATGTATTTTTGCCACAGCTATGGCTTGATGAATCGCCGGAATGATATTTTGCTGATGAACTCGTGAAGCAAGCTCAGGAATTACTCCACCATAATTTTGATGGACTGCCTGACTTGCGATAACATTGGAACAAATCTTGCCATCTATACAGATTGCTGCGGAAGTGTCGTCACAGGAGGATTCAATGCCGAGGATAATTGCCAAAACTATATCGTAAAATTGTTGTAAATAATTAAAAGCACAAATTTATCAAAAAAGCTCTAAAAATAGGACTGTGGATACTGACAACATTTTTATTGTTGCTGGTTCTGATTGTTTTTTCTTTGCAATTCAGAAGTGTGCAAACTTATGTTGCAAAAAAAGCAGCTGCATACCTCTCCAAAGAGCTTAAGACCCGGGTTGAAATCGGAAGTCTCTATGTTATCCCTTTCAAATCTGTTTTACTGGACAGTCTGTATATCGAAGATCAACAAAAAGATACTCTTTTATTTTCACCCGAATTTTCTGCAAATCTGAGTTATTTTTCACTGGATAACCGAAGAATCACCGTAAAATCTCTGGAACTGAATGGCGGTAAGTTCTATCTTAAAAAATACACAGACAAAAGTACTAACCTGTCTTTTATTCTAAACTATTTCAAATCAGGCACTAAAAGTCAAAAGAAAAAAAGAAAATTCGATATCGAATTGAATAAGATTGCACTGGATAACATTGCATTCAAATACAAAAACTATAACAACACCAGTCCTAAAAAGGGAATCAATTTCAATGATATTGAGGTCAGGAATCTAAGTACCACACTATTAAATCTCGACACCAAAAACCATTTGCTGAAGGGCGAGGTTAAGCACATGACCTTCAGGGAAAAAAGTGGATTCTATTTGAAAAATCTCAGAAGCGCTGTCATTATAGACAAGGATCGGATGGAGTTCAAGGAATTGCTGATTGAAACACCTGAATCTAAAATCGGAGATTACTTTCAGATGAAATATTCTTCTTTTAAAGACTTTAGTCAGTTTATCGGTAACGTAATCATTCAGTCCAATTTCAAAAACGCATTAATCAACAGCTCTGACATTGCATACTTCTCTCCCAACCTTTCAAAAACCCCGGTCATTTTACAGGTAAACGGGCAAATTTCAGGACGGGTAAAAGATCTGAAAGCGCGAAATCTGATGATTCAAAGCGGACAGGCTACTTATCTGAAAGGGAATTTTGCTTTAAGCGGCTTACCAAATATCAAAGAAACCTTGCTGGATCTCAATTTCGAACAGATCTCAACCAATAAGAAGGATCTTGACCTTATACTGACCCGGGCCGGCCTGAACAAACAGGCCTTAATACCTGAATTCGCTGATAAACTGGGAACAATAAATTTCAAAGGTCGCTTTACCGGTTTCATTAACGATTTTATCGCTTACGGAG
>Ga0208492_1001680_pt1 | contig 12756 bp, 8 predicted proteins | sample Subbioar_CSW14AB_FD_184820 | JGI IMG/M metagenome (GOLD analysis project Ga0208492, IMG submission 184820) | Serpentinite rock and fluid subsurface biosphere microbial communities from McLaughlin Reserve, California, USA - CR12Mar_CSW14AB (SPAdes) | ecosystem: Environmental > Terrestrial > Deep... | reverse complement strand
TATACGCCACAGTATTTAGCAGGTGGATGGGTTGGTTGCGATGATCGTTTCATACGCTTCAACAGCAAGAATGGTGAAGGTGGCAGAGCTGCCATGCCAATTTGGGCTTACTTTTTTAATAAAGCATCTGCAGATCCTAACTGTGGAATTGACACCAAACTCAGCTTCGTTAAGCCTGAAGTAATGAGCAACGATATCATTATTGATTATATTAATGGAACCAACCAGATATTAGGTGGAGAAGGGGAAGACATGGGGGCCGGTACTTCAGAGGATTATGAAATTCCAAAAAACATTAAACCAGAGGAATTGGGTGCTGAGTCAGATTTGATAATTGACAATAAAAAACCTGCAATTCCTCCAGCATCACCAGCTAATAATCAACCTAAACCTGCAGATAAACCGAAAGCAGTTTTACCTCCACCGGTTAAAAAACCTGGCGGAAACAAATAGTCGATTGAAATAAATAATCAATCGGAATGAATGAAAAGTAATTTAATGAAATGGTTTGCCAAAATCCAATCCTGTTAGGATTGGATTTTTATTAATCCGAATGCGGGGCTTATATCACCTGATGCCTGATAAATCATATCAATTATATCCCGACCATATCGAGCATAAAAGGAAGCGAGGTTCTCCTGTCTTTCCTGTAAACTGTTGCCTGGGAACAAAGTGTTTTTAATTGTTTGTATCTGATGTGCTGCTGTAGAAAAATTTCTCTTCTCTGCCCGCTTCATTTTTTTCTCCAACTCGGCCACTTTTTTTAACGATTGAAGAGATAATGCAATCACATGATCTTTCAGACTGGCATCAATCTGCGTTGCCATTGTACTCAACTTTTCGTACAAAGTCTTCAAAGCGTCTTTTTCATTATCCAGATGTAGCTGATGTTGGGTATGTTTCTCTACATACTGGCTTATCAACTGATACTCTGGAAGAAATAAATCTGCATCTGTAAGTTGCAAACTCAATTGCTTTTGTGTTAGCTTGGCTGAAGCGATAGAAAATGAATTTCTAAGCATAATCAAAGGATATGCCACACCTGCTTTCTCAAAAACAGTTTTCAATTCCAGCCAATACGCCAGTTCTCCTCCCCCTCCTACAAAAATGATATTGGGCAAAATCGTTTCTTGAAAAGCGCCTCGCAAAATAACATTCGGACTAAACCGTTCAGGATGAGCATCCAGCTCCTGCATGATTTCCTGCTCTGTAAAACGCAACCCCATTGAGGATACCGTATACATATTTCCTTCCTTTTCTATTCGCTCTCTTTTATCATCTATCAAATAAAAAAGATTGATAGGTCTGCCTGCAGCCTGAACCTTGTAAAATTGACCCAGACTTTGCATGGTTGTATTTACTTCTTTATGGGAGAATTGCGTTGCTAGTTCTTTGGCCATTACCGGAACAAATAATTTTTTTAAAGCCTGATTATCGGGTATTAAAACAACTAAACCATAATGCCCAAATAAAGCATGCACCAGCGACAAAGTTGCTTCCTGAACAGACTTTCCATTGGCATAACATTTACGCAGCAGAGCTACCCACTCATTTCCATTTGGTAAAACCCCAATCTGACCAGCAATAGATTCAATCAAAGCAAGCAACTGCTTGTCAACCTTCATCCTACCTACTGCACCTGATTGTTTCGTATCCCAAATCCATCGGGTATTATCAATGTTGACAAATCCTAGCTCGTCCAAATCTGCGTCCTCACTTCCCATGTAAAAAACTGGCACAAAATTTTTATCAGGATATTTGGCTGATAGTTTTTCTGCCAACTTAATCACATGAAGAATTTTGTAAATAAAATACAAGGGACCGGTAAATAAATTAGGCTGGTGAGCTGTGGTGATAGTATACGTTGATGAATGGGATAGTAGCTCAATGTTTTTCAAGACAGCTTCCGCATTTCCCTGACCCGCATATTGCTCTTTCAGTGCCCCTGCAAGTACTTCCCGGTTTACCGGATGCTTATCTCTAGACTGCATGGAGGTAACTACTCCTGCCCAATTGGGCTCATGCAAATAAAAGGATCTGATATTTTCATGTTGTTGAAGATAGTCTTCTACAATCTTAGAAAAATAACCTGTACTCTCAAATGGCAAATACGTAGTGCTACAATCCATATAGAGGGTAAAAATACAAATGTTTTAAGCAAATCGGTCAGGACTAAAAGGACTTATATCCATACTCGGGGGATTCCCATTAATAATTTCGCTAACTAGCTTTCCGGTTCCTGCACCCAAACTCAATCCTATCATGGAATGTCCGGTTGCAAGTGTCAGATTTACCCACCTGCGCGTTCTTCCGATATAAGGAAGACCGTCTGCTGAGCAAGGTCTGTAACCATACCATATTTGCTCTACAGCTGGCATTTCTATTTTAAAATCGGTGTAAACGGATTGGACTGCAGAAAGAATTCCTTTTACACGATTCATTCTTGGTGGTGTATTGGTTGAAGTAATTTCCATTGTTCCCCCAAATCTGATTTTATTGCCATCCATTGGCGTTAATGCCACTCTGCCTTCTACCAATACACTGGGATGATTAATTCTGTATGGCGAATTTTCCAGCGTAACTGAATAGCCTCTGCCTGGCATTAACAACAAGTTCATATTCATCTTTTTCGCCAGCTCTCTGCTCCAGGAACCGGAAGCCAATACAACTTCATCAGTTGCATATGCTGATTTTTCTGTTTTTACGCTGATGATTTTATTACCTGCTGTTTCAAAGTCTGTTACTGCTTCATTTTTAATCAGGCGTACCCCTTTTAAATGAAGCAGGTTTAACAGTTGTTGCATTAATTGATTGGGATATAAGTGCGCATCACATTTGAAATACAAAGCGCCCAAAGCATCTAGCGGGGTATGTGATTCCAGTTCCTGCAACTGCTTACTATCCAGCATAATAGTATCCTTTAAACCCAGCGCCTGTGCTTTATTACACAATGCTGCACATTTCTCTTTTCCTTTTTCTGTCTTGAATATTTCCAACAAACCTTTTTGCTCATACGCAAATGAAAAATCAGGTAACCGATCCCATTGTTCATACCAGTACTTGCTAAGCAATGCAATATCCCTCAATGGAGCAGCCGCTGCCTCCACTTGTTTTTCGTTAGCCATTTGCATAAACTTCCAGCCCCATTGAATCAGTGACCAATCTGCCCTTGGCTGCACATAAAATGGACTCTCCGGATTCCACATCCATTTTACACCCTGCTGAACAATGCCCGGTGTAGCCAGTGGCACAAAATGGCTGGGACATACATATCCAGCATTGCCATATGAACAATTATTTTGCATATCTGTCCGGTCAATAACGGTTACTTCATGACCCGCTTCGCATAAAAACCATGCACTGCTTAATCCAATAATTCCACCTCCGATTATCGCTACTTTCATTTAACTTGAGTATAATTTTGAGACAATTATTATGGAAACTTACGGAAAAATATTGCTCATTGCGATGCCTGCATTTTTAGTATTAATTCTACTGGAAAAATGGTGGGGAATTCATAAAGGAAATGACACCATCCGCACCATGGATATGGTATCAAGTTTAACTTCAGGCATCACCAATTCTACTAAAGACGTACTTGGATTAAGCATTGCAGTACTTAGTTATAACTGGATGGTTTCCCATTGGGCTATTTTGCATATTGAATCGTCTGTATGGCTTTATATCATCGCTTTTTTTGCGCTGGATTTAACAGGTTACCTGGTGCATAGAATAGATCATGAGTTCAACTTTTTCTGGAATGCACATATCATTCATCATAGCAGCGAAGACTTTAATCTAGCTTGTGCACTTCGGCAAAGTATTTCAACATTTGTAAGATTGTTCACCATTTTTCTTTTACCTGCAGCATTATTGGGAGTACCCACACAGATTATTGCAGTGGTTGCCCCCTTGCATTTATTTGCTCAATTCTGGTATCATACGCAACATATTGACCGCATGGGTTGGTTGGAAAAAATTATTGTAACGCCCTCTCATCACAGAGTGCACCATGCCATTAATCCGGAATACCTGGATAAAAACTATGGACAGATTTTTATTTTCTGGGACAAATGGTTTGGTACATTTCAGGAAGAGTTACCGAATGTTAAACCTGTATACGGCATTACCAGACCAGTTAGAACATGGAACCCAATCAAGATCAATTTTATGCACTTATGGCTGCTCATACAAGATGCCTGGCATGCACGTAACTGGTCTGATAAATTAAAAATCTGGTTTATGCCAACCGGATGGAGACCTGCTGATGTTGCAGAAAAATATCCGATATATAAAATTGAAGATCCCTATCATTTTGAAAAATACGAAACCAGTGCTGGCAAATCCTTTACCATTTGGGTATGGGCGCAATTGGCTATCCTCTTGTTAATAATCAGTTATTTATTTGGGAACCTTGCCCAAATTGGCAGTCCTGGCATTTTTTATTACGGGTTGTTCATATATATTTTCGTGTACGCATTTACGGAGTTGATGGATGGTAATCCCTATGCATGGACCTGGGAGTCTCTGAAATTTTTAATTGGAGGGTGGTTAATGTGGAATACCAATGGCTGGTTCGGCATTGAGCAAATTCACCCTGTATTGCCTTATGTTATTGGTATTTATCTTACTTTTTCTCTTCTACTCAGTATTTACTTTAGAAAAGATAGTAACCGGGTTCCGATAACAGCATAATGCTATTACATATCATTGGCGGAAAAACTTAGGGGCAACAAAGATGTCGCGTCTTCAATTACGTAAATAAGCCCTTCCTGACCACTTAAAATTAACCGTATTGGCTGTTGTTGACGTAAAGTTTGCTCCAGCAAACTTTGTCTGCAAATACCACACGGGCTTACAGGATTATTGCTTTTCCCATTTTCGTTATGATAGCTAATGGCAATTGTTTTGATTGCCTTGTTTCTATGAAAGGAAGAAATGGCGGATAATAATACGCGCTCTGCACAAATTCCTACCGGATAACTAGCATTCTCCTGATTGGTTCCCTCTACCCTCGTGCCATCATTCAAAAGTGCAATAGCCCCTACATTAAAATGAGAGTATGGCGCATAAGCGTGAGCAGTGATGGCCCTTGCCTGAAGCAAGAGAGATGCGTCTTCCTGAAAAAGAGCAGCAACATTTTCAAAAACCTGATACTGAAATGGTATTTCTTTCATGAAAGCTATTCAATGACTTTAAAAATCCTGTTCCATCTGGGCCCTTTGTTCCAGCTGAACCAGATGAGCGAAGCTTTGCCCACAATATGGGTTTCGGGTACAAACCCCCAGAAACGGCTATCCTGACTTCTATGTCTGTTGTCCCCCATCATCCAATAATAATTGTACTTAGGAGTATATTGATTGGTTGCCTGTCCGTTAATAATGAATTGGCCGTTTTTCTCTTCCAATGTATTCTGTTCGTATACTGTAATTAATCTGCGATACAAAGCAATATTATTTGGAGACAACACGATGGCTTTCCCTTTTTGCGGGATGGTTAATGGCCCATAATTGTCTAGCGTCCACGGAAAATTGGCCTCGTCATTTGGAAAAAACAGACCAACATTGGTGTCTACATATTTTACTACTGAAACCACTCCCGGATATTTTTTTACTTTCTCTGCTTCAACTGCAGTCATATTGAATATATAAGTTTTACTATCCGGACCTGGAGAAAAATTTCCATTGTTGTTTTCCAGATCAATCCCAATTTCGTCCTGAAGAAATTCATCAGAAAACCCAGCTCCGGAAGTTGTTACAATATAATCAGTTTGAGCTCCCTCAGGATTATCTGCTGGCTTCCCGTTTACAAACAAATCTGCATTTCTGATTTCCAATACATCTCCTGGCATCGCTACACACCTTTTAATATAGTTGTCTGTTTTGTCCATTGGATGAACCAGAATGGGATATTCCGCCAATAATGCCTCTCTGTTGCCCTTAAACTGACTACTTCTTAATACTTCATAATACGTAACCTTACTTCCAAATTCAGGCAAGTTGATGATGGTGTCTCCAGCTGGAAAATTAAACACAACCGCATCATTTCTTTTAATGGCGCTGGTTGCCGGCAAACGCTTGTATGGAAGCTGTACTTCCTTAATATAAGAAGGGGTTGTTAGGCTAAAAGGCATAATATTATGAACAAAAGGAAAGGATAACGGTGTTTGCGGAATTCTTGGACCATAACTCATTTTGCTCACAAACAGAAAGTCATTCACCAATAAACTCTTTTCCATACTCTCTGTTGGAATCACATATGCTTCAAAAACAAAAGTGCGGATAATGGTAGCAGCCACAACCGCAAACACACCTGCATCAATCCACTCCCTAGATGCGGGCTTGTGATAATGTTGTAAAGCAGCCGGTCCATACCATTTTTCTTTTTCTGAAAATCCTAGATAGGGAAAATAGATAAATGGGAAAAATACAACTGCCGCATGTGCAGGCACTGATACTTTTTTAAAATTCATCACAAAAATGATGGTAATCCAAATGGTAATAAACTGACCTGCTATTGGAATTAATTGTAACCAAAACCAGAATCGCTTAATATGGGCAACTCGAACTATTTCCCAGGTGTTGTAGAATGGAATAAATGCTTTCCAGGGTGTAATACCTGCTTTCTTGAACATCCCGTACATTCCTGCATGCCATCCAATCAATCCAACTAAAAAAATCGCAATACCCATAAAGTGTTTTTATTATAAACAAATGTATCCAATTCAAATATAACTTTTAACATCGGTTGCCTGTATCTCCTTACTGGACAAAATAATTAACCTTTCTACTACATTTCGCAATTCTCGTATATTACCTGTCCAGTTATGCTTTTTAAGCAAGTCAAGGGCTCCGGCAGCAATTACTTTGGGAGCCTGTCCGTACTCACTTGCAATTTCTTCTAAAAAATGCTGTACCAACAGAGGGATATCATCTCTTCTTTCATTCAAAGAAGGTACATGAATTAAAATAACACCCAAACGGTGATACAAATCGAGTCTGAAGTTTTTGGCTTCTACTTCTTTCATCAAATCTTTGTTGGTAGCAGCTACTACCCTAACGTCTACCGAAATTTCCTTATCCCCCCCCACTCTAGTAATTTTACCCTCTTGCAAAGCGCGCAGCACTTTTGCCTGTGCGCTTAAACTCATATCTCCTATTTCATCAAGAAACAAAGTGCCACCGTGCGCCTGTTCAAATTTGCCGATGCGTTGTTTCACTGCAGATGTAAAAGAACCTTTTTCATGACCGAACAATTCGCTTTCAATTAATTCTGATGGAATGGCAGCACAATTTACTTCTACCAATGGCCCATGAGAACGGTTACTCTTCTCATGCAGCCATTTGGCAACTAGTTCCTTGCCACTTCCATTTTCGCCTGTTACCAATACCCTTGCATCCGTTGCTGCTACTTTATCAATAGTGTCCTTAATTTTGATAACTGGAGCAGAATTCCCGATAATTTCCTGTATACGGGAAACTTTTTTACGCAACACTTTTGTCTCTTTTACCAGGGAGTTTTTATCCATGGCATTTCGAATGGTAATTAGTAAACGGTTCAGATCAGGAGGCTTGGAAATAAAATCAAAAGCCCCTTTCTTAACCGCATCAACAGCAGTTTCAATATTCCCATGCCCGCTAATCATAATCACAGGAACATCAGGATTAATCTCTTTTGCTTTTTGTAGAAACTCAATCCCGTCTATTTTCGGCATTTTAATATCACACAAAACCAGATCAAAATTGCCGGCCGAGAACTGAGTTAATCCAGCTTCTCCATCACTGGCTTCTGCTGTTGTATACCCCTCGTTATTCAAAATATCTTTCAGCACATTTCGGATTGCTCTTTCATCATCTATAATTAAAATAGAAGCCATATTATTGGTTTATTTACGAAGTTAATCATTGAAAACTGATTCTGCATCCGGCATAAAAGTTACGTCCGGCTGCAGTATTAAAATACCGATTTCCCAAGGCATTAATATCATTCCCCAAACTATATACTTGATTCAGTAAATTGTCAATACCTGCAAAAATTTGGATACCTGTATTCCTACTCTGAAATTGCTGACTCAGCTTAATTTGCACCAACTGATAGGGATCTGCATAAACAGTAGCGGCATCATTTAAAGAAATTTTTCCTGTGAAATTGGCATTCCCATGAAAAGAAAATCCTGATTTAGTTTTTACATCAATACCTGTTACCCAAATGTTTGCAGGCACTCCAGTTAAGGGATTATTATTAAGTTGCAATGAGCCTTGCTGAAAGTTGATGAAGCGATAAGGCTGATAACTGTATGAACCCATGAATTCCAGATTGAAAGAATTTCCCTTTAGCATCCGTAAAGGAAGATACCTAAGATGTAATTCTGCACCGTTTTGGATTGTTGAACCTGCATTTACAAAATACTCATTTCCTCCTGCATCTGCTCTTCGCACAATGGCATCCTTCAGGTTAAAGCGATAATAAGACACATCAAAAACAATCTTATCATCATAAAGAGAACCTTTAATTCCACCTTCCAGATTCCAGCCTTGTTCTGCATTTAGTAAAGGATAAAACTGACCGTCAGATGGTCTGATTTCGGCAAGGGTTGGGGCAGAAAATCCTCTTGACACTACCCCATATATATTCAGTTGAGGTAGTAATGCATAGTTAAATGAAAACCGTGGACTTAGAGGAGATGCTATTTTTCTGTAATTAAATGGAGTAGCTGGTCTTAGCATCGATTTAAAAAGGAAATCCTGCTGACTTAAACTTATTCCTCCTTGCATAATCAGCCTCTGCAAAGGTTTCCATTTTATCTGCGTAAAAACAAAACCCTGCTGACTGTATATTCTGTCATCTGCAAAAAGATTGGCTGGAACCCCCTTGTTATTTGCATAGTTTTTAATGCCAGCCTCATTGGCCATATACTCAACACCTGTTATCCATTGGAAAAATTCAGGATTATCCGTAGGAGTTACTACCCACTGCAGTCCCGTCATCAGATTAGTTTCTCTCCTTTTTTCATAATTGGTAATAAAAGGATTTTCAAAAACAGTTTTTGAATATCCAACAAATGCATTTACAGAATGGAATTGATTAATCTGAAATTGATCTTGTAAGCCAATCCACACTGTTTTATTGCGAATAGAAGCATTTTGCTCAATAGCTCCTGGCAAAGTGGGAGTAGCCTGTCTTGACAACCTGGGATTGATTAACAACTGTGCTGAAGTAATGCCCCCAGGTGTCTGATAAAACAAATCCGTGTACAAAAAGCCAGATTTAAGTTGATGTTTATTTATTTGAATTGTATTCTGCCAGAAGATTCCTGACCGGTTTAGTGCAGAATGATCTCTGTAGCCTCCCTGAACCAACCTATGTAAATGAAGAGAAGAACTCCATTTTTTGCTATTGTATTGCTGGGCAATCTGTTGCTGATTGTATCCAAATGAGCCAGCTGCCATATCAATGCGGGTATTATGTGCTGGCTTACCAACAAAGGCAGCGCTTTGTTTCAAAAGCAATACACCTCCAGTTCCTGCACCATACATACTAGAGGCTGGCCCTTTGGCAACTTCCATCTGTTCTATCTGCGTAAGGTCAATCAGGTTCAAATAGGTATTTCCTGTAGCATCTGAAAAGGGCAGTTGATTCCAGTATACTTTAATATTTCTAACCCCAAATGGAGAACGCAACAAACTTCCCCTGATTGATAAACGATAGCTGCCAGGTGAACGTTCTTCCATTCTTACTCCGGGTACCCGATTCAATGCAGGTAATACAGATGCTGCAGAAAAAGCCTGAATATCCTTTTGAACAATAACAGCCACAGTTGCAGGGGTCTCTTTCCATTTAACCCTGCTGTTGAATACGGAAACGATTACCTCTTTCAACGGCTTATCCGATGTAAGGGAAGAGTCCTGTGCCAGAGACAACTGACAATAGAAAAAGAGAAAACCTGCTACAATTGTTTTATTTAACATCTTCATACAGACAGCTACCAAACAATAAAGCCCGATGTTAATCGGGCTCTATCTATGCTCATGTTTTTTTATTTCTTCATATACATAACTTCTTTTACCAGTTTAACCGTTCTGGTTACATCTGGCACAGCCAAAGCAGTTAAATTAGGTGCATAGTGCATCGGAGCATCCGCACTGGTAATTCTTCTGATAGGTGCATCAAGATAATCAAATCCTTCTTTCTGAATGCGGTAACTTATCTCTGAAGATACCGAAGCAAATGGCCATTGCTCTTCTACTATTACCAATCTATTGGTCTTTTTTACGCTTTCCAAAATAGTCATCCAATCTAAAGGCCTGATAGTTCTTAAATCAATTACTTCAGCACTAATGCCTTCTTTTGCCAGCTCCTCTGCAGCACCCAATGCCACTTTCATCATCTTGTTGAAGGATACGATTGTTACGTCTGTACCTTGTCTTTTCACATCTGCCTTTCCCAATGGAATATAATATTCTTCATCAGGCACTTCAGATTTATCACCATACATTACTTCACTTTCCATGAACATCACAGGATCTTCTTCAAATCGGATTGCCTGCTTTAGTAATCCCTTTGCGTCATACCCATTAGAAGGCGATACTACTTTTAATCCTGGAATATTTGCGTAATAGCTTTCAAATGCAGTTGAGTGTTGTGCGCCCAACTGACCTGCGCTACCATTAGGCCCTCTGAAAACTATGGGACAACCAATTTGCCCCCCACTCATTGCCAACATTTTAGAAGCAGTATTCAAAATTTGGTCCATCGCCAATACTGCAAAGTTCCAAGTCATGAATTCAACTATGGGTCTCAAACCATTTTGTGCAGCACCCACACCAACAGCTGCAAATCCAAGCTCAGCAATAGGAGTATCAATTACACGCTTATCGCCGAATTCAGCCAGCATACCCTGACTTACTTTATATGCCCCGTTGTATTGTGCTACTTCTTCTCCCATTAAGAATACTCTCTCATCTCTTCTCATTTCTTCACTCATCGCTTCTCGCAGGGCTTCTCTAAATGCTATTGAACGCATAGTTGGTTTATTTTAAAATGTGCACAAAAATAGAATTTAAACCTATACAAAACCAAAAAACCCCTCCTGAGTTTTTACCAGGAAGGGTTTTTTATCTGATGTTAAACTTTTATTAGAATACGTTCCAGCCAAAGCTTACATAGTATAAACCTCCAATCTGTACGTTTCCAAATCCATTGTAGTAGTATTTGTTGAAAATATTGGTACCGCCTACTTTAATTAAAGACTTAATGCTTGGTAATTTATAGCTAACCATTGCATCAACAGTTTTGTAAGAAGGAACCTGACCTACAGCGAACGTACCTTCGTAGTTGAAGGAATCAACCCATCTGTAAGTAATATTAAAGCCATAACGACCATCTTTTCCAAATCCGCTGTTTGAAAATCCTGCATTAAAGCGGTATTTAGGCGTATTGAAATAAGATACAAAACCTACTGGAAGCTCACCAATTACATCAGAGTATAAATTGGCGTTTACAGAGAAGTTTTTAGGCATTAAATACTCTAATGAAGCACCCCAACCTTTCACATCAACAGAACCTGGTGCGTTGGTAGAAATGCTATAAGCAATTCTGGTATTCTCATTTAAAAGGTTCAATGGGCTTGGAGGTAATCCGGCTCTTGCCTGAATTACAGTTACGCCACTCAAGAAGTCTTTGTAACGTGCTTGGTATGCATATACATCAATCAACAAACGCTTTCCAATCAATCCCTTGTAACCAACTTCAAATGAAGTGGTAGACTCTGGCTTAAATTCACCAAACTGCTGTTGTTGCAATAAACCTGGATTAGGTGCGCCAGCTAAGGCACTTGCACCGAATGCCTGAACACTCGCTAAAGTATAAGCAGGATTTCCGTTGAAATTGTAGAAGTCTCTTAACTGAGGCAAACCACCCATCAAACGGGTACCACCACCTACAAGTAAGTTAATCCACTGGTTCTGTGTAGTTGGGAAACGATAAGCTGTCTGGTAAGAGAAACGCAGGTTATGATCTTGAGCCAACTTAATAACCGCAGAAACTCTTGGAGTGAAACGGCCTTTGAAGTTGGTATTTTTATCATAACGTCCGGAAGCAGTAATCTTTAAACGATCACCGAACATTTTTTGTGAAATCTGTAAGTATGCACCGGTTTCAGTAATATTAATATTACCAGCAGTATCTGCAAATAAGGTTCCCTGAGAGTTCAGACTAAACTGACGGATATTTCCTCCAATCATTAAATCTGTTCCTTTTTCAGTTAAACCTAAGTCATCAGATAGATTGTATTGAGCTTCCAAACTCTTTAAAGTAGTTCTGTCAACAAATAAGCCACCTCCCTGAGAAATTGGCGTATTAGCAATTTGCTGGAACAATGGATTGTTACCTATAAAACCACCTGGTCTTCCCTGATCTGCAACACTTCTTGCAGCGTTTAAGATATTCATTCTGTTGGCAGCAACTACACCAGGAGCTGCAGTTTGTGCAGCAGCCAATGCAGCAGTAGGTGTTAGCCCTGCACCTAAACCAGCAGCATATCCACCAGCCAATGCAGCAATATAAGTACCAATTGCTCCGCTGGAAGCAGAACCAACTGTAGCACCTACGAATTGAGGAAACCACTGCGTAGCACTTGGCTTCCATGCTTCGTTAAATAAACGGGTAGCAATGGTTGAGTTGAAAGAACCACCGGAATTTTCACGAGTAGTATAGGCTCTTACATACCAGTTCTTGGCTTTCAATTCAAATTTATAT
>Ga0208492_1001679_pt1 | contig 12783 bp, 9 predicted proteins | sample Subbioar_CSW14AB_FD_184820 | JGI IMG/M metagenome (GOLD analysis project Ga0208492, IMG submission 184820) | Serpentinite rock and fluid subsurface biosphere microbial communities from McLaughlin Reserve, California, USA - CR12Mar_CSW14AB (SPAdes) | ecosystem: Environmental > Terrestrial > Deep... | reverse complement strand
CTTCATGAAGCCGCTGTCCTCGCGCGCCGCGCCTTCGACCGCGAGCTCGACGGCGTCGACCACCACGCGCGGCCCCGGCGTCACTTCAATGACCACGCGCGGACAATCACCGCCACGATTGACGCGCGTCTTCACGGCCGCGTGGTAATGGCCGTAGGCGCGCAGCGCGTCCTGGCTTTCCTCTTCGGCACGTTTGGCGAGCGCACCCAGGTAGGCGCCCGGCGTGGTGCAGACGCGGCTCGCGATCGAGACATGCGCGCGGATATTGGTGGCGAGGCGATCGCTGACGCCGCGGATGACGAGCTTGATGGTCGGCGCCGCGACCGCCTTCGGCGGCGGCGCGGTCTTGGCCGGCCACGGCAACGCGCCACATCCGCCGCACAGCGCGAGCAGCAACAGCACCGGCCAGCGCCACGCGCGGGTCAGGTCATCGAGCATGTCGGAACGGGAGCGATGCGCCGCGCATCGCGCAGGCGTATTCAGGCGGCACGCGCCGCCCGCGGTCGTTCACCCGCCACGGTGGTGCGGTACATGAGTCGTCGATGGCCGTCGTATCCACCGTCGGCATAGTGCAGCACGCAGCGGTTATCCCACAGCAGCAGCATGTGAGGCTGCCAACGGTGACGATAAACGAACTCGTTGCGGGTCATGTGCCTGAACAGGAATTCGAGCAAGGCCTGACTCTCGTCGGCGCGCATGCCCTCGATGCCGAGGGTATAGACATGGTTGATGTACAGCGACGCGCGGCCCGACAGCGGATGGCGGCGCACGATGGGATGAAGCTCGGTCTTGTCCGCCTCCGGCGAGACGATGATCTGCATGGAGCGCGTCGCGTCATCGCGCGCAAACAGCCCCTTGGGGCCATAGGCCGGCGCCGCCGAATGCACCGCGTTCAAGGGCATGAGGAGGTTCTGCATGGTCGGCGACAGGGCTTCAAAGGCGCGACAGGCATCGGCGAATACGGTGTCGCCGCCGCGCGGCGGCACGATGTCGCCATACAGCAGGGTGGCACTCGGCGGGGTGGCCTGAAAGCTCCAGTCGGAATGCCACATGCCGCCGAAGATGGGCGCCGTCTCTCGCGCTTCGCGCCGCACTTCGATGACGTGTTCGTAGCCGACCTTGGGCTTGACGTAAGGGTCATGACCAAACGGACCGAGATAAGTGCTGATTTGTTCCAGCATGGCGGGTTCGAGCGTCTGCCCGGGGAAGTACAGCACCGCATGACGGCTCCAGGCCTGCAGCAACTCGCGTTGCGCGGCGGCTGACAGCGGCGCGCGCAAATCGACACCGCTTACCGCGGCGACGAAGCCCTGGGGTTCGGGCACGACGGTCAGGCAGTTGTAGTCGGACATGAGGCACACTCCTCGCTCGCGATGCGGTCGGCCTCATTGTATGTGCTGAGTGACATGACCGCAGCCGGGTCGCGGCGCTGCTATGATGCGGCGACCTCCTCGTTGGTGACCGCCCATGCAAGAGCAGTTCGAACATCGCCCGCTGCTCACACTGGAAGCCTTGCGCGCATTGCAGACACGCAATGACAGCGCCTCGGCATGGCGCCTGTTCCTGCATGTCGGCGCGCTGCTGCTGCTGGCCGTGCTGGTGATGCGCTGGCATGGACAGCCCTGGCTGGCCTTGCCGACCAGTGTGCTGCTGGGGGTGGCCTGGGCCGGCATCTTCGCGCCGTTTCACGAGTGCACTCACGAGACCGCTTTCGCGACGCGGCGCTGGAACCGTTTCGGCACCTGCCTGACGGGCCTCTTGTTCGGCATGTCACCAGCCGTCTATCGCACCTTTCACTTCGAGCACCACCGTCACACCCAGAACCCCGAGCGCGATCCCGAGATCGCGGCCGATCCACGCACCGCCCATTGGCCGCCGACGGCGGCGGTCTGGTGGCGTGCCGCGCTGGGCGATGGCCTGCTGCTGCTCAAGCTGCGGCTGGCGCTGCCCTTCGCCTTCAAACGCGAGGTCGAATGGCCACTGCATGGGGCCTGGACAGCCCACATCGAAGACCGCGCGGCGCTGGCGCGGGAATGCCGACTGCTGGTCGCGGCCTGGCTGTTGTTCCTGGTCGCCGCCGTGTTCTGGCTGCCGGGTGGCGGATGGCTGCTGTTCGCGCTGTGGCTGGCGCATGTTTTTCAAACCTGGTGGCTGATGTGCGAACACACCGGCCTGCCCCAGAGCGGCAGCATCCTGCGCCGCACGCGCAGCGTCGAGAGCAATGCCTTCGCGCGCTTCTGGCTGTGGAACATGAACTACCACGCCGAGCACCACGGCTGGCCGAGCATCCCCTGGCATCGTCTGCCGCAGGCCCATGCCGAGGTCGCGAGCCATCTCGAGGCGCTGGCCCCCGGCTACATCGCCCAGCACCGCAGCGTGCTTGCCGCGCGGCCACTCGCCACGCCGAGCGCAGGCGCGAAGGCGTAATGGCAGGGCGAAGCTTTGTCGTTATGCTATGAAGCGATTCACTACCGTCGAACCGGGGAGGTAAGTCCGATGACATTCCAGGAACAGATTCCGCGTGTCTTCCTGACGCGCGACGAGATGCTGAAACGCGTCGCGCGCTTCAAGGATCTCAAGGGATTCGACGGCGGTCTGCCGGACAGCTACATGCCCGACTCCATGCGCATTCTCTACAACGTCATCGGCTTTCAGCCGCCGCCCGGCGAACAGGGCGCGGTCACGTCACCGGTGGGCGCGAAAGCCGCGCGCATGTCGTCGATCAAGATCACCGAAGGCTTCAATCTGGGCTATTGCGAGGCGCTGCCCGGCAAGGGCCCGATGATGCACAACCACGATACCAACGAGACCTTCGTGTGCATGACCGGCCGCTGGCGCGCGAGTTGGGAGGACGAACAGGGCAAGGTGGAATCGGTGGATCTCGAGCCGCTCGACGTAATCTCCTTTCCGCCCGGCATGATCCGCCGCTTCGAGAACGTCACCGAGGGACCGCGCGATCAGTATTCGGTGTTGATGTTCGTGATCGCGGGCGACGCGCCGGCAGCGGAGTTCTCCAAGGAAGCGATGGACGAGATCGAGACCAGTGGCGTGCTCAACCAACATCCCGTCGACCACGACACCGACGACTGGCTGGCACCACGCACCGCGGGAGGCGAACGCGCAGCCTGAGGAGCGCGTTCATCGCAGCGCGGCCGGTTCGCCGCGCCGTGCGGGCGCTTGAGCCATGATTGATACAACGCCCGTGATTCGCGATCTGGTGCTGATCGGCGGCGGCCATGCCCATGTCGAAGTGCTGCGGCGCTTCGGCATGCGAAGACTGGCCGGCACACGCGTAACCGTCATCAGTCGCGATACCCACACACCCTACTCCGGCATGCTGCCGGGCCTGGTCGCCGGTCATTACGACTACGACGAGGTGCATATCGATCTCGCGCCGCTGGCCAGCTTCGCCGGCGCGCGGCTCTATCACGACGAAGTGGTCGGCCTCGATCTCGAACTCGGACTCGTGCATTGCCGCGGCCGCCCCTCGGTCAGCTACGACGTGCTCAGCATTGATTGCGGCGCGACGCCGGCCATGCAGGTGCCGGGCGCCGCGCAGTTCAGCGTGCCGGTCAAACCGGTCAGCAGTTTCTGGTCGCGCTGGCAGGCCTTGCGTGCGCGGGTCGCGGCACGCGACGCGCCTCTGCGCATCGGTGTGATCGGCGCGGGTGCGGGTGGTGTCGAGTTGCTGCTGGCGGTGGCCTATCGCCTGCGCGCCGATTGCAGCGCGCGCGGCAGGGACGCGCGCCAACTCGACTTCCATCTGCTGACCACCGGCCATGACATCCTGCCGACCCACAACCGGCGCGTGCGCGCCCATCTGCGGCGCGCCCTCGCGGCCGCCCACGTCACGCTCCACATCCAGGCCGAAGTCAGCGCGGTTGAAGCCGGTCTGGTGTGCACCACGCGCGGTGAGCGGGTGGCCCTCGATGAAATTCTGTGGACCACCCACGCCGCCGCCGCGCCCTGGCTGGGGGATAGCGGCCTCGCGGTCGACGCGCAGGGCTTCGTGCGGGTCGATGCCTGTCTGCAGTCGATTTCCCATGTCGGCGTATTCGCCGCCGGCGACGTTGCGGCGGTCGACCCGCATCCGCGCCCCAAGTCGGGCGTGTTCGCGGTGCGCCAGGGGCCGCCGCTGGCGGACAACCTGCGCCGCGCCCTGCAGGATCGGCCGTTGCGGCCCTTCACGCCCCAGCGCCGCTTCCTTGGTCTCATCTCGACCGGCGGGCGTCACGCCGTCGCCTCGCGCGGCGCCCTGGCCCTTGCCGGTGATTGGGTGTGGCGCTGGAAGGACCGTATCGATCGGCGCTTCATGCAGCGCTATGAAGGGCTGCCCGCGATGATGAGTGCGCCGCCGACGCGCGACGCCGCGACGCTCGATCCCAGCATGCGCTGCGGCGGTTGCGGCGCGAAGGTCGGCGCGGAACTGTTGCGCGCGGCCTTGGCGCGGGTGCCCGTGGCCCAGCGCGAAGACATCATCATCGGGCTCGCCGAGCCCGACGATGCGGCGGTCGTGCGTCTGCCCGCCGGCGCGCTGGCAGTGCAGAGCGTCGACAACTTTCGTGTATTTCTCGACGACCCGTGGCTGTTCGGACGCATTGCCGCCCACCATTGCCTGTCGGACCTCTACGCGATGGGCGCCACGCCCCAGACCGCACTCGCCATCGTCACACTGCCGTTGGCCGCGCCGCGCAAGATGCAGGACGACCTGACCCACATGATGCTGGGTGCCAATGCGGTGTTCGCTGCGGCCGGTACGGCGCTGGTCGGCGGTCACACCAGCGAAGGTGCCGAACTGGCACTCGGCTTCGCCATCAATGGCCATATTCGCGAAGCTTCCTTGCTGCGCAAACGCGGCGCGCGTGTCGGCGATGCGCTGGTGTTATGCAAGCCTCTCGGCAGCGGCGTATTGCTGGCGGGCATGATGCGCGGCGCGACACGCGCCCGCTGGCTGGATGGCGCGCTGGCCGTCATGAACCAGTCCAATGCCGCCGCCGCCGACATCCTGCGCGCCCACGGCGCCGGCGCCCTGACCGATATCACCGGCTTCGGCCTCGCCGGTCATCTGCTCGAGATGCTGCGCGCAAGTGCGGTCGGCGCACGCCTGGCGCTGGCGGGCCTGCCTCTCATGGATGGCGCCGCCCACCTCGCCGCCGCCGGTATCGCCAGCACCCTCGCCCCCGAGAATCTGAAAGTGCTGGCCGAAATCAGGGCCGATGAGGCCGCGCGTAACCATGCGCATTTCGCCCTGTGTTTCGATCCGCAGACCAGTGGCGGGCTGCTGGCCGCGCTGCCCGAGGCGCGCGCCGCCGCTTGCGTGGCCGCGCTGCGCGCCGCCGGCTATGACGAGGCGGTCATCATCGGCGAAGTGGAAGCGGCGCATGTCGCGCACTTGCGCCTGACGGTCTGACGCCGCGCTCAGGCGCGCGCCATCGCCACCAGGGTCTGACGTACCGCCTGCAGGGTCGCGACCGGCGCCGCGAAAGCGATGCGCGCAATGCGTGCGTCCAGCCTGAGATTGATGCCTTCGCCATCGCAGCCCACCAGTTCCGGCGCGACCTCGGGCGGGATCTCGATACCGGCTACCGCGCAGTAATGACGAATGGCATCGGCGTGATCAACATTCATATGCTCGATGATGCCTCGTTCGGCGTCGGCGTCGAAGGGATTGCGCACCAGCATGGCGGCCGGCTCGAACCAGTGGATCGCGCCAAAGCCGCCGATGTAGCGGATGCGGCGTGGTTCGATGGCATAGAAGCCGAAATCGTGGGTGCGATCGTAATCGTGGGATTGCGGGAAGTAGCGGTAGTAGCGCAGCGCCAGCGCACGCTCGTCCTCGCGCAGGCGTCGTGCGTCGCCGAGCACGGTCACGCGGCCGGCGGCCTGCAGATCCGGCTCGCCGCGATCGAATACCGTCAGCGAGACCCGCGCGTCGGCGTGAATGTTCCTGGTGTGCTGGGCGATGGAGGCGATGAGGATCAGCGGCCGGCCATGCTGGTCGAGGCAATAGGGCACCACCGAGCCGAAGGGATACCCCGCGACATCGACTGACACGGTCGCGAGCACGCCGTCGTAGCAGCGGCACAGAAGGTCGCGGGCCGCAGCGGCGGCGGCGGATTTGGCGTCAGACGTATTCATCGGGATCCTCGGCATGTCGCGGGCAGCGCTTGCGGTCAGTATCGTGCAAGCCGGCACCATGCGCCAAACCCGCTGCCGGCAGTGCCGCGACCTGCGGCGAGGTGGGTAAGGATGCATCCGCACTTTCAACCGCGCGCCCACGCCACACGCAGATTGATCGCCGTGCAGGCCCAGGGCAGGACGGTATCTACGCCGGGCGGAATCGATCGATGATGCCGTCGAAGCGCCGGAAGTCGAGCGGCTTGGTGATGTAGTCGTCAAAGCCGATGGCCATGGCGCTGCGGATGTTGTCCGGTACCGCGTCGGCGGACACCGCCACCACCGCGATGTCGCGGGTGTGCTGGTCGGCGCGCAAGGCGGTGAGCGCCTCGGAGCCCGACATGCGCGGCAGGTTCAGATCCATGAGGATGAGGTCGGGACGTTGTTCGCGCGCCAGCACCAGACCTTCCTCGGCGGTCGCCGCCTCGAACAGTGATATACCGTTCTTCAGGCCAAGGTACTTGGCCACCAGGCGGGCATTCGCGGCATTGTCCTCAACGTACAGGATTTTCATCGCTTCGACTCGAAGGCGGATATGACTACGCCCGCAAGACGATTGCCTAGCCGGCCGGCACCCCCGGATAATACCCGCGCACGCCGCGCGAGTTGTAGTCGCGGTGGCCGGTAATATGCCGCAGTTCCATCGACAGGCGACGGAACCCCTGCCATGACCCTGAGTTCCCCGCCGGACTTCAATCCCGATACCTATGCTAGCCTCGCCGCCATGGTCGACGCGGCGCCGCTGCTGATCGCCTCCATCGGCCCCGATCAGCGTTACCGCCTGGTCAATGCCGAATACGAGAAGATCTGGAGCAAGCCGCGCGAATGGTTCATCGGGCGCAGCGTGGCCGAGACCCTGCCGGCCGATGTCTACCGGGTCATCGCGCCTTACCTTGCCACCGCGCTCGCCGGCACGCCGGTCGATTTCGAGTACGAAGGTCATTACACACCGCGCGAAGCCCACGCCATGCGCGACATGCGCGCCCGCTACACACCCAACATCGTCAACGGTCGCCAGGATGGCATCGTGGTGGTGGCCGAGGACATCAGCCGTTACCGCTCGGTCGAGCGCGCGATGCAGACCGCCCAGCACCAGTTACGCGATCTGGTCGACAACGTGCCGGTGTTCATCGCCTATTACGGCGCCGACTGGCGCTATCAGTTCGTCAATTCGGCCTACGAGCAATGGTATGGCAAGCCGCGCGAGTGGTTCGTCGGCCGCACCGTGCAGGAAGTGATGGGCGATGAAATCTTCCAGCGCATCAGAACGCAGTTGCAGCGCGCGATGGACGGCGAGACCGTCAACTTCGTATTTCAGCGGCTGTCGCCCGACGGCGATCACATCCGCATCCTCGACACCCATCTGATTCCGGCCAAGGGACCGGACGGCGTCTATGGCATCTACACCATGGCCATCGACGACACCGAGCGTCGTCTGGCCGAGGATGCGGCGCTGCGCGCGCAATGGGAAATGCGCGCGGTCGCCGACAACCTGCCGGCGCTGGTCACCTACGTCGATGCCGACATGCGCTACCGCTATGTCAATGCCGGCTTCGTGGCCTGGTATCAGCGCCCGGCCCATGTCTTCATCGGCAACAAGGTCGAGGACGTGGTCGGCGACTCCTACGCCTTGACCGGCCCCCTGATGCGCCGCGCGCTCGAAGGCGAGAGCCTCGATTTCGATTACGTGCGTTCCAATCCCCTGTTTGCCGAACCGGAACGCGTGCTGCGCGTGCGCCTGCTGCCGGATACCGTGGCCGGCGTCACCCGCGGCTTCATCGCGCTGCTGGAAGACATCACCGATACGCGCCGCGCGGAAAACGCCCTGCGCCAGGCCGAACAGGAACTGCGCGCGGTGATAGACGCCATTCCGGCGCTGGTCGCCGCCTTCGACATGGACACGCGCTTCACCTACGTCAATCGTCAGTTCGCGGCCTGGTATGGCGAATCCGAATCGTGGTTTCCGGGCAGACGGCTCGAAGATGTGCTGGAGCCTTCGATCGCCAATCGCGTCATGCCGCCCACCCAGCGCGTGATGGCGGGCGAGCGCGTGAGCTTCGGCCCGAACGGGCCCACCACCCGCCCGAGCGACGGCGCGCAATGCTATTACCGCGTCGAATACGCGCCCTTCATGGACGGCACCATGCAACGCGGCTTTGTCGGCATCGCGCAGGATGTCACGGATACCATCGAAGCCAACCGCGCGCTGCAGGAGCAGGAAACGCGCCTGCATCAGATCGCCAACGCCAGCAGCGAAGCCTTCTGCCTGAGCAACCTGCGTCGCACCGAACTCATCTACGCCAGCCCCGCCTACGAGCGTATCTTCGGCATCTCGAACGCGGCACTGTGCGGCAGCACACTGAGCTGGAAGGACGTGGTCTACCCGGAGGACCGCCCCCGTGTGATGGCCGACTTCGGCCAGACCCTCGCGCGCGGCGGTTTTGTCGCCGAATATCGCTTGATGCGCCCGAGCGGCGAAATCTGCTGGGTGCACGACAAGGCCAATCTGGTGCGCAACGAGATGGGCGAGGTGATTGGCCTTGCCAGCATCATCAGCGACATCACCGAGCGCCACGAACAGCAGAAGATCATCGAGCGCAACGCGACGCGTCTGGCCCAGGCCCAACGCGCGGCCAAGCTCGGACTGTGGGAGCTCGATTTGGTTTCCGGCGACATCTACTGGTCGCCGGAGATGCGCGACCTGTTCGAATTGCCGGACGACGCGCCGCCCTTGAGCGCCGACAACTACATCGAGTTTCTGCACCCGGACGACGTCGCGATGGTGGCTGCGGCGGTCGCGAGCGCCATCGCCGGACATGATCGTTACGACATTGAACACCGCGTCATCCTCAAGAGCGGACGTGTTCTGTTGCTGCATTCCCAGGCCACCGTCGAACGCGAGATCGACGGCCTGCCGCGCCGCATGACTGGCCTCGTGCGCGATATCACCGAGCGCCATGAAGCACAACTCGCGCTGCAGCAGAGCGAGATGCGACTGCGCCAGATCACTGAAACCATCACCGATTCCTTCTGGCTGCTGACACTCGACAACTCGACGCCGTTCTACGTCAGCCCAGGCTTCGAGACGATCTTCGGGCGGCCTTGCTCCGAAGCACGCGGCAATGCCGTCGGCTGGCTCGAAGCCATCCATCCCGAAGATCGCCCGCGCATGGCCAGCGAGTTCAGCGCGACCTTGAATGGCGCGCCGCTCGACAGCGAATACCGCATCGTGCGTCCCGACGGCAACGTGCGCTGGGTGCACGACAGGGCGCGTTCCGTGCGCGACGTGCGCGGCATGCCGGTCGCCATCGCCGGCGTCACCAGCGACGTGACCGAGCGCCGCCGCCAGCACAGCGAACTGGTCGAATATGCGCAACGCCTGGAGCGCGCGCAGCTGGTCGGCAATCTGGGCTTCTGGCAGATCGATCTCGCCGACCGCAACATGCTGTGGTCCGAGCAATTGCGTCGCATCTTCGATTTGCCGCCCTCGCGCGCGCCCGGCAACTACGAAGAGTTCTTCGGTCGCGTGCATCCGGAGGACCGCGACGCCGTGCAGAGCCATATCGGCAGCGCGCTCGAAAACGGCTGCAGCTATGATTTCGATCACCGCATCGTGCGCGGCGACGGCGAAGTGCGCCACATCCACGAACAGGGCAGCGTTGAACGGGACAACCGCGGGCGCCCGCAGCGCCTGGTCGGTATCGGTCAGGACATCACCGCGCGCAAGCAGATTGAATTGCAGTTGAAGGAAAATGAACTGCGGCTGCGCCAGATCACCGATCATGTCGACCAGGTGTTCTGGCTGCTGGAGGCCGGCACCGGCAAGCTCATCTATGTCAGCCCGGCCTATGCCAGCACCTGGGACCTGCCGCTGGACAGTGCTTACAGCGACAGCGCGCTGTGGCTGACGCGCATCCACCCCGATGATTTGCCGCACATGCGCGTCGTCTTCAAGGCGTGCCTGGCGAGCGGACATGCCGATCTCGAATTCCGCACCGTCAAGGCCAACGGCGAGTTGCGCTGGATGCGCGGCCGGGCCTTCCCCATCGAGGACGAGCGCGGTCAGTTGTATCGCATCGCGGGTTTCATCGAAGACATCACCGACAGCAAGCGCGTCACCGAATTGCAGCGCCTGAAGGATGAGGCCGAGAGCGCCAACCGCACCAAGTCCGAATTCCTCTCGAAGATGAGTCACGAGCTGCGCACGCCCTTGAACGCCATCCTCGGCTTCAGCCAGCTCATGCACTACGACAAGCGCCACCCCTTGTGCGAGGAACAACGCGAGAGCGTCGATGAGATACTCACCGCCGGCCGTCACCTGCTCGACATCGTCGATGAGATGCTCGATCTGACCCGCATCGAAATCGGCAAACTGCGGGTCTCGCTGGAACGCATCGATTTGCGCGACACCTGCGCCGAGTGTCTGGCCATGGTGCAAAGTGAAGCGCGCCATCGTCATATTGAAGTGCACTTCACGCCGCCCGGCAGCGGCGACACCTGGGCGCGAGCCGACCGCACGCGTGTGCGTCAGATAGTCCTCAATCTGCTCGGCAACGCGGTCAAGTACAACCATCCGCGCGGGCAGGTCACGCTGTCCATCGACACGGTTGCGGTGCCGGGCTATGTGCGCGTGGCGGTGGCCGACAACGGGCCCGGCCTGTCGGCCGAGCAGATCGGCAAACTGTTCGTGCCCTTTCAGCGCCTGGATGCCGAACGCATCAGCGTCGAAGGCCTCGGCCTTGGTCTCGCGCTGAGCAAACAGCTGGCCGAAGCAATGGGCGGCAATCTCGGCGCCATCGGCGCGGTCGGCGAAGGATGTACTTTCTGGTTGGATTTGCCCCTTGCCAGCAAACACGGCGCGCTGGCCGTGCTGAACGGGGGCGAGCGCTGACAGCGCGGCACGACGCGCTCGCGCCACCTTGCTTGAGGGTGGCCGACGCGGCATGATTCGCCGTCGGCCCCATCCGCCGCCAGGTCGTTCGCAATATTCGTTTCACGCTGATAGCTGGCAAGGAGTGCTTCAGGCTATTCATCATCAGCCGCTACGCATTGCCGCTCGACAACATTCCGCCCGTGCCGTGCAGGCATCGGCGCGGCTTGTAAGCCACGGAACTCGAGTATCGGTGTGACCATGAAGCAGGACAGCAACAAGACCTATTCCATTCTCGTCGTCGAAGACGACCCCGGTCTGCTGCGTTTCCTGGTGCAGGCGCTCAAAGTCTGCGGTTACAACACCACCAGCGCCGAATCGGCCGCCGCCGCGCGCGAGGTCATCGAACGCGATCACGTCGATCTGGCCATCATCGACATCGGCCTGCCCGATGCCGATGGCATCGAATTCGGCCAGAGCGTCGCCACCGAGCACGGCATCCCCTTCATCCACCTGACCGGCCAGACCGAGAGTGAAGCCATCGAACGCGCGGCGCGCAGCGGGGCCATCACCTATCTGGTCAAACCGGTCGGCATCGAACAACTGACCGCAGCGGTCGCCACCGCCCTCACCCGCGCCACCGAGATCAGCAAGCTCATGCGATCAGTGGAAAAGCTGTCGGGCGATTTCGAGGACAAGAAAGCCGTCAGCATCGCCGTCGGCATCGTCATGGAGCGCTTTGGCCTCAGCGATGGTGAAGCCTTTGAAGTGCTGCGCTACGCCGCACGCAGTCATCAGGAGAAGTTGCAGACCCTGGCCGACCGACTGATTGCCGGCCATGGCGGTCTGGAGCTGTTGGCAAGCCTGAGCAAATACCTGCGTAAATTCGAGCCCGCCCGCAAGCAGGGCGACAGCTGAGTTCGGCAGGCAGCGCCGGCCGAGATCTGCTCAGGCCCGCGCCGACGGCGTCGGTCAGGGCCTCGAGTCCAGGCCCGCGAGCAGAAAGGTGATCACGCCCAGGGCGGCCAGCAGCGCGCCGCCACTCAATAATCCCGCCCACCACAAACGCACGCGATTGAGTTCCACACGCTGGATGAGCTGAATGTTCTGATCGGTCAGATCCTTCAGCAGTTGCGAAGACACCTGCAGTTGTTCCTGCAAATCAACCACCGTATGGCGCAGTTCGGTCACTTCGAGTTGCAGGGCTTTCAATTCAGTCGGCGTGGCGGGGCCGGCGCCGGACGCCTCATCCGCCGCCGGCTTCGGTTTGCGTAATCCGGACACCGCGCGCATGAGTCGCGCCGCGCCTTCGGCGAGCTTGGGCGCATTGTCGACCACCTGGCCCCAGGGGATATTGGCGAGCGCGGCCAGTATGGCGCCGGCAGCCATCAGCGCGCCGCGACCGCGGTGGGTACGAAAATGCTCATGATGCTGTGTCGAAACTCCATCACGGACCTGCGTTTGTGCGGGCGCGGGCCTGTGCCGCGCGTTCAAGCGGCGCCCGGACCAACCCTGCCCTTCGCTCGGTAGACCGCCACGGGTGAGGACTAGTTGCACGCTCGCGGTCACGAGCAGACGAGGGGATTGGCGAAAGAGGCAGGAGTCGAACCTGCCAGACACACATGCGTGCGTCTCACCGGATTTGAAGTCCGGGCGCCCCACCGGGAGACGATGCTCTTCCGCTGTCTATGCTAGTGACTCGCCTCGCCGAGATCCACCGGGACTCGGCCGCCCGC
>Ga0208492_1001677_pt1 | contig 12796 bp, 11 predicted proteins | sample Subbioar_CSW14AB_FD_184820 | JGI IMG/M metagenome (GOLD analysis project Ga0208492, IMG submission 184820) | Serpentinite rock and fluid subsurface biosphere microbial communities from McLaughlin Reserve, California, USA - CR12Mar_CSW14AB (SPAdes) | ecosystem: Environmental > Terrestrial > Deep... | reverse complement strand
TCGTCGAAGGCGACGGCGGGGCCGAAGTCCCCCGAGACGCATTCCCCGTGGACGCCATCCCCAGCTTGCGCCCCGTCGCCAGGTCCAGAACCCAGCCGGTCAGCACACCGTCCGCCACGATCTCGCGTCGCCGCGTCGCCAGCCCCTCGCCGTCAAAGGGCCGGGACGACCCGATCCGCGCCCGGTGCGGGTCCTCGACCAGCGACAGGCCCGCAGACAGCACCTGCTTCCCCAACAAGTCCCGCGCCCAGCTTGAACCCCGGGCAATCGAGGTCCCGTTAATCGCCGACAAAAGATGCCCGACCAGCGAGGCCGCCACCCGCTCGTCATACACAACTGGATAGGTTCCGGTCTTCGGCTTCACCGACCCGACGCGCTGCAGGGTCCGCTCTGCTGCCAGCCGCCCGATCTCCACTGCCGAAGGCATGTCGGCCGCGTATATACGCCCTTCACCCGCGTAATCGCGCTGCATCTCGGTGCCAGAACCGGTGAAAGCCACCGCCGACAGCGAGGTCGAGGTCCGACCATAGCCCCCTGAAAACCCGTTCGTTGCCGCCAGATGCAACGCCCGCTGGCTGTAGGCCGCCGAGGCCTCGACCTGCGTGATCCCCGATATCTCCAGCGCCGCCGCTTCGACCGCCCGGGCTTGTGCCTCCAGCGCCGCAGCTCCGGGCTCTCCCGCCGGATCGGCCAGGTCCAACGCGCCCACGTCCCAGTCCACCGCCAGCTGCGAAACTTCGGCCAGCCCCGCCGTCGCATCCTCCGGCGCCTCGCGGGCCATTGCCACAGCCCGCTCCGCCAGTGCGGCGATCGTCGCCGCCGAGGTGTCCGAGGCCGACACACAGGCCTGCCGCCGCCCGATCAGCACACGAAGGCCGATCTCCACGCCCTCGGACCTTTCCGCCGTTTCCAGCGCGCCCTTGCGGATTTCGATCGAAACCGCCGTGCCAGCTACCGCCAGCGCATCAGCACTGTCGGCCCCCGCCTTTCGGGCTGCATCCAGCAAGGCATGGCTCAGATCGGCAAGGCTGGGGGTCATCGCATCGTCCCGTATCATCTGCCGATGTCAGGTAGCCCTGCGGACGACCCTTCGCAAGGTCACCACTACTGCAACCGCTGTCCGTTCGCGAAAAGCCCGCCTTCCTTGAACTCGATCTCCGAGGTCAACTCGTCCGGTCCCGCGCCGGGACGCGCAAACATCGCCAGCCCCATGCGGAACCCCATCGCGTCATCCTCGCTCAGGATGCCGAGCGCAATCAGGTTGTCGACCAGCTGGTTCACGCCCTTGATGCCCACGCTGATCTTGCCATCCGGCCGCGGCATCCCGGCAAAGGTCGCCGTGTCTGCATTGTCAAAGGTCAGGCCTCCCGCCGCCGTCACTTCGGCCCCTGCGGCCTTGGCCAGCACTTGCACCAGGTCCAGGCTGTTCAGCTGGCCCGGAGGCTCGGCACCGTCCATCTGCACGTCGGGGTCCATGATGTCCTGCGTCCAGAACCCGGTGCCCTTCAGGTCCACGATCACCGTCGCCGGTTCCCGCGACAAAGATCCAGCCGGGTCGAACAGCCCCCAGACATCCTCGGACACCGTGAAGTCCACCAGCTTGGTCAGAAAGGCGAAATCCTGCGGCGTGTCGGATTTTGTCACAGGCATCAAAAGGTTGAACCCGCTTTCGGCAAAGGCCAGCTCCACCTGCGGGAACGGGATCTGCGCGCCGGACACGGTGAACTTCGCGCCGTTCAGCGAGGTGCCATAATTCATCCGCGTCTTGTCCATCGCCAGCGCGAACCCGCCACCGGTGGCCGTTGCCGCCAGTTTGGTCGGCCCGCTTGCCTCGGTGATGTCGAGGTCCGCCGTCATCGCGCCGAAGCTGAAGGCCGAATCCACCGTAAAGCCAGAGTTCAGGGCGACGGCCATGTTCGCCATCATGTCGGCGCTCAGGAAATTGCCCTTGGTGGTGCCGGTCAGATCGGACAGCGAGAGCGTCCCCCGACCCTGCCCGCCGCCGCCACCGCTGTTATCCGTGCCCGAGACGTTCAGCACCAGGCCCTTGGACGCATAGCTCATGTCCAGCGCGGTCTTGTCGCCGCTCTGGTTGACCAGGTATTTCCCCGTCGCCCCCGTCATCACCATGTCGGCCTTGGTGTCCAGCACCTTGCCGCCCTCGTCGGTGATCTCGTCCAGAGTGATCGTCACGCTGGGCGCGTTGAAGTCATAGCTCGTCTCGGTCGCACTCCCCCCAGCCACGACACTGATGCCGGGCTGGACGACCGTCAGCTTCATCGACCCCGGTCCCTCGCCCTTGGTCGGAAACGCCATCTGCACCGGATAGGTCTCCGGCATCGTCACGGTCACCGTGCCGTCGCCATTGTCCTTGAACGTCAGCTTGTCAAAACTGACATTGGCGTTGCCGCCCATCTGGTCCTTGTAGGTCACGCCCACATCCAGGACCTCCAGAACCCCGCCGCTGTCGGTCGTGGTCCCGACCGTCAGTTCCTGCCCGGACGAGGTCAGCATGGCCTGCCAGCTGTCCCAGACCTCCTTCGGGGTCACTTCCCCAGTTGCGCCGGAAGCGGCGAACACCAAGGCAATCGCAGTTGAACAGGTAAGCGCGCGCGTCATGGCAACAGCCTTTCGGGTTGAATTCGTCCGCGCAACCTTTCTATCTCGTCCATGGTGCGTCAAGGGATTCCGGGGCGCAGGCGGGGAAAGACAGATGGAACAGTCATGATCAAGGTTCACAACGCGAACGACTGCTGCTGGATCACCCTTGCCCGCCCGGACAAGGCCAACGCGCTGACCGAAGAAATGCTGGAAAGCCTGACCCTCGCCGCCACGGACGCCGCCGCCAGCGCCAAGGTCCTGATCCTGACGGGCGAAGGCAAGGTCTTCTCTGCCGGGGCCGACCTTGACGGCATGAAAGCTGGCCTCGGCCTCTCCCCGGCGTGGGAGGATGCCTCAGCCGCCATCGCCGCCTTCCCCGGCCTGTCGATCGCCGCGCTGAACGGCACCCTGGCGGGCGGCGCCATGGGCGTGGCCCTTGCCTGCGACCTGCGGATCACTGTCCCCGCAGCGAACTTCTTCTACCCCGTCATGCGCCTTGGCTACCGCCCGCAGCCCTCCGACCCCGGACGCCTCGCCGCCCTGGTCGGCCCTTCCCGCGCCAAGATGATCCTGCTCGCCGGGCAGAAGATCACCGCCGACGACGCCCTTGCCTGGGGCCTGATCGACCGTATCGTCACGCCCGAGGCGTTGCTGGACACCGCCTTGTCGCTGGCCGAACATGCACTTGCTGCCGATCCAGGGCACGTTACCGCCTTGAAACGCATGACCAACGGGGAAACGCCATGAGCAACGGCTATGATACCGGCCGCCTGAACCTGCCCTTCGTCGGCATCGCGACCTTCGGCAAGAACCCCTACCAGCCCGACTGGTCCGCCATCGACGCCGATTTCGCCATCCTCGGCGCGCCCTTCGACTTCGGCACCCAGTTCCGCGCCGGGGCCCGCTTTGGCCCCCGCGGCATCCGTGAGGCCTCCACGCTCTTCTCCTTCGGCCACGCCGGGGCCTATGACCACGAAGACGACGTGACCTACCTCGAAGGCACCCGCATCCTCGACATCGGCGACGCTGACATCATCCACACCGACACCGAAGCCTCCCACGCCAACATCGAAACCGGCGTCCGCGCCATCCTGAATGCCGGAGCGATCCCCGTTGTTCTGGGTGGCGACCATTCCATCAACATCCCCTGCATCCGCGCCTTCGCCGGTCGCCCCCTGCACATCGTCCAGATCGACGCCCACCTCGATTTCGTCGATGTCCGGCACGGCGTCCGGCACGGCCACGGCAACCCGATGCGCCGCGCCGCCGAACAGGACCACGTCAAGGGCATCACCGCCCTTGGTATCCGCAACGTCTCCTCCACCGCCAAGGACGGCTACGATGCCGCCCGCGCGATGGGCGACGACATCCTCTCGGTCCGTCAGATCCGCAAACTGGGGATCGAGGCGACCCTCGCCCGCATCCCCAAGGGCGTCGACTACTACCTGACCATCGACATCGACGGCTTCGATCCCTCCATCGCCCCCGGCACCGGCACCCCCTCGCACGGCGGGTTCCTCTACTATGAGGTCCTCGAACTCATCGACGGCCTTACCAAACAGGGCAACGTCATCGGGATCGACCTGGTCGAGGTCGCACCCGACTACGACCACACCGGCACCACGACGATCCTCGCCGCGCAGATCCTCCTCAACACCATCGGGCGCATCGCCCATAACCGGAGGTAAGGCGTGGAGCCGCTGAATCGCTGGTTTAGAGACGCATATGACACTGCGCTGGGCTGGCTTTCCTCCCCCGCCGCCTTGATGCAGTTCGGCCTCCTGATCGCCGCGTATATACTCGCCCGCCTCCTCGCCCGCCGCTTCTCGCCCGTCATCGAAAAGACCCTGACCCCAAAGCCCGAGGCGGTGCATATCCTCGCCCGCCTCCGCCGCTTCGCCCTCTTCTTCCTGCCGCTCCTCCTCCCGCTCCTCGCCTACGCCCTGACTGCCGTGGGCGAAGGCCTGACCCGCGCCACCTTCGGCCAGGGCGAGGTCATCGCCTTCGGCAAGCGCGTCTTCCTCTTCCTCGCCGCCCTCGCTCTCGTCCGCAAAGTCCTTCCCCCAGGCTTTCTGAAGCTTCTCGGCCGCTACATCCTCCTCCCGATCATGGCCCTGAACGCCCTGGGCGTGCTGGATGAGGTGACGGCCTACCTCGACTCGGCGCAGGTCAACCTCGGCAACATCCAGTTCACCGCCCTCACGTTGATCCGCGGGTTGATCGCCGGGTCGCTTCTCTTCTGGCTCGGCTCCTGGTCCAACCGCCAAAGCGCGGGCTACATCAAGGCGCAGCCCGACCTCCGCCCCGCCACCCGCGAGCTGGCCATCAAGGCCACCGAGGTCGCCATCTTCGGCGCCGCCTTCCTGCTCCTGATGTCGATCATGGGCATCGACCTGACCGCCGTCGCCGTCCTCGGCGGTGCGCTGGGCGTCGGGATCGGCCTTGGCCTGCAACAGATCGCCGCCAACTTCATCTCCGGCATCATCCTCCTGCTGGAAGGCCAGACCACCGTCGGCGACTATGTCGAGCTGGACGGCGGCGAGAAGGGCACCATCGTCAAGATGACCGCGCGCGCCTGCATTCTGGAGACGTTCGACGGCAAATGGATCGTCGTCCCGAACGAACATTTCATCACCACCCGGGTCGTCAACTACTCGGATCAAGGCAGCGCCAACCGATATGAAGCCCTGTTTTCAGTGTCTTACGAGACCGATATAAACCTCGTGCCCGATATAATCGAGCGCGCTGTATCAAAACTCCCCTTCGTCCTGCAATCCCCCGACGGCCCAGATTGCGAGCTTCGCGGCTTCGGTGAATCGAGCGTCGATTTCGCCGTGGAATACTGGGTTGCGGGCATCGACGACGGCAAGAACAAGTACGGCTCCCCCGTTCTCTTCGCGATCTGGAATGCGCTGAAAGAGGCCGGGATCGACATGCCCTACCCCCACCGCGTCGTCGAATTGCGCAATGCCCCAACCTGACGCCCTCATCATCGGCGCCGGTCCCGCCGGGCTGATGGCAGCGGAAGAGCTTGCGAAGACCGGCGTGCAAGTCCTTGTCGTCGAAGCCAAACCCACCGTCGCCCGCAAGTTCCTGATGGCTGGGAAATCCGGCCTGAACGTGACGAAGGACGAACCCTGGGAGACCTTCGTCTCCCGCTACGACACCCCCTACCTCCGCCCGATCCTGCAAGACTTCGGCCCCCAGGAGGTGCAAGACTGGTGCCGCACCCTCGGCCAGAACGTATATACAGGCTCCTCCGGCCGGGTCTTTCCCCTCGCGATGAAGGCCTCCCCCCTCCTCCGCGCATGGGCACAGCGCCTCACCTCCCAAGGCGTCGAGATTCGCACCCGTTGGCGCTGGAGCGGCTTCGACGGGGCCGCCTTCGCCTTCGACACCCCCACCGGCCCCCAGACCCTTCAGCCCAAGGTCACCGTCCTCGCCCTCGGCGGCGCCAGCTGGTCACGCCTCGGCTCCGACGGCGTCTGGGTGCCCTGGCTGCGCGACAAGGGCGTCCAGATCAGCGACTGGAAACCCGCCAACATGGGCTTCCGCGTCGACTGGTCCCCCCACATGGCCCCGCACTTCGGTCAACCCGTAAAGGGAGTGGCCTTGATTGCGGATGGCCACCGGGAGCGCGGAGAATTCATCATTTCCTCCAGGGGTTTGGAAGGTGGCGGTATATACAGTATATACAAATGTATACGCGACGGCGCCGCGCTCGCGATCGACCTCCTCCCCGACCTCACCGCCGAAGAAATCACCCGCCGCCTGTCCAGGATGAAGCCCGGCGACAGCACCTCCAACCGACTCCGCAAACTCGGCCTCGACCGCGCCCAGGTCGCCCTCGTCATGGAATTCGCCCGCGCCGAGCCCTTCGCCCACCTCAAGCACCTGCCGATCCCGCTCCAAGGCCCCCGCCCGCTGGACGAAGCCATCTCTGTCGCCGGAGGTATCGCCTGGGACGCCGTCACCCAGGATCTCGAACTGAAGGCCCTCCCGGGCACCTTCGCCGCCGGGGAAATGCTGGATTGGGAGGCTCCGACCGGCGGCTATCTCCTCACCGCCTGCTGGGCCACAGGTCGCTGGGCCGGAAGGGCGGCCGCCCGCCGGATTCGTCTCTAACCCTGCGGAAAATGCAGTGCGTCGAACCAGGGCAACACCTGCTCCCGCAGGATGTCCACCACATGATCCAGGCAATCCGGCCGCTCCAGCACGTCGACGAACGCCAGCGTCCCCGGATCGCGCTCTGCCCGCTCGAAGAAGGCGGCCAGCGTCACATCCTCGCCGCCCGGCCAGTCAGGATGATCCGGCACCCCACCTTCCGGGGTCACGAACCGCAGGATGATCTGCACATCCCAGCCATAGCGGTTGCGTTGAAGATGCACCGCAGACCGTCCCTGCGAGGAAGGTTTGCTCCATGTGGCACCGTTCAGGACATATCCCGCAGGCCCCAGCACCCCCTCCAGCGCGACAACGATCCGCCTCCAGGCCTCCTCGCGCAGCGCCGGAAAGGCCGGATCATTCGCGGCCCTGTGCTGGCGAAAAGCGACCTCGTCATCGTCCATTCAGACCGACAGCCCCCCCGCAAGGTCCGGCACGTCCAGCGCCGAAAACCCGTAGTGACGCAGCCAGCGCAGGTCGGCCTCGAAGAACGCCCGCAGGTCCGGGATGCCGTATTTCAGCATCGCGATCCGGTCGATCCCCATGCCGAAGGCAAAACCCTGCCACTCGCTCGGGTCCACCCCAGCGGCGGTAAGCACCTTCGGATGCACCATCCCCGACCCGAGGATTTCCATCCACTTGTCGCCCTCGCCGATCTTCAGCTGCCCGCCGACGTTGGAATAGCGGATATCGACCTCCGCCGAAGGCTCGGTGAACGGGAAGTGGCTGGCCCGGAACCGCAGCTCCACCCGGTCGACCTCAAAGAACGCCCGGCAGAACTCCTCCAGGCACCACTTGAGGTTCGCCATCGAGATCGCCCGATCAATCGCCAGCCCCTCGACCTGGTGGAACATCGGCGTATGCGTCTGGTCCATGTCCATCCGGTAGACCCGGCCTGGCGCGATCACCCGGATCGGCGCGCCATGCTCCATCAGCGCCCGGATCTGTACCGGAGACGTATGGGTCCGCAGCACATGCGGCGGACGGTTGTCGCCCTCGGCCCGCGCCATGAAGAACGTGTCATGCTCCTGCCGCGCGGGGTGTTCCGGCGGGATGTTCAAAGCGTCGAAGTTGTACCAGTCGCTTTCGACCTGCGGCCCTTCGGCCACCGAAAAGCCCATGTCGGCAAAGATCGCCGTCAGCTCCTCCATGACCTGCGACACCGGATGGATCGTCCCGCGTGGACGAGGCCGCCCCGGCAGGGTCACATCCAGCCATTCCGTCTTGAGCCGCTCGTCCAGCGCCGCATCGCCCAGCGCCACCTTCCGCGCCCGCAAGGCCGCGTCGATCTCGTCCTTCAGCGCGTTCAGGCTGGCCCCCGCCGCCTTTCGCTGATCGGGGTCCATCTTCCCCAGACCGGCCATCAGCGCGGAAATCTCGCCCTTCTTGCCCAGGGCGCCGACGCGGACCTCCTCCAACCCGGCTTCGTCCGCTGCACCGGCCACCGCCGCCAGGTACTTTGCCTTCAGCGTGTCGATCCCGTCCATCCATCGTCTCCCGGGGCTAAAACCGGGTTCCGTGCTACCGGCGAAGGCCCCGCGATGCAAGGCGGTCATAGCGGGCATGGCGACAGTCGGGGTCGGCGGCAAGCCTACATGATCGGCGCTTCGGTCGTCTCGAAGATCAGCGACGACGTTGTCGCCCGGCCATCCTCACCGGGTGTCCGGCTGGCGATCAGTCGCTGGCTCCAGATCGTCTTCTGGTCTGATTGGGCCACCAGGCGCAGCTTCAGATGTGCCCGGTCGCCACTCCAGGCCCCCTCGACATGCAGATCCAGCCCCTCCGGCAGGGGTTCGCCTGCGGACCCAAAGCCTTCCGGCCCGTCACGCAGCAGATATTCCGCCGCCAGCCGCGCAATCGCCCCGGCAAGATCGCGGGCGACACCCGTCTCGGTTCCCTCGGGCAAAGCCGCCAGCCGCAACCGGAACGGCCGACCGACCGACCGCGCCGCCTGACCAAGATCCAGAACCACCCGCTGCCGCTCTTCGGCCAGCCAGACACCGAAGGCCGGGTCCAGGATATCGATCCCCTCCATGAACTCGCGGCCCCCGGCCAGCGCAAGCCGGGCTGCCTCGGGGTCACGGCCGAGGTCGGTCTCGAACCGCACAAGCCGCACGCAATCGCGGTCGCTTTGCAAATGATCGGCCAGCGGCCCGAGTGCCTTGCGCAGTTCGGACAGCGCCTGCCGCAGGCTGCCCGAGGCCTGTTCCTGCCCGCGATCCGACCACAAGCGGCTTTCCAGCCAGCGACGGGGGCGGCAATGATCTTCCGTTCTGCACAGCATGGCCAGCAGCGCCCGCGCCTTGGCCCCGCGCGGGGTGTAGTCCATGCCAGCGGTGTCCAGCACCTGAAACAGCCCTACCAACCGGATGAACATCGGATAGCCCCGCTTTTGGCCGCGTGTTGTCGTCGTCGGGAACCATCGGACTCCTTGCGTGAAATTTGCGTCAATCCGGCGGGGCGGCCCGGAGCCAGCGAGAGAAAATCGTGAAATCGCGTGAAAAGGCGGGTCGCTGACGGGTCCGTTCGCGGGCCGATTCGGCCCTTTGCCCCGCTGCAGAGGCTGCAAAGACAGGGTGTTTGACAAATTCACGGGGAATTAACGCCGGTTTCTCCCCCTTAGGCAGAGGCTGAACTCCAAGCCGATCCCGGGGCCGATCCCGGGGCCGATCTTGGGGCCGGTCTACGGCCTCGTCCGACACCCTTCGAAAGGTCAAACAATGCCCAGACCCGTCACGCCCGTCCTCTCCCAGACCGGCACCGATGCCGACTGGATGGACCAAGAGCCCTCCGGCGGTCTTGCCCAACTTCTCAAGGGCGGGTTGCTGGACACGGCCCCGGCCAGCCAGGCGGCCATGGGTCGGCCGGGTTTCGGTTTTGCCGCGCAGGACTACCTTGGCCTTGCCAGCCATCCCGCCGTGCAGGCAGCTGCTCTGTCGGCCGTTGCCCTGCAGCAGCCGCAAGCCAAAGCCGCGATCCACGTCCTCGAAGCCCGCCTCGCCGCGATCCTTGGGCTCCCTCGTGTCGCAACCTTCGCGTCCGGGTCCGATGCGATACGTCAAGCCCTCGCGGCGGTCCTGTCTTCTGACGACGACGTTCTGATCGATGCAGCAGCGCCTTCCGCCATGTTCGAGACTGTTTTGGACTGTCGCGCCGGTCTGCACCGCTTTCCGTCCGGCTCGATCGAGGCGGTCGAGCGGCGTCTGATCCGCCTTTCCCGCCAGCATCGGCGCGGGCGGCTGGTGATCGCGGTTCCGGCCGTATCGGCATATGGCTCCAAACTCGCCGATCTTGCGGACCTGACCCTGCTGGCCCGCCTGCACAATGCTCTTCTGATCGTCGATGTCTCGCACGATCTGGGCGCCATGGGCCAGGACGGCGGCGGCATGATGGAAATCCACGGATGCCTCGGGCGCATCGACATCGTCGTCGGCAGTCTGGCGAAGTGCTTTGGCGCTGCCGGGGGGTTTGCCGCTTTCCGCGACCCCGACTTCGGGTCGGCCATCCGGCGAGATGCCAGGCCCATGCTCCCGCAGAACGCCAGCACGATCCTCGCCGCAGCCGCCGTCGCCTTCAGCGAAGACGGCCGCCGTCGCCGTCGCAACCTGCACGGCATCTCGCTCCGGCTGCGCAATCACCTGATGGCGGACGGTGCCCGCGTCATTGGCCAGGCCTCGCCACTGGTGCCGATTCTCCTGCCTGCCCGGACCGCGCTGCCCCGCACGGCGCTGCTGGAAAGCGCCGGGCCGCGCGTAACCCTTCTGCAGGCGCCGACCGTGCCTCTGCACGCGCCGCGCTGGCGGATACAGCTCAACGCATCGCACAGCCCCGCCGATATCGACGACCTGGCCGAACTGATCCGCGACGTCAGCCGCGCCTTCGACCGGACACCCGCGCGTGCCGCCGTCGCCGTCTAGCCCTTCACCGACGCCGTGACGTAATTGCAGCTCAGATCCCGGTCCGACAGGCTCCAGCGCCAGGTCACCGGGTTGAAGACCATGCCCTTGCGGTCCACGGGCTTGAGGCCAGCCTTCTCGATCAGCGCGAAAAGCTCGTCCGGAGTGATGAACTTCGCCCAGTCATGCGTGCCCTTCGGCAACCAGCGCATCACCCATTCCGCCCCGATGATCGCCATCACGAATGACTTCGGGTTCCGGTTCAGCGTGGAACAGATCATCACCCCCCCGGGCTTCAACAGCTGCTGACAGGCGGTCAGATAGGCCTGCGGGTCGGCGACATGTTCGACCACTTCCATATTCAGCACCACGTCGAACCGATCGCCCGCTTCGGCCAAAGCTTCGGCGGTCGTGTGGCGATAGTCGATCTCCAGCCCCGACTGCTCGGCGTGCAGCTTTGCCACCGGAATGTTCCGGGCTGCCGCATCCGCCCCCACGACCTCGGCCCCCAGCCGCGCCATCGGCTCGGCCAGCAATCCCCCGCCACAGCCGATGTCCAGGATGCGCAGGCCCTTGAAGGGCAGGAGACCGGCCAGGTCCCGCCCGAACTCCGCGGCGATCTGGCTGGTGATATAGTCCAGTCGACAGGGGTTCAGCATGTGCAGCGGTTTGAACTTGCCCTCTGGGTTCCACCACTCTGCGGCCATCGCCTCGAACTTGGCGACCTCTTGCGGGTCCACCGTATCCACTGCCATCACAGCCTCCTGCCCAACTGCCGAATGCCCTTCGACTCCGGGCATTCCCGTGGCTATATAGGGCGAATATGGATCAGAGATCAGGTCAAAAGCGCGCAGTCGAATACCTTTACCCGCCGATCGACCCCTTCGATCAGCGCGTGATCGACATGGGCGACGGCCACCGGGTCTATGTCGAACAATGCGGCAATCCGACGGGCATCCCGGTCATCGTGTTCCACGGCGGACCAGGTGGCGGCTGCTCCCCCGCCATGCGCCGCTACTTCGACCCGCGCGCCTTCCGCATCATCCTGTTCGACCAGCGCGGCTGCGGGCGGTCCCGCCCGCATGCCTCGGTTACCAGCAACACCACCTGGCACCTGGTCGAGGATGTCGAGACCATCCGCACCGAGCTTGGCATCGACCGCTTCATCGGCTTTGGCGGCAGCTGGGGTGCGACGCTTGCGCTGGTCTACGCGATCTCCCACCCCGACCGCGTCGCCCATCTTGTCCTGCGCGGAGTCTTCCTGGCGACCAAGGCCGAGCTTGCCTGGTTCTACGGCGGCGGGGCAGGGGCCTTCTTCCCCGATCTCTGGTCGCGCTTTGTCCAGGCCATCCCCGAGGCGGAACGCGGCGACCTCATCGCCGCCTACCACCGCCGCCTGTTTTCCGGCAACCTGGTCGAGGAAACCCGCTTTGGCCGCATCTGGGCCAACTGGGAAAACGCCCTCGCCTCGATCCAGAACGAAGGTGCCCTGGGCGAAAGCCCCTCCGACTACGCCCGCGCCTTTGCGCGCCTCGAAAACCACTACTTCCAGAATGCGGGCTTCCTGGAATGCGACGGCTGGATTCTGCGTGAACGGGGCCGGATCGAGCATCTCCCCGCCACCATCGTCCAGGGCCGCTATGACATGATCTGCCCTCCCCAGGCAGCCTGGTCGCTGTCGCGTGGCTGGGTGAAGTGCGACCTGAAGATGGTCCCGATGGCCGGACATGCCCTGTCCGAACCGGGGATCTCCGAAGCCCTGGTCCGCGTCATGGACGGGTTGCGGTAGGTCGGGGTTTAGCCCGACCCCCTCACGCCCTTTTCCCCACCACCGCGACGCCCAGCGCCTCCAGCACCTTGGCCTCGATATGCCCCGCGTCCAGTCCCGCGACCCGGTACATCGCCTCCGGTGAGGCCTGGTCGATGAAGATATCCGGCAGGACCAGCGACCGGAACTTCAAACCCCGGTCGAACACGCCTTCCTCGGCCAGCAACTGCGCGACATGGCTCCCGAAGCCGCCCACCGCGCCTTCCTCGACCGTGACCAGCGCCTCATGCCCCCGCGCCAACTGCAGGATCAGCCCCCGGTCCAGAGGCTTGGCGAACCGCGCATCCGCCACCGTCACCGACACCCC
>Ga0208492_1001676_pt1 | contig 12804 bp, 9 predicted proteins | sample Subbioar_CSW14AB_FD_184820 | JGI IMG/M metagenome (GOLD analysis project Ga0208492, IMG submission 184820) | Serpentinite rock and fluid subsurface biosphere microbial communities from McLaughlin Reserve, California, USA - CR12Mar_CSW14AB (SPAdes) | ecosystem: Environmental > Terrestrial > Deep... | reverse complement strand
TTGGTCAGATGGACGTACGCTCCCGCTGATGCCGCTTGAGCCACCGTTCGAGGAGGTTGACGGCGGCGTGGAAGTCGTGCCCAAGCACCCGCAGCAGATCGATGTTGTTGAAGTTTTTATGGCAGGCGAAGCAGTGAGCCAGATGATTTTTCGGATTGATGTAAACGAGCATTTCGGCGCAATGCGGGCAGAGGAAGGCGAAGCGGCCATCTCGGATTTTCGACGGCGGCCCCTCACGCCCGAGCGCGGCGATGGTGACGGTCATCCGCATGTCGTTGCGGATTTTCCGCAAGAGTTCGGCGGGGACCATCGGCGTTCTCAGTAGTCGGTGAGGTCGGTGTCTTTTTGCCAGTGGGGCTGCATCAGGACCCGATTGACGATGTCGACGGTGCGCTTTGCCGAACGGACCGCTTCGATGAGGCAGCCGACACCGAGGTTGCGGGCTTTGCGCAGAACGCCGTCGGCGGACCTGACGAGGAGATCCGTGGCGGCCTGCGTGAAGGTGTTGTGGCCGAGGCCAGCCCGATCGAGTTCGTTGAGAATGAACTCCTTCATCGCGTCGGGGCCGAGCCTCTTGGTGATGGCGGAGTAAGTGACGCGGCTCTTGATGTCCTGGTTGATGCTCAAGACGAGGTCGGTAAGCAGGCTGGTTCTGCCGATGAGGACGAGGTTGTGATTTTTGGGGAAGTCTTCGAATAACAACCGCAACCGGCGGAGGTTGGCCAGATCCATGAGATGGACATCGTCGAGGATGGCTCACGTCGGCCAGCACGCCAGGACGGATGAGCATACCGATCTCCAGGCAATGCGGGCACACCGTCAGCTTGAGCCACTCGACGAACGCGAACCACTCCGCATCATCACGATAAAACCCCAACTGGCCGCCCACGGAGCCGACCTGTCGGCGAAATTCACCGAGGGTACCGGTAGTCGAAAGCAAAGAGAAAGTGCGGGGGCCTATCGTTCTGATCAGACAACAAAAACAAAGTCATCCAACAGGAACAATCCGTATAACCAGAATCGGGGACCTTCCCAAATTCCCGCGGGGTAAACTCCCCTAGGATTGGATTCCAATTCGGCAAAAACCTCATCGGAAATGCGATCGGAGTGTGGGAAAGGGCATTTCAAATCCAACTGATGACTTCTTAAGAGGATTGATCCACGCAAGCGGAGGCAAGGTTGATTATTCAATACCCGTTGACTACCCAATTTTCTTCAACGCTGGAGTGGCTGTTGCGATTGTCGCCGCCGGCAAGCCAAAAAAGTGAGCATCCTAAACAGGTGTAGAAATGCCTAAGAACCAGCGCGCCGTTCGCAAGTCACCCTTCTCCAGCTGTGTTTATTGGCGACTATATGCGCATCAATCACTGCGCTGCTTTATACCTTGTATACAGTTTCCTATCGCAACAAAGAGAGCAGCTTAATTAACAACACGGCCAACGGCACAGAAACCTACAAAGACATGACTACAACTATAAAACATCTTATAGACCAATCGCTTGAAACCGAGTCTATCGAGGATGTCGACCATTGCCTGTCAACAGTCACATCATTGCTTTCGAAGGACCCAGGTCTAACCGAAACCTTTATTAATTTTTATGTAATGAAAAATGATAATAACGGTTATGTAACTCGCGGATTGCAGGTCGCCCGCCGCCTCTGCGTGGAGGGCAATTTTAATTATGCCTTCCTATTAAATATAGCAAAGGACGACAGGTTCCATGTCAACTACAGAGACAGTGCAATTCGATCAGCAGCATTGCTTTTGGGCCAAATTGACGAGACAATTTACCTTAGTTTGCTTGATATCAACAATGATGAGCTTAGGATCACTGCCGTAGATGCTGCAATGACTAATCTTTCAACTTTGACCGACAGGAAAAAGGCTTTTCGAATAATAAAATCGCTCCTCCGTGCTACGAAGCGCTCAGAGCCTGAGAATTTAAACATGATGCTTGGAGCATTTATAGATTCTTTTGAACCAAACGAAGATGTCTTCTCCAGCCTGATTAAAGGAGACTTGGAACCGCATGATGCCGTCATTATTTCCGCTTCTTTTTTAAAGGAGACTTGGCCAGACAAACATATTTACAGAAAAATCGCCGAAGACAACAGCAAGAAATCACCCCTCGCAAAAGCCTATCTGGAAAGATATTTAAAGCTCATTTAAAAGAAAGAGGAGATAGTTTAGAATAGCCGAACACAATAAGCCTTCGTCTTGAGGTCTTCGAAAGTGAGCTCACCAACGAGGCCTCGCATGCGAATCATGGAGGTCATTCGACGCGCCAATGACTTCATTTTGGCCAACCAGGGCGTCCAGGGAGACCCGGACTCCGTTCGCCTGGATCGAGACAGCCGCGTTTGGACCGTGTTTTATCATTTCAGCATTTTCCATCCAGAATCTTTCCGCAAAGGGGATGTCATGGAGGGAGGAGAGTTCATCCTCAAGGTCGACGATCTGACCGGAACCGTTTCCGTGTTCTTTCCTTTTTTTTATCATGCGCATAAAGGGCCGGGAGGGTGAAAGCCGGTTCGATGGTCGAAGCGAGCCAACACTTGCCCGAGAATGGGAAGGACCAATCGCCGATGCCTTGCCCAAAGTGTGGCGGAATGGTTCAGATCGATTGCAATGGTCACCTAGAGCAAATTCACTGCCTCAACTGCGATTGGAAGCAAGCAGCCACGGCCTATCCTGGCGAAGAAATGACCTTGCATGAGGGAGGCGGCGATCCTGTCATGGTCCACGTCGTATGGCCAGAAAAAGCGAAAGCCCGACACGATATCATCATGCTTCGAGAATTGCTTGGCGAAACGAATCGAATTCCATTATCTGTGCTATTAAAAAGCATCAATTCGGAAAACCTCTTTTTTCTTGGTTTTTACAGAAAATCTACCGCAATAACTCTTCAAGAAAAAGCAAAATCCAAAAATCTTTCTCTTTCAATCACGCCTGTCAATCCCATTTGAACCGCTTCACTCAGCCTCAACAGTCTCTAATTGATAAAGTTTTAGGCCACTACTATTGACAATATCAATAACCTTATACGGATGCCTTTCTTTGGTGATAAAATAAGGAATTCCGCCTCTTTGCTTAATTTCACGAGCCAATCCCTGGAAATTCTTATCGTCCAGATAATAAACGGTCCGATCGCTATAAAACATCAGGCTTTCACGCGAAATTCTGGCACTCCTATCCAAAAGAATCGCGGCATTATCTGGACAGTTGATATTGACGGCATCTTTCACGGCCATTGTGTTGTGATCTTCAAACCTCATATTTAATACCAAATAATCGTTTAACGCCAAATGAAAAGCCACGAATAAAAGACCGATGACCACGGCCGATCTTGCCGTGCTACGCAAGGACAACTGCAATACGGACCTCAATTCGTCTGACAGAAAGCGGGTTAAAAATAACAAACCAAGATACACCGCAAGCGCGCAGGTGATTGCCACCAACTGATGGGCAATCCATGGGCTCTCCAAGAATACTCCACCGAACCATCCGTTGGGCGGTGGAAATCCGTGGCCAGGATTGCGCGGCCCCCAGGGCGTTGCAATCCCAGTGCCAAGAATAATCGCCGCCAGCACAAGAAAATGATCACCACTTCGAAGCGACAACAAAAGAAAACGCGCGACCAGAAAAAGACAGGCCGGCAACGCGAGGATGGTGGCGGAAGGTGTCTTCGTCACGGCAAAAAGATACGGAAGGATCACCCCCAATGCCCAAATGTAAGTGATCCATGGCCCTGCCTCGCTTTTGCCTCGCAAGCGTGGAACGAACACAATCATTGCGGCCAGCAGCGGAAAATACAGGATATCATAAATAAAAACAGAATAATCGAAAATGAGCCGATCCCATGGCGCGGCCCAATGTTCCACGTCGATATAGAGGTGGTTCAACACGCCTTGATGCTCGTGCCAAAATTCCCTGGGAAACGAATACATCAGATACAGATTCCACGGAAGAATGATGGCGGCACTGGAAATCAAAAACACGTAGAACGGAAATCGAGACCTCAAGGTGGCGGGCGCGATCTTGAGATCCATAAGGCCGATCCGATGCACCAAGATCACGCAGAGATAAATGAGCAGGATGATCAACGCGGGATAGGTCTTACTGTGAAACGCCATGCCTAGCGCGATTCCGGCAAGGGCGATGTTCGTTAGCTTGCCGTCCTCCAGAAACTGAAGTAGGAAAAAAATCCCAAGTTCGACCCAAAATAGAAGGGAAATATCCACGATGTCCACAAACTGGTGGCCGTGAATGATTCTTAGTAAAGACGAACTCATCGCCTGCAGAACCGCCGCGAGGCAGGCGGTTGCAGGATCCCATAATTGCTTGCCGATCAGATATGTCAACCACACCGCCCCTGTCGACAAGATCACCGACGGCAGGCGCAGGGCAAAGGCATTGACGCCAAAAACAGCAAACGACAGAGCCGCTTCCCAAAAGGGAACGATGGGCTTGTGAAGCCAGACATGGTTTGCCGTCCAATCCTTATAGTCATAGGCTAAATAAGGCTTATCAATGAACGTCGGATAAAACGGATGCTTATAAACATTCTTCGCTACATTGGCGTGGAAAACTTCGTCCCAATGCGTCAAACTGGAGTGATCCAGATTAATCAGTTTAAGAAAAAACGATAAACATAACACCGCCAGCACCGGCAGATCCCAAAACGACCGACTGTTTCCCCAAAAAATGGATTTGTACATGGGCCGATTTTTTGTGGTTTTTTATTTGGTTTCCATATCACTATTCCGGGCTACTGCCGGCTTCTTCAGCCGCTTTTCAGAAGCGCATACCCGTCGTCCTATTTCTTCCTGGTCGCCAGTGAGACCAGCCAGATTGTCAAAAATCCAAGGGGAATCGTCACGATTCCCGGCTGGCTGAACGGGATCACCGCAGTCTGCGGATCCCAACCATAGACATCCCGATAGGTGTCGGAGCTCAAGAGAATCCAGGTCAACGAGGAGAGCAGGCCGACCCAAATCGCGGTAATCACGCCTTGCCGGGTTGTCCCCTTCCAAAAGAGAAGCATGGCAAGCGAGGGCAAATTGGCCGAGGCGGCCACGCTGAAGGCCCAGCCGACCAGAAAATTGACATTCATCTTCTGAAAGATAATGCCAAGGACGATCGCGATGACCCCTACGACCACCGCGGCGATCTTGCCCGCCTGAACCTTGGCCTTATCGTGGAGCTTCCACCCCATCCATCCCTCGATGAGATCGTGCGCCACGGCGCCGCTGGCGGCAACGATCAAGCCCGAGACGGTTCCCAGCACGGTCGTGAAAGCGATTGCTGAAATCAAAGCGAACATCCATTCGCCGAAGGTGCGCGCCAAGAGAGGCGCGGCCATGTTGCTGTCGGAAACATCGAGGCCTCCGCTCGTCATCGCCCCCAGGCCAATGAATAGGGTCGTCAGGTAGAACGAGCCGATCGTGGCGATTCCCACCACCGTGCTGGCGCGCGCCGCGGCTTCATCCTTCACCGTGTAATAGCGAATGAGAATGTGGGGAAGCGATGCCGTGCCGCAGAATAGAGCGAGCATGAGCGAGACGAAATTCCATTTGTCCGCGGTGCCGCCGGAGCGAATGCCCTTGAACGCGGGCAAATTCCCCGGTCGCAACACCTCCGAACCGGGAGTCGGCTTGGGATAGTAGACGGTGTGCACGGTCCCGTCCTCTTCCTTGATCCGCTCATTCGCCCACAGGAGAACCTGCGAACCCTGGACCGCATCCAGAAATTCGAGCGGCCCAAGCGGCCCGGTGTCTTTCATCTCGCGTGGTAAGGAAAGGACCGTGCCCACTGGTGTCAATTGATTGTCTTCGGTCAGAGGCCGTCCCCCCACGAGCGCGGGAGAAGTTCCATTCGCCGGCTTGGTAAGAATCTGGCTTTGGCGCAAAAACCATTCTTCCTTGACCTTTTCCTTGCGCCAAAGGAACAGTTCGCCCGACTCCGAATCCTTGATGCGAATATACGGTTTGTCTTTCCAGGGGCCGACCGGCTCCAAGAGGACCAAACCGGAAGGAGCGTTGGCGGTAACGGCCTCGGCGGTCAGTTCGCTTTCGGCAAATGGCCCCAGTTCCTTGAACCCAATCCCTTCGCTGCCGGCCCCGCGATCGAAAGGAACCGCCTGAATTCCCCGGTTCAGGATCATGCCGACCAGGATGAAACTGAAAATCAACAAAAGCGATCCTTTAAGGAACTGAACATAAGTCGTGCTCACCATGCCGGCGGTCGTCACGATCAGGATCACAACCGTTCCCACAAGCAGCACGCCCACCTGATGGGAAAAACCGAGCAAGGGCTGAATGAGCACCCCTGCCCCGACCATCTGCGGAATCAGGTAGAACAGGCTGACGACGAGCGTGCTGACGGCAGCCGCCAGACGAATGTCACGCGACTGGAAGGTCGCATCGATCGCGTCGGCAAAGGTGAATTTGCCCAGGCGTTTCATTGGCTCGGCAACCACGAGCAAGGCCACGACCCATCCGGCCAAATAGCCAATTGCGTATAGAAAGCCGTCGTAGCCATAAAAGGCGATCATCCCGCAAATGCCCAGAAAGGAAGCGGCGGAAAGGTAGTCGCCGGCGAAAGCCACGCCATTGACGAGCCAGTGGACCTCGCCATGGGCGGCGAAATAGGCCTGGGCCGATTTCGTGCGCCATCCCAAAAAGAAGCTGAGCAAGAGGGTGATGCTGACGAAGAAAAAGAAAATCATCACCGCGAGCATCGAGGTTTGATGGATCATGACTTCGGCGCTCGCTTGTCTTCCCGGCTGCTGGAAATTTCCGTCTTTGCCTCAAAGCGAAGCCAGACATAGATCGCGGCGATGGCAAAAGTGAGGAAGATCAGCCCAATGCCCAGGAACACCGCCAGGTTGATTCCCGGAATCGGCTGGGCCGTCATCGCATCGGGAAACCAGGCGTTGGCCAGGACGAAAAGCCCATACGCCGCCAGGTAGATGCAAAAAAGGATCGTTCCCCCCAGCGTCGCGGAGGGGTTGTGTTTGGGTGGCGTTGTATTCATATTCCAATTGAATGGATCAGGAGGGAGGAAGGCGAACGAAAGGTCTTGAATTAGCAGGACTTTCCATTCACGGAGAACTCAGATCGCCGGGTCTTCAATTAAGACCCGGCACGGGAAGCAGGGGCCGTAAAAAACCAGAAAAAACAAAAAAAGGGTCGGAGCCCGCCAGAACAGCATTGGCTCCGACCCCCTGGATGGCCGCTACATGATCAATCAAGTACTCAGAATGTTGAATCCCTTGCGGTACTCGCGGAACAGGTGAGGCGCCGCCGCACTCGCACCACTTCCCACGAACGTCTCCGAGACTGGATCGATGGTCAACAAAGGACCAAAGGATAGTTTCGTCTCGGGGCCGAGCCGGTTGGCTTTCAGATGCTCGCGCACGCGATCAAGCGTTTCGCGCACCGCATCGCAGCCGGGCAATTTCGCCACGCGGTCGTCCAGTTGGCCAATTTCCACAGATTCGCCAAGCCGCTGCGAGATGTTGCCCAAGTGGCAAAGTGCGCTCGAAAGGTGCCCTTCGAGGATATCGGCATTCAAGTCGGAGTGATTGCGACTGCGCACGGCCTTGAGCCAGTTGGCATGGTGATCGCCGCCGCCCTTGAACTCGGCGACTTTCTTTCCGTCTTTATCGAACGCCGCCCCGGCGGTGTAGCTCGTCAGCACGACATAGCCATCGGTGCCTTCGAAAATGACGCCGACTTTCGCCCCCTTCAGAGCGGGTGTTTCGAGGCCGCGCACTTCGAAAATCAGGTTTTTGTCGCCATAGTTATGGACGGTGACTTCGGTGTTCGGGGTGTCCCCAGCGTCGGTGTAACCGACACGGCCGCCAAAACCGAATACCGACTTACCGATGTCGGCAACTTTGAGGCCCCAGCGAGCGATATCCATCTGGTGGATGCCCTGGTTGCCCAGGTCGCCGTTGCCGGTCGGCCATACCCAGTGCCAGTCGTAATGCAGGCGGGGACGGGTCAAGGGGAGCACGGGAGAGGGACCACACCAGATGTCGTAATCGACCGATTTGGGCGGCTGATAAGTGCCGCGCTCGCCAATGCTTTTGCGGGGTTTGTAACACAGGCCGCGAGCGATCTTCACCTCGCCAATTTTGCCGTCGTGCACATACTTGATCGCGTCGATCGTGCCTTTTTGGGAGCGGCACTGGGTGCCGGTCTGGCAGATTTTGCCGGTGCGGCGCGCCGTTTCCACCATGATCCGGCCTTCGCGCACATTGTGGCTGACCGGCTTTTCGACATACACATCCTTGCCCGCTTCCATCGCCCAGACGGCGGCAAGCGCGTGCCAGTGATTGGGCACGGCGATCGAAACGGCATCGACTTCTTTATCTTCGAGGAGTTTGCGGATATCTTGATAATATTTGGGGGCTTTGCCCGTTTCCTTCTCGACGACCGCCACGCCCTTTTTCTTGCCGACTTCCGAATCGACATCGCAGATGGCGACGATCTCGCATCCGGGGCGATTGGTTTTGTTCAGAAGCGAACCGAGGTGCGAACCGCCCTGCCCGTTGACGCCAATGACGGCAACGCGAACTTTGTCGGCGACCGAAAACTTGGGTTGAGGTTCGGGGTAGGATTCGGCGCGGACCGAAGCAACGGCTCCGGGAAGGCTGCCCGCGGCGGCGGCCGCGAACATCGAGTTTTCCAGCCATTCACGACGAGAGAGGTTCTTCATCGTTAGCAATCCCGGGAGGGTTCGGGTCTGGTTGAGGCTTCGTCTGAACTCGGGAGAGATTTCAGGACTCAAGCCTACCACCATTAAAGAAAAAAACCGGGGAATGCAAAACCAAATTCCAACCGATTTTTAATGATTGGGAGCCGGTGTCGCCGGTTCGGCGTTCTTCGCTTCTTTTGCCGGCGTATTCTCTTTTCCCTCTTTCTTGGCGCGCGGGGTGCCGCCTTCGAGCCAGCGAATGAGCACATAGAAGACCGGGGTAAAGATCAGGCCAAAGACGGTCACGCCGATCATGCCTGAAAAGACGGTCACGCCGATCGTCTTGCGCATCTCCGCGCCCGCCCCGGCCGAAAAAACCAGCGGCAAAACACCCAGGATGAATGCAAAGGAAGTCATCAAAATCGGCCGGAAACGGCTGCGCGCCGCATCGACCACCGCATCCTGAATGGTCAGCCCTTCTTCCTCTCGTTGACTGGCAAACTCCACGATGAGGATCGCGTTTTTCGCGGCAAGCCCCACGAGCACCACCAGGCCAATCTGCACGAATAGATTGTTGTCCAGCCCCGCCAGGGCCATGCCGATCCAGGCACTTAGAAGGCACATGGGAATGATCATGAGGATGGCGGTGGGCAAGGTCCAGCTTTCGTACTGCGCGGCCAGTGCCAGAAAAACAAAGAGCACGCCCAGCGGGAAAATGATCATGTTGAGCGGGTCGGCCGCCGCTTCTCTTTCCAGCAAAGATAATTCAGTCCACTCGTAGCCAAAACCGTTGAAAAGCGTGTTCTTGGCAAGCTGGTCGACGGCGGTCATCGCCTCTCCCGAGCTATGACCCGGGGCGGCGCTGCCCATCATTTCTGCGGAGGGGAACAGGTTGTAGCGATTGACGATGGCCGGCCCGCTGTCTTCGCGAATGGTAATGAGCGTCCCCAGCGGCACCATTTTGCCTTCGGCGGTGCGCACATACAGACTGCTCAAGTTCTCCGGCGTGAGACGGAACCGGGCATCCGCCTGGACATTGACCTGCCAGTTGCGATTATCCAGGGTGATGTCGTTGACGTAGGCGCCGCCCAGGTAGGCTTGCAGTGTGGAAAAGATATTTTGCAAGCCAATATGCAGGGTCTTGGCCTTGATCCGGTCGATGTCGAGCTGGATCTGCGGCTGCCGATTGGAGAAGGTGCTGAACAGGGGACCAAGAGTCTTGTTTTGCATGCCCGAGACCTGCATGTTTTGCAGAGTTTCCGCCAGGCTTTGCAGGCCCTGCGCGGTGCGGTCCTGAAGCTGAATCTTGAACCCGCCGGCATTTCCCAGGCCATCGACAGGGGGTGCGCCAAAGGCCATGCCGATCGCATCGAGTTCCGCGCCCAAGATCGCCGAGATCCGCCCCAAGGTCGGCTGAATGGCCAGTTCGGGATGATCGCGGCGATGCTCAAACGATTTCAAAATGACAAACGAACCCGCGGCCTCGTTGATGTTCGAACTGGTGAGGATCGAATAGCCGGGAAGCGTAATCGTGTGCTCGACGGCCGGGTCGTTACGAATCTGCTTTTCAAGCCGGCTCATCACTTCGTCGGTACGGCCGAGGCTGGCGCCATCGGGAAGCTGCAAGGCAACAACCAGATACCCCTTGTCCTGGTCGGGAATAAAGCCGGTCGGCGTTTGCATGAAGGCGTAGCCGGTGAAGCCGATCATGCCCACATAGAGAACCACCATGATCGCCACGCGCCGCACGAGCATCCGCGTCATGCCGCCATAAAACGAGGTCGTGGCGCCAATCACCTTCTCGAAAATCTTGTAAATCACCGCGATGATCCGGTTAATAATCGGGGCCAGGCAAAGGCCAACGATCGCGCCGGCCACGACGCCGACCGCATGAGCGATCCAGAATGACCAGTCGTCCGGAAACCAGCTTTCGATCCGGCCTGCCTGAAGATAGCCGATGCACGCAAAGACGAACATCTGCATGCGCACCGGAATCGGGGGCCCCTTGTCGTGGCCGTGCGGCTTCATGACCAGCGCGCAACGGGCTGGAGTCATCGTAAGTGCGTTCATCGCGGAAATCAGCGTGGATGCGGCGATCGTCAGCGCGAATTGCCGGAAAAACTGGCCGCTAATGCCGGTGAGCATGGCCGTGGGCACGAACACCGAAGCCAAGACGATCGCAATGGCGAGCACCGCTCCGGTGGTTTCATCCATCGCCAAGCCCGCCGCCTCGCGCGGCGCGTAGCCCTTGGCGATCCAGCGCTCGACATTTTCGATGACGACGATCGCATCATCCACGACGATGCCGATCGCCAATACCAGGCCAAACAGCGAAAGGTTGTTCAGCGAAAATCCGAGCAGGGCCATGATGCCAAAGGTGCCGATGAGCGCGACGGGCACTTCGATCATCGGCAGCACGGTGATCTTCCAGTCCTGCAGGAAGAGGAGCACCACGATCAACACGAGAATGATCGCTTCGAACAAGGTGTGGTAGACGACCTCGATCGATTCCTTGATGAAGACGGTCGTGTCGTAGACGATTTCCTGCTGGACTCCGGGAGGAAAATCGGCGATCAGCTCCTTCATTTTCGCGCGGATTTTTTCGGCGGTGGCCACCGCGTTGGAACCAGGCTGCTGAAACAGCGCCATGCAGACCGAAGGCGCGCCGTCGAGGTAGCTGTTGATGTTGTAATTTTGCGCGCCCAGCTCCACCCCAAGGCGCTCGACGGTGATGCCATTGGCCGACTTGATGATGTCCCTCAGGGCGATGTCGGTTGCTTTTTGCGCCGCGGTGCCTGAAGGCGATTGCAGACGGATCCCCCACGGGGTGCGCGATGAGGTCCGCAGAAGGAATTCGTCCTCAACGCCCTTGATCGGCAAAAGCGCGCCGGATCCCTGGATGCCAGCGGGAAGGCCGGCGAGGCTCAGGCCAAAATCCTTGAGTTTCTCCCGGTCGATGCGCACGTGATAAAACGAGTCGCGCACGATGTCCGCCAGATAAACCCGGCTGCCGGCGGCGTCGGTCTTGACGATCAGCCTGAGGAATTCTTCTTCCGAGGCGAGCCGCCCCTGGGTGTTGATGGTCAGGGTGAAGCCCAGATTGGACGGCGCCGGCGGCTGGCCAAGTGAACCGGCCGCAACCTGCACATTTTGCTCGGCGATCGCCTGGATGACATCCGGCGGCATCAAGCCGCGCGAGGCAAGCTTGTCGGGGTCGAGCCAGATGCGCATCGAGAAATCGCGCGCCCCCAGGATCTGCACATCGCCCACTCCGGGAATGCGAGCCAGTTGATCCTTGATCCGCATCGTCGCGTAATTGCTCAAGAACAAAAGATCGTAGGTGGGCAGGCCGGTTGCCGGGTCCTCGGCGGCCACGAGATTGACGCACAACAATATACTCGGCGAGCGTTTGCGCGTGACCACCCCCTGCCTTTTCACATCTTCAGGCAGCTTGGCCATGGCGGCCGACACCCGGTTTTGCACGAGGACCTGCGCCATGTCGAGGTCGGTGCCGATTCGGAAGGTGACATCGAGGGTTAGCTTGCCGTCGTTAGTGCAGCGCGAGCTCATGTAGAGCATGTTTTCGACGCCGTTGACCTCCAGCTCGATCGGCGAGGCCACCGTTTCGGCCATGGTCTTGGCGTTGGCGCCGGGATAGTTCGCGGTCACCTGGATGGTCGGCGGCACAACCTCGGGGTACTGGGCAATGGGCAGCCGGAAAAAGGCAACCCCGCCCAACAGCACCACGACCACGGAAAGAACGGTGGCAAAAACGGGTCGATCGATGAAAAAGCGAGAAATCATGGCAGGGAATGCTCCTTCTTAGCGGGTGGGGTAACTCGGCATTTCCACCACGCTGGCATCCACCTTGACCCCAGGTCTGACTTTTTGAATTCCCTGAACAATGACCCGATCGGTCGCTTTCAATCCTTCGATCACATCGACCAGCCCGTCGCCTGGCGACGTTCCCAAACGAATCTCGCGTCTTTCCACTTCGCCTTTTTCATCGACGACCCAGACCAGTTTGCGGCGAAGATCGGTCATCACCGCCCGCTCCGTGATGAGCAGCGCCTTGAACGGTTCCTCGTCCTTGATGCGCA
>Ga0208492_1001675_pt1 | contig 12812 bp, 10 predicted proteins | sample Subbioar_CSW14AB_FD_184820 | JGI IMG/M metagenome (GOLD analysis project Ga0208492, IMG submission 184820) | Serpentinite rock and fluid subsurface biosphere microbial communities from McLaughlin Reserve, California, USA - CR12Mar_CSW14AB (SPAdes) | ecosystem: Environmental > Terrestrial > Deep... | reverse complement strand
CGCCCGCCGGGCGGGAAGCTCCCGCCACTTCCGCCGTTGCGACCGCTCGGCTCTGCGCCCCCGGCCGCGAAGGCACCGCCGACGCCGCCGGCGCGCATGCCTTCGATGGTGACGAGCGTCACCGGCGCGACGAGCGCGAGCGGGACCATTCCCCGCGAATCGCCCGCCGAGCACTCGTCCAAGCCCATGCCGTGGGACGAGCAGCACGTCGACGACGAGCCCACGCGGCAGATCGCCGTCGCGCCCGCAGAGGAGCTCGCCCCGGACTCCGAGTCCACGCGCACGCGCGAGCTCGAGCCGGCCGAGGAGCCGATCTCCGCCCAGCCCACGCCCGCCGCGGAGACCACTGCGGCGGCAGTGGATCTCCCGCTCGCGATCGGCGTGCGCGTGCGCCTGATCGTCGAGGGTGGTCGGGTGATCGCCGAGCCCGATCACGGCCAGGCCGGCGTGCTCGCGCTCGTGATGCCCGCGTCCGCGGACGACGATCTTCGGACCGTGTTCCAGCGCTAGAGCACGTACGACGCGTGGTCGACCATCAGGCAGCGATCCTGCACGACCTGGATGCCGGCGCGCGCGAGCTGCTCGGCGACCTCGGCGTGCCGGATGCCGCTCTGCATCCACACCGCGCGCGGCTTGGCCGCGAGCAGATCGTCGAGGTGCGCGGGCACGTCGCTCGAGCGTCGGAACACGTCGACGACGTCGATGACCCCAGGCACGTCGGCCACCCGTCGGAACACGGGCTGGCCGAGGATGGTGGTGACGTCGGGGTAGTAGACCGGCACGGGCACCACCTCGAGCCCCGCTCGGGCGAGGTACGCGGGCACGTCGAACGCGGGTTGCCCGGCCTGGGCCTCGGTCTTGATCCCGAGCACGACGACCCGACGCATGCTGCGCACGAGCGCCGCCACCGCATCCTCGTCCGACAGCAGATTCTCACGCCAGCGTTCCATGGGACTCCGATGCCTCCAGCACGACAAAAGCGCCTCCCCCCCGGGCGGCGCTTCGTCGATCCAGAGCGAGGACCTACTTGCGGTCGGCCATCGCGACGAACGGCCGGATGTCCTTGCCGGTGAAGATCTGGCGCGGGCGCGAGATCTTCTGGTCCGGATCGTCGAGCATCTCGCTCCACTGCGCGAGCCAGCCGACGGTGCGCGGGATGGCGAACAGCACCGGGAACATGTCGACCGGGAAGCCCATGGCCTGGTAGATGAGGCCCGAATAGAAGTCGACGTTCGGGTACAGCTTGCGCTTGACGAAGTACTCGTCCTGCAGCGCGATCCGCTCGAGCTCGAGGGCGATGTCGAGGAGCGGGTTCTTGCCCGTGACCTCGAACACCTCGTCGGCCAGGCGCTTGATGACCTTCGCGCGCGGGTCGTAGTTCTTGTAGACGCGGTGGCCGAAGCCCATGAGGCGCGAGCCCTTGCCGCCCTTCACCTCGTCGATGAACTTCGGGACGTTGTTGACGTGCCCGATCTCGTTGAGCATCCGGAGCACGGCCTCGTTGGCGCCGCCGTGGAGCGGGCCATAGAGAGCGGCCGACGCGCCGGCGATGGCGCTGTACGGATCGCCCTGCGAGCTGCCGATGCCGCGCATCGCGCTGGTGGAGCAGTTCTGCTCGTGGTCGGCGTGGAGGATGAAGAGCACGTCGAGCGCGCGGACCAAGGTCTCGTTCGCCTTGTAGTCGCGCTCGGCCATCCGCTTCATCATCGAGAGGAAGTTGGCGCAGTAGCTGAGCTCGTTGTCCGGGTAGACGTACGGCTGGCCGACGCTGTGCCGGTAGCTCCACGCCGCGATCGTCGGCATCTTGGCGATGAGCCGGATGATCTGCAGATGGCGGTTCTGCTTGTTGAAGATGTCCTTCGCTTCCGGATAGAACGTCGACAGCGCGCTGACCGTCGCGATGAGCATGCCCATCGGGTGCGCGTCGTAACGGAAGCCGTCGATGAAGTCCTTCACGTTCTCGTGGAGGAACGTGTGGAGCGTCACCTCGCGGCTGAAGGCATCGAGCTGCGCCTTCGTCGGCAGCTCGCCGTTCAGCAGGAGGTACGAGACCTCGAGGTGATTGGACTTCTCGGCGAGCTCCGCGATGTCGTACCCGCGGTAGCGCAAGATGCCTGCGTCGCCGTCGATGTACGTGATCGCCGAACGACACGACGCGGTGTTCATGAACGCCGGGTCGTAGGTCATCAGACCGAAGTCTTTTTCGTCGGTCTTGATGTTCCGCAGGTCCATCGCCTTGATGGTCCCGTCATTGATCGGGACCTCGTAGGTCTTGCCCGTGCGGTTGTCGGTGATGGTGAGGGTGTTTTTGGTCGTCACGGGGGGCTCCGGAGAACTCGGGTCTACGGCTCGCCGACTCGGTCTCCCCGCGTCATCCGGGGCGCAAGACCTCGCTACGCAATGCGGCGAACAGGAGGAGGTCGGAGCCTTGCACAACCCGACGCGGGCGCGAAAGCCGTTTCAAGGGCATGCGCGGCTCGAGCCGACGCCTGTGCCGAAACATCCCACCTCACCGGCCGGCGCCAACTGTCCAGCTCTTCCTCTGGCCAAACCCACGATCCCCGGCGACACTGAAATTCCAGGATGTCCGGGCAGGTTCTGGTGCTGACGGCGGGAATGGAGCCGCATCGAGTCGTCCCCTGGCAGAAGGCGATCCAGATGCTCTTCCTGGGGAAGGTCGAAGTCCTGGAGGAGTACGAGGAGATCCTCTACCGCTCCCGGACGATGACCATCCGGATGCCGGCGGTGATCAAGCTGCTCCGCGTGTTCCGTGGCATCAAGCGCGCGGTGAAGTTCTCGCGCGTCAACGTGTTCACGCGCGACAAGTTCACGTGCCAGTACTGCGGCGACAAGAAGAAGATGCGCGAGCTGAACTACGACCACGTGGTGCCGCGCCACATGGGCGGCCGCACGACCTGGGAGAACATCGTCTCGTCGTGCTACCCGTGCAACGCGAAGAAGCGCAATCGCACGCCCGAGATGGCCGGAATGACGCTGCTCTCGCTGCCGGTGAAGCCCAAGTCGCTGCCGATCACGGTGCACCTCAACTACGCCGGCGACATGCCTCCGCTCTGGGCAAGCTACGTCTACTGGAACACGCCCTTCGCGAACGAAGACCAGGAAGGCAACGCAGCCGAGGAGTGATCGGCCGAGTCGATCGCGATACGCTCTTGGGCGCATGCACGTCGATCGCACGCGATTCCTCCTGCTGGTGTCGGCGATCGCCGCGGGATGCGGCCCGCGGACCGCGACGAACACCCCGGTCGCTCCGCCGGCTCCTGATGCAGGCGCGACTCCGCTTGCCAGCCCCACGGCGACGGTCGCGCACAAGGACAATTACCCCCCGCCGATCGCGGAGGAGGGCTATCCGCCTCCGATGATGGAGGGCTCGACGCCTCCGACGACGGAGGGCTCGTGGCCCACGGGACCTGTGTACGAAGGCGGTTCGACCTGGGAGGGCGGCGGTCCTCCCAAAGAGGGCGGACCTCCACCGACGCTCGAGGGAATGGGCATTCCGGTGTCTTCGTGGACCTGCGCCGGCAGCGACGACGTCGGCAAGCCGGCGTACTGCGCGGTGAAGGTGCCGAAGTCGTGCGCGCCCTTCCCGTTCGTTCACTCGTCGTGCAACGGCGCGCGCAAGTACTTCAAGGCAAAGGTCGCCGAGCGCGCCGTCTCGTGCATGAACAAGCTCAAGGGTGACGCCGTGTGCGCGGCGATGACGTACGACTGCAAGGAGGCTGCGCTCCGGTCTGCATGCCCTGATCCGAGCGCGGATGCGGTGTGCCAGGGGATCGTGCAGAAGTGCCCGAAGGCGAAGGTTGCGGAGTGCAAGCGGTACGTCGCGGGGCTGAATGCGGCGGGGCGGGCGAAGGTGGAGCAGTGCATGACGGGGCCGGGGTGTGGGTGGGGGGTTTATTCGTGTGTGGAGGGGCTCAACGACTGAGCCACACGCTCCGCGCACGCGAACGCGGACGCGGACGCGAACGCGAACGCGAACGCGAACGCGAACGCGAACGCGAACGCGGACGCGAACGCGGACGCCCACCATCGAACGCGGGCGGTCTCGAGCGGGAATTTTCGGGGTTTCCTCTTGCTCGGGTCAGCGAGTGTACCCCCGTGCTCGACGCCTGCAAGGCCGCAGCCGCGCTGCGCGCGGTGGCTCGCAAAGCCTCGCCAGCCTTGCATGCGTCTGCGCGCGGGGGTGCGGGGGCACCCCCGAGCAATTCGGTGCTCGGCGCTTCCCGGAGTTCCCGCATGTTGCGTATCTACGATGACGCTCTCGAAATCGTTCGCAGGCTCGTGCCGTACGTCGAGTCGATTCGGCGGCGACAGCCTTCGCTGGCAGACCAACTCGATCGGGCGGGCGACAGCACCGTGCTCGGCATCGCCGAAGGGTCGCGGTCCGCCGGCAAGAGCCGCGCGTTGCACTACACACGCGGCGCGGCCTCGATGGACGAGGCCATCGGCTGCATCGACCTGGCCCTCGCCAAGGGCCACATCGCCTCGTTCGAGGAGCCGCTGCGGCAGCAGATGAAGCGCGTCGTCGGCACGCTCCTCAAGGCAAGGCGCAGCTAAGTGCACCTCGAGCGGGCCGACGCACGTGCGAAGGCCCGCCCGAGGCCCCTACCCGCGAAGGCGTCCAGGCAGTGAGCCACTTGCCCAGCTAGAAGCTGCCGCGGAGCGCGAAGCCGTTCGTTCCGACCACGAGGCCGAGCGATCCGGTGGTCGTCGTTGCGGGGGTGCTCGAGGGGCCGGAGAAGAGGCCGATCACGCCCACCACCGCGCCCGCGCCTGCCAGGGCGAACGTGACGGTGGAGATCGTGCCCATGGTGCGGGAGGACTCCACATCGTCGTGGGCCTCGGGCGGGCAGCGCGTGCCGTCGCAGCGGTCCTTGGCGGAGCTCGCCTTGGAGAACGCGAACACGCCGGTCACGGCGCCGACGAGGCCGAACGCGGCCGCGGAACCGAAGCCGATCCACACGAGCGGGCTGCTCTTGGGCGGCGGCGGAGGTTCGGGCTCCGGCTTGGGCTCGTCTTTGGGAGTCTCCTTGGGAGTCTCCTTGGGCGCAGTCTCGGTGAGATCGATGGTGACCTCTTTGTTGTCGCCCTCGCCGAGATCGACCTCGGTCTTCTTCTCGACGGAGCCGACCACCACCACGATCTCGTGGAGACCCGGGTTCAGCTTGCGCGCGACGCCGAGGGTCGCGGGAAGGATGGCGTTGCCGTCGACGGTGACCTTGGGGCTCGAGCCCGCCGGGGCCTTCTCGAGGACGATCTTCAGCGAGGGGATGCGCGGCTCGAGTCCATCTGCGAGCTTCTGCGCCTCTTCGCGCGCGAGGCCCATGTTCACGCTCTCTCCGGGGAGCACGGGCAGGCGCGTGACGCCGAGGAGCGTGTCGCGCGCTTCGAGCAGCATGCCGAGCTCCGCCTCTTCGCGACCGACCTCGAGGCCGGTGGTCGGCACGTTCATGATCGCATCGGCGGCCTTGTACGCTTCGAGCGCACCTTTGTGATCGCCCTTGCTGCGCTTGGCCTCGCCCTCCCTCATCAAGGCGCGGGCTGTCTCCTTGTCCGACGCGGAGGGAGCCGCCCGGAGGACTGGTGCGGCGAACGTGCCGCCACCCGCGAGCGAGAGCGCACACAACGCCGCAACCCATCGTCGCGATGTCACAGACCCACGTCGATTGCCCATCTGCCGGTCATCATACGACGAAAGCCGTCAGGGACCGGAAGATCCGAGCGGGGAGCTACTCCTCGGCGGCAGCCGACGCTGGCTCCGCCGGCTCCTCGGGGGTGACCTCGGGCTTCCTCTTCCGCCGGAACAGCCCGCCCAAGTCGTCGAACAGGGAGTAGGCGACCGGGGTCGCGACGAGCGTGAGGAGGAGCGACAAGCTCTGGCCGCCGATGACGACGCCGGCGGTCGCGCGGTTGGTGCCCGCGCCCGCGCCCACGCTGGTCATGAGCGGGATCATGCCCGCGACGAACGCCAGGGTCGTCATCAAGATGGGTCTGAGCCGGTCCTTGTTCGCTTGGAGGATCGCCTCGTCGCGGGGGAGTCCCTGCTCTCTCAGCTGATTGGTGTGATCGATCTGCAAGATCGAGTTCTTCTTCACGACGCCGAAGAGCACGAGGATGCCGAGCGACGAGAAGATGTTCAGGCCTCCGCCGAAGATGAGCAGCGAGATCAGCGCGAACGGCACCGTGAGCGGCAGCGAGAGCAGGATGGTGATCGGGTGGACCCACGACTCGAACTGCGCCGCGAGCACGAGGTACATGAACACCAGCGACATGCCGAACGCGATGCCGAAGTTCTGCGCCGCGCGACCGAGCTCGCGCGAGCGACCGATGGGGCCCGCGGTGTACTCGGCCGGCAGGTTCAGCGCCTTGACCTCGGCGGCGAGCGCGTCGGTCACGGTGCTCTCGCCGGTTCCGGGAGCGACGTTGGAGTAGATGGTGATCTGCCGACGCCGGTTGAGCCGATCGATCTGCGAGGGCCCCTCCCCCTTGCCGACGTGCACCACGTCGAGCAGCGGGACGGTCCCGAGCCGCGACGATGGGACGGTCATCGTGGAGAGCCCCTCCACGTCCGCGCGGTACCGCTCGAGCGCGCGCGCGTGGACCTCGTACTGCTCGCCGCGCTCCTCGTAAGTCGAGACCTTGAGGCCGCCGACCAGCAACCGCAGCGCGCCTGCGACGTCCTGCACCTGCACCCCGAGATCCGACGCCTTCTCGCGATCGATCTCGACGGTGACCTCGGGCTTGCCGACGACACTCGAGGTGTCGGCGTCGACCACGCCCGGAATCTTCTTCATCTTCGCGAGCAGCTTGTTCGAGTACTCGGTCAGTCGCTCGAGATCGGGGCCGCTGACGACGTACTGAATCGCTGCAGCCTGGCTGCCGCCGCCGCCGATCGCGCTCACCTGCTGCACGCTCAGGCGCAGGGTCTTCGGCTGCTTGGCGACGACCTCGTTGCGGGCGCGGACCATCATCTCGGCCTGGGTCTCGAAGCGCTTGAGCGGCTCGACCAGGCGCACGTAGATGTTCGCGAGATTCGGGGTTCGGCGGTCGTCCGCGGCGACCATCGTCACCGTCGCCTCGACGCCGGGAAGGCGGTGCACCTCGCGCGCGATGCGCTCGGCGATGATCTCGGTCGACTGGAGCGACGTCCCCTCGGGCGCGCGGACGTTGATCTCGAACTGTGACTCGTCGTTGTCCGGAAGGAAGTTCTTCGGGACCTTCTTCATCAGCGGCACGCACGAGGCGAGCGTGCCGACGGCCGCGAGCACCACCACCCACCGGCGGCGCATGCACCACCGCAGGATCGCCATGTAGCCACGTTCAATCGGCCGGTAGAACAAGTCGACGACGCGCTCGAGGACCGGCTTCTTCACCTCTTGGCCGTTCTTCTTCGCGACGTGCGCCCTGAGCCAGCGCGCCGACATCGTCGGCGTGAGCGTGAAGCTCACGAGCAGCGAGATGCCGATCGCAAACGACATGGTCAGGCCGAAGCTCTTGAGGAACCGGCCGACGATGCCCGCCATGAACGACACGGGGAGGAACACCGCCATCAGCGACAGCGTGGTCGCGAGCACGGCGAGGCCGATCTCCCGCGTGCCCTCGATCGCCGCCTGGTAGGGCGACATGCCCTTCTCTTCGATGTGTCGGTAGATGTTCTCGAGGACGACGATCGCGTCGTCGATGACGATGCCGACCGCGAGCGCGAGGGCGAGCAGCGTGATCGAGTTGAGGGTGAAGTTCTCGACCCACATCAACCCGAACGTCGCGATGATCGACGCAGGGATGGCGACGCCGGCGATGATCGTCGAGCGCACGTTGCCGAGGAACACGAGCACGACGAGCGCGGCGAGGAAGGCGCCGACCACCAGGTGCTCCTTGACCGCCTCGGCACCGACCCGGATGACCTCGGCGTTGTCCCGCACCACGGCGAGCTTGTAGCCGGCAGGCAGCGTCTTCTGGATCTCCGCCGCGCGCGCCTTGACCCCGTCGGAGACGGAAACGATGTTCTCGCCCGACTGCTTTCGGACCACGAGCACCACGGTCGGAATGCCCTCGGTGCGGGCGGCGCTCTCGGCGTCGGCGACGGTGTCCTCGACCTTGGCGACGTCGCGCAGGCGGATCGAGCGCGAGCCCTTCTGCCGGATGACGATGTTGGCGAGCGCATCGATCGACTCGACGCGGCCGAGGATCCGGAGCGTGAGCTGCTGCGGGCCGTTCTCGATCGGGCCGCCTGGCATCTGCACGTTCTGCGTGGCGAGGGCGCGCTGCACGTCCGTCGCGGTCAGCTCGTTTGCGCGCAGCTCCACCGGGTCGAGCCAGATGTTGACCTGACGCTTTCGGCCACCGACGACCTGGACCTGGCCGACGCCCGGAATGCCCTCGAGGCGCCGCCGCACGGTGCGGTTCGCCAGCTCGGTCACGTCACGGATCGGCTTGTCCGCCGAGAGGGTCAACGTGATGACCGGCGTCGCGTCGGGGTCGATGCGCGTGACCGTCGGGAGCTCGATGTCCTTCGGCAGGCTCGGGACGACGAGGTTGATCTTGTCGCGGATCTCCTGGGCGGCGACGTCCGGGTCCTTCTCGAGGACGAACGTGACGAACACCTGCGAGACACCCTCGGCCGACACCGAGCGCATCTCGTCGATGCCGCTGATGGTGTTGATCGCCTCTTCGATCTTGTCGGTGATCTCCGACTCGACCTCGTTGGGCGCGGAGCCCGGCAGACGCGTCGTGATCGTGACCGTCGGGAAGTCGACCTTGGGAAACCGGTCGACGCCGAGCTTGAGGTAGCCGACGAGCCCGACGACGCAGACCGCCAGGATGAGCACCGTCGCGAACACCGGGCGCCGGACACAGAGTGCTGCCAGCCATTGCATGGCTACTTCACCTTCGCGCCGTCGCGCACTTCGGGCTTCACCGGGTTGACGACCTTCTCGCCCGCCGCGAGGCCCTGCTCCACCTCGACCACCCCGTCCTTCACTTCGCCGAGCTTGGCGAGGCGCTCCTCGAGGTGGTCGCCGACGAGGACGAACACCCGCTTGAGCGAGCCGTCGGTGCGGATCGCGGTCAGGGGAATCACGGGCGTCGGCTTGTCGCCGAGCGCGATCTTCGCCGTCGCGAACATGCCGGGGCGGAGCTTCTTGTCGGTGTTGGGCACCACCGCCTCCACCACCAGGTCACGCGAGCCGGGGCGCAGCGCCGGACCGATGTAGCGAATCGAGCCCTTGAACGCCTGTTCGGCGAAGGCGGCGACCTTGAAGTCGACCTCGAGCCCGACCTTGATCAGCGGCACCGACTGCTCGGGAACGGTGATCTCCAGGCGGAGCGGGTCGATCGAGACGACGCGCGCGACCTTCGACGAGGGCTGCACGTACTCGCCCGCGCTGACGTACTTCTCGGCGATCATCCCCGAGAACGGGGCGCGCACCGCGGCATCGCCGAGGCCCTTGCGCGCGACGTTCACCCGCGCGTCGGCGACCTTGGCCGACCAGATCGCGCTCACGCACGCGGCGTGCTGCTTGTCGTACTCCGCGCCGCTGATCGCGCTCGCCTTGTACAGCTTCTCGACGCGATCGCACTCCGTCTGTGCCAGCTCCAGGTTCGCCTTCGCCGCGTTGGCCGAGGCCTCGGCCTCCGCCGTCGAGAGCGCTGCGGTGCGAGCGTCGAGTCGGGCGAGGACGTCGCCCTTCTCGACCATCGCGCCGCGCTCGATCAACGTGGCGAGCACCGCGCCCATGCCGTTGGCCGCCACGTCGGACGCCTCGTTCGGCGTGAGCGTGCCGTTCAGCACGAGGTACTTGGGCATCGGCCGCTCGGCGACGTCGGCGGTCGCCACCGAGATCGGCGGATCGGGAGGCGGCGCCGAGGCCGGGGTCCCGCGACGCTGGCACCCGAGCACGAACACACTCGCGATCGCAACCGGAAACAGGAAACCGTTCAACAGGGTAGAGCTCGGCCGGGGCGGCATCATGGAAGGCCATAGCAGATGCCGTCTCGGGGTGTTCGGACGCAAAGAGCTCGCAAGTGGCCCAAAACGCCCACCTCGGCCGTCGCAGTCGTGGTGTGCTCCTGGGAATGATCGAACGGCTTTCGGACCAACCTGGCTTCCTCTCGATCGCCGCCCATCGCATCGGTGACGCCCGCTTCGAGATCGTGAGCCGCCGCCGGCTCGACACCCGGCAGGTGGTTCCGTTCTTCGCGGACGGAGCAACAGTCCACGTCGGGGTCCTCGAACGGATCCGGGCTTCGCGTCACGTTCGCGGGGCGGCCGAGCTCGGGCTCGAGCCGATCGGGTTCGACTTCCGGGGAGTCGACGAGACCGGGGACGTTCGGGCCTACGGCCGTGCTGTCTTCAGCGCGCGGGCACGCGTGGACATCGACGAGCGTGCGCTGGTGATGCCGCTACCGAGCGTCGCCCGTTCGATCGGGTGGTCCACCGAGCTGGCCATGCCTCTCCTCTTGCCGGTCCACCCACCCGCGCACCGTGAGCACGAGGTCTCATGGGACGGCGGGACCCATCGGATCGTGTTCCGCCCGATCGACGAGCTGCGCGCGCGGCTGCGAGACGTCCCGCACGACGAGGTCCTCGCACTCGCGCTCGAGTCGCTCGCCCCTGCCCCGCCCCGGGCGTGGAGCGGCCCGGATGCAACGCACCTGCTGGCGCGGGCATGGGATCACGGGCGGATCGCCGCAGCCGTACAGGCGCCGCTGCCGGAGCTCGGTGAACGCACCGTGGGCCTCGCCGGCCGCGACCTGCGGTTCCTCCGAATCGATCGGGTCTCCGACATCGAGGTGGTGACGCCGGGATCGGGAGCTTCTGTGGCGGTGTTGCCTTGGGTCGTCGTTGGCGGCGAGCCCTGGTTCCTCCTGTGGGTCGAGACGCGCGCCTCCGCGCTCGAGCGCCGCGCGCGGCAGCCGATCTTCGACCTGCCGGTGCACCCACGCCACGTGAACGCGACCGCTCGCTATGTCGATCCGAGCGAGCTTCGTCGCGACGCGCGCGCGCTCGCGGAGGAGGTCCTGACCACGACCTTCCGCGCGCCGATTCGCGTGCTCTCGGCCGAAGATCTCGGCACTGCGGAGCCGGCACCTTCTTTTGGCAACGAGGTCCGGCGCCGCCTGGCCTGTGCGATCGATCCCTCGATCGTCGCCCTACCCGACGACGTGGTCCTGGTGTCCGGCCGCGAGCTCGCCCGCGCCGTCGCCGCCGGTGTCGTCCGCGATCCGGTGATCGTGGCGGGGCTCCTCCAGCTGGGGCTCGATCCGTTCGGGGCCGTTCGCGCCGGCGAGCCTCGCGCCCGTCGCGCCTTCGTCGATCGGATGACCGAGGGCTCGACGGTCCAGCGTCGCCTCTCGACGTATTCGTCGATCGAGGCCGAACAGCTCTCTGCCCCGACGTACGCCCGCGTGATGCTCCTCCTCCAGCACGAGTACGGCGTCCGCATCGCCTACCCCGAGAAGGAGGAGGATCGCTCGTTCTTCAAGGCTGCGTTCCGCGTGTTCATGGCCGCGCCGCGCGGTGACGAGAACCGCGCGCTGCAGGGGCTGCACTGGTCCCACGACGCGTTCCACTTCGCCCTCGGCAACCTCACGCTGCCGTCGTTTGCGGAGTTCGACGAATGGTTCGACTCGGGCGCCAAGCTCCCGCCTCCCGCACCGCACGAAGGAGCTGCGTTCGACGGCTACGTCGCGGCGCTCAAGGGCGCCGAGGACGAGGCGACCTTCTTCAGCTTCTGGACGCTCTACGAGGAGCAGCCCTCGCTCGTGCGTCACGTGAGCATGCTCACGTTCTGGGCAGCGTTGCGTGAGCTCGGCATCGTCGACCGCGCGAGCGCCCGCGCGGTGTACGACGACCTCGCGGTGCGTGCGGTGCTCCCGACACGCATCGCCGAGCACCCTCTGTACGCAGCCCGACCGGACCTGCAGAAGCTCTTCGAATACATCCGTGGCTTCCGCGACTACCACCACAAGGATATCCATCCTGCGTTCGACCACGCGAGCCGGGACGTCTACCGCGGCTACTTCCTCCGGCTCGGCATCTACCAGAGCGATCCAGCCCGATACCTCGACGGCGTGCACTCGTTCGACGCGCGTCTCCGCGCGCTGCCCCCGGGCCTGTCCCCCCTCGCCGCCCTCGCCGCGGACGTCCGCGTCGCGATCGCGCTCCGCGTCTTCGACGTGACCAAATCGATGCGCCTCCAACGCACCGCGATTGCGAAGCTCGCCCTCGGCGAGGACGATCGACTCGGAGGGAGAGAGTGCCGGCGTGCTACCTGCACGCCGGCCGAACAGAGAACCCGACGCGCCATGGTGCGCCTCGCGGCGGAGTCTCGTATCCAGCAGCTGGAGGCGCTGAATCAACGCCTGCAAACGCTCCGCAGCGAGGTGCACGACGCCGAGCTCTCGCCCCACAACGAGCACACGTTCACCGCGCTCGGTGCTCTTGGCGCGGAGGTCGAATCGCTCCGCACCCGAATCTGGGACGATGCAGCTCCACTGCTCGCGCCCGACGTACTTGCCGAGGAGCGCACCCGCGAGCTGCCCCGGTGAGTCGCTACGCGGCGTTCACGCGCATGCGACGCAGCGCAGCGAGCGCTTCCTTCTGATCGACCTCGGTCCCGCGCAGCTGGAAGGCGACCGTCCGCTCGATGACGTGCTGGATGCGGCTCGACAGCGGGAGCGCGAAGAACTCGTCGACCGTGAGGGCCTCCCAGCGCCCGCCGCGGAAGAGCAGCACTCGGTCGAACAACTGGTCATTCATCGAGCACATCCCCGCGCGTCTTCGAGACGATCCC
>Ga0208492_1001674_pt1 | contig 12831 bp, 11 predicted proteins | sample Subbioar_CSW14AB_FD_184820 | JGI IMG/M metagenome (GOLD analysis project Ga0208492, IMG submission 184820) | Serpentinite rock and fluid subsurface biosphere microbial communities from McLaughlin Reserve, California, USA - CR12Mar_CSW14AB (SPAdes) | ecosystem: Environmental > Terrestrial > Deep... | reverse complement strand
GCTCAGGCGACGCCGACCGCGCTCGCTGCCGCCGCAGCGCGGTCGCCCGTCACCTCGATCCATGCCTCGGACCGAGCGGAGGCGATCACGGCGTCCGTGAGGACGGCGGCACGCGCACCGTCGGCGAAGGTCGGCAGTCCATCCACCTGCTCCCCCGCGATGGCGCGATGCACGTCGCGCATGAAGAGTCCGAAGCAGTCCTGGTACCCCTGGGGATGACCCGACGGGACCGTGACGTACGACGACGCGACGTCCGCGGTCAGCGTCTCGTGCCCCTTCGCGAGCAGGAGCACCGCGTCGGCGGAGCCGACCCACAGATCGCCCGGATTCTCCTGGTCGAACGCGTAGCTGCGCTCGGCGCCGTCCAGCGAGAGCCAGAGACGGTTCTTGCGCCCGGGGCTCGCCTGGGAGATCACGACCGTGCCGCTCGCGCCGCGATCGGTCTGGAACATCATGGTCGTGCCGTCCTCCGTGGCGACCGACACCTCGCGTCCGCCCGAGATGCGGGTGTCGTGCAGGCGCGATTGCTGCGCGAGCAGGCGGACGATGCGATGGCCTGTCGCGAACTCGAACAGGTCGCACCAGTGGACGCCGATGTCGGCGAAGGCCCGGGATCCCGCGTCATCCACCCGCCAGTTGTACGTGGATCGATCCGACAACCAGTCCTGGAGGTAGTGCCCGTGCGCGAGCCAGATGCGTTCACCCGACGCCGCGATGCGCGCCCTCGCCTCCCGCACGGTCGGGTAGAACCTGTACACGAAGGGCACGGCATGGACCACGCCGGCGGCGGCGGCCGCCGCGCGCAGCCGCACCGCGTCTGCCCCCGTCGTGGCCAGCGGCTTCTCGCACACCACGTGCTTGCCCGCTGCGACGGCGGCGAGTGCAAGTTCCAGATGCTGCGAGTTGGGCGTGCAGATGTGCACGATGTCGACGTCGGGATGACGCACGAGCTCGTGGGGATCGAGGGCGAGGGCGACGTTCGCCGCTTCCGCCGCCGCGCGGGTGCGTTCCGGATCCCGGCCGGCGAAGGCGACCACCTCACCGCCCGCCCAGCGCACCGCGCGGGTGTGGACCCCGCCCATGAATCCCGTCCCGACGATGCCGCTTCTCGGCATCCGGCGCGTCATCACTTCTTCCGGGACAGGGCGACGGCCGCGATGATGATGGCTCCGCGCACGACCTGCTGCTGCGCCACGTCGAGACCCGCCAGGATGAGCCCGTTGTTGACCAGGCCCATGAACAGGGAGCCGAACAGGGTGCCGATGATGGCACCGCGTCCGCCGAAGAGGCTGGTTCCGCCGAGGATGACGGCGGCGATGACCGTGAGCTCATCGCCCTGCCCCCACTGGAACCGCCCGGATTCCAGCCGGCCGGCGTAGAGCATGCCCGCAAGCGCGGCCGCCACTCCCGAGGTGAGCAGCACGGTGAACTTGATGCGGGCCGTGTTGATCCCGGTGTACGCCGCCGCCGTGGGGTTGCCGCCCGTGGCGAGCACCCTCCGGCCGTATCCGGTGCGGTTCATCACCAGCCATCCGACGGCGACCGCGACGACCGTCCACACCAGCAGACCAGGGACCGGGCCGAAGTCGCCGCCGCCGAAGATCAGCACATACAGGCGATCGCTGATCGGCTGAGGTGCTGACGCAGTGATCCACTGGGACACCCCCGCAGCGAGGCCGAGCATGCCGAGGGTGACGAGGAACGACGGGATCTTCAGAAGCGCGACGAGGCCCCCGTTGACGGCCCCGATCACGGCTCCGGCGAGCAGCCCGGCGAGGATGCCGGGCACCAGGCCGAACTGGGCTGTCGCCATGGCGGTGACCACCGAGGCCAGGCCAGCCACGGAGCCGACGCTCAGATCGATCTCCGCGGTGGCGATCACGAAGGTCATCGCGACCGCCATGATCGAGATCGTCGCGGTCTGGCGCACGATGTTGAGCATGTTGTTCGGCGACAGGAACCCGTCGTTGCCCAGGAAGATCGCGAACAGGACGAACACCACCACGAAGGCGATGTAGATGATGTTGCTCCGCCAGTCCAGGTGCGCGAGGGCACGCGAGACGAGGGATGGCCGTGTGGCCGTTGCTGGGCTGCTCATGCCGCCTCTCCTTGGATGATGAGTTGAAGCTGTTCTTCGCTCTTGATGTCGGCGCGGACCAGGTCACGGAAGGACCGTCCCTCACGGAGCACGACGATGCGGTCCGCGACCGCGAGAAGTTCGGGCAGTTCGGACGAGATGAACAGCACCGCGTTGCCCCGGGAGGCGAAGTCCCGCACGATGTCGAGGATCTCGGTCTTGGTTCCGATGTCGACACCCGCGGTGGGCTCGTCCATCAGCAGGATGCGCGGGTCGGTGTTGACCCACTTGGCGACGACCACCTTCTGCTGGTTGCCGCCCGAGAGCCGGTTGACGGGGGCGTAGGGGTCGGCGACCTTCACCGCGAAGCGCGACACGAGCTCGCCGGTGAGCTCGCGCAGCTTCCGCGGTGACAGGAGCGGTCCCGTCTTCACCCGGTCGAGGACGGGCAGGGTGAGATTGTCGGACACGGAGTGCTCGAGGACGAGCCCCTGCTCGCGTCGATCCTCCGGGATCAGGGCGACGCCGGCCGCCTGGGCGGCGAGCGGGCCGTTGAACCGGACGGGCCTCCCCTCGACGCTCAGCGTGCCCCGGGTCGGCCGATCCAATCCCGCGACCACGCGCGCGAATTCGGTGCGTCCGCTGCCCATGAGGCCGGCGAGACCGACGATCTCCCCCGCGCGGATCGCCAGGCTCACCGACTCGAGGACGCTGGTGCTGGCGATCTCCTCGGCTTCGAGCAGCACGGGAGCTTCGGGGTCCAGGCCTCGATCCCGGTACACGAGCTCGGACGCGAGACGGCGGCCGATGATGGCCTCGATGATCTCCGCGGCGGTCAGCTCCGCCACCGGAGAGGCGAGTACGACACCGCCGTCGCGGAGGACGGTGATCCGATCCGCGACTCGGCGGATCTCGTCCATCCGATGGGAGATGTACACGATGGCGATTCCGCGGCTCTTCAAGGTGTGGATCAGCTCGAAGAGGTTCTCCACCTCGTGCTTGGCGAGGCTGGCGGTCGGCTCGTCCATCACGAGGACGCGGGCGTTCTTCGCCAGGGCCTTCGCGATCTCCACCAGCTGCCAGTACGCCGTGCCGAGCTCCTCCACACGGGCACCCGGGTCGATGCGGACGTCGAGCTCGTCGAAGAGCTCCTTCGCTGCGCGCTCGGCCGCACCGTCGTCGATCAGGCCTCCCGCACCCCTCGGCTCGCGGTTGAGGAAGATGTTCTGAGCCACTGTCATCGTGGGGATCAGGCTGAACTCCTGGAAGACCATGCCGATGCCCGCTCGCTCGGCGTCCGCGGTGCTGCGGATGTCGACGGGCTCGCCGTCGATCTCGATCGTGCCCGACGTGATGGGATGCACGCCCTGCAGCACCTTCATGAGCGTCGACTTCCCGGCGCCGTTCTCACCGGCGAGCGCATGCACCTCCCCCGCCACGATGTCCATGTCGACGGACTTCAGAACCTCGACCGAACCGAAGTTCTTGACGATCTGACGCATGCGGACCGCCGGAACGACGGGGATCGTGTCAGCCATCGGAGGAGCTCTCTGCGACGGCATCCGGAACCTTCACCCACTGACCCGTGCGACCCGACTCGAGGATGGCCTCGTCGACGAGCGCGGCCTGGTAGCCGTCGGCGAAGTTCGGCTCGACCGTGCCACCCTCGACGACCGCCTTGAGGAAGTCGTGAGCCTCGATGATCTTCGTCTCTCCGTACCCGATGCCCAGGGCCGGGATGGGCCAGAGCGACTCGCCGTAAGGAGTGTTCGGGCCCGAGTAGACGGTGCGGAACCCGCGGCGGTCGGCGGGGTCGTTCTTGAACGCGACCTGCAGCTCGTCGCGATTCTCGTAATTGAAGAAGACCGAGCCCTCGGTGCCGTGGATCTCGAAGGTGATGAAGTTGTTCCGCCCCCAGGCGTTCCGCGTGGCCTCGATCGACCCCACTGCACCGTTGCGGAAGCGGATCAGGGACATCGCCTCGTCGTCGACGTCGACAGCGCCGCGGGGCCCGTCGGACTTCGTCGCTCCCCCGAGTGCATCGAACCCGCCCGCCTGCAGCGGCCGATCGGTGATGAACGTGGAGACCAGGGAACTGACCTCGGCAATCTCGCCGACCAGGTAGCGCGCGAGGTCCACGACGTGGGAGCCGATGTCTCCGACGGCGCCCGAGCCGGCGATGTGCTTCTGGAACCGCCAGCTCAGCGGGGAGTTCGGGTCGGCGCTCCAGTCCTGCAGGTAGGTGCCGCGGAAGTTGAGGATCTCGCCGAGGGCGCCCTCCTCGATGTACTTCTTGGCGAGCGCGACCGCCGGAGTCCGACGGTAGTTGAAGGCGACCGCCGTGACCACGCCGGCGTCCTTCGCCGCCTGATACATGCGACCGGCCTCCTCGGCGGTCGGCGCGAGCGGCTTCTCGCAGATGATGTGCTTGCCCGCCTCCGCCGCCGCGATCGCGATCTCGGCGTGCAGGTTGTTCGGGGTGGCGATGTCGATCACGTCGATGGACGGATCCTCGACGACATCCCGCCACGACGAGGAGGACGACTCCCACGCGTAGCGTTCTGCGGCCGTGCGCGCGAGCTCGTCTGTGACATCGACGACGACCTTCTTCACGGGACGGGCCGGCGCCGGCCAGAAGAACATCGGCATCGCCGCGTAGGCGAGAGAGTGTGCCTTGCCCATGAAGCCGCCGCCGATCATGGCGATGTTGAGGTCCTGCATGATTTCCTTTCGAGCGCGGTGTCCCGCGCGATGACGGAGATGGTCTGCCGGTGGGGCCGACGTCGCGGCCCCACCGGAGGGTCGGCGCTCAGTCGACGTACGCGTCGGTCACCGATGCCGGCGGATCGCTGCGGTAGACGGTCTTCCACGCCTCGAGCACGTTCTCGTGGTCGACGGGCAGCGAGCTGAGGGCCACGTATGCGGGCACGTCCTCGCCGAGGATGCTCAGCGCTGCCAGGTCGGCCTCGGCGACGCCCTGGTCATAGGGCAGCTGTGCGCCCAGCCCGACGATCATCTGATCCTTCGCCAGGGCGATGGCGACGTTCGTGCCCAGGTCCTCGGTCGCGATCTTGATGTCGGTGCGGCCCGTCTCCCGAGCGGCGGCCATGACGCCCTCGGCCGGAACGTCCCACACGGCCCAGATGCCATCCAGGTCGGCGTTCTTGGTGAGCATCGCGTTGGCTACGCCTTGGGCGTCACCGGCGAAGTCCGGCCCGGCGATCCCCTGCTCCTGGACGATCTCGATACCGGGGAACTCCGCCGTGATGGTGTCCTTGAACCCCTCGTAGCGCTGCTTCGTCACGAAGAAGTCGGCCTCGTGGTAGATGATCCCGATCTGTCCCTCGCCGCCCAGCGCACGGGCGAGCAGGTAAGCCGAGGTGACCCCGTTGCCGTAGTTGTCCGCCGACACCATGGAGACGTAATCCCTGCCGGCCTGGAAGCCGTCGGGGACATTGTCCATGAAGACCAGCTTCACGCCCTGTTCGGCGGCCTTCTTGTAGGCGGCGGCGGTGGCGACCGGGTCCGTGGGAATGGAGACGATGATGTCCGGGTCCTGCGTCAGGACGGTCTCGATCTGCGAGACCTGCGTGGCGGGGTCGAAGTCGGCGTCTGTGGTGGCGATCACGTCGATGCCGAGCCGTTCGAACTCCGCATTCAGACCGTCGATCTGGGCGTTGGCCCAGTCGTTGCCGCCGTAGTGCATGACGATCGCCGCCGTCAGCCCGAGTTCGGCGACCTGCGCCGCCTGCTCGTCGGTGACCTCGGTGACGTCGACGGCCTCCGGCTCCTCGCCGTTCGGGCCGGTGCTGAGCACCTGGCCGGTGATCTCCGCCAGCGCGGCGTCGATCTCGGCCGCGATCTCCGGATCGACCTCGGACGAGGCCTGCTCACCGGCCGGGGTGCAGCCGGCGAGTGCCGCGACAAGACCGACTGCTGCGGTCACCGCGAGTGCTGCTCGAAACTTCATCGCTCATACTCCTTTGGATGGGATGGGGTGGTGTGTACTGCTGCCCGGGCCGGGATCACCCGGGCTGGTGGCCGGTGAGGAACCGCAGGCTCCGCTCCGCGGCCGAGGCCGGATCTCCCGGATAGCCGTCCAGCTCGACGGTGATCCAGTCGTCGTATCGGGCGAGCACGACGGCGTCGATGATGCTGCCGAGGTCGAGGTCGCCCTCTCCGAGCGGCAGGAACGCGCTGCTCGACAGGTCGACATCCTTCAGGTGGACGTACTTCAGGCGAGCCGCATAGCGGTTGATGACGTCGACGGGGTCCCCACCGCCGGCGGCGATATGGGCCACGTCGGCGCACATCCCGACAGAGGTCGCCGCGAAGAGGGCGTCGATCTGCTCGGGCGACTGCGCCAGGCTCCCGAGGTGCGGGTGGTAGCTGACGACGAGCCCCGCGGCCTCCGCGCGTTCAGCGACCCGGTCGAGGAAGGCCCCGGCCACCTCGAAGTCCGCATCGCGTCGGCCGCTGGAGCGCACGGCGCCCCCGCCCAGCACGTAGTGGCGCGCACCCGCGGCCGCAGCCAGGCGGATCGACCGATCGAATCGGGCCAGCTCGTCCTCGTGCGCGTCGGGGTAGATCAGATGCCCCCCGCTGTACACCCCGGCGACCTCGAGCCCGGCGGCCTCTACGGCCCTCGCGAACTCGTCCACCGAGTGCTCGAAATGCAGCAGATTGCCGTCGAAGAGCTCCACCCCGGTGTAGCCGGCCGAGGCGATGGCTCCGAGCGTCTCCACGACATCTCCCGGCGTCTCGTAGAACCCGGAGCCGATGTCCGTCACGGCGCCCGGGGTTCCGACGACTCCTCCCCAGGCATTCGCCTCGTACGCGAGCTTCACCATTCTTACCTCTCTGTAAGTCCCGGTTGCGATCGTCGCCCGCGGGTTCCGTGACCGGTCACGAATGGGCGTGACCACCATCGTGACCGGTCACGGAAGCTTTGTCAAGAAGCGGCGGATCGGCTGCCGCGCGGATCCGGGGTCAGGCCTTGTGGGCGCGCGCCGCGCTCTGCCGCCGCACCAGCAGCGGCATGCTCGGTGCGCGATCCACCTCGCGCCCCTCGATGGCCCCGAGCAGCACCTCGATGCTCGCGTGAGCGAGAGCCGTGAAGTCCTGCCGCACCGTGGTGAGCGGCGGGAGGAAGAACTCCGAGCCCTCCACGTCGTCGAATCCGACGACGCTCACGTCCTCCGGGACGCGGATTCCGGACTCCGACAGAGCACGGATGAGCCCCAGCGCGGTGTGGTCACTGGCGGCGAACACGGCCCGCGGGACGGCTCCCTCCTCCACCAGCTGGAGGCCGGTTCGATACGCCCAGCCGGGGCTCCAGTCACCCTCGACGCACAGCCCCGGCTCGAGGCCGGCGTCCCGCATGGCGCCCTCCCAACCGCGCTTGCGGACGCGGCCGTCGAACCAGTCGGTGGAGCCGGCGAAGTGCGCGATGTCGGTGTGACCGAGCTCGATCAGGTGCTGGGTGGCCATCCGCGCGCCCAGCTCCTGATCCTCCGAATAGGTGAACAGGCTCGGAGTCGACGAGACCCCTGCGGCGATCATCTCGACGGGGACATGGATCGCCGCACTGCGCACCTCTGCGGCCATCGACAGGAGCGGCGCGATGACGATGATGCCGTCGACGCCGACCTCGTCGAGAGTGTCCAATGCCTTCGGAACCGACGTCATGTAGGGCTCCTCGACGGTGACCACCGTCGTGAAGTAGCCCTTCTGCCTGGCGACTTTCTCCAGCGCCATGAGCGTTCCCACAGGCCCGAATCGGGGCGACCCGTCCGTGAGGATGCCGATGGTGGTGGAGCGGCTCGTCGAGAGGGCCGTAGCGGTCCGGCTGCGGCGATAGCCGAGATCCTTGATGATCTGCTGGATCCGCTCGCGCGTGGCGGCGCTGACGTCGGGCGCGTTGTTCAGCACTCGCGAGACGGTCTGATAGGAGACACCGGCAACCTGAGCGACGTCGCTGATATTGGGCTTGCGCGGCCTGGACGACGCCACAGGTGCCATCTTCGATTCCTCTCGTCTCGCTGACCCGGCCACGGCACGTCCATTCTCACGCCACTCGCCCCGGCGAAGGCTGCGCCGGCTCGCGGGGCCCGTCCATGCCAACGTATGGCATGGACCGAGACCTCCCCGCCCCGGAGCCGTGGACGGCCGATGCGGTTCAGCCCCGCTACCCAACCTCCCGGCCGCGCTCCCTGACGCGGCCCGTCCCCATCCCCGTCGGATAGCCTGCGACCATGGCACGGGACGGCGCCGGGGCGACGAGCGGCATCACCCTGCAGCAGCTGCGGTACTTCGTCGAGGTCGCCGCCGAGGGGTCCATCAGCGCGGCCGCCGACCTGCTGTACGTCTCGCAGCCCACGATGTCCGCCGCCATGAAGGACCTCGAACGCCGCGTCGGGCACAGCCTCTTCACCCGCTCAGCCCGCGGCGTGACCCTCACCGAGGACGGCACCGAGTTCCTCCGCTACGCCCGCCAGGTCGTCGAGCAGGCGGAGCTCCTCGAGCAGCGCTACTTCGAACGTCCGCCCTCGCGCCGCCTGCTCGCCGTCTCGGCCCAGCACTACTCGTTCGTCGTCGACGCGTTCGTCCGGATGGTGAAGGCCTCGGGCGCGGCGGAGTACGCGTTCACACTCCGCGAGACCCGCACGTGGGACATCATCGAGGACGTCCGCACGCTCCGCAGCGAGCTCGGCGTGCTGTACCGGAACGACTTCAACCGGAACGTCATCGACAAGCTGCTGCGCGAGTCCGGCCTCGGCTTCACGCCTCTGTTCCTCGCCACGCCGCACATCTTCGTCGCGCGGACGAATCCGCTCGCCGCCCGCGCGAGCGTCACGCTCGACGACCTGGAGGACGTGCCGCGCCTCACGTTCGACCAGGGGACGAACAACTCCTTCTACTTCGCCGAGGAGATCCTCTCCACCCGGTCGTCGAAGCAGGACATCCGGGTGAGCGACCGGGCCACGATCTTCAACCTCATGATCGGCCTCGGCGGCTACACGATCTCGACCGGCATCATCTCCGACGACCTGGACCCGTCGATCGTCGCCGTCCCGCTCGACGTCGACGAGCGCATCGAGATCGGATGGATCGGTCACAGCTCGATCCCCCTCACGGGTCAGGCGGAGCGCTTCGTCGCCGAGATGCGCGCCGTCGTCGCGGAGTTCGGCGTCGAACTTTACGCATAGTGTCCGACTATGTCTCTTTCTTAAGCATCCGAATGGGGCTATAGCCGGGCGCCGTGCCTAGGCTGACGACCGCGCGGGCATCCTGCCCGCCGTTCATCGTCAGGAATCGAGGCGGCCACATGGGCACCGAGTTCACCTTCGACATCAGCACGACCCGCTTCGACGCGGACTACGCGCCGTCGGCCGGCTCCCGCGCGACCACGAACTTCGCGAACCTCGCCCGGGGCGAGGGCCGCCGGCAGAATCTCCAGGGCACGCTGAAGATGATCGACGACCGCTTCAACGACCTCGCGGATCAGGGCAACCCGAACCGTGACCGCTACGGCGTGGAGCTCGACATCGTCTCGGTGGACCTGCACGTGGAGGCCGACGACTCCGGCGTGGGCGTGCCGCTGATCGAGATGCTCGACGTCCAGATCGTGGACCGGGCGACCGGCGATCGGATCCCGGGCATCACCGGGAACAACTTCTCCTCGTACGTGCGGGACTACGACTTCAGCGTGCTGCTCCCGGCCCACAGCGCGAACCAGTCCGGCCTTCCGCACGGCTTCGGAGAGCTGCACGGGAAGCTCTTCCGGCACTTCGTCGAGTCGGCCGCGTATCGCGAGCGATTCGCGCAGCCGCCGGTGGTCTGCATCAGCGTCTCGACCAGCAAGACGTACCGCCGCATCGGCGAGCGGCATCCGGTGCTCGGCGTCGAGTACGAGCAGAGCGACTACTCGCTGACCGATCGCTACTTCGCGAAGATGGGGCTCCAGGTCCGGTACTTCATGCCGCGCGGCTCGGTCGCGCCGCTCGCCTTCTACTTCGAGGGCGACCTGCTCGAGGACCATTCCGACCTGGCGCTGATCGGCACCATCAGCACGATGGAGGCGTTCCAGAAGATCTACCGCCCGGAGATCTACAACGCCCACTCCCCCGCGGGCGAGGTGTACCAGCCGAGCCTGGAGAACCCGCACTACTCGCCGACGGACATCGCCTACGACCGCGAGGAGCGCAGCCGTCTGGCGCTCACGCAGGGGAAGTTCATCGCGGAGCACTTCCTGAAGCCCCACCAGACGCTGCTCGAGCAGTGGGCGGCCGCCCCGGCGCTCGCCCTCTGACCGGACGAACCCCGGAGGACCACCGATGAACCCGCTTCTGCCCACCTCGATCGTCGGCAGCCTGCCCAAGCCCGCCTGGCTCGCGGAGCCCGAGAAGCTCTGGTCGCCCTGGCGTCTCGAGGGCGCGGAGCTGGCCGAGGGCAAGCGCGACGCGCTGAGCCTCGCAGCCGACGAGCAGCTCCGCTCCGGGCTCGACATCGTCAGCGACGGCGAGCAGACCCGCCAGCACTTCGTCACCACGTTCATCGAGCACCTCAGCGGTGTCGACTTCGCGCAGCGCGAGACGGTGCGGATCCGCAACCGCTACGACGCGAGCGTGCCGACGGTCGTCGGCGCGGTGAGCCGCGAGCGGCCGGTGTTCGTCGAGGACGCCAAGGCCCTCCGGGCGCAGACCGACCGGCCCATCAAGTGGGCCCTCCCCGGGCCCATGACGATGATCGACACCCTCTACGACCGGCACTACGGCAGCCGCGAGGAGCTCGCGTGGGAGTTCGCGGGCATCCTCAACCAGGAGGCCAGGGAGCTCGAGGCGGCGGGCGTCGACATCATCCAGTTCGACGAGCCGGCCTTCAACGTCTTCTTCGACGACGTGCGGGACTGGGGCGTGGCGGCCCTCGAGCGCGCCGCGGAGGGGCTGCGCAGCGAGACCGTGGTGCACATCTGCTACGGCTACGGCATCAAGGCCAACAACGACTGGAAGGCGACGCTCGGGTCCGAGTGGCGCCAGTACGAGGAGTCGTTCCCGCTGCTGCAGCAGTCGGCGATCGACATGGTGTCGCTGGAGTGTCACGGCTCGCACGTGCCGGTCGAGCTGATCGAGCTCCTGCGCGGCAAGAAGGTGATGGTCGGCGCCGTCGACGTCGCGGGCGACGCGATCGAGACCCCCGAGGAGGTCGCCGCCACCCTGCGGCGCGTGCTCCCGTTCGTCGACGCGGACAAGCTGTACCCCAGCACGAACTGCGGCATGGCGCCCCTGTCCCGGCACGTGGCGCGCGGCAAGATGGCGGCGCTCGCGGCGGGTGCCGAGATCGTCCGGGCGGAGCTCTCGGGGAGCTGACACGGCGGGACATGACGGATCATGACCTCGGCAGGGGCCCGGTCGCATCCTGCTCCGTAGGCTCACCCTCGTGACCCGATGTCCGCACCCCTTCGACTCCCGCACCCGGCTGCGCCTGGACCGGCCGGAGAGCCGCAAGTGGAGCCTGCACCCCGGGCGGATCGGCGCGTGGGTGGCGGAGATGGACTTCGGCATCGCGCCTCCCGTCGCCGAGGCGCTGCATCGGGCGGTCGAGGACGAGAACCTCGGCTACCTCTCGCCGCCCCTCGCGGCTGAGCTCGGCGAGGCAACGTCCGAGTGGATGGCCGCCGAGTACGGATGGGCGGTGGATCCCGAGCGGGTGCATCCGGTCTCCGACGTGATGGCCGCGCTCGGCGTCGCGGTGTCCGAGTACGCGCCCGCCGGCTCGCCCGTGATCGTGCCGACCCCGGCGTACATGCCGTTCCTGACCTACCTGCCCGCGATCGGGCATCCGGTCGTGGAGGTGCCCGGCATCTGGACGGACGGCCGCTGGGGCCACGACCTGCAGCGGATCGACGAGGCGTTCGCCGCCGGCGCGCGCACGCTCATCCTGTGCAACCCGCACAACCCCACGGGAGCGGTGATCGACCGGGAGGAGCTCGAGGCGATCGCCGCGATCGTGGACCGGCACGGCGGGCGGGTGTTCGCCGACGAGATCCACGCGCCGTTGCGCTACGACGGCATCCCGTTCACGCCGTACGCGTCGCTGTCCGACGCCACCGCCGCGCACACCATCACCGGCACGAGCGCGTCGAAGGCCTGGAACATCCCGGGACTGAAGACCGCGCAGCTGATCACGTCCAATGACGCGGACCAGGCCGTCTACCGCCGGTTCGGATTCGCCGTGCAGCACGGCGCCGCCTCGCTCGGCGTCGTCGCCTCCACCGCCGCGTACCGGCACGGCAAGCCGTGGCTCGACGACGTGCTGACCTACCTCGACGGCAACCGGCAGGCCCTCAGAGACCTGGTGGCCGACCACCTGCCCGGCGCCGTGTACCGGGCGCCGGAGGCGACCTACATCGGCTGGATCGACGTGAGCGAGCTGGAGCTCCCCGGCGCCCCCGCCGAGTTCTTCCGCGAGCAGGCCGGCGTCGTCCTCACCGAGGGGCGGCTCCTCGGCCGCGGATACGAGGACTTCGTCCGCATCGTCTTCGCCACGCCACGCCCCATCCTCACCGAAGCCCTGCAGGCGATGGGCGACGCGGCGCTCGGCCGGAACGGAGAGACAGCATGACAGGCACCACGACCACCGGAGCGCAGGATGGCTACGCGTTCGAGACCCGGCAGATCCACGCCGGCGAGCTGATCGACGCCGAGGCGTTCGCGCGGATCACCCCCGTGTACCAGACGGCGGGCTACCTGTTC
>Ga0208492_1001673_pt1 | contig 12832 bp, 10 predicted proteins | sample Subbioar_CSW14AB_FD_184820 | JGI IMG/M metagenome (GOLD analysis project Ga0208492, IMG submission 184820) | Serpentinite rock and fluid subsurface biosphere microbial communities from McLaughlin Reserve, California, USA - CR12Mar_CSW14AB (SPAdes) | ecosystem: Environmental > Terrestrial > Deep... | reverse complement strand
GCAACCGAACAGGCCGCGGCTGTAAGTGACCGTCGCCCTTACCGTCTCGAAACTGTCGGTGGCGAGTTCCTGGGGCACCAGACCAATCAGGCTGCGCGCGGCGCGATAGTCCCGCTGCACATCGTGGCCGCCGGCCAATACCGTGCCGGTGCTGGGTGTCACGATGCCGCAAACGATGCTGATCAAGGTGGTCTTGCCGGCGCCATTGGGGCCGAGCAGGGCGAAGATCTCGCCTTCCTCGATGGCCAGCGTGAGGGGCTTGAGGGCGGTCAGCCCGGAGGCATAGGTTTTGGTCAGGGCGCGGATATCGAGAACGGTCGTCATCGCGGCGATTCTAGTTTGTCGCTCATGATTCGCCTATCGCTTCGTTGCGGTCGCACGCGAGTGGACTGGACCGGCTCGCGATGCTGGCGTAGCTTGCCCGCACCGGCAGGTTGACGGTCGCCGCAGCTAAGGCCGGCGCAACGTGCCAAATCACACAATCATTCGCATCCGCACTGACTACGATGGACGCCATGGCACAAAACTTTGAAACCATCCTGACCCAGGTCGACGACGGCATACTCACCATCACCCTGAACCGTCCCGACAAACTCAACGCCTGGACCTACCAGATGGGCGCTGAACTGCGCGAAGCGATACTCGCCGCCAACGACGATGCGGCCATCGACGCGATGGTGGTGACGGGCAATGGTCGTGCGTTCTGCGCCGGCGCCGACATCGCCCTGGTCTTCGATGCGCAGTCGAAACAGGCGCCGCCCTACAGGGCAGAGGCGCGGACCGAAGACTGGGTGGCCCTGGTGCGACGCTCCAAGCCCATGGTGGCGGCCATCAACGGAGCCGCCATCGGTGTCGGGCTGTCGCAGGTGCTGGCGATGGATCAGATTCTGTGTGCGGACAGCGCCACGCTGTCGCTGCGATTCGTCAAACTGGGTCTGGTGCCGGAACTCGCGAGCTCGCACTTCGTGGCGCAGCGCTGCGGCTTTGGTGCGGCGTCCAATCTCATCCTGACGGGACGCACCGTGAGCGCGGTCGAAGCGCAGTCCCTGCGTTTGATTGATGGTGTGACCTCACCGGAGTCCTTGCTGGAAAGCGCTCAGGCCCTGGCCCGCGCCATGGGCGAGAACCCGCAGGCCGCGGTGCGGGAGGCCAAACGTCTGCTCTCGCTCAATGCGGCTGAAGGCGACGTCGAACTGGTATTGCGCCGCGAGTTCGCGGCGCTCGACCGCTGCTACACCTCGGCCGAGCATCGCGAGGCCATCGATGCATTTCTGGAAAAGCGCAGCCCGGATTTCAGGCAGGCGAGAACGCGCTGATGGCCGATGGGCGCCGCGCCGCACCCCCGCGCGGCCCAGGCTGCGCTCAGTGCGCTATCTCAGAGGCGCGTGCAATCGTCCGCGCCCGGCGCCACTGCACCGGCATCACTTTCGAAGTATGGGATGCCATTGCCCGCAGCCGGTGATTGCGCTGCCCCGCTGCCGGCAAGCGGCGCGGGGCGCGCTCAAGGCAGTTTGAATTCCACCACCGCACCGCCGGCGCCGTACAAAGGCCCGTAGCCATGCACGGTCGCGCCGCTGACCTGCCAGTCCAGCGCGCCCATCACAAAGGCGCAGTGTTTGAATCCCATATCGACGCGTGCCTGCCGCGCATAGTCCGGACAGGCTGCGCGAAACGCCTGCATCTCGCCCTGCTCGAGCAGGCCGAGCATGCGACGATTCCAGTTATCGTCGGCCGCGCTGGCAATGCGATCGCTCGCGACGTCCATGGTGCCGCGAAAGAAGGATCCCGACAGACCCCCGACGCCGATGAAAGCGACGCGCCGACCGAGCGCCTGGGCTTGCTCGGCAGCGACGCGGCCGAGTTGTTCGGTGGTACGCCAGTCGTGATAGAGATTGTTGGCGGCCACCGCCAGTGCCGCGTGGCCGTTCGCATTCAGAAAGTGACTCGCGACGATGGTGCCGGTGTCGAGTGGAAAGCCGTCGTAGTCCACGCCTTTTGAACGCACACCGATGGCGGGCGTGGCCGCGATGATCGCGCTGGTGAGTGCGGTGTCGATGCGGATGTCGTAGGGCAGGGCGCCGTATTCGTGCCAGTTGTCGTCGACGTGTTGGCCCTGCATGCGCGGGCGCGTCAGCCACAACTCGTCGAGCACGGCCAGCCATTGGGTGGAATAGACGACCAGCGTTTCGGGCGCGGCCCGCGCCAGTGCCTCACCGGCGGCATCGAGTGCGTCGGCGAGCGCGCCCCAGGGTGGGTTGCTGCGCGCCACCTGCGGCAGTGGTGAGCCCGGCACGAGCAGGGCGGCGACGATAGGCATGGCTGTTGTCCTTGGTCGAGCAGGGAAGGGGCGTCAGGCCGCGCGCGCGAGGCCGGCCTTCACCAGATTCCATTCCATCACCGCATTGCCGGTGCCGATGACGGTGCCATAACCATGCAGCTCACCCGGCAACTCGGGATAACCCATGGCCGCGAACATCCAGGTGAACGCGCCGGACTTCACTTCGGCGAAGGCTTCTTCGATGAATCTGGGCAGGACTTCAAACGTCTCCTTCACCCGCCCTCGACGCAGCAGATCGATGATGCGCATGTCCCACAGATAGCCCGCCATGTTTTCCGGATGTTCCTTGGACATGTCTTCCGGCGGCTCGGGCTCTTCGTGAAAGTGGTAATGGCAGAGCGTGTTCGAGGCGAGCAGAACCGCGCGTCGGCCGCTCGCCTCGATGGCGGCGCGCGTGGCGCGGCCGAGGATGTCCATCTCCTCCAGGCCTTCCTCGGTGGTGAGGTAGTAGGGTGAGTTGTTGGCCGAGATGCCGACCACCGGGATGTCCCACTGCGGGCGTATCATGTGCAAGGTGGTGATGGTGCCGTAATCGACGCGGAACTGCGGATTGCGCATCATCTTGGTGGTGAGGCCCAGGCGTGCGCCCTCCGCCGCGCAGGCTTGCGCCAGTTCGACATCGACATCGAGCGCGAACTGATAACGGAACAGATTGGGAAAGATCGGATCGACCGACTTGCCGGCGAGATGCGGCACGCCGAGAAAATGATGGCCCTGCTGCGTTATCCAATGCGGCGAATGGACCAGCAATACATCGGGCCGCAATTCATCGAGCGTCTTGCGTGCCCGCTCGTACGCCCAGCGCAGTTGTTCCCAGCCGCCTTGCGAGCGTGGCTCGTTCTGCGGCGGGTTCTCGCCATAGACCAGGTGCGGCGGGTGGGGTGCGAGATAGCCGGCGATGATTTCACCTTTGCTCATGGACTCACTCTCCTGCGCGTTGCGGCTTGTAGGCGACGGCCTTTATCTCAATCAAGAGATGCGGATGGGGCAGTTGATGCACGGCGACCGTGGTACGCGCCGGGCCATCGAAGTCGAAGTATTCGCCATAGGCTTCGTTGTAGCCGCCGAAGTCGTTCATGTTGACCAGGAAGCTCGTGATCTCGACCACATCGGCGAGCCCCGCATCGAAGCGCGCGAGAATGGCATCGATGTTGTCGAGCACGGCGCGGGTCTGCACGCGGATATCGAGACTGGTGGTGCCGAACTCATCGACACTCGCGCCGGCGAAACTGTTGTCGGCGCGGCGGGAACTCGCGCCCGACACGAAAATGAAATCGCCCGCGCGCCTGGCATGGGGATACTTGCCGCGCGGCCTGGCCTTGTCGGCGAGAACGATGCTGTCGCTGCTCATCTGGTCGGCTCCTCCGCAGGTGCGAATTCATTCGCACATTCATGCCGTGCTGGGCGTCGAGGGCGCGCCGTCAAATGTGCGAATCAATACACACCCCACGGGGAGCCTAACTCTGCAACTGGCGCTTGTCGAATTGCGCGGTCTGCTTGTACTTCGCCAGGCTGGTTTCGATTTCCTCGGCACTGATCACCGCGCGCGCATCGCTGAAGCCGAGCGGCGCGCGGGCCTCACACAGGTCCAGCACCTCGTCGTGGGCACGGGAGCGATTGGCGGTCACCACCGCGGCGGTGGCCGGTCGGCGCGCCGCTTCATAGGCTTCCAGAGCCTCGCGCGGGTCGGCATGACTGGCGAGCGCATCGACCAGCGCCCGGCAGTCCAGCACCCCTTGCGATGCGCCGTTCGAACCTATCGGCCACATCGGGTGAGCAGCGTCGCCGAGCAGGCTCACGCGACCATGGGTCCAGCGCGGCAAGGGATCCCTGTCGACCATCGGAAAGGCGTAGGCCTGACCGGAAGCGCGCGCAAGCGCCGGCACGTCCAGCCAGTCGAAACAGAAGTCGCGGAAATATTCGATGAACTCGCCTGCCTTCGCAACGCGGTTCCAGTCTTCACGCTCCGGCGGCGGCGCGCCGTCCTCGCCGAGTTTGACTTCCGCTATCCAGTTCAACAGCGAGCGACCGGCGCGCCTGGCGGCGGCTGAGATCTCATAGCCCACCACTTTGCATTCACCGGTGCCGGCCGAGAACATGGTGCTGCCGCCGAGGATCGGCGCCGGCAGGTCCACCGTCATGCGCCACATCATGTTGCCGCCCCAGCGCGGCGCGCCTTCGTCGGGATAGAAGCCACGGCGCAGCGTCGAGTGGATGCCCTCAGCGCCGATCAGGAGATCGCATTCCACTGCATCGCGTCGCGCGCCGCTGGCACGACTGACGAATTGGGCGCTGACTTTGTGCGGGTTCTGAGTGAAGCCGGACAACTGATGATCGAGCACGATGGCGTGGTGACCGAGACGGGTGCGCACTGCATCGGCCAGCACGCGATGCAAGCTGCCGCGATGAATCGAGACCTGCGGCCATTGATAGCCCGCCTTGCGGCCGCGCGGCTCGCTCCAGATCTCCTGGCCATGGCGGTTGAACCACATATAGCGTTCGAGTTCGACGCCTTCGGCCAGCAATGCATCCAGCACGCCGAGGCGTTCGTATTCCTTGGCGGCGTGCGGCAGCACATTGATGCCGACACCGAGTTCGGCAAGGTTGGCGACCGCTTCGAACACCCGCGGCTGATAGCCGGCGTCGTGCAAGGCGAGGGCGAGGGTCAGACCGGCGATGCCGCCACCGGCAATGAGGATGTCGGGTTTGTGCATGGTCCTTCGTTCTCCCGTGGCCGCGCCCTGCGGCCGCGATGTGCAGGTGTGTCAATTGCGCCGGGCAATGGCCGAAACACTCTTCGAAACCGCGCGATCCCGACCTGTGCCCACGACCGGCCGCCTGACCTGCCGGTTTCGATGCCGGCGATTGTAGCCGAAGGCTGCGCGGGCGGAAGTTGCGCACCGCCGGGCCGCTACACTGCGGCGAACATCGGCGTGATGTCGTGCCCGGCGCGCCGTCAATCGGCTAGCATGAACCGACGCCTGCTCGCCTCGTGCGCGAAGAACGGACACACAAACTGTCACAGGAAGGCTCGCTTATGAAACCCGCCTCCGCTCGCTGTATCGCTGTGCTCATGCTGTCCTGGCTCGGCCCACCCGGAAGCGCCCAGGCCGCCGATGGCGAGACGCCGACCTGGAAGTACGAGAAGCGTGACGTGCGCTTCGATGTCCAGGCCGATGGCAGCACCATTGCCCATTACGATCTGGCCTATACCGTGCTGGCGGAATCGGCCGTCAACCGGCTGGACGAGCAGGTCATCTCCTATCACGAGCGCTCCGGAAGATTGAGCGAGGTGGTGGCCTATACGCGCAAGGCCGACGGCAAGCGCATCGATGTGCCCGCGACCAATGTGCAGGTGACTTCCCACTCCGGCGTCGATGGCCTGCCGCCGGCGTTTTCCGATTCGGTGGACCGTCGTCTGATCTATCCGAATCTCGCGGTCGGCGACACGGTGGTGTTGTCCTATACCTTGCGCGAGGACAAGCCGACCTTCGCCGGACGTTATTCCCTGATGTGGCATTTCGACGACGACGTGCCGACCGACAGCGCGTCATTGAGCGTGACCGCGCCGGCGGATTTCGGCATGAGGACGCAGAGCTACGAGGTCGATGCGCCGCAGGAACAGACGCTGGCCGACGGGCGTCGGCAATGGGTCTGGCATTATCAACGCGCCACGCCGGTCGATCGCCGTGACGAATCTCATCTATTCTCGCGCGCCTGGCATTACCGCGACATGCCGATGGTGATGGTTTCGAACTTTCGCGATTACGCCGACGTGGCTGCCGCCTATGAAGCCGAAGCAGCGCGCCTCGCGGTGCCGACCCCACGTGTCACGGCGCTGGCCAGGGAGATTGTCGGTGATGCCGCCACGCCGCGCGCGAAGGCGGAAAAGCTCTATGCCTGGGTACAGAAGGAGATCAGCTTTGCCGGCAACTGCCTGGCCGGCGGCGATGTGGTCCCGCGTGACACAGAGCTCGTACTCAATATGAAACGGGGCGACTGCAAGGATCACGCGACCCTCCTGCAGGCGTTGCTGACCAGCGTCGGTGTCCCCTCGACGCAGGCCTTGATCAACAGCGGCGAGATGTACGAATTGCCGGAGCTGCCGTGCTGGCAGGCCTTCAATCACGTCATCAACTACCTGCCGGATTTCGATGTCCATGTCGATGCCACCTCGCCACGCGATCCCTTTGGCGAGTTGCCGGCCCAGGAACACGGAAAATCCGTGCTGCACACTCGGGCACCCGCGCAGGTGGCGCGCACGGCGACAGTCCTGCCGAGCAGCAACTGGAGCCGCATGCGTAATGCAATCAAGGTCGAAGACGACGGCAGCATGGTGGTCAACAGTGTCTTCGAGGTCGGCGGCGCGATGGCCCATTCAATGCGCCACAGCTTTGCGCAGATGCGCAAGGCGCCGGACTTCGAGCGCGGCGAGCGCATTTTCAAGCAGTCCTTCGAGCGTAGCGGATATCGCGGCACGGGTTTCTACGCGCGCATGGACGACACCGGTATCGTCTCGGATCGTTTCAGTTTTGAAGTCAACTATCGCATCGCCGACTATCTGGACACCGGCAATCCCTATGGCGTCAAACTCGACGCCTATTATCCGAGTCCAGCCCCGATCGCCGATCTCGCGGCCTTCGCGGTGGTCGAGGATTATCCGCACGACTTTCTGTGCAACGGCGATCATCGCACCGAGGAATTGCAGATGAGCTTCCCACCGTCGGTGAAGTTGCTGGCGGTGCCGCGTGACGTTGAGCTGAAGCAGCCCGACATCAGTTATACCGCGCACTACGAACAGCACGGCAATGAGTTGCGTGTGGTTCGCAGCGTGGTCGACAACAGCCCGGGTCCCATCTGTTCGCGCGAGGTCGTGGCGCAATACCGCGCCATCGCCGCCGCCATCAAGAAGGATATGCAGGTGCAGGCGGTCTATCAGCCGCAGTGAGCACCCCATTGATGTGGTGACCGAATGGGCTTCAACCGTCCTGTCGGTTCAGGCGTTTCCCTTGACGCGGCGCGACGCCGTGAATATCGTCCCGCCGCCCCGCACTGACTGGAAATGCGTGGGACCCGCTGCTCGCCAAACTGATCTCTCCAGCGCCGGCACACATCAGGAACCGTTTCATGAAAATCGCACGCTTTCTCCACGCATCCGGCATTCACCTCGGCATGGTCAATGTCGCTGCGGCAACGGTTACGCCGCTGGCCCCATCCGCCACCCAGGGCGACGCGATGATTGCGCTCATGCAGGACGCCCTGGCCGGCAATGCACCGCGCACGTCGGGCGACCCCCTGCCGTTGTCGGCGGTGAGCCTGCTGCCGCCGATAGCCCAGCCGCGCAAGAACATCCTGTGCATCGGCAAGAACTACGCCGCCCACGCTGCCGAGTTCACGCGCAGCGGTTATGACTCCTCGGCCAGCGGTGTGCAGGATGCGATCCCCGATGCGCCGATCGTCTTCAGCAAGGCACCGTGCGCCATGACCGGCGCCCGGGATGACATCGTCGTGCCATGGAACATCACGTCCCAGGTGGACTATGAAGGCGAACTCGGCGTCATCATCGGCAAGCCGGGGCGTGCCATCGAGCGCGCCGCTGCCTACGAACACGTGTGGGCCTATTGTGTGATCAACGACGCCACGGCGCGCGACCTGCAGGCCAGGCACAAGCAATGGCTGCTGGGCAAGTCCATCGATACCTTCTGCCCCATCGGCCCATGGCTCACCACCGCCGATGAAGTCGACCCGCGCAATCTCGAGCTGCAATGCTGGGTCAACGGCGAGCTGCGCCAGCAGGCCAATACGCGCGATCTGATCTTCGATATTCCCGCCATCATCGCGACCATCTCGGCTTCCATGCGCCTGGAGACCGGCGACATCATCGCAACCGGCACGCCGGCCGGCGTCGGCATCGGCTTCACGCCGCCGAAATTCCTGCGCAGTGGCGACGTGGTGAAGGTCGCCATCAGTGGCCTTGGCGAGATAGAGAACCGCGTCGTCTGAGTCGGCGGCATCGCGCGGCCCTGCTGACAATCGCTTCTGCGCGCTAAACTGAGTCAGAACACGCCGCCGCTCGCGGCGCCGCTGGTTTCGTCATGAGCAGCCGTGAACCAACGGCGGGGAGTGCCACATGAGTCGTATCCTGTTCACCAACGTCAATGTCTTCGAGGGCACCGAGCCTCACACCCGGCCGGGCGAGGTATTGTTGAGCGGCAACCGCATCAGCGCGGTGGCCGCACCTGGCGAAGCCCTGCCGCGCGAGGGCGTGGACGAAATCATCGATGGTGAGGGCACGACCCTCATGCCGGGGCTGGTCAATCCCCATTGTCATTTCACCTACAGCAATGCGGTCAGCCTGGCCGATATCACCGCCTTGCCGGTGGAAGAGAATCTGCTGGTCGCGATTCGCAACGCCAGGACTTATCTCGACTACGGCTTCACCGCCGTGATCGGCGTGGCTTCGGCCAAGCCGCGCCTCGAACTGGTGGTGCGTAATGCCGTCGACAAGGGTGAGTTCCCCGGGCCGCGCATCCTCGCTTCGACGCCGGAATACACCGTCAGTGGCGGCGTGGGCGACGATTCACGCCTCGATCTGTTCGTGCCTTCCATCGGCATCGTGTGCAATGGCGCCGACGAATTCAGGAAATCCATCCGGCAGTTGATTCGCGAGGGGGTGGACGTCGTCAAGTTCAACAACTCGGGTGACAGCTTCACCTTCGGGCGCATGCCGGGTGACATCAATCCCATGACTGAGGATGAAGTGCGCGCCATCTGCGAGACCACGCTCAATGTCGGCAAGCGCCTCGCCGCCCACGCACACACCGACAGCGGCGTGCGTCAGTGCATGCAGTACGGAGTGGAGTTGATCAACCACGCGACCTTCGCCTCCGACGCCACCATCGAGGCACTGGCCAAGGCCAGCGACAGGCATTGGGTGACGCCCGCCATCGCCGCGCGTTACAACACCACCTATGAAGCGGGCGCCTGGGGTATCACCACCGAGATTGCCGAGCGCATGGGCAACAAGCGCGAACTCGAAGTCGGCTGCGCGACCATGCAGAAAATGCACCGTGCCGGCATCAAGGTGCTGCCGTTCGGCGACTACGGTTTCGCCTGGATTCCGATCGGCACCGATTGCCGCGACCTCGAACACATGGTCAATCTGTTCGGCATGCAGCCCTGGGAAGCGCTGCGCGCGGCGACCGCCTATGGTGGCGAGGCGTGGGCCGGGCATGGTGGTGAGAAGCTCGGCCGCATCAAGGCCGGTTATCTCGCCGACCTGTTGCTGATCGATGGCGACCCGCTCGCCGATCTCTCGCTGCTGCAGGATCAAAGCCGCATCGTCGCGGTCATGAAGGACGGCCGGTTCCACCGTCGCTACAGCGGCCGCGCGCGCGGCGCGGCCGGCAAGGTCGCGGCCTGAATCAGGCGGCACGCGCGGCAAGGGCCGCGCGTATGCGCACGAGTTCGTCCTCGCCCAGCGGGTAATGCCAGATCAGGGCAATCGAGATCAGAAAGAACACGCTCGGTATCGCGCAGAACGACACTTTGAGCGCCCACAGGCTGGTCGGATCATGGGGCGTGGCGGGACTGAAACCCATGCCTTGGGCGAGCGCCAGCGCAATCACCGCCGCCAGCGCCACCGCGCCCTTTTCCGTCATCGACCATAGCGCCATGAACAGGGCGCCACGTTGTTCGCCGCTGGCGAGATGATCCTCGTCGATCACATCGGCCGCCATGGAGGGGCCGAGGATGTTGATGGTGGGCGCGAACAGGCCGGTCACGAAATTGATCGCGGCGTAGTAGAGATAGTCGCCCGGGCCGAGCAACAGCACCAGACTGAACAATGCCACCGAGACGAGCGAACACACCGCGAGCATGCGATGTTTGCTGTAGCGCGGGGCTAAGCGCACGATCAGCGGCGTGCCGCACAACTGGCCGATCAGATAGCACAGGATGATCAGCGGCCATTGACGCGTGTCCGCTTGCAGATATTGCGTGACGAAGAACATGAACAGCACGTTGATGGAATTCCAACCGATGGCGGCACTGATGTTGGACAGCAGCAGGCGACGGAAGGCGCGGCTGGCGGCGATCAATTTGAGACCGGGCAAGAGTGCCATGCGCCCGTGGGATCGAAACGCGGGTTGCGGCACCGCGTACAACAACCAGGGCACGGCAATGAAGAGCAGCACGGCCGTCAGCCACGCCAGCACGCTCAACATCGGTTGCAGGCTGTCGGGCGAGTGGGGTGCGGCCGCGCTCACGCCCAGTGCCGCTAGGCCGCTCAACAGCAAGGGCGCGAGGATCGCCAGCAAGGCGCCGATGATGCCGCCCCAGGTGCGCGCGCCGGTCAGTCGCGAGCGTTGGTGGTAATCGTCGGACAATTCCGCGCCCCACGCCGCGAGCGGAATGCTGATCAAGGTCCAGCCGAGATAGAGCGCGCCGGAGGCGCACAGCAGATAGAGCGGGCCAGGCGTGGCGAAAGGCGCGAACACGGCTACGGTCGCGAACGCCATCACCGGCGTGCCCAGGGCCAGCCACAAGCCGCGTCGTCCCAGGCGTGGCGGCGTGCGATCCGAGGCCGCGCCGATGAGCGGGTCGACGAAGACATCGGCGAGGCGGGTCAGGCTCAGTATCGCGCCGATGGTGGCCAGACTCATGCCCGACACGGCGGCGTAGTAGGGCGTCAGATACAGCACCAGCGGCAGGCCACCGGTGGCGAGCGGCACGCTCACGAGGCCGAATGCAAACAGGGTGCGGCGCTTGAGGGCCATGGTCCGTTACCTGGAAATCTGCGCGTGTTGCGGGTGCGAATTCATTCGCGCATTCCTGGCAACAAGAGGCCAGTGGCGCACCGCCCATGTCGAAATGGGTTCACAGCGGCGGCAGCGCCCGCGCGACAGGCTTACGAACCCTGCTGACCGACATCCTCCGGCAATGCTTCGGCGTCTTGCGTCACGGCTTCGGAGCCTGCGCTGTTCGGGTATTCGAGCGGCGGAAACAATACCGGCAGGGCTTCATCGGCGGTGAACACGCAGCGCGCATTGTGGCCGCAGTCGGGCACGATGCGGATGGCGTGATGGGCGCGCCAGCGCTGCTGCAGATAGGCGACGAAAGCCTCGCCGCGTGCGCGACGGGTGGGGCCCTGCATCATGGCCGCGCAGGACGAATCGAAACCCGCCACCGGCAGCACGTCGATCTGACCCAGCACATAGGTGATCGGGCGGCGCGCCAACTGCCGTATCAGGCGCTGGCTTTCCATCCCGCGGGTGTAGCCGGTGGTGCGGGCATCGAGGCCGAAGGGCCAGTGATTGAAATCCGGACACTGGCCGGCATCGACCGCGCCGAACTTGAAGCGCGCGTGGGGATGTTCGTCTTCCCAGGCCTGTTGCGCCGCGCTCGGATGGGCATCGCCGGTCGGCAGCGGGCGCGCGGTGTCGGGCCACGGATAGCTCGACGGATTGGCGACCACGTAGGACAACTCGACGCCCAGCTTGCCGTGCAGCGTATTGCTCATCGCATAGCGCATCGCGAACTGCCCGCCGGCGGAGTGGCCGGCCACGACGATACGACGCAGATTGGGGAACACGCCGCGGTTGGCGGCCTTGCGCAGAATCTCGTCGACGAAATCGAAAGAGGTCAGCTGCGGATCGCTGACTGCGCTCGCACCGGCCCGCCAACTGTCGCCCGTGCAACTGAAGTCTATTTGCGGGGGGGTGACGGCGTCGCCGCAATCGGGCGCCGAGGACGCCATGAAAGGCGCGACGATGGCGGTGTCTTCCATGGCGTGGGCCAGAAAGGCCGCGGCCATCGCGGTGCTGTAGTAGTTGTCGGCATCGCGATTCTTGCCATGCACCATCACCAGCAGACGTGTGATGTGCTCGTTGCGCACGTCCAGCGAATAGGAGCGATAGATCAGCGCGCGGGCCGGGCCGCCACCGACCGTGATCCATTCCGTGCAGGCGCCCGGGGTGGCGGTGCAGGGTGCGGCCGATTGCGCCCACGCAGACCAGGGGCCGAGAGCCAGCAACATCCAGATCATGTTCCGTGCGAACCAGCGCATGTCGGCAGCTTAACAGGCCGGCCGGCCACTGCTCAGCCCTCTGAACTGCGCGCCGACCTGCTCACGCCGAGGCTGCGCTGATGTGCAGGCATGACCTGACGGCGATTGGGGAACCTTTGCTTGAGATCGCGGCCAGAACTGCCATAGTACCCGGCCGTGCCGATCAATCTGTCCTTCAAGAGTAGTTACGATGTACAAGCAATTCGGTTTTCTGTCTTCCCTTGTGCTTGGGCTGTTCCTCTGCATCGGCCCGGTTGCGGATGCTGAGGCCAAGCGCTTCGGCGGCGGCGCCTCGTTTGGCAGTCGCGCGGCGCACAATTCCGCCTACAAGCGTCAGGCCAATGTCGCGCCGGCGCCTTCCGCCAGCAAGGCCCAGGCCACGGCGCGCAATCAGTCGGTACGCGAAGGTTTGAGCCGCCGTGGCGGGC
>Ga0208492_1001671_pt1 | contig 12844 bp, 4 predicted proteins | sample Subbioar_CSW14AB_FD_184820 | JGI IMG/M metagenome (GOLD analysis project Ga0208492, IMG submission 184820) | Serpentinite rock and fluid subsurface biosphere microbial communities from McLaughlin Reserve, California, USA - CR12Mar_CSW14AB (SPAdes) | ecosystem: Environmental > Terrestrial > Deep... | reverse complement strand
AACATGAAGCGGTCTTGCTGCGCTTCGGGAAGGGGGTAGGTTCCTTCCTGTTCGATCGGGTTTTGCGTCGCCAGCACGAAGAAGGGATCGTCTAGCTTGTGACGCATGCGGCCGACGGTGACCTGCCGTTCTTGCATCGCTTCCAGAAGCGCCGCCTGCGTCTTGGGCGGGGTGCGGTTGATTTCGTCGGCCAGGACGACGTGCGAGAACAGAGGCCCGCGCAGGAACTTGAACTCGCGCACGCCGGTGTCGCGATTCTCCTGGATGATTTCGGTGCCCGTGATGTCGGAAGGCATCAGGTCGGGGGTGAACTGAATGCGGGCAAAACTGAGCGACAGGCACTGCGCCAAAGTCGAGATCATCAGCGTTTTGGCCAGGCCGGGTACGCCTTCCAGCAGGCAATGGCCCTTGCTGAACATGGCAATCAAAAGTTCTTCGATCACCTGATCCTGGCCAACGATGATTTGCGAAAGTTGCCCCCGAATATCCCGGTAGGCATTTTGCAAGCGTTCCGCGGCCTGAAGGTCGGGAGCGGTCGTGTCCGTTGCACTCATGAATTTCCTTTTCCCGGCTGAGCCAGCCCGTTCGTTTTGAACAACTTTTTAGGAGTTTCGAACCACTTTTAGGAGTTTCGAACCAGTTCCATGGAATTCGAACCAATGCGATGGATAGCGATGTCGTTCCGTTTAACGCTGATATATGGGTAGCGTGGCGTTGTCCAATTGCATGATCGCCAAATGGACCGCGGTGATGTAAATGGGACCGACCTGCCCACCGCTCCAGGAGCCATCGGCCCCCTGCGTTCTTTGCAGGTAATCGAACGTCGATTTTCGATAAGACGACCAGGTCAACCGGTCCTTGACATCGGACTCGGGAAAGAGCTTGCCGTAGCCTTCTTCGCCCAGGATGTAGTTGGCCTGGCTCCAGTAATACTGCGTGTATTCGTCATGGCCGCTTCGGCCTCCCCCAGCCGCGCCCAGGTGGTCCTTGCAGAATTTGAACCACTTCTTGACCAGGGGTGAATCGTAATCGCCTGAAGAAAATCCACAGGAAATGGCCGCGGCCGTCAGGGCAGGGCGGCCTTCGCCCCCTCCGCCGCCGCCATAGCTATAGATCACGCCCCCTTGGCCATTGGTGCACTGGTCGAGATAGGCGACGGAGCGTTTGATCGCCTCGGTTGGCACATCGATTCCCGCGTTGCGCGCCGCCCTGAGCGCCTGGACCTGGGTGACCGTCACCGAGCCTTCATCGAAGTTGTTTCCTTCCTTGGCGCTCAAATAGCCCCAACCGCCAAAGACGATCGTTTTGCCTTCGCGCGTGGTTTCACGCCGCGTTTGAGCCTCGAAAGTGAATTTGCCGGCGCGGGTCAGGATCGCCTCGAGTTTGCGGCGCCGGTCGATGTCTTCCTCTTCGCCGTAGACCGAGGCGAGGAACAACATGCCAAAACCGTGCCCATACATGTACTTGTCGGATTCGCCCGGAAATTTGGGGTTGCCGATGAGTCCGTTGGGTTGGCAGCGGACCATCAGAAAATCGACCGCCCGGCGCAAGTTGTCGCGGTACTTGCCTTCGCGCAGGGTGCTGCCTTCCATAAGGAAAGCCATTCCGCTCAGGGCCGTCATGGTGGTCGGATAAAGGCCGCCAAAGGCCTCCCAGTGACCGTCCTTGGCCTGCTGCTTCGCCACCCATTCCAGACCCTTGCGGATCGTTTCACGATATTCGGGAGGGGGAGCATCGGAACGGGCCGTTTTTGCAAGCAAGGGCAAACCCAGAAGCGCGGCGGCACCGGCACGCAGCGCGTTACGGCGATGAGGCAACGGTGCCCACGGGCAACCGCGACTTGAGAGTCTTGTCAGGTCGCCGTTTTTCCATGGTTCACTCATCAGGGAGCCCTCCGGGCGGGAACTGCGGCAGGAGCCACGGCCGGGGCGATGAAATTCCCCTGCGCGGCGCCCGGACGCGGAGCATTGACGCGGATCCATGGAGAGTCGGCCTGGTTTTCGGAGGTGATCGAGGTGGTTGCGGTTGGACCTCCGTTCGGCCGGGAAGAGTCGGCCAGAGCCAAACCGCTGCCCCAGAAGAAGCTGATCCGGTTTTGACCATCCAATAGATCGAGCCGGCCGGCTCTCAAATCGACGAGGAACGCATGGAAAAACTGCTGGCCCGTGCGGGTTTCCTTGTCGAGGATCAATTTCCCCGTTCGTTTGTCATATCCCTTGGTGCTGATCAGATTGACCGGCATTTGCCCGCCGGGGCCTCTTTGGAACTGCTGGAATCGGCTGCTGAACAGAACCATTGGCAGGTTCTGAAACTGGTCCAAAATCATGAGCTGGTTCGAAACGCTGTTGCGCCACGCGAGTTTGCCCGATTCGCGCCGGAAGGCATAAACATCGCCGTTGGCCCGGACAAAGCGGAGTCCCACCCAGCCCATGAAATTCGTTTGCACCCCCTGGCCAATGTTTCCTTGATCTTCCGGTTTTTGCGATACCAGGTAGACATTGGCGCCATCGGCAATCAGTGCCATCGGCGCCTTTTCGGACAAAATCGGATTGATTTTGAAAACGGGCAGCGCCTTGCCATCGGGCAACTGAAAAACCTCGACATTGCCGTCAGGCAAGACGACTCCGCCCAGGTTGCCCCCGACCGATTCGAGGGACCGAGTTCCAACGGGAAACTCCTTGCGAAAGATTTCTTGGTTTCCAAGAAGGTCGATCAGCTTCAAGACTGGGCCGGTTTTTGCCGTCTTTTCGGTGGCGGCCGGAGCTTCAAAGGACAGAAGCCTTGAGCCGTTCAGAACAAGCCGGTTGCGGTAATCCTTGGAAAAATCGGGTTGATCGACCAGATAGCCATCGATGGCTCGGACCGCTCGCGAACCATTGACCGCGCCATCGGTGGAAGTGCGCGCCAAAAATAGGTGGCTGTCGCTGGCACCCAACAATAGATGGTCGGATCGGACATCGGAACGCGACCAGAGGACCTTGCCGCTCATCGGGTCAAGGCCTGCCAGGCCCTCGGAATTCAAAACCGGCAGGACCCCATCGACAATGGTGCCCACCATGCCGATTCGCTGTTTCCAACCGTCTTCTCGGGTCAGGTAAAGCAACCCATCGTTGGCGTCGAGCGAGATGTTGTTGCCATTGTAATTGGGCCGAGTGAACCGCTCATTGCCCGCCGTGAAGGTCGTCACCGATTTTCCTTGCAGCAGGTTGGTTTCCCATAGGACCTTGTGGCGGATCGGATCGATCGCGTAGATCCAGTTGGCCACCCACAAGATCATCAGGTGCCCGGAGGTCTGATAGGAGATACCCAACCTCTTGGCGCCGGGCTGAGCCCCGATCAGATGCTGGTAAAGATTCGGTCCGCTGAGCGGAAGTTCCCAGGATTCGCCGTTGGTCATGCTCGTTCCCTTCAAGACCAGGGACGAGGGTTGATTGGGATTGTTGATCAGAACGAATTGGTTCCGGTCGAAGAAGGGTAAACCGGCACCTTCGCGGTAGAGGCCCGTCACCGCTCGATGATTGCTATTGCTGCTTGAGCGATCCTCGACCACCTTGATCGGGCCGGTGGCGTTGATCGTGGCCGGTTCGGCCAAGTAGGGGAGAAATCGCCGATCGGCGGCCAGGTCGTTGAATAGCCGGGCCGAGTTCATTCCCGGGCGGACATTTTCATTGGGAAACCGCCGGGCCAATTCCGACAAAAGGGATGCGGCATCGGGCAATAAACCCCGGTTCTGATAAAGAATGGCCTGGGAATCGAGCGCTTGCGCCGCTTCGGAAGAACTCCAGGCGGCGGGGATCAGACCAGGATGGTCGCCCAAAAACCGCTCCGCTTCGAGGAGCGGCATTGTCCCGTTTTCCTGAGCGGCGTCTCGCGTCAATTCGGCGGCGTTTTTTCGTCCCCCAGGGAAGAATGAGCCAAAGGCCAGTGTGAAATTCTTGTAGTGATCCTTGCGATGGGAACTGGTTTTCAGGCTCTCCTGTTTCAAGCTTTCCTGTTTCAAGCTTTCTAGGCGGCTGTCGAGGTAGGCCTCAAGTTGCTGGCGCATTTCGGGCTTGGCCGATGCGATCATGAGCTTGATCCGGCCGCGTGCAAGGGCGTCGGGCGTGATGCGCAAGGCCGAGTCGTCGTTGGGGGTGAAAAGAGATCCGGGCGCGGCCAGCTCCGCCAGACGATCATATTCCTTGGCCGCATCCAGCAGTCGTCCCTGCGTTTCACGGCCGCGGGCCATCAGGCCCAGGAAAACGGTGCGGCGTTGATTGGCCTCGGCTTGCTCCGCTTCCGTCACAGGCCCTCCGGTCGTGTCGCGCGCGCACATTTCCTCGAAACGGCCGATCATCGGTTCAAAGCGGGTGAAATTCTCCTGGAATGCTTCGGTGAATGCCTCGAACAGCTTCTTCCGCGCCTTGGCCGTGACCTGAGGCGTAGGTTTGTTACGCAAGGACAAATCGAGGTCGGCGATGGCTCCTTCGATGTCTCCCTTGTCCAGGCGCAGTTCGCCGCGATCGGCCAGTCCCTCGGGATCGTTCGGATTGGCGCGGATTTTTTCATCGATGTAGGCCAGGCGCACCGCCAACTGGGAATAAACGGCCAGGTCCATCGGTCCCTGGCTCAGCACGTCGCCCTGGTAAAATACCAGGTTGCCCGGAATTTCCTTCTTGCGAGAGTGGGTGTGGGCGGTGACCTTGCCGAGCTTCATATCGATCGTGCAGATCTCCGGTTCCTTCGTTTTGGCCGATTCTTTCAGCGGCAAGAAATAAAGAGATCCGCTCGCCGCACCGTAGCCTGAAGGCATTCCCGTCTCTACGGTCCAGGCGGTGAGTCCGGTTTGCAAATCGATTCCGCGAGCCGCGTGCTTGCCGACCACCAGCACCTTGCCCGCGTGAATTCCGCCCAAATAAACGTCGTCTTCGGTGCGAGGCTGGGACCAGATTTTGACACCCGATTTGAGATTCAAGCAGAAAAGGCTGCGCGCGTTTGGGGAGGTGAAAATGATCTTGTCGCCCGAGATCATCGGGGGCGCCGAATGCCAGCAGGAATGCGCGGGCATCCCGCCCATTCCGGGAAACCCACCCATCATTTGCAATTGCAATCGTGCCTGGCGCCTGCCCAGGGCCGTGTCCTGGTTGGTGAGACCATCCTGAGCCTGCTCGCGGTAAAGAAACGACCAGACCAGGCTGCCGGTAAGAAGGTCGACCCCGAGAATGGCCCCGGCGTTCGTGGGACAAACGAGGATGCCGTCGCCATAGGCCAGATGGGCCGCCTGAGTCTTTCGCGGAATGTCCATCGACAGGCGGTCGCGGGTCGTGACCAAAGTCTGGCTTGCCAGCGGTTTTCCCGTCTCGGGATCCAGGGTCAGAAGTCGGATTTCCTGCTGTTTTTCGTTGAGAACATAAAGGCGGCCGGCAATGGGAAGCGGCGTGCCGGTGAAATGGCTATCGCTCAGATCGATGATTCCTTTATCTCCGGGGGCCGATTCCTTTTTGCCGCCAATTTCCCAGACAAGTTTGCCGGTGACCAGATTGTAAGCCCGCAGCCGGTTGGCACTGATCGCTTCGCCGATTTCGGTGCCATGGCGGCCGGCGGCCGCCACCGTCGGATCGACCGGAACGCCATAGGACACGCCCATGGAATTAGGGGGAACCTGAAGGTCATTGACTCCATAGACTCGAACGCCATCGCTACTCAGTGTGCCGGTGACCGTATTCTCCAACGCGATGCCGGCCCTGGGACCGCCGGCGCGCGCAAAAGCATCCATCCACTCCTGGACCGCCTGCCGCCGGCGAGCGGTGTCGTTTAGCTTGGGCTTCATCATCCCATCGACGCTCCATTCGTTTTGCGACTCCCATTCGAGTTCGCCCGTCTTGGAGTTGACGGCATGGATTCCCCAGTTGGAACGGTAAATGACCAATGGCAACGTTTTGCCTTGGTGGACCACCGTTTCCGAAAGAGGAATCATCCCGGGGATGAGCGGGTTTTGCCGGTCGTGCATGATCCCGATGGCCGGGCTGAGCAGCGCCTTGGATTCCTCGTAGCGGACGGTCGATTTGCGCCAGTTCGGTTCAAGAAACGCCGTTCCCCCCTGGGTCGACGCATTTCGCTTGGGATTCCCTCCCACCATCAGCCAATCGTTCACCCCGGCCTCCGGAGCGCGGGCCATGGAGTTGACCTGGCCCCTCCAATCGTCGAGGTTGACCGCTTCGCCGAGAACTTTGACCTCGCGAAGTCCTCTTTGGCGCAACTGGGCATAAACCTTGTCCCGGGAAGCGAGATCTCCGGCCAGGTGAAAAGCGAGCGAGGCGCGAATCAATGCGGTCGAAGCGACGGCGCCGATTCCTTCGCGGTCGATCAGCTTCTCGAAGCAAAGGCTGGCGGAGAGGTAATTGCCACGATCGAGCTGGTAGGTGCCAAGCAGGTTGGCGGCTTCGGCTCCGGCCTGCGTGTGCAAATAGATGCGCAGAATATCGCCAAGGATGGCCGCGCTTGCTTTATCCTTGGCCTCTTTCAGCATGGCGGCGGCAAGAGCGCCGTAGTTGAGCTGATAAAACTCCTTGCCCTCCTTGGGCAGGCCCGCCACCAGGCGATTGGCTTCCTGGCGGATGCTCACCATCGATTGCACATTGGCGTTTTCGCCACTGGCCCAGCCGCGCGAAACGAGCACATCCTCGGGCAGCTCGAGCAACCGTTGCAAAATGGATGTGGCTTCCTGCCAGTTTTTCGTTTGCGCGTATTCCTGGGCCGCTTGAAGCTGACTTTCCAGGCGGCTGTTGCGCGGCAGGCTCACGCCGGCCAGGTCGAGATTGGGATCGGACTGCGCGGCCGGCTGTCCTGGTTGAGCCCCAGGGGGGAAAACCTGTCCCGGGGCAACGGGTTGGGCCGCCACCTTGAGATCAGTCACTGCGGCCAGTACGGCCACTGCCAACAAGACGACCGGTCCCTTCCACGCCAGGCGTTGCGCCATGGTTTGCCTCCCAGGTCGACTCATTCTTCCCTTATTCTTCATTCTTGCAAGATGTCCGCGTGATGGGCAAGGAAAAGACCTCGGGCACGAGAAGTTATTGAAAACTTGCGCCCTTCGATCAGACTGGCGGTCCTCTCATTGCGATTCTCGCTCGGCTGCAATCTCTTTGGGCCATTGTCTTCGATCATCATGCAATCTCGCATCCTACCAACCCAGAAATGGCCCGATCGTTAGAGCTGACACCGTATCGAGAAACTGTCGGTCCAATCCCGTGACGGGTCCATTGAAATATCAAAGCATCCCAAGATGGCCAAGTGTTTCACTTGCAATCTTATCGTCCGCTCAAGCAATGGCCGAGTCAGAATTCCTCTGGATGCGGACACCGCTCCCAACACCCAACGCCAGACCGTCGATCTTTGCAATACGGGACGAGGACAAGGATGTTTCTTACCCTTGGGCCGCTTCGAGGCGATTTATGAAGGACGCAGTGAAAAATCGTGGCCTGGGGCTGATCAGGCGATCAAGAGGCCGACCGCGGAGAAGTTTCCCTGAATGGGCGAGGCTTGATGAGGATCAAAAACCCCTGGTAGCCGGTTTGCATAGAATGATGGGGGTTGAAAGAGCGCTTGACGGTGCGGGAATGAGTGGCGACACTGATATGACCTTCCTCGGGCCGGTAGGCCCACTTTTTTTTGATCTTTTTGCGACGTTGCAATCTAACCACCGAAGTTTTTTCGTTGGAACGGAAAACCAGCCATGAACCGCTCCAGGGCTCGATTCTTATTTCTTGGCCTGTTTGCCGCTTTGGGCTGCCAGGAATCCGAAGGAATCCGCGAATACGCCGCGCCGCGCGACGTGGTGGTAGCCGCCGGACCGATGGCGAAAAAAGCCGCGGCGGTGCCCACGCGGATCCTGGCCGCCATTATCCCTCGTACCGAGGCAACCTGGTTCGTCAAACTGATGGGCCCGGCGACCCAGCTGGAAAAACAAGGGGAATCGTTTCAGCAACTCGTGCAGAGTTTGAAATTCGACGAACCGCGGAAGCCAACATTCACTCTCCCCGCCGGTTGGGCTCGCGATGATTCCAATCAAGCACGCTACTCGACCTTGAAGTTACCCGCCGAACTGGGGCCGCTGGAAGCGACCATCATTCAACTGGGCCCCCAGGCCGGATCCAAACTCGACAATGTGAATCGCTGGCGCGAGCAAGTCGGTCTCAGCGCGATTACGGAAGCCGAGCTTCCCACCACGACCAAGGAACTGGATGTTGCCGGCGCCAAGGTCTTGTTCCTGGATGTCACCGGCCCCGGCGGCGGCAAGGCCGGCCCGATGGGGATGATGGCCGGCGGGGCCGCATCCAAACAAGGTAAAGTTGGACCGTTTCAAGGTGGCGCCAGAGGCGCCAAAGAAGCAGCACCTGATCAATCTCGCGAATCAACGCCCCTTGCAGTCAAAACACCAGGCGGCTGGGTCGAGGTCGCCCCCAAACCGGTCACGCTCAAAACCTATCAGGCGGCCGATGGCAAGGTGGAGATCACGATCACCCAGCTTGGGGGTACTGCCGGAGGGATGCTGCCCAACATCAACCGGTGGCGCAATCAGATTGGGCTGGGCCCCATTGACCTATCTCAATCGGCAACGGAGTTGCAGCCGTTGGAAACGCCTTCAGGAAAGGCCATCGTTGTCGATTTTGCAGGAAATGGCGCTGGAGCCAAGCGGATCACCGGCGCGATCGTTAGCCAGCCCAATCAAACCTGGTTCATCAAGATGATGGGACCGGCCGAAGAGGTCGCCAAGGAAAAAGAAGCCTTTCTCGGCTTACTCAAAACACTCAAGTTGCCCCAATAAATCGAATTTGCGAGATCTCTCACCATGAGCCAATTCCATGAAAACGATCTCAGGCCAAAGGGCGATGACGCCTTGACCCTTGCCTGGAAGATGATCGTCAGCCTGAAGTTAACCGTCGCATTATTTGTCGCATCGGCGGTCCTCGTCTTCTTTGGCACCCTGGCGCAAAAAGAGATGGGGATCTGGAATGTCGTTCACGAATATTTCTGGTCCTGGACGGTCTGGGTGCCCAATCACCTGATCTCGGAGTTTTTGAAGATCTTCGGTCTGGGAATGGTCGGGCCAAGCACGACCTTTCCGGGCTCATTCCCCCTGATCGGCGGCAAAACCCTTGGGATCTTGCTGTTTTTGAACCTCAGCGCCGGTTTTCTGAAAATCACCTCACGCGATATCAAAAATCCTGAAAAGCGCTGGCGTTTGCCCGGAATCGCGCTGCTGCACCTGGGACTGTTGTTGCTCATGGCGGGTGAATTCATCACCCGGGAATTTGCCGTCGAAGGCCAGATGACCATCGTCAACGGCGGTTCTTCCAATTTCGTCGAGCGGCGCGACAAGGTCGAGTTGGCGATTCTGCGGCCCGACGATGCCGACCCGAAGATGGACCGGGTCATTGTCATTCCCGGCTCGCTTCTTGAAAAGGCGCTGGAAACGAAAGCACCGATCACCGACGAGCGGATCCCGTTTTCCATCGAAATGGTGGATTATTACGCCAACAGCGTGATTTTGGAGAAGATACCAGCCGATTTCGTCAACCTCGCCGACAGCGGCGACGGCCGGGAAGTCGCCGCCAAAAAGGCGAAGGAAATCTCCGGCGCCGATCCGAACCAGAAAGTGGACCTGCCTTCGGCCTACATCAAACTGACCGACACCCAATCCGGTAAGCCGCTTGGGACCTGGCTGGTTTCCACATGGCTATCGACCATATCGGACCAGAAAACCCAAGCAGTTGATCTGGGGCTTGGGGACAAGAACCCTCTGATCACCCTGCGCTTTGTGCGCGTGTACAAACCCTACACGGTCACGCTCGTCAAGTTCATTCACGACGTTTACCCGGGTACCGACGTCGCCAAGAATTTTCAAAGCGACATCATCCTGGACGATCCCGCGCAGGGGGTTAGCCGGCCGGTTACCATCAAGATGAACGATCCGATGCGTCATGCCGGCGAGACCTTTTTTCAATCGAGCTGGCTTCCCGGCGATACCGGCACGGTGCTCCAGGTGGTCGAAAATCCCGGCTGGTTGCTCCCCTACATTTCCTGCATTCTGGTTTCGCTGGGGATGATGGTCCATTTCGGCGTGGGCCTCATTGTGTTCATCCAGCGGATGAACAAGCGGCAACTCACCCAGGCCAACGCCGTCAAGCGCAAGGAAACCAAGGCCCACCTACCCGAATGGATCTGGCCAACGGTGATCTGGGCGGCGGTCGCCATGGTGTCGACCCTGGTCGTCACCGCGGCGCTTACCTCACCGGTTTCCAAGCCTGGCGGCTTTGACCTCGAAGCCTTTGGCAAGCTGCCCATGCTGGAAGGCGGCCGGGTGAAGCCGATCGACACTCTGGCGCGCAACCGGCTCATGCTTTTCAGTCAGCGCCAGGAAGTGTATTTGAACCTCGAAAACAAAAAGGACAGTAAAGCCGACAAAAAGGAAGTCAAGGCCGATGACGCCAGGGAGCCTAAGAAAATTCCGGCGGTCCAGTGGCTCTTGGAAACTATGACCGGCAAAATCGGCAAAAATTCCAAAGCCCACGAACTGGAGATCTTTCGCATCGATTTCGATCAGGTGCGTATGGCCTTGAATTTGAAATCTCGCGACGGTCTTCGATATTCGATCAACGAAATGCAGGACGGCGGAAAATTCGAGGAGTTTTTCGTCGAAGCCAGCCGCGCCGCCCAGGTCGATCCGGCCAAGCGCGACATTTATCAAGTGCGCGTGCTGGAGCTGGCCAATAACTTGAGATCGTTCATTGAGATCGAAAGCCTCAGTGTTCCCGAAATGTATCCTCCCGAAAACTGGGATGGTCAATCTTCGTGGATTCCCGTCGGCCAGATTCTTATGGAAGCCGGCAAAAAAATGGCCAACGGTGAAAAAGGCGGAATCGAGCCGGATAAGCTTGCCCTCGCCGAAATCCTGGTGAGTTACGCGCAAAACAATCCAAAAAAGTTCAATGAAATGGTGGCGGTCTACCACAAGGCGATCGAAAGCCGCATTCCGCCGTTGGCGGTTGCGCGCGAAAAACTGGAATACGAATTCAACATGGCCCAGCCATTTTATCTGGCGATGTATTTTTATGCAGCGACCTTGCTGTTTACTTTTTTGGGTTGGATTGCCAGCGTCATTTCGCTTTCAAGCGACAAACCGACCGATGGCGGCCGTCTCTTCCAACATGCCGCCTGGGCCCTTGCCGTCGCCAGCTTTGTGATCCATTCCGCGGGGCTCATTTCCCGCATGTACATCATGCAGCGGCCGCCGGTGACCAACCTGCATTCCTCGGCCATCTTCATCGGTTGGGGCGTGTGCTTCCTGGGTCTGTTCCTTGAATTTCTCTTTCGCAGAGGGTTTGGCAACATTCTGCCTGGGGTCGTTGGCATTGCCACCCTGGTCATCGCGCAGAACCTGTCGGCGGGCGGCGACACCATGGAAGTGCTGCAAGCCGTGCTCGATACGAATTTTTGGCTGGCCACCCACGTGACCACCATTGTGCTTGGCTATGCCGCAACCTATGTGGCCGGGACCATCGGGTTCCTGTACATCCTCATGCGCGTCTTCCTGATCTTCCAGCCGGATATCGCCAAGACCCAAAATGCCACTTCCCAGGTGTTTGGCAACATCATCTATGGAGTGGTCTGCTTTGCCACCTTCCTCTCCTTCGTCGGTACGGTGCTGGGCGGGATCTGGGCCGATCAATCCTGGGGCCGGTTTTGGGGTTGGGACCCCAAGGAAAATGGCGCCGTCTTGATCGTGATCTGGAATTCTCTGATTTTGCATGCCCGCTGGGCGGGCCTGGTCAAGACTCCGGGCATGGCTGTGCTGACGCTCCTGGGCAATATGATCACGACCTGGAGTTGGTTTGGCACGAATCAATTGGGCGTGGGGCTCCACGCTTACGGTTTCAACAATACCCTGGCGACCGGCTGCATGATCTTTTGGCTCTCGCAGCTTCTGTTTATAATGCTTGGAGGCATCGTCTGCCTCCAAGACAAATCTGAGGCCCTGGCCCGCAAGCAAGCCGCCTGAGTGGGCGCTTTTTGGTCCAGGGTCATGGGCGATCGCCATTGCCGGATTCGATCCGGTCGGGTGCTGCATGATTCGATGTCGCGACCTGAATATCGTTTTGGTTATGGCTGGGGTGCTCGCGTTCTCGGTGGCCCCCGTTCGTTCGCAGCCCACGAAATTTCCCGATATCCCGGGGTTTGAAACCAAGAAAATCGAAGGGTTCACCCTTTTCGTCGACCCCGAAACGACCAAGCACGAGGGGGATTACAAGAGACCCCCTTCGGAAGTGCTTCAGCTTGAACTGAAGCTGCTGTCGCGGATCTTGAACCCCAAGGCCCTCGCGGCCGTGAAACGGCTGCCTTTTTGGGTGGAATGGGACGAGGCCCCGGATATTGGCAACACCCGGGGAACGGTGCTCGCCTATTATCTGTCCGCCGACCTCATGGGCGCCCGCCGCCTGGGTGAACACCCCCTGCGCGCCAAAACGATCACCATTTGCAATTTGAAAACGCTGACCTCGCTGCATCAGCCCGAAGTCGACAAGGGCCAGTGCATTCTTTTGCATGAAGTCGCCCATGCCGTTCACGATCAATTGATCGGCTATGGCAATCCCGAAATTGTGGCCGCCTATCAACAGGCCATGGTGCGCAAGCTGTATGAACCGGGTCTTTATGCCGCATCGAGCTCCAAGGAGTTCTTTGCCGAGATGACCTGCGCCTATCTCGATCGGCTCGAGTATTTCCCGCGCAACCGGGGCGATCTCAAGAAGCACGACCCGCTCACGTTCAAACTGATGGACAAGTTTTGGAGCCGGGCCGCCTCGGC
>Ga0208492_1001668_pt1 | contig 12868 bp, 10 predicted proteins | sample Subbioar_CSW14AB_FD_184820 | JGI IMG/M metagenome (GOLD analysis project Ga0208492, IMG submission 184820) | Serpentinite rock and fluid subsurface biosphere microbial communities from McLaughlin Reserve, California, USA - CR12Mar_CSW14AB (SPAdes) | ecosystem: Environmental > Terrestrial > Deep... | reverse complement strand
TCGAGTAATGTCTGATCACTCCAGAAACCGGCGGTGCGCATCGTTTGCCTGCGCCGATCTGACAAGATTGGATCCATTGTCATCGTATGCCGCACTTTGCCAAGCCTTCATGGAGGGCGAGGTCGAAACTCAGGTTAATCCATTTCTTTAGCGAGCCAAGCCGGTGCAGCTGTTCGGCCATTTGTGTGCCGCCGACTTCTCACGCAGTGTCCGATCCGTGCAACTTGCCCTTGTCCTTGACGGTGGCGAATGCGCGTTCGCGCGCGACACGTCATGTTGAGATCAATGTCTGGAATCGGCTTGCGCGAGCAAAAGATTGCCGCACCAGCGCTTCGCAGTCCCTTCACTGCTCGCTGAGGGCAAAATACGCGATGATCTATTTCAAAATATCAGGCTAGAGTTCAACATAAATGTATTCTAACATATAATAGAATTGCCGCAACCACTACAATGGGGCTCTAGATTCGTGTCGCCGCCGACGAGCAAGAAGACCCTAACTTATCCTCATCTGCTATCCCCGCTGAAAGTCGCGCAAACGACGTTGCGTAACCGCATGATCATGGGATCAATGCACACCCGCCTCGATATGGAGGAGAACGGGTTGCACAAGATGGCGGTCTTTCTTGCCGAGCGCGCTAAGGGCGAGATCGGGCTCATCGTCACCGGCGGCTATGCGCCCAACTCCGCTGGCCTGATCGAGCCCGGGGGGCCAATCCTCACTGAGCCTTCACAAGCGCGCGAACTGCAGCGTATCACCGACGCCGTTCATCAGCACGGCGGCAAGATTTGTTTACAGGTGTTGCATTCGGGCCGTTATGCGAAGCAGCAAGAGTGCCTCGGTCCCTCCGATATTCCGACGCGGATCAATCGTTTTTCGCCACGCGCGATGACGGCGGCGGAAATTGAACAGACAATCTCGGATTACGTGCGCTGTGCGCAGCTCGCCAAGGAGGCCGGGTTTGACGGCGTCGAGATCATGGGGTCGGAAGGCTACCTGATAAACGAGTTCACCGTGCTTCGAACCAACAACCGTGTCGACGAATGGGGCGGATCGGAAGAAAGGCGCCATCGCCTTCCGGTCGAACTGGTCAAGCGCGTGCGTGCCGCCGTTGGCGACAACTTCATCATCATTTACCGGATCTCGGCGCTTGACCTCGTCGAAGAAGGCGCAACTGGGGCCGAGATCGATCGCCTTGCCCGCAGGGTCGAAGCGGCGGGTGCAAATATTCTCAACACCGGCATCGGTTGGCACGAGGCGCGTGTTCCAACTATCGCGTATATGATCCCGCGTGGAGCTTGGCGCTTCGCAGCCGCACGTCTGAAGCGCGCCGTCAACATTCCGGTCGTAGCTTCAAATCGTATCAATACACCGGATATCGCCGAGGAGATCCTCGCTGCGGGCGATAGCGACCTCGTGTCGATGGCACGACCGCTGCTGGCCGATCCGCATTTCGCAAAGAAAGCGCGAGAAGGAAATGCCGACAAAATAAACGTCTGCATCGCGTGCAACCAAGCTTGCCTCGACCTGATCTTTTCGGATCGCAGGGCCACATGCCTGGTCAATCCGCGTGCCTGTCGCGAGACAGAGTTCGAAGAAGGAAAGGCCAAGGCATCACGGAAAATCGCGGTTATCGGCGCGGGCGCAGCGGGCCTCGCTGCGGCGACCGAAGCAAGCCGCCGCGGGCACAAAGTGACGCTGTTCGAGGCCGCGGATCGAGTTGGCGGACAGATCAATCTCGCACGCGCAGTTCCGGGCAAGGTCGAGTTCGACGAGATGCTGCGCTATTACAGCGGGCAGATAGCGGAAGGCGGTGTCGACCTGAGGCTGAACTCCGCGCCGTCTATTCGTGATCTGAAGAACGAGCAATTTGATGCAGTTGTGGTCGCGTGCGGTGTTCGTCCGCGCGTTCCTGAAATCACAGGGATCGATCATCCCAAAGTCTTGTTCTATGACGATTTACTAAGCGGCAAGCGCTATGCAGGTCGGAAGGTCGCCATCGTCGGTGCTGGCGGCATCGGATACGACGTCGCCGAGTATCTGTGCTATTCGCGGCCGGACGAGGCCCCCAAGTCGAGGGCGCTGGACGTCAAGGAATTCCAGAACGAGTGGAATATCGATTCAAGCCTCACAAATGCGGGCGGGCTGTTCGGCGATCCGCTCGCGCCAAAGCAAAGTCCGCGTGAGATCGTCATGCTGCAACGCAAGACGACACGGCCCGGCGTCGGCCTAGGTGTGTCGACCGGTTGGATCCTGCGCAGCAGTCTGGCAAAGCGCGAGGTAAAGAGTCTCGTCGGCGTCGTCTACGAGCGGATCGACGACAGGGGCTTGCATATCTTGTTGGAAGGCAAATCGCGCATACTGGACGCCGACACGATCGTCATCTGCGCAGGGCAGGAGGCCAACCGCGGGATGTTTGACGAACTGCGCGAAGCGGGCATCGAAGCGCATGTCGTTGGCGGAGCGAAAAAGGCATCCGAACTCGACGCGATGCGTGCGGTCGAGGAAGGTGTGCGAGTTGCGCAGGCGCTGTGACGGCTGGGGCATCCGGCCGTCGCCTGCTGGCAGGTCGCGAGGGTTCGTAAGTGTCGGGGTCGCACGTCGATGCAGCACGTTCAACTGATCCCGCCAAACGACGATTTCGGCTCCAATTGTGCCTGCCTCTTGAATATGACCTGCCCTGTATTGTCGGGCCATGGTTAGCTGGAGAGAGCTGGCCTTGCTGGCGGTTTGCTCATAGCGGGTGGTGATCCGATGGAAGTGCTTTAGCTTGTAGAAGAAGCGATCGATGAGATTGCGTTCCTTGCAGGGTTCATGGTCGTGCGAAGAGACTCGCGTGCGGGATTTGCTGGCGGGATGACCGCCTGGTCTTGGTGCTGACGATGGACGCTCGGAAGCGATCAGCATCATAGACGGTGTCGGTACACGACCTATGCCGGCAACGAGACGCAGCGCGCGCCCCGACCTGGCTGCCGACGCTAGCGCCCTGCCTCCACGCCCATAGAACATTCCCAAGGGCTACAGATATCCGGAACCAAGGTTACCCGGGGAATGTCCTTCAAGAGGGGAATTTCCATGAACCTTTCCAAACGTAAATTGTTCTGAATGTTGCCGACGACCGCCGCTGGCGCGGGCCACCCTATGCTTGCCCACGCCCAGCAGGAGCCGGCGCGCAGACCATTGACCAAAGATCGGGGTCGTAGACCCATTGAGACATCCTTGCTAGATGTTAAGTAGCAGAGATCAAATGAGAAAATATTGCATCTGCGTAGATAGATTCTAGAGGAGTCCTTAAAGCGTCCGATTTCCATGCTGTTGTATCCGTGGCACGCAAGTTGGCAATTGGAACTTGAGATCACTCAAGGGACCTCTGATTCTCCGTCGCCATGAATGCGACCAAGATCCTCTGGGGCCAGATCTTCCTCGTAAGCCTCGTCGTACTCACCTTCGTCTGGACGGCGACGGAGTGGACGGCATGGCGCCTCGGCTTCCAGCCCCAGCTCGGACACCCGTGGTTCGAGCTGCTCGGCTGGCCCGTCTATCAGCCGCCCGCCTTCTTCTGGTGGTGGTTCGCATTCGATGCCTATGCCCCCGACATCTTCAACGAAGGTGGATACATCGCGGCGGCTGGCGGCATCGCCGCGGTTGTCGTGGCGACCACCATGTCGGTCTGGCGCGCCCGTGAAGCCAAGCGGGTCACGACCTATGGGTCGGCGCGATGGGCCGAGACCCGAGAAATCCGCGAGGCCGGTGTTCTCGGCGACGAGGGCGTCCTCCTCGGGCGCTGGCGTGGAGAATACCTGCGCCATGATGGGCCGGAACACGTGTTGTGTTTCGCGCCGACACGGAGCGGCAAGGGCGTGGGCCTGGTCGTTCCAACCCTTTTGACGTGGCCCGGCTCGGCCATTGTTCACGACATCAAGGGTGAGAACTGGACATTGACCGCGGGTTGGCGCGCGCGGTTCGGGCGTGTGCTGTTGTTCGACCCGACCAACGCGCAGAGCTCTGCCTATAACCCTCTCCTGGAAGTGCGCCGCGGCGAATGGGAAGTACGCGACGTCCAGAATATCGCGGACGTGCTGGTCGACCCCGAAGGCGCTCTGGAAAAGAGAAATCACTGGGAGAAGACCAGTCATGCGCTGTTGGTCGGCACCATCCTTCATGTGCTCTACGCTGAGCCGGATAAGACACTGGCCGGTGTTGCCAATTTTCTCTCCGATCCCAAGAGGCCGATCGAGACCACGTTGCGGGCGATGATGACAACGCCACATCTGGGGCCGAGCGGGACGCATCCGGTTGTCGCCAGTGCCGCGCGAGAGCTCCTGAACAAGAGCGAAAACGAGCGATCGGGTGTGCTGTCCACCGCCATGTCGTTCCTGGGACTGTATCGCGATCCCGTGGTCGCGAGCGTGACCAGCCGATGCGATTGGCACATCCGCGATCTCGTCGAGGGTGCGACCCCAACCACGCTCTACCTCGTCGTGCCCCCGTCCGACATCAGCCGCACCAAGCCGCTGGTTCGATTGATCCTGAATCAGATCGGCCGCCGGCTGACCGAGAAGCTCGAGCCAAAGCAAAGGCGGCACCGCCTGCTGTTGATGCTCGACGAGTTTCCAGCGCTTGGGCGGCTCGATTTCTTTGAGAGCGCGCTCGCCTTCATGGCGGGCTACGGGCTGAAGAGCTTCCTGATCGCCCAGTCGCTGAACCAGATCGAGAAGGCCTATGGCACCAACAACTCGATCCTCGACAACTGCCATGTGCGGGTGAGCTTTGCCACCAACGACGAGCGAACCGCCAAGCGGGTCTCCGATGCCCTCGGCACGGCGACCGAGATCCGCGACGCCAAGAACTATGCCGGCCATCGCTTGAGCCCCTGGCTCGGCCATTTGATGGTCTCCCGCCAGGAAACAGCGCGCCCACTCTTGACACCGGGAGAGGTGATGCAGCTCCCGTCCGATGACGAGCTCGTGCTGATCTCCGGCTGCCCCCCGATCCGCGCCAAGAAGGCGCGCTACTACGAAGATCGGCAATTGCAGTCGCGCATCGTGCCGCCCCCCACGCCGTCCCACACACCGTCCCGAGGGTCGGACACCGGCAGCGCGGCAGATCCGGCGCCTCCCCACGGCGACGATCAGTGGACGGAAGCCATCGTTACACCGGCAAAGCAGAACAAAGACCCGGACAATGCCGGTGTCCGTCGTGAGCCCGAACTTCCTGAGCATGAGGAGATCGTGTCCGAGCCTCGAAAGCCAGCCCAGGAGTTCGAATTGCCGGACGATGAACCTCAAGAGGGCGCCCAAGCCCCCCGCGTCCCGTCACGCCAACCTCGCACGCTCGCTCGGCAAGTTGCCCTCGATCCGGGCGACGATATGGGCCTTTGAAACATGCGCACCAAGCACACCTTTCGCCTCCCGCCGGATCTCGCCGGGAAGCTCGCCGACTACGCCAACCGAAAGCGGGTCCCCCAGGCGCTGGTGGTAGAGGCGGCGCTCGCCTCGCACCTGTCGCCCGACGGCGCCGACCGACTGGAGGCCGCGCTGGCACGGCGGCTCGATCGCATGACGCGGCAGATCGAACGTCTCGAACGCCATGTCACCATCTCCAACGAAGCCCTCGCGCTGTTTATCCGTTTCTGGCTGACCAGCACGCCGCCACTTCCCGACACAGCACAGACTGCGGCGCAGGCCAAAGGCCGGGAGCGGTATGAGGGGTTCGTCGAAGCCTTGGGCCGGCGGTTGGCGCGAGGCCGCACACTTGCCGATGAACTCGTGACCGACATCGCGGCGGCCGAACCGGGCAGCGCCGCGGAGACCGGCGAACCTTAGCGATCAGCTCGTCCGCATGTCTTTCTATCCCGAAGCCCGATGACCCCTTCGAACCTGTTGCGCTCCTGCGGCTCCGTTCTCTAAGCACCGCGCAGACACATCGGCTTCGGCCGACATCGCGGGGTTCGCTGTGACGACGATCTCTTCCTTTCGATCAGAAGCCATCGCTCGCGGGACGCGCATGCTGCGCACTGCGCTCGGCCCCTTGATCGCAGGTCATCTCGAGGACCCCAGTGTCGTCGAGGTGATGCTGAACCCGGACGGCCGGCTCTGGATCGACCGCCTTTCGGGGGGCCTTGAGGACACCGGCACGCGGATCGGACTTGCCGACGCCGAACGGATCGTCCGGCTGGTCGCCCACCATGTCGGCCTCGAGGTCCATGCGGGCAGTCCCCGCATCTCGGCCGAGTTGCCGGAAAGCGGAGAACGCTTCGAGGGTCTGGTGCCGCCCGTGGTGGCGGCACCTTGCTTTGCCATCCGCCGGCCGGCAGTGGCGGTGTTTACTCTTGGTGATTACGTCCAGGCCGGGATCATGTCCGGTCAGCAGGCTGACTTGCTGCGTGCCGCTGTCCGAGACCGGAAGAACATCCTGGTCGCGGGTGGCACGTCGACCGGCAAGACAACTCTGGTCAATGCCCTTCTTGCCGAAATCTCCCTGACCGGCGACCGCGTCGTTCTGATCGAAGATACGCGCGAATTGCAGTGTACCGCACCGAACCTCGTGGCGCTCCGCACCAAGGACGGTGCCGCCACGCTCTCCGATCTCGTGCGTTCGGCGCTTCGACTTCGTCCCGATCGTATCCCGATCGGCGAGGTCCGTGGGGCGGAAGCGTTGGATCTCCTGAAAGCCTGGGGCACCGGACATCCCGGCGGCGTCGGCACCCTGCACGCAGGCTCTGCCATGGGGGCGCTCCGTCGCCTCGAGCAACTCATCCAGGAAGCCGTCGTCACGGTCCCTCGCGGGCTGATTGCCGAAACCATCGAGGTCATCGCGGTTCTCACCGGCCGGGGCACTACCCGCAGGCTCACCGACCTTGCCGCCGTGAGGGGTCTCGGTCCGACCGGCGACTACGTCCTCATCCCAGCAGGAGAACAATAATGTTGCACTTCCGGCGCCCCCTCGCCGCCCTCTCGACCTTTGTCCTCTTCGCGCTCCTCACCGCACCAGCCTATGCGGCGGGGTCGAACATGCCATGGGAGCAGCCCCTTAATCAGATACTGGAGTCCATTCAAGGTCCCGTGGCGAAAGTCATATCTGTCATCGTCATCATCCTCACCGGCTTGGCGCTGGCTTTCGGCGAGACCTCCGGCGGCTTCCGCCGCCTCATCCAGATCGTCTTCGGCCTTTCGATCGCCTTTGCCGCCTCGAGCTTCTTCCTGTCGTTCTTTTCGTTCGGCGGTGGAGCGCTCGTTTGATGGAGCAGCGCGACTCCATTGCCGGCTTCTACGCACCGGTCCATCGCGCACTGACGGAGCCGCTTCTTCTGGGCGGCGCGCCCCGGGCGGTCGTGATCGTCAATGGCACGCTTGCCGCCGCCGTCGGCCTCGGCCTCCGTTTGTGGCTTGTCGGCGCGGCAATCTGGCTGGTCGGCCATTTGGCGGCGGTTTGGGCCACCAAGCGCGATCCTGCCTTTGTCGACGTGGTGCGGCGGCATCTTCACTACCCGCAGCATCTGGCCGCGTGAGGCGAACCTCATGATGAATCTCGCCGAATATCGCCGTCGCTCCCAGAGCCTTGCCGACTTCCTGCCGTGGGCGGCGTTGGTCGAGCAGGGCGTCATCCTCAACAAGGACGGCTCGCTGCAACGGACCGCGCGCTTCCGGGGACCCGATCTCGACTCCGCGACGGCCGCCGAACTCGTGGCCATCACTTCTAGGCTCAACAACGCTCTGCGGCGGCTGGGCTCTGGTTGGGCAATCTTCGTCGAAGCCCAGCGTCTGCCCGCAAACCACTACCCGGACAGCCGCTTCCCGGATCCGGCGTCCAGCCTCGTCGACGCGGAGCGCCGCGCGCAATTCGAAGACGAAGGAGCCCACTTCGAGAACCGGTATTTTCTCACCCTCGTATGGCTACCGCCGGCCGATGATGCCGCGCGCGCGGAAGCTTGGCTCTATGAAGGCCGGTCTGGCAATGAATCCGACTGGCGCGGCGCGCTCGCGGCATTCATCGACCGCACCGATCGGGTTCTGGCCCTGATCGAAGACTTCATGCCCGAGGCCACTTGGCTCGATGACAGCGACACTCTCACTTACCTGCATTCCTCCATTTCGACACGGCGCCAGCGTGTCAGGGTGCCCGAGACGCCGATGCATCTCGACGCCATCCTGGTCGATGAGGATGTCACCGGCGGGCTGGAACCGCGTCTCGGCCGGGCGCATCTGCGGACGCTCACCATCATGGGCTTTCCGTCGCAGACCTGGCCGGGCTTGCTCGACGCGTTGAACCGCTTGGCCTTTCCTTATCGCTGGTCCACACGCGCGATCTGCCTCGACAAGACGGACGCCACCAAGGTGCTGGGGCGCATCCGCCGTCAGTGGTTTGCCAAGCGCAAGTCGATCATGGCGATCCTGAAGGAAGTGATGACCAACGAGGCCTCGGTCTTGATGGACTCCGATGCCGCCAACAAGGCGCTCGACGCCGACTTGGCCTTGCAGGAGCTGGGCTCCGATGCCGTCGCCCAAGCCTACGTCACCGCGACCGTGACCGTCTGGGACGAGGATCCCGTCATTGCCCAGGATCGCCTCCGTCTGGTGGAGAAGACCATTCAGGGTCGCGACTTCACCTGCATGCGCGAGACGGTCAATGCGATCGAAGCCTGGCTCGGAAGCCTGCCGGGTCATGTCTATGCCAATGTTCGCCAGCCGCCGATTTCGACCCTCAACCTCGCCCATATGATGCCGTTCTCCGCGGTGTGGGCCGGGCCGGAACGGGACGAGCATCTCAACGCGCCGCCTCTGTTCTTTGCGCGGACAGAAGGCGCGACGCCGTTCCGCTTCTCCCTCCATGTCGGCGATGTCGGCCACGCCCTGGTCGTGGGCCCAACGGGCGCCGGCAAGAGCGTGCTTCTGGCACTGATGGCGCTTCAATTCCGGCGCTATCCACAGGCGCAGGTCTTCGCCTTCGACTTCGGCGGCTCGATCCGGGCGGCAGCCCTTGCCATGAGAGGCGACTGGCACGATCTCGGCGGGGCGCTCACCGGAGGCGTCGACGAGCCGGTCTCCCTGCAGCCGCTTGCCCGCATTGACGATGCCGGCGAGCGTGCCTGGGCAGCCGAATGGGTCGCGGCCCTGCTGACCCGGGAGTCCGTGACCGTCACGCCGGACCTCAAGGAGCACCTATGGTCCGCGCTGACCTCGCTCGCCTCCGCTCCCGTCACGGAGCGCACCCTCACCGGCCTTTCGGTCCTGCTGCAGTCCAACGCCCTGAAACAGGCATTGCAGCCCTATACCGTCGGCGGCCCGTGGGGGCGTTTGCTCGATGCGGAGGCCGAGCACCTGGGCCTTGCGGACGTTCAGGCGTTCGAGACCGAGGGGCTGATCGGCAGCGGTGCGGCGCCCGCGGTCCTCTCCTATCTCTTCCACCGCATAGAAGACCGTTTCGACGGCCGTCCCACGCTGGTCATCGTCGATGAGGGCTGGCTCGCGCTCGACGATCACGGCTTTTCCGGCCAACTCCGAGAATGGCTAAAAACCCTTCGAAAAAAGAATGCTTCCGTCATCTTCGCCACGCAGTCTCTTGCCGACATCGACGGGAGTGCCATCGCACCGGCCATTATCGAAAGCTGTCCCACTCGACTGTTCCTGCCCAATGAGCGCGCGCTCGAGCCGCAGATCGCCGCCATCTATCGGCGCTTCGGCCTGAACGACCGGCAGATCGAGATCCTGAGCCGAGCGACGCCGAAGCGCGACTACTACTGTCAGTCGCGCCGCGGCAACCGGCTGTTCGAGCTCGGCCTCTCCGAGGTGGCGCTCGCCTTTACCGCCGCATCCTCCAAGACCGATCAGGCCGCCATCGCGGAGACGCTTGCCGCGCAAGATCCCGATGGCTTCGCCGCCGCCTGGCTACGACGCAAGGGACTCGAATGGGCGGCCACTCTGCTCACCACCAGCGAGGAGACTTCTCCATGACCAAGGACCGCCTTCGCAAAGTATTCGCCATCGGCGCGACCATCGCGGTGCTCGCGATCGCCGGCGCTCCCGCGCGCGCCCAGATGACCGTCTTCGATCCCAGCAATTATAGCCAGAACGTGCTGACGGCGGCACGCACTCTGCAGCAGGTCAATAACGGGATTCAAAGCCTGCAGAACGAGGCGATGTCCCTGCTCAACCAAGCGAGGAATCTCGCGAGTTTGCCCTACTCCTCGTTGGCCGAGCTTCAGCAATCGATCGGTCAGACCCAGCAGCTCCTCGCCCAGGCGCAGCGCATCGCCTACGACGTCAATACGATCGATCAGGCCTTCACCCGGACCTATCCGCAAAGCTACTCCACCTCGACCTCCTCGATGCAATTGCTCGCGGATGCCCAGACCCGCTGGCAGAACTCGCTGGCCAGCTTCCAGGACGCCATGCGGGTCCAAGCGGGGGTGGTCCAGAACCTCGAGAGCACGCGCACGCAGATCAGCGGGCTGGTCTCATCGAGCCAATCCGCAACGGGTGCGCTTCAGGCCGCTCAGTCCGGCAATCAGCTCGTCGCCCTTCAGACCAACCAGCTCGCCGACCTCACCGCCGTCATGACGTCCATCGCCCGCGCCCAGAGCCTGGAAGGCGCTCGCACGGTCGAGAGTCAGGCCCAGGCCCGGCAGCAGCTAGAGCGCTTCCTCAATTATGGTCAGGGCTACCAGCCGCAGACCGTGCAGATGTTCCGCTGATGCACCACCAGTTTGTCGGTTTCGCCAGGATCGGCGGCACAGCGCCGGGCGTGACCGTGGAGGACAGGTAAGCGGTATGGGCGGCACCGGCGTTATCGATCGATTCCTGGGCATTTTCACCCAGTACATCGACTCGGGCTTCGGCCTCATTCAAGGCGACGTACACTGGCTCGCTGGCGTGCTGATCGCGATCGACATCACCTTGGCAGGTCTATTCTGGACATTCTCATCCGACGAGGAGGTGCTCGTTCGGCTGGTCAAGAAGACCCTTTATATCGGGGTCTTCGCCTTCCTCATCGGCAATTATAATAATCTCGCCTCGGTCATCTTCAGCTCGTTCGCGGGCTTGGGGCTTCAGGCCGGCGGCAACACCATCAGCGCGGCTCAGTTCCTCCAACCGGGAAGGCTGGCGCAGGTCGGCATCGACGCGGGCAAACCGATCCTCGATTCCATTTCCGGATTGATGGGGTTCGTCAGTTTCTTCGACAACTTCATCCAGATCGTCATCCTGCTGATCGCCTGGATGATCGTCGTCATCAGTTTCTTCATCATGTCGATCCAGCTCTTCGTCAGTCTGATCGAGTTCAAGCTGACGACGCTTGCCGGGTTCGTGCTGGTCCCCTTCGGGCTCTTCGGCCGAACGGCCTTCCTCGCCGAGAAGGTTTTAGGCAACGTGTTCTCCAGCGGCATAAAAGTGCTCGTGCTGGCCGTGATCGTGGGCATCGGCTCGACGATTTTCGGCCAATTCACCAGTGGCTTCAACAATCCCCCGACCATCGACGACGCCTTGACCCTGATCCTGGCGGCCCTGGCGCTGCTCGGTCTCTCGATCTTTGGCGCCGGCATCGCCAACGGTTTGATCGCGGGCGGCCCACAGCTCGGCGCAGGTGCCGCCGTCGGCACGGGTTTGGCAGTCGCCGGCGTCGGAGCCGCGGGTGCCGCCTTGGCGGCTGGAGGGATGGGCGCAGCTGGCGGTGCGATCGGCGGCGCAGCGCGGGCCGGAGCAAGTGTCGCGGGCGGCGCCACCGCCGCGTTCCGCGCCGGCGGCATGGGCAGTGTCGCGAGCGCGGCCGGGTACGCTGCCACAAGTCCGCTCCGCCACGCCGCGGCGAACCTGCGCGAGAACTTCCAGGCTGGTGGCCAAGCCTCGGCGAACAACTCTGGTTCGGCCGAACCAAGTGCTGCCGACCCCCGTGAAACATCCGGACCACCGGCCTGGGCCAGCCGCATGAAGCGCCGTCAGACCGTCAGCCGGGGCGCTTCCGCCGCCGACCATGCTCTCCGCTCCGGCGATCGGCCAAGCGGTGGCTCCTCCGTCGATCTCTCACAAGGATCATAGCGATGTTCCGACGTCCGACCGTCCGTTACGGCACTACGCCCGAGCCCGAAACGCCCTATCAGCGCGCCGGTCAGGCGTGGGACGACCGCATCGGCTCCGCGCGCGTCCAGGCGAGGAACTGGCGTCTTGCCTTTTTCGGAGCGCTCCTGATCAGCGGCGGACTCGCGGCCGGCCTTGTCTGGCAGTCGGCCCGCGGCACAGTCACACCCTGGGTCGTCCAAATCGACAAACTTGGACAGGCTCAGGCGGTGGCACCCGCCGTCGCGGATTATCGCCCGACCGATCCGCAGATCGCCTGGCATCTGGCGCGCTTCATCGAGGAAGTGCGCCGCATCCCAGCCGATCCCGTCGTGCTGCGCCATGATTGGCTAGAGGCCTACCGCTTCGTCACCGATCGCGGCGCCCTGGCGCTCAGCGACTACGCCAGGACCAGCGATCCCTTCAGCAAGGTCGGAAAAACCCAGATCGCAGTCGAGGTCGCGAGCGTCGTCCGGGCCTCCGACAACAGCTTCCGCGTCGCGTGGGTGGAACGGCACTATGTCGACAGCGCGCTCACCGCCACCGAGCGCTGGAGTGCCATCCTCACCATCGTCGTGCAGCCGCCCACCGACGCCGACCGGCTGACGAAGAATCCGCTCGGCATCTACGTCCACGCCCTCAACTGGTCCAAGGAGCTCGGCTGATGCGTATTCCGCCACTGACATTCCCATTGCTCGCCTCGGTTTCGCTCGCCGCCTGCTCGACCGCCTGGAAGCCACCGGCGATCAGCTACGACAACACGCCACGACAGGCTGTGCTCCAGGCCGATCCACCCAAATCAGTGCAGATCGTCGAACTG
>Ga0208492_1001667_pt1 | contig 12888 bp, 12 predicted proteins | sample Subbioar_CSW14AB_FD_184820 | JGI IMG/M metagenome (GOLD analysis project Ga0208492, IMG submission 184820) | Serpentinite rock and fluid subsurface biosphere microbial communities from McLaughlin Reserve, California, USA - CR12Mar_CSW14AB (SPAdes) | ecosystem: Environmental > Terrestrial > Deep... | reverse complement strand
GCGGGCGCGATGACGCTGCTGCTCTCGCAGGTGATCGGCGCGGGGACGGAAGGGCTGTTCGCGATGAACGCCGCGCTCTTCCTGATCATGAGCGCGGTCATGGTCTGGCAGCTGTCGCGGCTGGTCGAGGACTGGCAGCGCGAGGCCAATGAGCGCTCGACGCGGTTGTCGCGGGCGAATGGCGCGCTGGAACAGTACGCGCTCTCCGCTGCGCACGACCTGAAAGCGCCGGGCCGGCATGTGCTGCTGTATGGCGAACTGCTGCAGGAGGCGCTGGCGCAGGGCGATTTCGCAACCGCCAAGCGCCATGCCAAATCGATCCGCGACAGCGCGCTCGACATGCCGAAGATCATCGAAGGCATGCTGGACTTCTCGCGCTCGGCCTTCACGCGCATCTCGCCGAGCGTCAACGCGCTGAGCGAGATGGTGCAGGCGGCGGCGGCGCAGAACGCGGCTGACATACAGGCGGCCAACGGCGCGGTGCGTGTGCTTACGGATGCGCGGCTCACCTGCGATCCGACACTCATCACCAGCGTGTTCCAGAACCTGATCGCCAACGCGATCAAGAGCCGCCGGCGCGACCAGCCGCTCGAAATCCGCATTGACGCGCAGCGCGAAGGCCCCGGCGCGGGCGATGGCTGGCGGATCTCAGTGGAGGACAATGGCGTGGGGTTCGATCCGGACTTCGCGGCAGTGGCGTTCAATCCTCTGGCGCGCGGGGTTCACACGGCGGGCGAGGGCGCGGGGATCGGGCTCGCCACCTGCCGGTCGATCGTGCAGGGACATGGTGGCCGCATCTTCATCGACCAGGACTATCACGGCGGCGCGCGTGTGGTGTTCACCCTGCCAGACGCGCCGCCGCAAGCCGCCAGCTAGCGCATGCCGGTTGACGCGCAGGGCGGTTTCGCGCCACGCGTCTGGCCATGTCTGGCTTCCACCCTGAGCGCGGTTTCGGCGTCTACGTCCACTGGCCGTATTGCGCCCGCATCTGCCCGTACTGCGATTTCAACGTGTACGCGGCGAAGGCGCGCGACACCGATCCGCTGTATCGCGCCATTCTCGGCGATCTGTCTGGCTGGCGCGGGCGGACGGGGGAGCGTGAGGTCGCCTCGATCTTCCTCGGCGGCGGCACGCCCTCGCTGATGACGGGCGAGCAGGTGGCCGGCGTGATCGCGCAGGTGGATCGGCTGTGGGGGCTGAAGCCCGGCGCCGAGATCACGCTGGAAGCCAATCCGGATGATGCCGCGCGGTTTGCGGATTTCGCGGCGGCGGGTGTGAACCGTCTGTCGCTGGGCGTTCAGTCGCTCGACGATGCGCGGCTGAAATTCCTCGGGCGGATGCATTCGGCAGATGAGGCGTTGCGTGCGCTGGAGATGGCGCAGGGAAAATTCCGGTCGGTGTCGGTGGACCTGATCTATTCGTTGCCCGGCCAGGGCGAGGCGGAGTGGCGCGCGGAGCTGTCGCGCACGCTGTCGCTCGGCGCGGATCATCTCTCGCTCTACGAACTGACGATCGAACCGGGCGCGGCGTTTGCGTTTGCGGTGAAGCGGAAGGACTGGACGCCGCTGGATGATGAGCGCTCGGCGGGGCTCTACGACGTCACGCAGGCGATGACGGCGGAGGCGGGGTTCGATGGCTACGAGATTTCGAACCATGCGCGGGGCGCGGAGCATCAGTCCGTACACAATCGCATTTACTGGTCATCGGGCGACTGGGTTGGCGTGGGGCCGGGCGCGCATGGGCGGCTGACACTTGGCGATGAGCGTTGGGCGATCGAGGCGGCGGAAAAGCCGGGCGAGTATCTGCGGCAGGTGACGACGCAGGGATTGGGCTGGGCGATGGTCGAGACGCTCGCGCCGCTGGCGGATGCACGCGAGCGCGTGGCGATGGGCTTGCGCGTTGTCGAGGGGGTTGGGCGCGAGTTGATCGCGGAGCTGGGGCTGGCGCTGGACGAGACGCGCGTGGCGGAGCTGGTTGGCGAGGGGTTGCTCGTGGCGGGTGAGCGCGTGGCGTTGACGGCGGAGGGCCGGCTGCTGGCGGACCGGATCGCGGGGGAGATTGCGCCCTAGGGGGGCGGGAGCCCGGCGGTCCGCTAACTAGCTGCCCGAGCCGAACGTCTGCTGCGCAGGAACGATGGTTTTGACGCCGCCCTGGTTCTGCAGCTGCATGATGGCGAGGGCGCGTTCGGCGCTGCCATCGGGCATGAAGCGGAAGAGACCGGTGACGCCGCCCCAGCCTTCGCTGCGCTGGATCATCGCGGCGTCGAGGCGGTTGGCGCCGGCGAGCGTGGCGGCAAGCGCGCCAGCGTCATAGCCGAAGGCGGCGAGGCGCGGCGGGGCTTCGCCGAAGGCTGCCTGATAGCGCTTGTCGAAATCGGCGACAGAGGCCGGATCGGGCGCGGGGAAGGCGCCGCCATAGAGGCCGGTCTCGCGCCACACGTCGGGGTCGTTCCACTGGCCGGTGCCGAGGAAGCGCACTTCCGTCGGCGTGACGTTGGCGACTGCGCGGAGCAGCGCGCCGACCGAGCGCAGCTGAACGCCCGATTCCGGGATCAGCACCGCGACCTTGTTCCGGTGGGCGCGGTTTTCGGATTCGATGAGGCGCGCCACGGTGCGGGCCTCGCTCTGCGGCGAGGAGTTGCCGGCGGTGTAGTATTCGACGCCGACGACGGTTGCGCCGCGGCGGGCGGCCGCTTCGCGCAGGGCGGTTTCTATGTTCTTGCTGTTGGTGTTGTTGGGCCCGAGCATTGCGAAGCGCGTGACGCCATCGCGCGTGGCCCAGTCAACGATGCGTTCGACCTCGCTGTAGGGCGTGAGCGAGACGAGATAGGCGCCCTGGCCAATGGCGGCGGCGTCCGTCGAGAAGGCGAACACGGGCGCGCGGACCTGCGCAGCTTCGGCGGCGACGGGCGCGACCTGCTGGGCGAAGACGGGGCCGATGACGGCAAGGGCGCCATCGCGCACCGCGTCTTCCGCGATGCCGGCGATCACCTGCGGATCGGCGCTGGTGGCGTCGCGGCGCATCAGCACGACGTCGGTCGCGCCGACCTGGAAGAGCGCCATCTGGACGGCGTTGAAGATGCCATCGCTCTGTTTCTTCACCTCGGCATTGGTGGAGGAGAAGGGCAGAAGCACGGCAATCCGCTTCAGCGCGATCTGCTGGGCGCCGGGCAGATGGCGCGGCATGTAGGCGTTGCGGCTGTCGGCGAACTGGCCGCTGACCGGCTCGGACGGGGTCGGATCTGCCATGGGGCGCGGCGGACGCGTTGGATCAGGACGAATATCGTTGGTAGAGAGGGGCGTGGTCGGCCTCACCGGGCCGCTGGTGCAGGCGCCAAGCGTGGCGAACATCAGGGCGGATGCCGTCGCAAGAAAGCGGACCCGAGTACTCGATGACATGCGCGACCCCTCCTGAGGATTCGGCTTTAGACCCGGCCCGTGATGGAGCGGACCCTAGGCCGGAGGACGATTCCCGACAAGCAGAGGGCTCACCCTCGCGGCTTTACAGGATCAACCCCGATCTCGAGCCCGGGCTCTACGTTGTTTCGACTCCGATCGGCAACCTCAGGGACATTACGCTTCGTGCACTCGATACGCTGGCGTCGGTGGACACCGTTTGCGCCGAGGACACGCGCGTTGCCGCAAAGCTGCTGCAAGCCTTCGGAGTTTCCGCGCGACTGCGGCCATATCATGACCATAACGGCGCACAGGCACGGCCGCAGCTGCTTAACGACTTGCAAACGGGGGCGCGGATCGCGCTGATCTCGGATGCGGGGACGCCGCTGGTGTCGGACCCCGGGTTCAAGCTGGTGCGTGAGGCTGCGACGCTGGGGATCAAGGTCGTTGCGATTCCGGGCGCTTCGGCGCCGCTGGCCGCGCTGGCCAGTTCCGGCCTGCCGACGGACCGGTTCACCTTCGCGGGGTTTCCGCCGCCGAAGTCGGCTGCGCGCAAACGGTTTCTCGGCGAACTGAAGGGGACGGGGGGCACGCTGGTGTTCTTCGAAGGCCTGTCGCGGCTGGCGGCGAGCCTTGCCGACATGGCGGAGGTGCTGGGCGCGCGCGAGGGCGTGGTGGCGCGCGAGCTGACCAAGAAGTTCGAGGAAGTGCGGCGCGGGACGCTGGCCGAGCTGGCGGCGCACTATGCGGAGGCGGGGCCGCCGCGGGGCGAGATCGTTGTGCTGGTGGGGCCGGGGGAGGAGGGGGAGGTGGTGGAGGAGGGCGCGCTGGATGCGGCGATCCTGGCGGCGGGGGACGAGCGGCCGCTGAAGGAGATCGCGGCGGAGATCGCCGAGCGGCTGGGGCTGAAGCGGCGCGAGGTCTATGAACGCGCGCTGGAGCTGCGCGATGGCGAAGACTGAGCGGGGCGGGGAAAGACGCCGGCGCGAGCAGGCGGGGCGGCGCGCGGAAACGGCGGCGGCGCTGTGGCTGCAGCTGAAGGGTTACCGGATCGTCGACCGGCGCGCGCGGATGCCGGCGTGCGAGATCGACCTGGTGGCGCGCAAGGGCCGGTTCGTGGTGTTCGTGGAGGTGAAGTCGCGGCGCACGCTGGCGCAGGCGCTGGAGGCGGTGACGCCGCAGCTGCGCTCGCGGCTGGAGGACGCGGCGAACCAGTGGGTGTCGCGCCGGCGCGGTCTGCAGGACGCGCTGTGGCGGTTCGACGTGGTGCTGCTGGCGCCGGGGCGGTTGCCGAAACACATGCGGGATGCGTGGCGGGCGGAAAAGTAGCCCGGATTACTACGCGGAGCCGGGGTGGAACCCACTGTTCACATCGATGGCCGACACTGTGTAAAAGAGCCCATCCGCGCCTGAAAATCGCCGCATCGGGCGGGTAGGGACCGGCGAGACCTGACGGGAGCCTTCATGACTGCGCGCGTGCTTGCCTGCCTTCTTCTTGCGGCGCCCCTGCTGGGGGGCTGCCTGTCGGACCGCACCTTTGGTGAATCGCTCGATGACGCGAGCGCGGCGACCGAGATCAAGACGCGGCTGCTGGGCGCGGGCCTGAACGGGCGCTTCATGGAAGTGGACGTGGCGGTGGTGGATCGCTTCCTGCTGCTCTCGGGGCGCGTGGCGAGCGAGGCGGACCGCAAGGAGGCCGAGCGTCTCGCTTGGACGACGACGTCGATCGATGAAGTCGCGAACGAGCTGCAGATCGAATACTGGGACATGGGCCGCGATCTCAACGATGCGTGGATCGCCGAGCAGATCCGCGCGCGACTGATCGCGGACAACGACATCAAGGGCACGAACTTCAACATCCAGGTCCATTCGGGCGTGGTCTACCTGCTGGGCCTTGCGCGCACCGAGGACGAGCTGCGCCGCGCGGCCGAGCATGCCAGCGTGGTGGGTGGCGTGCAGAAGGTCGTCTCGTACGTGAAGATGCGCGAACGCGTGGGCCCGCCGCCGGAGATCAGCGTGGCGAATTCGCCGCTCAGCAACCAGCAGGGGCAACCGATCGCCGTTGACCAGACCAAGGGCGTGATCCAGCTGGCGCCGTCGGCCACGCCCGCGCCGGTGGTGCAGCCGGACCAGTCGCCCAATACGCGCAATGCGTATGGCGACCCCTACGCGCCGGGCGCGACGCCGCCGCCGGGATCGAATGGCAACACGCAGGGGCTGAAGAGCACGCCTGTTCCTCCCCTGAAGAACTAGCCTGAAGAACTGAAATAGGGCCGCTGCATTGCTACGGGCCGGGCTGCACCCTAGTTAGGGTGGGCCTTCCCGGAGTTCTCCCATGTCGCTGCGCATCGCCGTCCAGATGGACCCGCTGGAGGCCGTGAATCCGGCCGGCGACAGCTCCTTCATGATGATCGAGGAAGCGCAACGCCGGGGCCATCGCGTGTGGACCTATGGCGTGGATGCGCTGGCCTATGACACGGGCGTTGTCTCGGCGGTGGCGAAACCGTCGAAGGTGTTCCCGGGGCAGACGCCGCACGCCGAGCTGGGCGCGGCGGAGAAGCTCGACCTGCGCAAGGATATCGATGTGGTCCTGATGCGGCAGGATCCGCCCTTCCACATGGGCTACATCACGGCGGCGCATCTTCTTGAACTGGTGACGGACGAGACGCTGGTCGTGAACGATCCGGCGGGCGTGCGCTCGTCACCGGAAAAAGTGCTGCCGCTGCTGTTTCCGGACCTGCAACCGCCGACACTGATTACGCGCGATGTGAAACGCGTGCAGGAGTTTCGCGCGCGCCATGGCGACATCGTGCTGAAGCCGCTGCACGGGCATGGCGGGTCGGGCGTGCTGAAGATCGGGCGCGAGGATGGCAATCTCGAAGCGGTCGTCGACCTGTTCAACCGCATGGTCCCCGAGGCGTTCATTGCTCAGGCCTTCCTTCCGGCGGTGAGCGAGGGCGACAAGCGCATCCTGATCGTCGATGGCGAACCGGTGGGCGCCATCAACCGCAAGCCGCCGTCCGGCGCGATCCGCTCCAACCTCGTGGTCGGCGGCACGGCGGAGGCAACCGAGCTGTCGCCACGCGAGCGCGAGATCTGCGCGCGCATCGGGCCGGAGCTGAAGGCGCGCGGGCTGATCTTTGTCGGTATCGATGTGATCGGCGGCATGATGACAGAGATCAACGTGACCTCGCCGACCGGTGCGCGTGCGCTCAAGCGCCTGTCGGGCGCCGATGCGGTTTCGCTGATGTGGGATGCGGTCGAGACGAAGGTGAAGCGGTAGAGCTTCGCCGATGTCATCCTCCCCCGAGCGGGGGAGGAGCCAAGAGCCCGCCTGTTTCAACGTATACCGAACAGGTGGGGGACTGCCCTCACGCTCTTCCGCCGGCCCCCCACCCAAGCCCGACCGTCCAGTCTTCAGCGAGCGTTGCGCCTCCCCCGTTCGGGGGAGGGGGACAGCGATGGCGCCTAAGCCACAATCCCTGAACCTGCGCGCGCCGGCATGGCCGGGCGGAAGCGGTAGGTGAGCGCTTCGGCTGCGTGGACGCGCGCGACGGTGGCGGCGCCGTCGAGGTCGGCGATGGTGCGGGCGACCTTGAGGACGCGGTAATAGCCGCGTGCGGTCAGCGACATCTGTTCGGCGGCCTGCGTGACGAGTGTCTTGGCGCCCGCATCGAGCCTGCATACGGTTTCGATCTCGGGGCCGGGCGTGTCGGCGTTGACGGCGCGGCGGCGTGCGTCGCTGTCGCCATAGCGTTTGAGTTGTAGCTCGCGCGCCTTCGCCACGCGGGCAGCGGCTTCGGCCGTACCTTCTGCGGGCGGGGGAAGGGCGAGGTCGGTCGCTGTCACCTGCGCGACATCGACGAAGAGGTCGATGCGGTCGAGGAAGGGGCCGGAGATGCGCGAGAAATAGTTCGCCTGGCAGGCCGGGCCCTTGCGGCACTGGAAGGCGCCGGGGCCGCCGCCGCACTTGCACGGGTTGGCGGCGGCGATGAGCTGGATGCGCGAGGGATAGCGCACATGCCGGTTGGCGCGCGAGATCACGGCCTCGCCGTTCTCGAGCGGCTGGCGCAGGCTGTCGAGCACCTGCGCGGAGAATTCCGGAAGTTCGTCGAGGAACAGGACGCCATGATGCGCCATCGAGACTTCGCCGGGCCGCGCCTTGATGCCGCCGCCGACAAGGGCAGGCATCGAGGCTGAGTGGTGTGGCGCACGGAACGGGCGTGTGCGCGAGAGCTGGCCGCGTTCCAGCAGGCCGGCGATGGAATGGATCTGGCTGACTTCCAGCAACTCGCGCGCGGACAGCGGCGGTAGCAGGCCGGGCAGGCGCTGGGCCAGCATCGACTTGCCGGAACCCGGAGGTCCGATCATCAGGAGGTTGTGGCCACCGGCGGCCGCAATCTCGAGCGCGCGCTTGGCGCCTTCCTGTCCCTTCACATCGCGCAGGTCGGGCGCGGCCGGCGCCTCGGCCAGCGCGCCGGCGCGTGCGGGCATCAGCGGGCGCGTGCCGTTGAAATGGTTGACCAGCGTGATGAGGTTCGGTGCGGCGAGCACCGTGCCGCCTGACCAGGCCGCTTCGGCGCCGCAGGCGGAGGGGCAGACGAGCGCCATCTCCAGTGACTCGGCCGCCATCGCGGCGGGGAGGGCGCCGGCGGTCTGCGCGAGGCCGCCGTCGAGCGCGAGTTCGCCGATGGCGGCGACGCCTTCGAGACTGTCGCGCGGGATGGCGCCGATGGCGGCGAGGATCGCAAGCGCGATGGCGAGATCGTAATGGCTGCCTTCCTTCGGCAGGTCGGCAGGTGCGAGGTTCACCAGCGTGCGCTCGGGCGGCAGCGACAGGCCGAGCGCGGAGAAGGCGGCGCGTACGCGCTCGCGGCTTTCGCCCACGGCCTTGTCCGGCAGGCCGACAATGTTGAAGGCGTTAGACCCGCCCGAGAGCTGCACCTGCACGTCGATCGGGCGGGCCTCGACGCCCTCGAACGCAAACGTGGTGATGCGGCTGATCATTCTGGCCCGTCCCATCGCTCCACTCAAAGAGCGCCCAACGGGAAATGGTTAACACCAACCACAGAACATTTCAAGAACAATTGCGCGCGTATACGCCTCGTTTGCTGGTCCATGCGAACTCAGGGAGGTTGGACCACCGGAGAGCCACCGTGCTGAGATCGTTTTCGAGCGCTTTTGTCGTGGCGGCCATCGTGATGGCGGCAGCGCCGGCGCATGCGACGGACTTCCTCAAGGCGATCGAGGATGTGCCGCTGGTGGCGGGGCTGACCGAGAGCGCCGAGCCGGTGATCTTCGAGAGCGATCAGGGCCGCGTGATCCGCACGCAGGCCGAGGGCCATGTCGATGGCGCGCGGATCGATGCGTTCTATACGGCGTCGCTCCCGGGACTCGGCTGGACGCGCGTGGCGGACGCCGAGGCGCTGGCGTTCGAGCGCGAGAACGAGGTGCTGCGCATCACGGTGCGCGAGCCGGCGTCGAGCAAGCCGGTGCGCGTGCAGTTCGAATTGATCGTGAAGCTCGCTTCCACGCGCCTGCCGGAATAGGCTGGCGCTTCCAGACATCCAGACAAGCGGAGGGCGCGTGAGCGACCTGTACGACCTGCTGAGCTCCATCCGGTCGCATTATGTCGACCAGTTCCAGAACGCGCTCGAGGAGCTGCGGTCGGGCGGCCATGTGGTGATCATCGAGCCGCCGGTGCTCAACGAGGCGGGCGAGCTGGCGCGGGAGGGGGCGCTCGAACTGGCGGCGCGCTTTGATCTTGCGGTGCAGGATGGCGACAGTGCGAGCCCCAGCATGTTCTCGCCGGGCAAGATGCTGGAGTTCCAGCCGGTCGGGTTCGAAGGCGGCGGGCTCGCGATCATGATCTCGCCGTTCTCGTGGGACGGCGTACAGCTGTCGATCGATGGCGACCCGGTGAAGATCGCGACCGCGCTGGCGGAGTGGTTCGAGAATGCGGTGAGCGCGCCCGAGGGCGTGGCGGAGGACCAGATCCAGCATGCGGCGCACTTCCTGTCCGATCCCGTCGTGGTGGAGGGAACATCGGTGGCGCAGGCCGATCTCGGTACGGTGGATGTCGATGTGGTGGTCGATCTGTTCGATCGCCTGAGGTTTGCCGGCGCGAGCCGGGTGGAACTCGGTCTCCCGCGCGGCTAGAAAGCCGGGAAGAGGAGACGCCCATGACATACGAAACGCTGCTGGTCGAAACCGACGGCAAGGTCGGGATCATCACGCTCAATCGTCCCGAGGCGCTGAATGCGCTGTCCTCGAAATTGTGTGCAGAGGTGTGCGACCAGCTGAACGCGTGGGCGAAGGATCCGGCGATCGGCTGCGTGATCATCACGGGCGCGGGCCGGGCGTTCGCGGCGGGCGCGGACATCAAGGAGATGGCCCCGCAATCCTACATGGACGTCTATCTCAACGACATGTTTGCGCAGTTCGAGACGACGATCTCGGCCTTCCGCAAGCCGATCATCGCGGCGGTGAACGGGTTTGCGCTGGGTGGCGGGTGCGAGCTGGCGATGCTGTGCGATTTCATCCTGGCGTCGGAAGCCGCGAAATTCGGCCAGCCGGAGATCAATCTGGGCGTCATGCCGGGGATCGGGGGCACGCAAAGGCTCACCCGGCTGGTAGGCAAGTCCAAGGCGATGGACATGTGCCTGACGGGCCGGATGATGGATGCGGCCGAGGCGGAGCGCGCCGGGCTCGTTTCCCGTGTGCTCCCGGCTGACAAGCTGATGGACGAGGCGCGGGCGGCGGCAAGCAAGATTGCGGGTCAGTCGCAGCCGATCGCCATGATGACCAAGGAAACGGTCAACGCGGCCTATGAAACCACACTGAGTCAGGGACTTAGGTTTGAGCGCCGGCTGTTCCACTCGATGTTCGCCACCGAGGACCAGAAGGAAGGCATGAGCGCTTTCGTCGCGAAACGTCCCCCGGATTTCAAGAACCGCTAGGGGAGAGGTGCGGCGGAATTTCCGGGGCGACGAGATTCATCCGCCAGTTGCGTTGACCGCCCCATGCGACGCTGATAAGAGGCCGCTCCCCAAAATCCCGCGCTAGGCTGCGGGGCGAGGGTAAACGGAGCTTGGAAGACCGATGGCCAATACGAAATCCGCCAAGAAAATGGTGCGCAAGATCGCCGGGCGGACCGAGGTCAACAAGTCGCGCAAGTCGCGCATCCGCACCTTCGTCCGGAAGGTCGAGGAAGCCGTTGCGTCAGGCGACAAGTCCGCCGCCACGACGGCGCTGAAATCCGCCGAGCCGGAAATCATGCGCGGCGTCACCAAGGGCGTGCTGCACAAGAACACCGCCTCGCGGAAGGTTTCCCGCCTGGCTGCCCGCGTTAAGGGCATGGGCGCGTAAGCGACCCCCAATTCCTGCTTTTCAGGCCCCGCTTTTTCGGGGTTGCGTTTCACCTCTCTTCGCAGTTGAGTTCGCATGTCGTACAACCGACATGCGACAGCGATTTCGCATTGTGACAACTCATCCGTACACGGATGATTGCACGCTTGCGCCAGATCAATAACTCCTTCGCTGCGGCTTCGATTTTTCAATGAATCCAGTGGCAAGACTCACCACGACAGATTCGTGAAAAATAATTCGGCAGCTGTGGCGTTTGTCGCGGTTGACCAATCGTCTCGATCGGAGAAAAACTCTCCTCCGTAGCGAGTAACCTTCCTTCGATTTTGACACGTTCTGCGGCTCAGGGGCTTGAGCCGTCGAGGACTTATTCTGTCAAAACCAGAAAGGCGGGCATCCCTAGAAAGGGTAGATGAGGGGCCATGATCAACAAGCAGACCACGACACGTTTCGCGCCGGGTGGCGCCGGTGGTGCGCCGCGCACGGTTGAGCAGAACCAGGCCACGAGGCCGCTCGCGGCTGGTCCCGTGTCGGGCAATGACAGCGACCAGATTCCGGCCATCTGGGAATCCGCGCGCGCCGTTCTGCGCCGTCGCGTGGGCGACACGAACTTCGATAACTGGATCGCGAAGCTCGATCTCGTCGCCGAAGTGAATGGTGAAGTGCTGCTGGCTGCCGCTAACGATTTTGAGCGCCAGCGCGTGGAAGCCGATTTCGGCTATGTGATCCAGCAGGCGTGGGAGCAGGCTGACCGTCAGGGCCGCCGCGTGCGCATCCAGGCGCGCGAGCGTATTTCCAACGACGTGCTGGCGCTGGCGCGGCACGTCGAAGAGGTCGAGTTCGACGCGGAAGCCGATCTCGACGTGACGGACGATGCGCTTGCGCCAATCGGCGCGGGCGATGACGCGCAGACGCTCGACAACTTCATGGTCGGCGATTCCAACCGCATCGCGTTCGGCCTGGCGCGCCGCCTTGCAATGGGCGCCAGCGTTTCGGCTCATGTCGTCACGATTGTCGGCCCGCATGGCGTCGGCAAGACGCACCTGATGAAGGGCATCGAAGCGGCCCTGCGCACCACGCGCGGTGAGGGCAGTGTGCTCTACATGAGCGCGGAAGATTTCCTCCACGCCTTCATCGACGGCGTGAAACGGAAGGACACGTCCGACCTGCGCACCATGTTCCGCCGCGCCAAGGTCGTCCTGCTCGACGATTTCCAGTTCATCTGCGCCAAGCCCGGCACGCTGGTGGAATTCTTCTCCCACCTGCGCGCCATCGTTTCCAATGGCGGCGTGGTTGTTCTTGCGGCTGACCAGACGCCGGCCCTGATCGACCAGCTCGATGAGCGCATGCGCGACGAGATCCATGGCGGCGTCATCGCCCAGATGGAACTGCCCGAGCGCAACCTGCGCCGCGAAATCCTGCGCGCGCATGCTGACGCCGTGTCGGCCTCTGCCTCGGCCATCGAGGCGGAGTTCCAGCTGACCGAAGAGTGGATCGACCTGCTGGCCGATCGCCTGCCGGCCTCAGGCCGTGCGCTCTGCGGCGCTGTCCGCAACGTCTATTGCGGCACTGTGCTGGCCGGGAAACCGGTGGATCGCGCTGCGGTCGAGAAATCGATCCAGCTGCAGATGGGCGGCGCTCCCGCCCGTGCGCCGCGGATCGACACGATCAAGGACGTGACGGCCCGCGCCTATGGCGTCACCAAGGCCGAGCTGGAATCCGCCTGCCGCAAGCGTCAGTACGCCCTGCCGCGCCAGTATGCGATGTATCTCAGCCGTCAGCTGACCAAGTGCTCCTACCCGCAGATCGGCCGGATGTTCGGGGATCGCGATCACACCACGGTGCTCTTCGCCTATCGCAAGATCGCCGCGATGGTCGCCTCGAACGAAACGATGGCGGACGAGCTGCGCCAGCTGGAGCAGCGCATTATGGCCGATCCGCGCAACACGCGCTGAGCGCCCAATCCCGCGCCAATCCGCCCAAAATCGGGGGAGGGCGTGTGGATAGATCGGGTTGGGGCTCTCAGAGGCCTTCCCGCAACGTGCAAATTGGCTAATCTTCCGGCCCGCCTGACAGGCGGGCCGAACCTTTTTCGGCGATCTGCCGGGTGTCCCTTAGGGGCGCCCCC
>Ga0208492_1001664_pt1 | contig 12901 bp, 11 predicted proteins | sample Subbioar_CSW14AB_FD_184820 | JGI IMG/M metagenome (GOLD analysis project Ga0208492, IMG submission 184820) | Serpentinite rock and fluid subsurface biosphere microbial communities from McLaughlin Reserve, California, USA - CR12Mar_CSW14AB (SPAdes) | ecosystem: Environmental > Terrestrial > Deep... | reverse complement strand
CTGGCGCCACGCCTTGGCGGCGGTCAGGGCCTGCTCGCCCGCGCGGGCGCGCAGCGCGACTTCCACCGCGCGCTGAAAGAGTTGCCCGTTCTGCAGGCGTCGCGCGGCGTCGAGGTAGATCTGGTAGGCCGAGCCCGGGTCACCACTGTTGCCTTGGATTTCGGCGATCAGCACCTGAAAGAACAGGTTGGCGTCCATCGCCGAGCGGGTGGGGGGGGCTGCCAGCGGGGCTGGCGTCGATGCCGATGCTGGTGTCGCGGGAGCCGTGGCTTGGGCCAGCTGGCCGGGCAGGCTGTTTGGCGCTTGGCCCGATGCCGCCACAGCGGCCCCGATCCACAGGGTCAGTCCGCCGAGAACGATCGCTGTGCGGCGCCTGCTGTGGCGACCTTCCGCCTGGCAGCGGCCGGTTGCGGGGGCAGGCCCCGCCGATGGGGATGAGGCGGTGGCCCATCCTGTGCCGGGCTGGGCGGGGTGGGTGGACGGGTGGAACGGGGAACGCGACATGCAATCTCCAGGGAGCTCGTGCCATTCTAGGGACGGATGAGCTGGCGCGTGAGCGTGAGCGGGGACTGTCCCGCCTGACCCACACGGGGCTTTCCATGGGCTTTTATGATCGGGGTCATGCCAGAACTGCCCGAAGTCGAGGTCACCCGCCGCAGTTTTGCGGAGCGCATAAGGGGCGCCGAAGTGTTGTCCGCTCAACTGGGCAAGCCGCTGCGCTGGCCGTTGGGCCTGGACGCGGATGAGCTGCGCGGCGGGGTGGTGGGCGAGGTGGTGCGCCGCGGCAAGTACCTGTGGTTGCCGCTGCAGGTGCCCGGTGGCCGCTCGGGCGGGCTGCTGATCCACTTGGGCATGTCGGGCTCGCTGGCTTTCACGTGGTCCGCGGGCGAGCCGGGGCCGCACGACCATTTCGAGCTGGGCACCACGCGCGGCGTGTTGCGCCTGACCGATCCGCGCCGGTTCGGTGCGGTCATCTGGGGGCCTTCGCTGGGCGAGGGCATGCCTGCCAAGCTGCTGGCGGGCCTGGGCCTCGAGCCCTTCGATGCGGCGCTGGACGCGGCGCACTTCCATGCGGCGCTGCAGGGAAGGCGGGTCGCCATCAAGCAGGCCCTGCTGGCCGGTGACATCGTGGTGGGGGCCGGCAACATCTACGCCTGTGAGGCGCTGTTTCGCGCGGGCATCGACCCGCGCCTGTCCGCGGGCAAGCTCAGCCGCCCGCGCGCTGCCCGGCTGCTGCAGGAAGTCAAAGCTGTCCTGGCCGAAGCGATCGAGCAAGGTGGCTCCAGCTTGCGGGACTTTCGCGACGCCCATGGCAGTCAGGGGCACTTTCAACTGGCCACCCGTGTGTACGGGCGCGAAGGTCAGGCTTGCCGCGCTTGCGGTGCGCCGGTGCGTCGCATCGTGCAGGCTCAGCGCTCGACTTTCTTTTGCGGCACCTGTCAGAGACGGTGAGTTGGCGTGAACTTGGGCGCAGCTTTGGTGCATTAATCGATTGGGCAACGGCTGCCATCTGCCGATAACACTGTACCTTTTGTCCCAAACTCGCTTGCACCAGATGCAATGTGCGGTGCTCCATGCGCTAGGATCAACCTCATGAAGCCGACATTCGCCAGCCACCTCGACGCCTTCGGTCAATGGCGCCTCGAAACCGATGCCCGGCTGGCGGCGCTTGCCCGATTCGCTCGCGAGCACGACCTGCTCGACGACGGTTCGGCCGAATGGTTCGAAGCCATGCGTCGGCGCCTGTCGGGCGAGAAGCTCATGGTGGCCTTCGTGGCCGAGTTCTCGCGTGGCAAGTCCGAGCTCATCAACGCGATCTTCTTCTCCGACAAGGGCCGCCGCATGATGCCGGCCTCGGCGGGGCGCACCACCATGTGCCCGGTCGAGCTCGGCTATGACGCGCAAGACCCGGTCGGGCTGTCCCTGCTGCCCATCGAGACCCGCCTGGAAGCGACCTCGCTGGCCGAGTACCGCGTGCAGCCCAAGGCCTGGACCTGGCATGTGCTGGACCTCGCCAACCCCGATGAAATGGCCAAGGCGCTGGCCGAGGTCATGCGCACCCGGATGGTGTCGCCCGAAGATGCCGCGGCCCTCGGTTTCTGGGATGCCGAGCGGCCGGCCGACAACCCGCCGCTGTCGGCCGACGGCCTGGTTGAGGTGCCGGTGTGGCGCCATGCGCGCATCAACCTGCCTCACCCACTGCTCAAGCGCGGCCTGGTGGTGCTCGACACCCCCGGCCTGAACGCCATCGGCACCGAGCCCGAGCTGACGCTGGGCCTGCTGCCCCAGGCACACGCCACGGTGTTCATCCTGGGTGCGGACACCGGCGTGACCAAGTCCGACCTCGACATCTGGCGCGACCACCTCAGCGGGCCGGCCTTGGCCCGCTACGTGGTGCTCAACAAGATCGACACGCTGGCCGACCCGTTGAGCACGCCTGAGCAGGTGCAGCAGGTCATCACTCGCCAGTGTGGCAGCGTGGCCCAGACGCTCGAGATCCCGCCCGAGAACGTGTTCCCGATTTCCGCGCGCCAGGCGCTGGCCGCCCGGCTCGGTGGCGACCCTGACGGCCTCAAGCAAAGCCGGCTGGAGTCCTTCGAGCACGCGCTGTCCGAAGGACTGCTGCCGCGCCGCCGCGACAACCTGGCCCAAGCTGCCTGGCTGGGCGCACAGCAGTTCCAGCAGCAGCTCACGCGCCGTTTCGGCGAGATGCGTCGCCTGCACGCCGACCAGCTGCATGAGTTGCGCGGCCTGCGTGGCAAAAGCTCGGGCAAGGTCCAGCTGATGATCCAGCGGGTGCAGGCCGAAGCCGCCGAGTTCGAGCAGTGCACGGCCCGCCTGCACGCCATGCGCAGCATCCATGCGCGCATGCTGCGCAGCATGCTGCACGACCTGTCCTCCGAGCGCCTGCGCCAGGAGGTGGACGTGCTGCATCAGGTGCTCGGTGGTTCGTGGCTGCCACTGGGCGCTCGCAAAGCCTTCATCGACCTGTGTGCCCGCCTGCGCGAGCTCATCGAGCAGGCCCAGCAGCGCAACGACGAGATCCACGCCATGCTGGTGGCCTCGTTCTCGCGCCTGAACGCCGAATTCGGTTTCAGCCTGGTGGCCGATGTGCCGCTGGACGTGCGCAAGTACACCGATGACCTCAACCTCATCGAGCGCAATTACGTGCAGTACCTCGGCCTGAGCCAGGCCTTCCGGCTGGCGCAACCGGGCTTTCAGGAGCAGTTCCGCCGCATGCTGATCTCGCGCCTGCGCGTGGTCTTCGAGACCATCAGCAACGACATCGAGCTGTGGAACAAGACGGCGTCGGCCCAGGTCGACAGCCAGTTGCGCGAACGCCGCCGCAACTTCAAACGCCGCTACGAGTCGCTCGACCGCATCCAGTCGGCTTCGAACGAGCTCGACACCCGCCTGCAGGAAGTGCAGGCGCAAGATGAGCGCGTGCTGCAACTGCAGACCCGCCTGCAAACGCTCATGGACCAGCTCGGCGAGATGGCCGGCCCTGCGGACCTGGCCGATGCGACGCTGATGGCGCAGCCCAGCGCGGCGGCGATCGAGGCGCTTTCGCTGGACCTCAGTCTGAACGAAGCGACCGATGTCTCGGCAGCCGGAGAGACGGCCTGAGCCTTGCCTTGATTGCCTTGCCTCGTGAGTGAATTCGACGCGGCCGCCTTGCTGGGCCGGGCCACACAGCTGCACCCTGACTTGCCAGATCGCCTCGTGGCCTGGCAGCGCACGCAAGGCCGTCATCACCTGCCCTGGCAGCAGACAAGCGACCCCTATCGCGTCTGGCTGTCGGAGATCATGCTGCAGCAAACCCAGGTCAGCACGGTGCTGGGCTACTACGAGCGCTTTTTGACGCGATTCGCAACGGTGGTGGACCTGGCCAACGCCGACCTCGACGAGGTGCTGACGCTGTGGAGCGGCCTGGGCTACTACAGCCGCGCGCGCAACCTGCACCGCTGCGCACAGGCCGTGCGAGACCTGCATGGCGGGACGTTCCCAGCCAGCGCGGTGGAGCTGGAGCAGTTGCCAGGCATTGGCCCGTCGACGGCGGCGGCCATCGCTGCCTTCTGCTTTGGCGAGCGCATCTCGATCATGGATGGCAATGTGCGCCGCGTGCTCAGCCGCGTGCTGGGCTGGGAGGGCGACCTGTCCGTGCGCGCGCACGAACGGGCGCTCACCGATGCGGCGCAGCGACTGGTGCCGCATCGGTCGACCGACATGGTCTCCTACACCCAAGGCCTGATGGACCTGGGTGCCACGCTGTGCACACCTCGCAAGCCGGCCTGCCTGACCTGTCCGTGGTCGGACATCTGCCAAGGCCGGCAGTCGGGCGACCCGGAGCGCCTGCCGGTGAAAACGAAGAAGCTCAAGCGCAGCCACCGCGAGAGCTGGTGCCTGTGGCTGCAACGGGGCGACGAGGTCTGGCTGGTGCAGCGGCCCCACACCGGCATCTGGTCAGGACTGTGGACACTGCCGATGTTCGCCTCCGAGGCGGACCTTCAAGCGGCCTGGCCGCACCCGGCCGAGGTGCAGCCCCCGCTCACGCACGTTCTCACCCACCTCGACTGGCGCCTGCACCTGGCGCGTGCGCAAGCGCCTGCCCCTCAAGCCGAAGCCGCATTGGCACAGGTCATGTCTCGCGTGGCCGAGCCCGTGCTGGGTAATGGGCAATGGGTGCCGCTGGCCGCCTTGCAACGAGGGGAATGGGCCCTGCCCAAGCCCTTCCAGCGTTGGCTGCTGGGCGATTGAGGTTGAGCTGAGCCTGAGCCCGGCTCGGGTGGGCTGAGGTCAGCCCAGCTCGACCACCACCGGCGCGTGATCGCTCGGGCGCTCATTGCGGCGAGGCTGTTTGTCGATCACGCAGGCCTTGACCTTGGGCTTGAGCGCTTCGCTCACGAGGATGTGGTCGATGCGCAGGCCCTGATTCTTGCGGAAAGCCAGGTTGCGGTAATCCCACCACGACCAGGGCTTGGGTGGCTGCTCGAACAGGCGGAAGGCATCGACGAAACCCAGACCGATGAGCTGCTGGAAGTGCTCGCGCTCCTGGGGTGTGCAATGGATCTGGTCCTTCCAGGCCACCGGGTCGTGCACGTCGTCATCGGTGGGGGCGATGTTGAAGTCGCCCATCAGCACGGTCTGCGGGTGCTGGCGCAGCTCGTCCTTGAGCCAGGCCTGCAGGCCTTGCAGCCAGTTCATCTTGTAGGTGAACTTGTCGCTGTCCGGTGACTGACCGTTGGGGAAGTAGCAGCCGATCACGCGGACCTCGCCGATCTGTTCGTCCTGCAAGGTACCGGCGATGGCGCGGGCCTGCTCGTCGGCGAAGCCGGTGATGTTCTTGACGATGTCGGTGGCCGGCTGTCGGCTGATCAGCGCCACGCCGTTGTAGGTCTTCTGGCCGAACCATTGCACCTGGTAGCCGGCTTCGCGCAGCGCTTCGTGCGGGAACTTGTCGTCCGTGAGCTTGGTTTCCTGAAGGACGATGGCGTCGACGGGGTTGGCGGCCAGCCAGTCGAGCAATTGAGGCAGGCGCACGGACAGGGAGTTGACGTTCCAGGTGGCGAGTTTCATGGTTTTGATCTTGGCTGAGCTGGGGATTTTCGTCGGATTCCCCGGGCCGCGCCTCACCGTTTGCCAATTCGCCTGAGGTTTGGCTCAGTGGGCCACGTGTGCCAGGGCCCGCCGCACCTCGCCGATGAACAGTTCGGGGTCTCCATGCTTGGTCAGCAAAGGCTGGCGCACCCGCCCAGTGAGCTGTTCGCGCTCTTGCTCACTCAGGTCGCGCCCTGTGACGATCATGATGGGGATCTCGGCGCTGCTGGGGTCACCCTTGAGTTCATCGACCACCTGGAAGCCGCTGAACTCGGGCATTTCCAGGTCCAGCATGATCAGGTCGGGCTTGAAGCGACGCGCCAGCACCACCTCCTCGGCACCACCGTAGGCCCGCAGCACGACGCAACCCAGGTGCTGCAAGGGCTGCGCCAGCAACTCGACCGCCTGGTGGTCGTCGTCAACGACCAGCGCGGTGACCTCCTGAACGCCGGGCCGCAAGCCCAGTCGGTCAAGGCCTTGTTGAAGTTCGTCGAAGCGGATGGGCTTTTGCAAGGCCAGCGAGGCCCCCAGGGACTTGGCCAGTTCGCCATCGGGCTGCACCGATACCACCACCACCGGCACCTGCGCCCAGCGTGGCAAGGTTTTCACGCGTCGCAGGAAAGCCCAGCCATCCATGCCAGGCAGCAAGATGTCCAGCGTGATCAGGTCGGGCAACAGCTCCTCGCTCAGGGTCAGCGCGGCCTCGGCCGATGGCACCTGTCGCACCAGGAATCCCTGGGCCTCGAGCTGCAGCCTCATCAGCGTGGCGGCACGCTCATCGTCCTCGATCACCAGCGCCAGGCCGCGAGGTGCCTGGGGGAGCGCGGCGGCGCTGCTTGTGTCCAGCGCCGAGGCGGTGTCATGGCGCCAGGGCAGCCAGACGCTGAAGCAGGTGCCGCGGTCGGGTTCGCTGCTGACCGCCACGGCACCACCGTGCAATTCGGCCAGGCGCAGCACCATGGCCAGGCCCAGGCCCGTGCCTTCGATGCCGCGGTTGGCCGGGTGATTGATCTGCGTGAAGGGTGTGAACAGCTGTTTGAGGTCTTGTGGGCGCATGCCGATGCCGCTGTCGCTCACCGTGATCTCGAGGAAGTCGTCGCCATCGCCCGGCGCCAGTGACGTGCGCCGCCCCACTTCGAACCCAGGCACGGCCGAGGCCGCCTCCTTGTGATTCACCCGCCGGGCCCGAAGGCTCACCTGGCCGCCCTGTGGAGTGAACTTCACGGCGTTGGACAGCAGGTTGTAGAGGATCTGCTTGAAGCGGCGCGCGTCCACCACGACTTCGCCCATGGGCATGGTGATGTTGCTGCTCAGCCTGAGCTGCTTGGCGTGTGCCTTTTCCTCGACCACGCGCAGGCCGTCGGCCAGTGCCGCCTGCACGTCAACGGCCTCGAACTGCAACTCCACCTTGCCTGCGTCCACCTTGGACATGTCGAGGATGTCGTTGATCAGTGCCAGCAGGTGCTGGCCACCTTCGAAGATGTGTCCCATGTAGTCGCGCTGGCGCTGGGCCAGCGGCCCCACCAGGCCGTCCTTGAGCAGCTCCGAAAAGCCGATGATGGCGTTGAGTGGCGTGCGCAGCTCGTGCGACATGTTCGAGAGGAACTCGGACTTCATGCGGCTCGATTCTTCGAGCATCTGGTTTTTTCCGTCACCTCGGCGTTGACAACTTCGAGCTCGCTGGCCAGGCGGCGCAGGCGGGTCTCGCTTTCGTGCAGCGCGGTGTTGCGGGCCTGCAGTTGTTCGTTGGCGCGGGCCACCTGTTCGGCGCGCACGTAAACCTCGGCCTCGGCACGCTCGATCGCCCCGCGCAGCTCCTGCGTCACCTTGTCCTGCTCGGCGCCACGCTGGCGCAGGCGCACGAACTCGGTCACGTCCTCGGCGCGGTGGGTGATCAGGCACAAGTGGCCTTGCTCGTCCAGCACGGGCGAGTTCAGGCAGCTCCAGTGGCGCTCTTCGAAGCCGCCGCCTTCCGAGTCGGGGCGTCGGATGTCGTACTTTTGCAGCGGCATCCAGTCGGGCTCGTGTGAAGCCAACACGCGTTGCAGCGATGCCCGAAGGTTGCTCACGCCTGAAGCGGTCTCGTCGTCCGGGTTGTCCGGGAAGACATCGAACAGGTGGCGGCCGACGATCTGCGATCGCTCGGTCTTGGTGGCGTGCATGTACTCGTTGCTGACCGCTGCGATGTGCAGATCGGGTGTCAGCACCATGTACAGGCCTGGCACAGATTCGAACAGCAGACGAAAGTCAAGCATGTCGTGCTCAGCCATGTGAACTCACTCCCTGGTGCTTCTTGGATGTTGTGAAACCTGCCATCGCTCTGCTCAGCCATCTCGCGTGGCATCCTTGTCCGGGGCCAGTACCTCGTCCACCGCCTGGAGCAGTGTTTGGTATCGAATGGGCTTGGCCACGTAGCCAGAGCAGCCTCCAGCCCGCATGCGTTGCTCGTCGCCCTTCATCGCCGAGGCGGTCAGCGCGATGATGGGAATGTGGTGGGTGTGGGGGTTGTCTTTGAGCAGGCGGGTGGCGGTCATGCCATCGATGCCGGGCAGGCGCATGTCCATCAGGATCACATCGACTGGCTCGGTGCTGGCGATGCGCAGGCCTTGTTCCGCCGTCGAGGCGCTCACCGTCATGTGGCCCGCCCCTTCCAGGATGGCGGTGGTGAGCAGCAGGTTGGCCGGCGTGTCTTCGATGATGAGGATGCGGGGCATGACGTGGCAGTCTGCCCGCATCGCTTTGGAATTTCACCCGTTGCCCTGGCCGGGTTGCGGGTATACGGAGAGCAGGCATGGCTGCGCGAAAAAATGCTCAAGGTTTTCACCAGGTGGACGAATAAGCGCGGATGGGTTGGTGCGCTGGCCGCGTGACACAATCGCCGGCCGTGCCCAGGTTCGAAGTCCTCCTGCTGGTGATCCCTTGCACAGTCCTACCCTGCTGATCCTGATGACCATCCTGATGGGCCTGATGTCGCTCGTCATGGCGACGGTCTGGCGCATCAACCGCCTCGTCCCCGGTCTGGCCTGGTGGAGCCTGGCTCATGGCCTGGGCTTTCTGGCCTGTTTCGAGTTGCTCACCCGGGGGCGTCTGCCAGACGCGTTGTCAGTGGCCGTGGCTCAGGGGCTTTTGCTGGGCATGGGCTATTTCATCTACGTGGGCGCACGGCGCCACGTGGGCGATCCCCATCCACCTCACTGGATCGGCGCCTTGATGATCGCGGCCGTGACCTCGGTGGCGGTGTTCTTCACCACCGTGCGGCCCGATTTTTCAGCCCGTTTCCTCATCCACAGCCTGTCCCTGGGCGTGCTGTTCGTCTTGACCGCCCAGGCCATGGCCAAGGGCGGGCCCGGGCAGTACCCTGCTCGTTACCTGCTGGCGGCGGCCAGCTTGCTGCATGGTTTGTTCATGCTGGGGCGCCCCTGGCTGTTTTCATTTGATCTGAATGGGCCGATGACCCTGGCGCGGATGACGTCCATCTCGCCCTTCATCCTGCTGGAGTCGGCGGTGGCCTTCAACGTGATGGCTTTTTGTGTGCTGTTGCTGGTGGCCGAGTACTCGCATGGCGAGTTGCGCAGGCTGGTCGACCGCGACGAGCTGACCGGGGTGCACAGCCGACGGGCCTTTCTGCATCGCCTGCAGCAACTCAGCGTAGGCGGCGCCGAGCGCCCGGCCTTGCCCATCCTGCTGATCGACCTCGATCACTTCAAGCGCATCAACGACACCTGGGGGCACGGCGCGGGCGATGACGCCCTGAGGCACTTCGTGGCTGTGGCTCAGCGGTGCATGCGGGTGCAGGACACCATGGGCAGGTTGGGGGGCGAAGAGTTCGCTGTGCTGCTGCCCAGCACTTCGGCCGAGCAGGCTCAGGGCGTGGCCGAGCGCTTGCGCAAGCTGCTGGTGGATCACCCGCTTCGTTTCACCGGTGAGAACGTGTCCCTGACCGCGAGCATCGGGGTCACCTTGTTGCGTCCGGGTGAGTCCCCCGAGGTGGCTCTGGGGCGTGCGGACCAGGCCATGTACCAGGCCAAGAGCGAGGGCCGCAACCGCGTGGTGTCGGTGCTGGCCCCCGTGGTCACCGAGATGCGGGTGGCGTGAACCGCCTGGCCTGGTGCGGGCGGTTCTGCGGCAGGTTCAGTGGCGAGCAGCTGCGGCCAGGCGCTTCTTGCGGGCGCGGATGTTGAGCGCTTCAACGACCAGCGAGAAGCTCATCGCAGCGTAGATGTAGCCCTTGGGCACGTGCGCTTCGAAGGCTTCTGCCGTCAGTGCCATGCCGACCATCACCAGGAAGGCCAGCGCCAGCACCTTGACGGAGGGGTGGGCATCGACGAACTCGCCGATGGGCTTGGCCGCGAACAGCATCACACCCACCGAGGTGACGACCGCTGCCACCATGACACCGATCTGGTCGACCATGCCGACGGCGGTGATGACCGAGTCGAGCGAGAAGACGATGTCGATGATGGCGATCTGGCCAATGATGCCCCAGAAGAGTCGGGAACCCGCGGCCTTGACCGTGGCCGGATCGGTTTGCGGCGGACCGTCCTGCTCACGCGCTTCGACCTCCACGAAAATTTCGTGCGAGGCTTTGTACAGCAGGAAGAGCCCCCCGCCGAGCAGCACCAGGTCACGCCCGCTGATGCCCTGCCCAAGCAGCTGAAAGAGGTCGTCTTTCAGGCCCATGACCCAGCTCAGCGAGAACAGCAGGGCCAGGCGCGACGCCATGGCAAAGCCAAGCCCCAGTCGGCGGGCCTTGTCGCGCACGTCGGCCGGCAGCCGCCCCACCAGGATCGAGATGAAGATGATGTTGTCCACGCCCAGGACGATTTCCAGGGCGGTAAGCATCGCGAAGGCGATCCAGATGTTGGGGTCGAGCAGGAATTCCATGGCTTGATTCGTTCGATGTGACAGGCCGGTTTGCGGGCAAAACCCAACATTTTCGGGGGAATCAATCTGCAGGGGAATTCGAATTTGTGGCCTTGATGGTTCGATAAAACCGAATCATCAGGCTTGTCGCGCCGACCTGCAGAGGCGGGACAGCTCAGTTTCGTTGGCGAACCACGAAGTGGTAAGCCCAACCCGCGTCGGACTTGTGGCTTTCCCGGCTGGTTTCGGTGAAGGCATCGCGGTCCCATTTCGGGAAGAAGGTGTCGCCCACGAAGTCGGCATCGACCTCGGTCAGCACCAGCTCGTCGGCCAGGGGCAGGGCCTGGGCATAGAGCTCGCCGCCGCCGATGACGAACACCTTGGGCACGTCGGCCGTGGCGGCCAGGGCGCTGGCCAGGTCATGGAAGACCTCGGCGCCATCGGCCCGCCAGGTGGTGTTGCGGGTGATGACGATGTTGCGCCGGCCCGGCAGCGGGCGGCCGATGGAGTCCCAGGTCTTGCGCCCCATGATGACCGGGCAGCCCAGCGTGGTGCGCTTGAAGAACTTCAGGTCTTCGGGCAGGCGCCACAGGAGGGCGTTGTCCTTGCCGATGGCGCCGTTGCGGGCCACGGCGGCGATGAGCGAGAGTGTGCAAGACATCTGCCGTGCGCCCTCAGACCGCCACCGGGGCCTTGATGGCCGGGTGGTGGGTGTATTCGAGCACCTCGAAGTCCTCGTATTCGTAGTCGAAGATGGATGCGGGCTTGCGCTTGATGTTGAGCACCGGGTAGGGGTGCGGCGTGCGGCTGAGTTGCAGTTCGACCTGTTCGGTGTGGTTCGAGTAGATGTGGCAGTCTCCGCCCGTCCAGACGAAGTCGCCCACGTCCATGTCGCACTGCTGGGCCAGCATGTGGGTCAGCAAGGCGTAGGACGCGATGTTGAAAGGCACGCCCAGGAAGATGTCGGCGCTGCGTTGGTACAGCTGGCAGCTGAGCTTCGGTTTCGCGCCTTCGCTTTGCGGCGGGGACACGTAGAACTGGAAGAAGGCGTGGCAGGGCGGCAGCGCCATCTGGTCGATCAGGCCCGGGTTCCAGGCGCTGACGATGATGCGGCGCGAGTCGGGCGAGGTCTTGAGCTGCTTGACGACTTCGGAGATCTGGTCGACGTGGGTGCCGTCTGGCTTGGGCCAGTTGCGCCACTGCACCCCGTAGACAGGACCGAGCGAGCCGTCCTCACGCGCCCACTCGTCCCAGATGGTGACGCCTCGCTCCTGCAGCCACTTGACGTTGTCGTCGCCGCGCAGGAACCAAAGCAGCTCCACGATGATGGATTTGAGGTGCACTTTCTTGGTCGTGACCAGCGGGAAGCCTTCGGACAGGTCGAAACGCATCTGGTGACCGAAGACGCTGCGGGTGCCGGTGCCGGTGCGGTCGGTCTTGAGCACGCCATGGGTGTGCACGTGGCGCATGAAGTCTTCGTACTGGCTGCGCACGGGGCGCTGGGCGGTGGGGCTGGTCACGTCGGGTCTGAGATGGGCGCCAGAAAAGGCAACAGCCGGATTATCCCGGCTGTTGCGGTGGCCCGATCTCTCGTGTGGTGAAAGCCCGGGGAAGGTTTTGCTGACCTGTTGAAGAACTCAGATCGGGAAGAACTCCGTGTAAACCAGCCGCTCTTCCACCACCCGGCGCTGCAGGACCTTGTTGCCATGGCGTTCGGGGATGGTGCGGTCGGTGTAGTAGCGCTCGAACTCGCGCACCACCAGGCGGTAGGGGGTGGGGTCGGTGGCGGAGAAGCTCGCACGCCCCTGCCAGATGGCCGGGTCGAACAGCTCGAAGACCGGGGGCAGGGTGACGTCGAGCTCGCGCTCGAAGCGCTGGACCTCGCCCAGGCGGTCGAGCACCGTGAAGGGCTTGGTGTTCGTGGGCACGATGCTGGGCTTGACTTTGATCGCGGCCGAGTCGCCGGCCTTGGCCGCAGCGCCTGCGGGACTCACGAACACGCCGCCGGGCACCCGGTCGACCGTCGCGCCTGGCGGCAGGGCGAGGCCGCTGGCGAGCACCTTGACGTCGCTCCAGGCCAGGTCGGAGTCGATCTGCGGGTCACGCGATTGCAGCACCAGCTCGACGCGGTTGCGGCCGCTTTCGATCTCGGTGCCCGGCTGCGGGATCAGCGAGATGCCGATGTGCGCGGAGTCGTTGAGCAGGCGGATCGGGCCGTACTCGGGCACGGGGCCGTGCAGGGTGACGGAGAAGTCGCGCTGGCCCACGCGCTTGACCACGGCCTTGCGGCGCGGCAGCACCTGGGTGAACTCGGTCAGCACGGTGCGCGAGACCTTGTGGCCCGGCAGCGAATGCGGCTGGTAGCGCACGACCGACAGTCGCACGAAGGGCATGTAGCTGGTGCCGGCGGCGATCTCGATGTCGGCGAACCAGAGCTTGC
>Ga0208492_1001663_pt1 | contig 12902 bp, 14 predicted proteins | sample Subbioar_CSW14AB_FD_184820 | JGI IMG/M metagenome (GOLD analysis project Ga0208492, IMG submission 184820) | Serpentinite rock and fluid subsurface biosphere microbial communities from McLaughlin Reserve, California, USA - CR12Mar_CSW14AB (SPAdes) | ecosystem: Environmental > Terrestrial > Deep... | reverse complement strand
CCCGCCGCGTCGTCGCTCGCGCGGCTGCAGTCCTCGGTGCGCGGCCTGCACCGGTTCCTCGCCCGCGAGGGCATCGCGGACGCGGACCCGTCGTCGCGGCTGCGACCGCCCAAGCAGGCGCGGAGGCTGCCGAAGGCGCTGACGATCGAGCAGGTCGAGCGCCTGCTGGCCGCGCCCTCGGCGGAGGACCCGATCGGCATCCGCGACCGCGCGCTGCTCGAGCTGCTGTACGCGACGGGCGCGCGCGTGTCGGAGGCCGTGCAGCTGGATGTCGACGACCTCGCGAGCGGCGACATCCTGCGCCTGCGCGGCAAGGGATCGAAGGAGCGGATCGTGCCGGTCGGGTCGTTCGCGCGGGCCGCGGTCGACGCGTACCTGACGCGTGTGCGGCCGGACCTCGCGACCCGGGGGCGGGCGACTCCGAAGCTGTTCCTCGGCGCGCGGGGCGCGCCGCTGTCGCGGCAGAGCGCGTGGCTCGTGATCCGCGCGGCCGCGGAGAAGGCGCAGCTGACCGCGCACGTGTCGCCCCACACGCTGCGCCACTCGTTCGCGACGCACCTGCTGCAGGGCGGCGCCGACGTGCGCGTGGTGCAGGAGCTGCTCGGCCACGCGTCCGTCGCGACCACCCAGATCTACACGCACGTCACGGTCGACACGCTGCGCGACGTGTACGTCACCAGTCACCCGCGGGCCCGCTGACGTCTCGCGGGCCCAGCGCGCCCGAGATCCGGATCGCCGGGGCCAGGTCCCGGCGCGCCGCAATCGCGTCGTTACAATCGAGCAAGCATGTCGAAGGCGGGAGAGACGGTGGCGGAGAAGACGGACACGCGGACCAGGAAGTCGAAGCAGGATGAGGTCATCCTGGGTGCGACCGGCCGCCCGTACCAGGGTTTCCCGACCCCGAAGAAGCTCGACGGCCACGGTCCGGCGCGGATCATCGCCCTGTGCAACCAGAAGGGCGGCGTCGGCAAGACCACGACGACCATCAACCTGGCCGCCTCCCTCGCGGAGTACGGCCGCAAGGTGCTGGCGATCGACTTCGACCCCCAGGGCGCGCTGTCGGCCGGCCTGGGCGTGGCGCCGCACGACATCCCCACGATCTACGACCTCCTCCTCGACACCAAGCGCGACCCGCACGAGGCGATCGTGCAGACGAACGTCGAGAACCTGGACCTCATCCCGGCGAACATCGACCTCTCGGCCGCGGAGGTGCACCTCGTCAACGAGGTCGCGCGCGAGATGATCCTGTCGCACGTGCTGCGCCGCGTCGCGGCGGACTACGACGTCATCCTGATCGACTGCCAGCCGTCGCTCGGCCTGCTGACGGTCAACGCGCTCACGGCGGCGCACGGCGTGATCATCCCGCTGGAGTGCGAGTTCTTCGCCCTGCGCGGCGTCGCCCTGCTGATCGAGACGATCGACAAGGTGCGCGACCGCCTCAACCCGTCGATCAAGCTCGACGGCCTGCTCGCGACGATGTACGACCCGCGCACGCTCCACTCCCGCGAGGTGCTGGAGCGGATCGTCGAGGCGTTCGGCGACGACGTGCTGGAGACCGTGATCGGTCGCACCGTGAAGTTCCCGGACGCGTCCGTGTCGGGCGTGCCGATCATCGAGTTCGCGCCCGAGCACCCGGCCGCCCAGGCCTACCTGCGACTGGCGCGGGAGCTCGTGGCCCGTGGCGCCGTCGCGTAGCGACGGCGCGCCGCCGGAGGCGGCCGACCGGCACCGGCCGTCGCCTGACCTTGAGCCGGTCCCGGCGCCGGCCGACGCGGCGCCCGAGCTCGAGAAGGGCTTCCGCGTCTCGCTGTCGAACTTCGACGGGCCGTTCGACCTCCTGCTGAACCTGATCTCGCAGCACGAGCTGGACATCACCGAGGTCGCCCTGTCGAAGGTCACCGACGAGTTCATCGCGTACCTGCGCGATCTGGGGCCGGATGAGGAGCTCGACCAGGCGTCGGAGTTCCTGGTGGTCGCGGCCACCCTGCTCGACATGAAGGTCGCCGGCCTCCTGCCGCAGGGCGAGCTCGTCGACGCGGAGTCGGTCGCGCTGCTCGAGGCGCGCGACCTGCTGTTCGCGCGCCTGCTGCAGTACCGCGCGTTCAAGGAGGTCTCGGCCTGGTTCGCCGAGCGGCTGCAGGGCGAGGAGCGGCGTCACGTGCGCAGCGTGCCGCTCGACCCGAAGTACCGCGCCAAGACGCCCGAGCTGGTGTGGACGCTCACCCCGGCCGACTTCGCGGCCATTGCGATGCTGGCCTTCGCGCCGCGAGAGATCCCGCGCGTGGGACTGGACCACCTGCACGCGCCGCTCGTGAGCATCCGGGAGCAGGCCGCGGTCGTAGTGACCCTCCTGCGCGGCGCCGAGCGGATGACGTTCCGCGAGCTGGTCGCAGGGGTGGACCAGGCGGGTGTCGTGGTGGCGCGGTTCATCTCGGTGCTCGAGCTCTACCGGCATGCCGCGATCAGCTTCGAGCAGCTCGAGCCGCTCGGGGAGCTCACCCTGACATGGACGGCGGACCACTGGTCCGACGAGACGCTGGCGACCCTGGGGGCCGACTATGACCGATGACACGCAGACCGCGGCGGAGCCGGAGCTCGAGCCGGTCGCGCCGGCCGCCGAGGAGCCCGCGGAGTTCCCGGGCGGCGTCGCGCAGCGACTCGAGGCGATCCTGATGATCGTGGACGAGCCGCAGAGCGTGGTGTCGCTCGCGACCGCCGTGGGCGCACCCGTGCCCGCCGTGCGCAAGGCGCTCGCCGCGCTCGTGGACGACTACGACGGCCGCAGCGGCACGCCCGAGCGCGGGTTCGAGCTGCGCGAGGTCGGCGGCGGCTGGCGCTTCTACGTGCGCGCGGAGTACGACGACATGGTCGCGAGCTTCGTGGGCGGCCAGGCTCCGGCACGACTGTCGCAGGCCGCCCTCGAGACGCTCGCGGTGATCGCGTACAAGCAGCCGGTCACGCGCTCGCAGGTGGCGTCCATCCGCGCCGTGAACGTCGACTCCGTGGTGCGCACGCTCCTGGCGCGCGGCCTCATCACCGAGGTGTCCACGCATCCGGAGACCGGCGCGATCATGTACGGGACGACCGACCTGCTGATGCAGCAGCTCGGCATCAACTCGCTCGACGAGCTGCCGCCGATCTCGCCACTGCTGGACGACGGCTCCGACGGATTCGAGGATGTGATCGCATGAGTGCGGATGGACAGGGCGCCGAGGGCGTCCGGCTGCAGAAGGTGCTCGCGAACGCGGGCGTGGCGTCGCGCCGCGTGTCGGAGCAGCTCATCGTCGAGGGGCGCGTGCGCGTCAACGGCCAGGTCGTGACCGAGCTGGGCTCGCGCATCGACCCCGAGCACGACCTGGTCGACGTCGACGGCACGGCCATCCAGCTCGACACGAGCAAGCGCTACGTGATGCTGAACAAGCCGACCGGCGTCGTCAGCTCCATGAAGGACGATCGCGGCCGGCCCGACCTGCGCCGCTTCACGAAGGACTGGCCCGAGCGGCTGTACAACGTCGGGCGCCTGGACGCCGACACGAGCGGTCTGCTCGTGCTGACCAACGACGGCGAGCTCGCGCACGTGCTCGCGCATCCGTCGTTCGGCGTGACCAAGGTGTACATCGCCAAGGTCGACGGGCGCGTGTCGCCGCAGACGATCGCGACGCTGACGCGCGGGATCGAGCTCGAGGACGGGCCGATCCACGCCGACAAGGCGCGCCTGCTCGACGCGTCGGCCGGCTCCAGCCTGGTCGAGCTCACGCTGCACTCCGGGCGCAACCGGATCGTGCGCCGCATGATGGCCGCCGTCGGCCACCCCGTGACCGAGCTGGTCCGGCGCCAGTTCGGGCCCCTGCACCTGGGAACCCTCCCAGTGGGCCGCGCCCGCGAGTTGACTAAAGTGGAGCGCGGCGCGTTGCTGACTCTCTCGCGCCGCGGATCCGACTCTGCCGAGACCGGAGCCGATCCGTCGGGGGAGAACCTGGAGACATCGTGACCGATCCTGCCGTGCCCGCGCGCGACGCGCTGGTGCCGGGCCGCGCCGCGCGCGTGACGGGCACCGTGCGCATCGTCGGCGCCGGCCTGCTGGGCGCCAGCATCGGGCACGCCCTGCGCGCCAACGGGGTCGACGTCGTCCTGACCGACACCTCGCCCACCCAGCTGCGCCTGGCGATCGACTACGGCGCCGGTCGCGCCGAGGCGCCGGGCGACGAGCCGCGCCTGATCGTGGTCGCCGTGCCGCCGGACGTCACGGCCGACGTCGTGCAGGGTGAGCTCGAGCGGTACCCGGGCGCTGTCGTGACCGACGTCGCTTCGGTCAAGCTCGGCCCCCTCGAGGAGCTCCGCGCGCGGGGCGTCGACCTCACGCACTACATCGGCTCGCACCCCATGGCCGGCCGCGAGCGCGGCGGGGCCATCTCGGCGCGCGCCGACATCTTCACGGGCCGCCCGTGGGTGGTGTGCCGGGACGGCGAGACGCCCGCCGCCGACCTCGCGCTCGTGGAGGACCTCGCGCTGGACCTCGGCGCCATGCCGATCGAGATGACGCCCGAGGAGCACGACCGCTCGGTGGCTCTCGTCTCGCACGTGCCGCAGGTCGTCGCGAGCCTGCTCGCGGCCCGCTTCGCGGACGCCCCGGACGAGTCCCTGCGCCTCGCCGGCCAGGGCGTGCGCGACACCACGCGCATCGCTCATTCCGCGCCCGAGCTGTGGGTGCAGATCCTGGGCGCGAACGCCGCGCCCGTCGTGGATGTGCTGGACGCGCTCGCGGGGGACCTGTCGGCCCTCGCCGACGCGCTGCGCGAGCCCGACGCCGCCGGCGCCCGCCGCACCCTCGCCGACACCATCCGCCGCGGCAACGAGGGCGTCGAGCGCCTGCCCGGAAAGCACGGCCAGAACCGCCGCTTCGAGTCGCTGATCGTGATGGTCGACGACACCCCGGGCCAGCTGGGCCGCCTGTTCGGCGACCTCGGCGAGCTCGGCGTCAACATCGAGGACCTGCGGCTCGAGCACTCGCCGGGCGCCCAGTTCGGCCTCGCCGAGATCAGCGTCGTTCCGGGCGTGCTGCGCGAGGCGACCGCGGGGCTCGAGCAGCGCGGCTGGCGGATCGCGAGCACGACTCATGATTGAGAGCCGTCGATGACCGAACACCACCAGACCCCGATCATCGCGATCGACGGACCCGCCGGATCCGGCAAGTCCAGCGTCTCCAAGGAGATCGCGCGCCGCCGCGGCTACGGCTACCTCGACACGGGCGCGGGCTACCGCGCGCTGTCGTGGCATGTGCTGAACCTCGGCGCCGACACGCACGACGAGGACGCGGTGCTGGACGCGCTGCGGACCTTCGACCTGCGTCTCGGTCTCGCGCCCGACGACCGCACCGTGACGGTGGGCGGCGTGGACGTCACGTCCGCGATCCGCACCCCCGAGGTCACGGCCGCGATCAGCGGATTCACGCGCGTGGCCGAGGTGCGGGCGTACCTCAACGGCATCTTCCGCCGGCTGGCGGGGGAGTCCGGCCTCGACGGCGTGGTCATCGAGGGCCGCGACATCACCTCGGTTGTGGCACCCGACGCGCCGGTGCGCATCCTGATGACCGCCTCGCCCGAGGTGCGCGCGAAGCGCCGGGGCCTCGAGCTGGGCGCCGACACGACCGAGGTCGCCGAGGCGATCGCCCGCCGCGACGAGTCGGACAGCCACGTGCTGGACCTCGCGCAGGCGGAACCCGGAGTCGACGTGGTCGACTCCACCGAACTCGACTTCGAGCAGACCATCGACGCCGTCCTCGCGGTGATCGACCACAGGATCAATCAAGAGCATGGAGGCCGCGATGGCCGTTGACGACGAGTACGAAGGCAAGCCGGACCAGCTCGCCGAGCGCCTGGCCGAGGTGGACGAGGAGCTCGCCGAGCGCCGCGCCGCCGCCCTCCGCCAGGGCCTGGAGGACTACGACCTCGACGAGGAGGATGCCGCGCTGCTCGCCGGCATCCAGCGCGGCGAGGACGGCATCGAGTACCTGCCCGCGCTGCCGGTGGTCGCGATCGTCGGACGCCCCAACGTGGGCAAGTCGGCGCTGGTCAACCGCATCCTGGGGCGTCGCGAGGCCGTGGTCGAGGACACGCCCGGCGTCACGCGCGACCGCGTGACCTACAAGGCCGAGTGGCTCGACCGCCGCTTCTCGCTCGTCGACACGGGCGGATGGGAGCCCGACGCGAAGGGCATCGACCGCTCGGTCGCGCTGCAGGCCGAGGTCGCGATCGACCTGGCCGACGTCGTGCTGTTCGTGGTCGACGCCATGGTCGGCGCCACCTCGACGGACGAGCACGTCGTGAAGCTGCTGCGCAAGACCGACAAGCCCGTGTTCCTCGTCGCCAACAAGATCGACGACGCGCGCCACGAGCCCGAGGCCTACGCCCTGTGGAACCTCGGTCTCGGCGAGCCGCACCCCGTCTCGGCCATCCACGGCCGCGGCGTGGCCGACCTGCTCGACGAGATCATGAAGGTGCTGCCCGAGGTCTCGGCCGTCGCGAAGCACGAGATCGGCGGCCCGCGCCGCGTGGCCATCCTGGGGCGCCCGAACGTGGGCAAGTCGTCGCTGCTGAACAAGGCCGCGGGCGAGGAGCGCGTGGTCGTCAACGAGCTCGCCGGCACGACGCGCGACCCGGTCGACGAGATCGTCGAGCTGGGCGGCAAGCTGTGGACCCTGGTCGACACGGCCGGCATCCGCCGCCGCGTGCACCTGCAGCAGGGCGCGGACTTCTACGCGTCGCTGCGCACGTCGGCCGCGCTCGAGAAGGCCGAGGTCGCGATCGTCGTGCTCGACGTCTCGCAGCCGATCAGCGAGCAGGACGTCCGCATCATCGACCTCGTGCTCGAGTCGGGCCGCGCGCTCGTGCTCGCGTTCAACAAGTGGGACGAGCTGCTCGCGGACGATGCGCGAGGCGGCGACCGCCGGCGCATGCTCGAGCGCGAGATCGAGACCGACCTCGCGCACGTCGCCTGGGCGCCGCGGATCAACATCTCGGCCAAGACCGGCCGCCACCTCGAGAAGCTCGTGCCCGCGCTGGAGACCGCGCTGAAGTCGTGGGACCAGCGCATCCCGACCGGCAAGTTCAACGCGTTCATCGCCGAGCTCGTCGCCGAGCACCCGCACCCGCTGCGCGGCGGCAAGCAGCCGCGCATCCTGTTCGGCACGCAGGCGGGCACCCGTCCGCCGACGTTCGTGCTGTTCACCACAGGCTTCCTCGACCCGGGCTACCGCCGCTTCGTGCAGCGCCGCCTGCGCGAGCTGTACGGCTTCGAGGGCACCCCGATCGTGATCAACATGCGCGTGCGGGAGCGCCGCCAGCGCTGATCCGCAGGCTTGCCCGAGTCAGACCACTTTGCGAGCGCAGCGAGCGTGCCCCGGATGGGGCCCGCAGCGCGAAGCGCTGCCTCTCCCGGAGCGGAGCGAGCAAGAAGGATGTGCCACCCTGGAGGGGTGACCATCGAGCCTGCCCGCCCCGGTGAACCGCCCCGGTTCACCGGCCCGCGCGACCCTGGCGACGCCTGGGTCGTGACGGAGTCGGGCGACCGGTACTGGGGGCGTTTCGGCGCGGCCGGGCTGATGGCGTTCGACGGCGAGCGGGGCGTGCTGCTGCAGCACCGCGTCGGCTGGAGCCATCACGGCGGCACGTGGGCGCTGCCGGGCGGAGCGCTCCATCAGGACGAGGCGCCCATCGACGGCGCGCTGCGGGAGGCGCACGAGGAGGCAGGCGTGCCCCTCGACTCGGTGCGCCCGCGGTTCACGAACGTGCTGGATCTGCGGGTGTGGTCGTACACCACGGTGGTCGCGGACGTCACCGATCGGTTCGCCGCCGAGGTGACCGATCCCGAGAGCTTCGCGGTCGAGTGGGCCCCGGTCGACCAGGTCGACCGGCGTCCGCTGCATCCCGGCTTCGAGGTGGCCTGGGCGCACCTGCGCGACCTGCTGCACGTGCATCCGGTGGTCGTGGTCGACGCCGCGAACGTGATCGGGTCGGTGCCCGACGGGTGGTGGCGCGATCGCCCCGGCGCCGCGACGCGGCTGCTGACCCGCGTTGCCGCGCTCGCCGAGGCCGGCGTGCCCGCGCTCGAGCTCGACCTGGGGGCGACGCACTGGTTCCCCGAGTTCGTCGTGGTGGTGGAGGGAGCCTCGCACGACGTGGCCGACATCGACGGCGTGCGGGTCGTGCGCGCGGGCGGTGAGGGGGATGACGCCATCGCCGCCGAGGCGGCGGCGCTCGTCGAGGACGGTCGGACCGTGACCGTGGTCACGAGCGACCGCGAGCTGCGCGGGCGCGCCGAGGAGGCCGGTGCGCGGGTCCGCGGCGCCGGGTGGCTCACCACCCTCCTGGCCTGAAGGCCGCCCTTCCGACGACCGGGTCAGTCGCGGCCGCGGAGGCGGTCGATGTCGCGGCGCTCGCGCTTGGTGGGCCGGCCCGCGCCCCGGTCGCGGACCGCGACGACGCCGGCGAACTCACGCGGCGGCGGGGGAGGGGTGCGGTCCTCGAACGCCGTCGCGGCGACGGGGGCGCCGACGCGCTTGGCGATCGGCTGGCGCACCACGAGGATCCGGTCGAACCCGCTGATCCGCACCCGCAGCTCGTCGCCGGGGCGGACGAGCTGCGCGGCCTTCGCGTGCGCGCCGTTGACGCGCACATGGCCGGCGCGGCACGCCGTGGTCGCGGCCGAGCGGGTCTTGTAGACACGCACGGCCCACAGCCAGCTGTCGACGCGGACGCTTCCCTCGCTCATCCCCCCATCGTATGAAGCCGGTTCACGCGGTGAGGTCGAGAGCGACGACCACGCGGGTGTCGGTGGGGCGGGCGATCTCGCGGAAGCCCGCGGCCAGGAAGGTCGACAGGGCGCCGACGAACAGCGAGTTGGTGGACGGCTTGGTCGCGTCGGTCGCGATGGGGTAGCCCTCGACGACCCGCGCGCCGCTGTCGCGCGCGTACGCCACGGCCGCGTCGAGCAGGGCCGCGTTGAGTCCCTGCCTGCGGTGCTCCCTGCGGACCGAGAAGCACGTGACCGCCCACACGTCGTCGTCGTCCAGAGGCTCGACCGATCCGTTCTTCACGACGCGGCTGCGCAGCGTTCGCCGCTGGGCCGTTCGCGGTCCGATCCGGATCCATCCCGCCGCCTCGCCGTCGACGTAGGCCACCAGGCCCGGCGGGGGACCGGCCTCGAGCTCGCCGCGCAGCAGCTCGCGACGCTCGTCCACCGAGGTCCCGTTCCACTCCGCGTTCGTCAGCACGGGCCACACGCACTGGCACGAGCGCCCGTCGCCGCCCCCTGTCAGGGCCGCCTGCACGTCGTCCCACTCGGCGACGGTCGCCGGTCGGGTCGTGATCTGCACCATGCGCGCCAGGCTACGACGCCCCACCGACACGCGCGAGCGCCCCGGTTCGCGGCACCCGTTTCCACCGGGTAGACTTGTCGAGTTGTCCGCCCATGGGCGGTCACGGGATGTGGCGCAGCTTGGTAGCGCACCTGACTGGGGGTTAAGTGGGTTTACCCCGCTCTGGTCGGCCCGAACAACTGAAGATCCATGCCACGGGCTGTGGCGCAGCTTGGTAGCGCACCTGACTGGGGGTCAGGGGGTCGCAGGTTCAAATCCTGTCAGCCCGACGTAAAAGCCCAGGTGAGAGTAGGTTTCTCGCCTGGGCTTCATCATGTCCGGGGGTCGTTCTCTGTGGTCCCCCTCTGGTCCCCCGGCGCTCTCGCCGGTGGTCGCCTGTGGACGAACTGATCGCCCAGAACCCGCGTCCTGTGGATAAGGGGACCAAAAGGGGACCAGAACGCTTCCGGGAGCACTCCCGCGGGCGTCGGAGCGCATCACAGGCCCCTGGTCGCGGGGCTGCTGCGCCGGGCGTTCTTGCGTTGTCCGGCGGTGGAGAGGAAGGCGTTGGCCTGCTCGGCGGCGGAGGCGAGGTGGCGGTCGTCGGGGTGGAGATAGCCGCGCGTGGTCTCCATCGAGGCGTGCCCGAGGATGTCTTGCAGTACGTGCAGCGGGATGCCCGCGTCGGCCATCCAGGTTGCCCCGGTGTGGCGTAGGCCGTGCCGGGTGAGGTCGGGCAGTCCGAGCTTCGCGACGATGCCGTCCCAGTTGGTGGCGTCGCGGACGGTCGCGGTGGTGAGATTGCCGCCCTTCGGGCCGACCAGCAACGAGTCCTCGGGCTCCTTCCCGTCGGTGAGGCGTTCGAGCACTGGCCGGAGTGGTTCGAGGATCGGCACGCGGCGTTCTTTGCGGCTCTTGGTCGGTTTTGTAACCAGGCCGCCTTTGCCGGGGAAAACCTGCCGGCGGATCACGACGAGGTTCTTGCCGTAGTCCACGTCCCCGACCTGCAACCCGGAGACCTCCGAGGACCGTGCGGCGAGTAGCGCGGCGAGCATCACGAAGTCGCTGTAGGACTGATGCACCTTGCCGCACGCCCTGGCGAGGCGGTTGAGGGTCTTCATGTCCGGGATTGCGTGCGCCCGTGGGGAGGTGTGTTCGGCGGACTGGCCGCGGAAGGCGTTGCGGTTCAGGCTCCGCTTGGCGCGGTTCTTCGCAGGATTGATCTGGATCAGCCCGTCCCGCACGGCCTCATCGAGCACCCGCACGAGCGGGGCGATGGTGTTCTTGATGGTCGACGCGCCGTGACGCTGCTCCCACTCATCAATGGTGCGGTCGATGATCCCGGCGGTGATCTGGGTGACCGGCAGGTGCCCGAGCGCGGGCAGCACGCGCAGTTTCAGCCCGTACCCGTAGGTCTCGCCGGTGGAGGTCGGGTCCAGGCCCCGCGCCCACCGGTCGCCGATGGAGGTGACGAACTCCAGCAGCGTCATGGACACGTCCATGCCCTTGGTCGATGAGTTGCGGAGCTGGTCGAAGAACGCGTGCGCGGCCGCTTCGTCTCGCACGATTTCCGAGCGGGTGACACGCCGCTTGGTGGTCGGGTCGGTCCACCGGGCTCGGGCGCGGATGCCGTAGGAGCGGCGCTCCATGTCTGTGGAGACCTTCACGCCGATCGGCGGGACCGGCTTGGGCTCGGCGGTCGGCTGCGGTTCAGCTCTGCGGGGCACGGTCGTGTTCCAGCTCGCTCAGCCAGCGGTCCACGGCGTCGAGCCGGTACCGGGCGATCCCGCCAAGCCGCAGGAACGGCGGCCCCGTGCCGGCCGAGCGCCACCGCGACAGGGTGGACTCCGAGACCTTCAAGTACGCGGCGACCTCACGGCTGTCCAGCAGGGGCGAGACGAGTGCCTCGGTCTTGTCGCTCACGACACTTCTCCGGTGTCCGGGTCGAGGTCGCGGTAGAACGCTTCCTCTGCCTCGCGGCGGGCCTGGACGTCGGCCATGACGAACTCCACGAACTCGGCGTCGCGGTCGGTGATCGGGATGTCCTCGATCGGGTCGCCGGGTTCCTCGCCGGGCCAGACAGTCTGCCGGGTGGGACGGTCGTGGTCGAGCCGGGTGCCGCAGGCGGCGACCCATTCGCGGAGCCGCTGGCGGGCGTCGGCGAAGTCGCGGTGCCAGCCGAGCGGTGCGCTGCCGTTCTGGTCCGGGTCGTAGGCGCAGAGCCAGTGAAGGTGCAGCGCGCTCAGCTCCCACAGCAGCTCCGGGTGCATGTGCCAGGCGGGCGGGATCACGGAGGCGGGGAGCCCGTAGGTGTGGCGTAGCCAGTCCACCCAGCGGTTGAGCTCCAACCACTCGGCCTCGGCGTCCTCGGCACTCAGCAGGTTCCAGTTGATCGGGTGCGGCGGCTCGGCGATCAGCGGCTCGTCGTAGCCGTCGTCGTCCATCTGGTCCACATCCGAGTCGGGAACATCGTTCGTCGTGGCGTCGCCACCGGGTTCGTCGGACATGCTGGGCTCCTGTCTGCTCTCCGGCGCCGGTTCGTGCCGGGCCGTTGTGGCGGGCAGGTGCTCCGTGCCGCGACCGGCGTTCAGGTGCCGGAACGACGGAGCAGGGCTTCGATCTCGGCACGGTCGGCGGCGAGCTGGCCGGCGTCGGGACGCTTGGGCCAGGGGTGCAGGTCGGTGACGATCGGGGCCGCGGAGCGCAGCAGCACGATCCCGGTCCCGAACGGGAGCCGGCGGATGCGGTCGGGCGGGAAGATCGGCACCCGGCGCACGGACCGCTGGTTGGAGCGGGTGCCGTGGTCGCCCAGCGTCACGGAGTCGGTGTATTCGTCGCGTTCGCCGACCAAGGCGCTCAGGTCTTGCAGGTCCCGGCTGTTGGAAGCCCCGCCGAGGATGACCTTGACGATCGAGGCGTCCCAGATCGCGTTCGCCTGGTGCTCGTTCCACTTGTCCCGCGCCTGCGCGAGCGATTGGAGCACCGGCATGGTCGTGATCCCCGACCCGCCGCCTTCGGCCATCAGCGTCGGCAGCGACGGCAACGGCGAGAGGTTGGCTATCTCATCCAAGGCCAGCAGCATCGGCGGATCGAGCCGGGCACCGGCCGACCGTGCGGCCAGGCGGCGGGCGGTCTCGATGAGGTCTTCCACGAGCGCGGCGACCAGCGCGGCGCTGGCTCCCGCACCGGACCCGGTTGCCAGCAGGAACAACGTGCCGCGGTCGCGGATGAACGCTTCGGGATCGAAGCCCTCACCGGGGCCGGGCGATACGGCGTCGAGCACGCGCGGGTCCGCGAGGGAGCCGAGAGCCAAGGAGACGCCCTGCCAGATCGAGTCGCGGGTGCGGGGGTCGGAGTCGATCATCGCTTCCAGAGACTCGGCCCACCCGGTCGCAGCCTGCGTGGAGCCGGTCAGGATCGCCACCGGGTCTGCTGAGGCTTTGATTGAGTCCGGGGTTAGGCCGCCAGGGCGACGGCTTCAATCATTATGGTCTCGAACTCGACCGGGGTCAGTTTCCCGAGGCGACGTTGACGGCGCTTGCGGTGG
>Ga0208492_1001662_pt1 | contig 12910 bp, 7 predicted proteins | sample Subbioar_CSW14AB_FD_184820 | JGI IMG/M metagenome (GOLD analysis project Ga0208492, IMG submission 184820) | Serpentinite rock and fluid subsurface biosphere microbial communities from McLaughlin Reserve, California, USA - CR12Mar_CSW14AB (SPAdes) | ecosystem: Environmental > Terrestrial > Deep... | reverse complement strand
CGGCTTGGCGAGCCCGCCGAGCCGGTCGATCTCGCGGGTGCCGGTGGCGTGGAGGACCGAGCCCGCGCTGAGGAACAACAGCGCCTTGAAGATGCCGTGGTTCCACACGTGCAAGAGAGCGCCGGCAACGCCGAGGGCGAAGATGGCTTCGTTGCCACGGGCCTTGCCGAGCACGCCCACGCCGAGCCCCATCAAGATGATCCCGATGTTCTCCACCGAGTGATAGGCGAGGAGCCGCTTGAGGTCGTGTTGCCCGATCGCGAACGCGACCCCGAGCACCGCCGAGGTGATGCCGGCGGCGAGGAGCACTGCGCCCCACCAGCTCGGCGGCTGCGGAAAGAGCGTGAGGAATCGGACCAGGCCGTAGATCCCCATCTTGATCAACACGCCGGACATCAGCGCAGAGACGTGCGTCGGCGCGTTCGCGTGCGCGTCGGGGAGCCAGACGTGGAGCGGCATCGCCCCCGCCTTGAGGCCGAAGCCGATCACGCCGAGGACGAACATCGCCGAGACGATCGGGCTGTTCGGATCGACCGAAACGACGTCGAACGAGAGCGAGCCGGTGGACGACCGGAGCAGCGCGAAGAACGCGAACAAGGACAGGGTGCCGACGCGCGTGGCCACGAGGTACACGAGGCCCGCGCGGCGCACGTTCGGGAGGTGGTCCTCGGTGCTGACGAGGAGGAAGGCCGAGAGGGCCATGATCTCCCACCCCACGAGGAACAGCACCCCGTTTCGCGCAATCACCAGCAGCGCCATTCCAGCGGTGACCAGGCCGTAGAACACCCGCAACTTTCGTCCGTTAGCGGGGTGCTCCGAATCAGGCCAGTAGCGGAGCCCGTAGATCGCGCCGAGCGCCGCGATCGCGAAGATCTGGATGAGGAACATCGCGGCAATCGCGTCGATGCGAAAGGCCAGCGCGCCTCCCGGAACCGACCACGGCCAGGCTGGCGTGGTCGCGCCCGTGGCGAGCGCGAGGACCCCGGTCGTGACGCCGGCGACGCCGCTCGCGACCATCGCATAGGCGGCGAGGCGTTGGCCGAAGAGACCACTGACCGCGGCGAGGGCAATCGCAACGAGAACGAAGAGCAGGGTCATGGCAGCTCCCAGCTCCGGAGCGAAAGCCACGCGAGCCCTGACACCACCGCGATCAGGACGTAGAGCACGTAGAGGTGGACGCTCCCCTGCTGCAGCCAGCGAAGGCGGGTGAACCAGAAGCCTCCGCGCTCGATCACCGGCTCGTAGCTGCCGCGCATGATCGGATCGTCGCCATTCGACGCGAGGCTCGCGGCCGTCGGAAACAGCCCGTCGGGACGACGTACCTCGATGCGGGGCCGAAACCACCGCGGTATGAGCTCCCCCACGAGCTGCGCAAATCCGCGCGCCGTGTACTGCATGCGGCTCGTCGGCGCGACGTATCCGCAGTCCCACGTCGGCCCCGCGGCATGCTCCCTGCCCCCCGACGCCCGCACGACGAGCGAGACGCTCGCGGCAGTGACGATCAGCAGCACGAGGTTCGCGACACCCATGGGCACCAGCGACACTCGAACAGCGTCGATCGCGCCGTGATCGACGCCGGCGATCGGCGCCGCGACGCGTTCGACGAGGCCTACGACCAGGAACGGGCCCACGCTGAAGAACAGGCATGCGCAGGCGAGCACGCTCATCGCGCCGAGCATCGAAGGGCTCGCGTCGTGGGCCGCTGCGGCCTCGGCGCTCCGTGGCTCGCCCAGGAGCGCCGTCGAGCACGCACGGAGAAACGCGAGCGACGCGAGGCCACCCACGGCCGCGAGGGCGCCGAGCGCGAAGGTGAACGCCGCGGACGCCCCGGGCCCCGCGACAGTCGAGCCGTGGATCAGCGAGCGATAGAGCAGCCACTCGCCGACGAACCCATTCAGCGGCGGTAGACCGGCGATGGCAACCGCGCCGAACACGACGAGCGAGCCCGCGATGGGCATGCGACGGAGGAGCCCACCGAGGCGTTCGAGGTCCTTGGTGCCGGTGGCGTGCAGCACCGCGCCAGCGCCGAGAAACAGCAGGCCCTTCATCGCCGTGTGGTTCCACACGTGGAGGAGCGCCCCGAGCGTGCCGAGGGCGGCGATCGTGGGATGCCCGGTGGCGCGGCCCCAGAACCCGAGACCGAGACCGAGGGTGACGATGCCGATGTTCTCGATGGTGGAGTAGGCGAAGACCCTCTTCAGATCGCGCTGATACGTCGCGACGGTGATTCCATAGATGGCAGTCACCACGCCCATCACGAGGAGCAGACGACCGAGCCAGAGCGGCGGACCTCCGACCATGACGACCATCCGGAGGATTCCGTAGATGCCCATCTTGACCAGCACGCCCGACATGACCGCCGACACGTGCGACGGAGCCGCGGCGTGCGCCTCGGGCAGCCACGGGTGCGCCGGAAACAGACCGGCTTTCAGGCCGAATCCGGCCAGGGCGAGCACCAAGAAGACGTTGCGCTGCACGGTCGTCAGCGTCGACGCATCGAGCAGGAGCGTGCCGGTCGACGCCCCGAAGAACACGAACGCGCCGATGAGGAAGGCGATCCCGATGTGCGCGAAGACGAGATACACCCATCCGGCGCGTCGGACCTCCGCGTGCTCGTGCTCGAACGTGACGAGCACATATGCACACAGCGACATCATCTCCCACGCGACGAGCAATACGAGCGCATGACGCGCCGTGACGACGACCGCGAGACTCGCCAGGAGCCAATTGAACGCGAGCCAGGGAACGGCGAGCGACTTGCGGGCGCTGAACGCGAGGAGGTAGTCACGCCCGTACACCGCGCTCACCGCGCCGAGCACGAAGATGGGGAGCAGGAAGAATCCCGAGAGCGGATCGCAGCCGAGGACGACGGCACCTGCGGGAATCCGCCACGCCATCTCGAAGCGGGGAATCGCCTCCCCGCGGAGGGCGTCGACCGCCATGGTCGCGCCGAGAGCCGCTCCCACCACCGCGCTTGCCATGCCGGCGAACGAGGCCGCACGCGGCCAGCGCGAGAGCGCCGCCGCGAGCACCCCGCCCGCGAGAAACGTCAGCAGTCCGGCGAGAAAGAGAGTCACCCCTCTGCCTCGTCTGGTGGGACCCGCACACCCGCGGACACGTCGATCCGGTGCGCGTGCGCGAGCAGCTCGGGATCAGGGGCTCGAGCCAACAGAGCGCGGCGGAACTCGGGGTCGTGCAGCCCCTGGGCGAGCCGCGCGAGGAGGGCGAGGTGCGTGCGCGCGGTCGGTGCGACGATGGCGAACAGTGTGTGCACCGGCTTGCCATCGATCGCGACGAACTCGATCGGCCGCTCGAGGAAGCACAGCGTCAGAGAGGGCTCGGCGACGTCGAGCAACATCGGATTGCGCACGTGCGGAATCGCGATTCCCTCGCCGATGCCCGTCGACCCCAGGTTCTCGCGGGCGAGGAACACCTCGAAGACGAGCTCGCGATCGGCGCTGTCGACGGAGGGAAGGCGGTCGACGATCGCGCGCAACGCCCCCTCGCGATCATCGGCCGCGATGCCACGATGGATGCCCCCCGCGACGAGGGCGTCGAAGAGGCTCGGACCCGGGGCCACGACGCGTTGCACGAGCGCGGGCTCCACCTTCAGGTTCAGACCGTGGACGTTCGCCCACTCGAGCAGCTCTGCCCGGTGGAAGCGATATTGCCCGTGCACCTTCTCGCAGGGCAGCGCGTCATCCCGAATCCATCGCTCGACGGTGGTCTCGGTGGCGCCGAACATCCTGGCGACTTCGGGGACGGTGAGCTTCATCGGAAGGTGCGATCGAGAATCGAGGAGCGAGCTCGATGTGTCGAGCAAAGCAACCTGTGTGCCCCTTGGCATGATAGACGAAAGACCTGCGCCGTCCCTCGCATCGCGCGCGCTCGAAATGCCCAGCGGCAGCAGCGCCTCGTGGGCGTTTCGGGCTCGGCTCGACGCAAGGCCTGCGCGACACGCACGCCTTTCGCGAGTTCGGGTAGGGGATCAGGAACGGCGCGGAAGCGCGTGCTCGAGGTACCCGGGCAGCACCGCGCGGAGCCAACGCTCGAGCTCGGGCATCAGCGCGAGGTCTTCGCGAATCGCGGCCATCCGTTCGTCACGGTCCTCGGACTCCTCGACGAGCGCCATGTCCGCGACCAGCTCGACGTAGGCACCGACCGCGACGTCGCCCCGGGCCTTCGCGAGGGCGCGCGCCTCGACCAGATCGCCCCGGCGCACCGCGCGGAGCAGCCGCGTGCGCAGCACCCATCCGGCGGCATAGGGGAACGCGGGAAAGTCCCTGGCCAGGCGCGCGAGCTCCCCTTCACTCTCGGCCTCGCGACCGAGCGCGCCGAAGAGGTGTGCGCGCGTGGCGACGAGCTGGGGGAGCAACACGTCGGACGCGCTGGCGCGCGCGATCCCACCGAGCTGCGCGATGCCCCGCTCGCATTCGGCGAGGGCCGCGGGCACGTCGCCTCGACGCTCGAAGATGCCGGCGAGCACGAGCGACGAGGTCGCGGAGAAGAACCGGTTCTGGTCCTCACGAAGCGTGCGCGCGAGCGTCTCGGCACGATCGAGCTCCCCCGAGAGCAGCGCGCGCGACGCCTCTTCGAGCACCAACTGCTTGCGACGATTGCGACCGATGACGAACCAGAGGAGCCCAGCGAACACCACGAACATGACGAAGAACCCGAAGCCGAAGTCGAGCTCATGCGGCGGCGCAGGGCGGCCAGGGTCCCCCGGAATGGCGAAGAAGTTCCAAATCGCGACCAACGCCACCATCAGCACAACCCACAGGACGAGCGCGCGACCGAGGCGTGGCTTCACCGATGGGGTTGTGGGCATCGGCGCCATCGGCTGCGCCTCGTTCGGCGCGGCGAGCGCATGCTCCGGCGGTGTGGCGTCGTCGAGATCGACGAGCCCCTCGCCCTGCGGGAACACCCGCGCCATCCACGAACGCGTCGTGCCGACACGGGCCGTCGACTCCTGTTTGACGGGCACGCGGTACGCCGACGACGAGCGCACCGCGGCCATGCGACGGAGCGCGCGGTGCAACGCTCGACCCCGAGGCTCGAGCGACTCGCACAAGAGCACGTGGTGTTTGGCCAGGTGACGGTGCAGCGAGTCGAGATCGCCGCGGCGCGCGAGAATCACCGCGAAGGCGAGCTCCGCGCGCGCGAGGGCGCCGGCCGAAGCGCGCGTGTTGGTGCGCACTGCCGCGATCGATTCCTCGGCAGCGGCGTCGTCGCCCGCCGCCGCGCAGGCGATCGACCGCAGAGCGTGGACGTGGCCGCGGTGCTGCTCGCGCTGGAGCGGCAGGAGGTCTTTGCGCGCGAGCGCGATGTCGGCGAACCGCCGCGCCGAGGCGAGGTCGCCCTCACGCCAGGCCATCTCCGATTCGTGCGAATCGAGCAGACGTTTGACCGCTGCGAGGGAGCGCCGCGCGCGTGCCTGGGCGAGAAAGGCACGCGCCTCCTCGATGTCGCCTCGATTGATCGCCGCGGCCGCGAGATTGGCCACCTGCGTCGTCGGCCCGACCTGCCCGAGGAACGCGCCATATCCAACGAACACGAGACCGAAGAGGGCCGGCCCGAGCTGTCCGGAGGCTGCCCCGAGCGCGAGACACGCGCCCCCGAGGCACGCGCTGCCGATGGCCAGCGACCGCGTGGGGTGGGGAGCAATCTTCGCCATGATCGGTACTCCGCCGTCGTACCATGGTCGGACGATGGCGGTGCAGCTCGAGGTCCTGAAGACGTTCGACGACGCGCGCGGCAGCGCATTCGAGCCCATCGGCAGCGATGCGCTCGCGACCCAGCGCAACGTGCACGTGGTGCTCACCGCGCCCGGTCACGTTCGCGGCAACCACCTCCACCACCGAGGCACCGAGCAGCTCGTGCTGCGCGGGCCCGCGCGCCTCGTGACCGAAGAGGGCGAGCACCGCGAGGAGCACGAGGTCGCCGCCGGGGTCGTGATGCGCGTGACCCTCGGCCCGGGCGTGGCGCACGCCGTGCAAAACACCGGCGACGAGCCGATGCTGATCGTGTCGTTCGGAACGGAGCCCTTCGACCCCGCGAACACTAGCCCGCGACGCCTGCTCTGAAGGCGCTATCCTCGGCCGCGATGCTCCGGTGGCTCGCGATCGCGCTCGTGGTGTGCGGCACGGCCGCTTGCGATCCGGGCGATCGAGCCGACGCCGTCGACTCTGGTGCGCCGGATGTGGCGAGCCTGCCTCCGGTGGATGCGAGCACCGAGGTCTCGCCTCCCGATGCGCCCCCTACCCCCGGAACCAAGCTCGGCGCCGAGCTCGAGGGAGCCGGGGTCCGCTTCCGAGTGTGGACCCCCAACGCCACCGGGGCGACCGTCGGAGGAGAGTTCGCACCGGTGAAGATGAGTGCCGTGGGCGACGGAGTGTTCGACGCATTCGTCGCCGAGGCGCACGTGGGCTCGCGATATCAGTTCGTCCTCGAGACCCCCGCGGGCACGTTGACCCGCACCGATCCATATTGCCGTGCGCTCCTCTCGGACGGCTGCCACGTCGTCGATCCACGCGCCTACGCCTGGAAGACCACCACGTTCAAACGGCCCTCGCGCGAGGCCTCCATCGTCTACGAGCTGCACCTCGGGAGCTTCGCGGTCGAGACGGGTGCGCCGAACGGAACGTTCGCGAGCGCCCAGAAGAAGCTCGCCGAGCTCGCCGACCTCGGGGTGAACGTCGTCGAGTTGATGCCCGTTCACCAGTTCGGGAGCGACGCGACGCATTGGGGGTACAACCCGCAGCTGTGGCACACGACCAAGGCCGGCCTGGGCACACCGGACGAGCTACGGGCGTTCGTCGACGAGGCGCATCGGCTCGGGATCGCGGTCTGGATCGATCTGGTGGTCAACCACACCGACGGCAGCAAGAGCGCGCCGCTCCATTGTTTCGACGGCTGCCTCGATGGTTCCTACGGAACCTACTTCTTCCCGCCGGGTACGTACGCCAAGACGCCGTGGGGACCGCGGCCGGACTACACCAAGCCGCGCGTCGCCGAGCTGCTGCTCTCGTCGGTCGAACAGTGGCTCACCGAGTACCGCGGCGACGGGTTCCGCTGGGACTCGGTGTCGAACATCCGGGCGATCGACGGCGCGGGCACCACGCCCGGCGGTCGCGAGCTGCTCGTGGCGGCGAATGCACGCACCCACGAGCTCGGCGCGCTGAGCGTCGCCGAGGACCTCAAGGGTCTCGATGCGATCACCGCCGGCGGTGGCTTCGGGTTCGATGCGCAGTGGGACGGCTTCGGCTACGTGGTCAACGAGGTGCTCGACCCCGCGAGCGACGACGGCCGCGACGTCGGGCGCATCATCGAGACGTTGACCGGTAGCTACGCCGGCGACACCTTCGCGCGCCTCTTGTTCACCGAGAACCACGACACGGTGGGCAACGGCGGCGCGCGCATGCCGAACAAGATTGACAGCGCCAATCCCGAGAGCTTCGCCGCGCGACGCCGCTCGATGCTCGGCGCGGTGCTCCTGATGACCACGCCGGGCGTGCCGATGCTGTTCATGGGACAGGAGTGGCTCGCGACCGGCACTTTCGCGAGTACGCCCACCCCGCTCGCCCCCCCCACCGCCGCCGGTTCCAAGATCCGCACGTTCTATAAAGACATGATGCACCTCCGTCGCAACCTCGGCGGCGGCGCTTCCGGCCTGCTCGATCCGAACGTCGAGGTCTTCCACCGCAACGACGCGGCGAAGGTCGTCGCCTATCGCCGGTACGGCGCATCGGGCGAGGACGTGCTGGTCGTCGTCAACATGCGCAACAAGGCCTATACGCAGTACGACATCGGCGTAGCGAGCGCGGGGCCCTGGCGCATCCGACTCAACACCGAGAGCAAAGCCTACGGCGACGGTTTCCTCGACGGGCAGACCGGCTCGGTGACGGCGACTGCAGGGAGCAAGGACGGCAAGCCGTTCGTGCTGCCGCTGCGGCTCGGCGCGTACGCAGCGATGGTCCTGACGAAGTGAGACAATAGTTTCAATTTCGTTTATACCGAATCTTGGGAACCGCGGCCCCATGCGCTCGCGCAACCCTCATCGCGAATGCCCGCCTCGCCGTGGGTCGGCGCAAGTACCCTCCGGAGCTCGCGCAGATGGGGTACGCGCTGAGCTCGACGCATCGACCGTGGACATCGTTCTTCGGCCGCGAGAACGATCTCGACCGGCTCCGCGCCCTATTGCGGAGCCAGCGCCTCGTCACGCTGGTCGGACCCACGGGCGTCGGCAAGACCAGGCTCGCGATCGAGCTGTGCCCCGATGCGCTGTTCGTCGAGCTTTCGGGCGTGAGCGGTGCCGAGGGGGTGGTGAGCGCGTTCTGTCGCGCGCTCTCGATCGAGAACACCGGACCGATGTCCCGCGCGACCGAGGTGCTTCGGCACGCATTGCTCGCGATCGAAGCGCCGTGCGTCGTCGTCGACGGATGCGACGACACGCTCCCCGAGCTCGCGACGCTGCTCCGCACACTCTTGCCCGCGGGCGGACGATTCGTCTGCACGTCGCGGCACGCGCTCGAGCTGCCCGGCGAGCAGCGTTGGTTCGTCGAGCCGCTGTCGAGCGAGCACGCCGAGGCCTTGTTCGTCGATCGCGCGAGGCTGGTCGATCCCGAGTTCGCCCTCGAGTCGGGGGATCGCGATGACCTCGACGCCATTCTCTCGGCGCTCGGCGGATTTCCCCTCGCCCTCGAGCTGGTCGCGGCGCAGGTCCAGACCCTCGGCCTCGAGGGCCTCAAGCGACGCCGCTCCGCGTTGCCGATCGAGCCCTTGCGCGACGTCATCGCCGCCTCGACGGCGAGCCTGACCGCGGGCGCGCGCGAATGCCTCCTCCAGCTCTCGGTCTTTGCCGCGAGCTTCGACCTGGTGAGCGCCGAGGCGGTGCTCGAGGGGATCGACGACGCAGACCGCCACCTGCGTGCGCTCGTGGACGCGTCGCTCGTCCGGAGCACGGGGACCGCGCGTCGTCGGCGGTTCCGCCTCTACGAGCCCGTGCGCGCGTACGCGCAGTGGGCGCTCAAGCAGGATGACGTCGGCCACGTTCGCGCGCGCACGTGCCACGCGCGATACCACCTCGAAACGGCGACCACCCTCCTCGGGGACCGGAGCATCTGGTCGCTCGATCAGGTGCGCGCGATCGAGGAGCTGGTGCCCGAGCTCCGCGCGGCAGACGCTGCGCTCCACGCCTCCCTCGTCGAGCTTCCGAATCCCGCCGAGACGCGCTGTCGGCTCGTCTCGTCGATCGAGCCGGTGATCGTCTACCGCGGCGCCCTCCCCGACTTCGCGGCGTGGATCGGCGAGGCAGCCCAGCTCGCTCGTTGCAACGAGAGCATCTCGCCGTCGGTGCGCGCGCGTGTGCTGTCGCTGCATGCGCTCGTGATGCAGCGCCAGGGGTTCGTCGACGAGACCATCGCGCTGTACCTCGAGGCAGGGTGGATGGCGCTCGCCAGCGGCGACGCAGATGCGCTCGCGTATACCTGGCTCCGCTGGGTCGTGACCTTGGTGGTGTGGGGTCGGCTACCCGAGGCGATCGCCGCGGCAGACGCGTTCCTCGAGCGCAACGAGCAGCCTCACGCCTGCGCAGTCGCGCGCATGTATCGCGCGATGGCGTGTCTCTTCGGGCCCACCGCGACGGACGAGGCCCTCGCCGATCTGCGCCGAGCGGTCCTCGAGCTCGACCGGCGCGGCGATCGGCGCTGCGCGCTCATCGGGCAGGCGAACCTCGCGTTGTTCCTCGTGTACCTCGGCCGCCTCGAGCCCGCGAAGGCCGCGTTCGACGAGCTCGTGGTGGACGACAACTCCGATGCCCACACGCGCAACTCGGTGCTCGCGAACCGGGGGTTGCTCCTCCACGAGCTCGCGTTCGCGGGGGATTCGGCGGGCGATCCCGAGCTCGCGACCGGCGCCGACGAGAGCTATCGCGAGGGGGCGACGGCCTTCGCCCGCGCGGGCGCACGCCCGTACCGCGCGCTGGTGAACGCGCACTACGCGATGTTCCTCTTCGAACGTGGCGAGCTCGGCAAGGCCGAGCACACGGCGGTCGAGTGCTTGAACGAGCAGCCGGACCCGCGCACGAGCGTGATCGCCCACGCGGAGCTCGCATCGATCCGCGCGCGCCGGGGCGCGATCGACGACGCGCGCGCCCTCTTGCGCGAGGCACGAACGATCGCCGCGGAGGCGCGCATCGCCGACACGACGGTGCTGCACGGCCTCGAGCTCCACGGCGATTTCGTCGCCGTGCAGGAGCGAGCGACTGTGGGCGTTCGCACCCGCGAAGACGCCGCGCGGATCCGGTGCAAGCTCGAACGGTACGCGACCTTCGACGTCGGACCGTTCTCGCCGCGCGTGCGAATGGCGGCGCGCCTGCTGTCGCGCGCGCTCGACGAGACCCCCTCGTCGCGCCCCGAGGCTCGCGTGGATTGGCAGGGCTCGCTGGTCGTGGGGCGGGACGACGCCTGGCTTCGCTCCCCCTGTGGTGAGCAGGCCGATCTGTCTCAGCGACCGAAGCTCCGCGCGCTGGTCGGAAACCTCGTCCGCCGCCACGAAGAGGCCCGCGGACGCCCGGTGCCCGCGGCCGAGCTGATCGCCGACGTTTGGCCGGACGAGCGTTTCGTCGGTCATGCGGGACGCACCCGACTCCACACCTTGGTCTTCGCGCTCCGTGGCCTCGGCCTCCGCGACCTCATCCAGTCGACACCGGCGGGCTACTGCCTCGATCCCGCGCTGCCGGTGGTCAGGGCAGAGTTCTAGCGACGAACACTTCGATGCGGTGGATGCGAAACGGCCCGAACATGCCTGCGAACCCCTCGTCGTTGCGGGTGAGGAAGCTCTTCGGAACGGTGAGACCGGTCTTGAGCGACCCGGCGACGTGGAGGTCGTGACCACCGCCGAAGCTCGGTCCGAAGGAGCCGTCGCGGTTGTCGACGGCGAGCGACGGCACGCGAACTGGATAGAGTCGATATGGATCGAGCGCGAAGAGCGCCGCGCGCGGATCGGCGCGCCACCCCGTCCACAAGTCGAGCATTGCGCTGCTGTACGCGCCGATCCGTCGCTCCGAATGCCCCGGTGCGTTGATCACGAGGAGCGTGAACGTCGCGCCGCCCTTGCAGCGGGTGCGGAGGGTGACGCCGTTGGCCGGCTGGTCGCCACTGACGAAGCACCGCTCGAAGGTCCCCTTCGCGTGGGTGTCGGCGAGCAACCGCCGGATCTCGGCCGGGCTCGCGATCGCCGACCCCGTCAGGGTCGCCGCCGGCACCTCGGCGACCGAAGCTATTGCGGGGACCACCGTCGCCGGGGGCACGATCACGGCGGCGTGCTCGGTCGCGACCGGTGGTGCGGAGGCACGAATCGCCCCTGACGACCACGGACGGCTGCCGAGCCAGGTGAGCAAGCCGAGGACGGCGACGGCCGCGGGAGCAAGAACCCATGGCGCGCGTGGCCTCTGCCGTCGGATCGAGGGTAGGGTCGGATGCCAGGTGATCGAGGGCGGCGAAGCCGCCGCGGGGACTGTCCGCTGCATCGGCTCGGGCGTGCGTGCGACGCCGACGTCGAGGGCCGGGCGACTGCGCACCGGAGGAGCAGCCGGAGCGACGGGCAGTGGCGGAGGCGTGGCGGTGCGCGCGCGGCGCAGACTCACCGTCGGCACCTCGTCGTCCTCGAAGCTCGGGGGCTGCTGCAGCCGAGGATCCGAGTCGCCGAACGGTTCGGCGACTATCGACGACGGGTGTTGCAGGTACTCCACCAGCGCGGCCGCCCCGTCGGCGCCGTTCGCCACCGACGCGAGCACCTGCGCCGCGATCGCGGCGGTCACGCTGCGCGCATCGCGTTCGGGGCGCAGGCCCACGCGGAGGAGCCAGACGAGGCTCGCATCGAGGTCTTCCCGATACGCCGTGATGTCGAGGAGCTCCGGGCGCGCGATCCGCTCGAGCCAACGCAAGTAGTCGACGTCACCGCTCGGAAACGCCTGGCGGCCGGTGAGCAGCTCGCGCAGCACGAGACACGCGCTGTAGACGTCGGTGCGGACGGACGGTCGATCGCCCAACAGCTGTTCGGGCGCGAGGTACCCCTCGTGCGCACCGAGCAACCCGGCCGGCGTGAGGTCGAGCGCGGCGAGCGTGCGTGAGCTGCCAAAGTCCCCGAGCCGCAGCCGTCCATCGGGCGCGACGCGAATCGCGGCGGGGTTCACACCCTGATGGACGATGGGCGCGAACTCCCGCGTCCGAGGATCGCGCGCGGTGTGGGCGGCGTCGAGCGCCGAGAACAGCTGCGTGCCGAGGTGCGCGACCGCCGCGAGCGGCATGCGCACGCGATGCAGACGCCCCTCCTCGAGGATCGACTCGAGCGTGACGCTGTCGGTCCACTGGAGCACCAGTGTCGCCTCGCCATCCTGGTCGAAGAGATCGTAGACCTGGGGAATCGCCGGGTGATCGAGCCGCGCACAGACCCGCGCCTCCCGCCCCAGCGCCGCGGCCGCCTCGCGGTCGTCACGACGCGCGAGCTTCACCATCACCTTCTGCTCGAACCGCGCAGGCCCCTCGCGCACCCCGACGTAGGCCATGCAGCCTCCGTGCGGCGGCAGGTCGGCCACGCATCGAATCCGGCGTGTGCGGGCCACGACCCCCGATTGCTGCATCCTGAAAAGTTACGGTGCGGTCGCGCGGAGTGGCGTCTGAGGTGAGAGGCTCAGACGTAGATCTCAGCGAAGGTTGGGGAGAAAACTCACCAGGTGGTCGCCGAGCTCCAAGTTGCAGGCAGCGTCGCAGCACGCATAGGGCGCGCAATCGCGGCGACGCACTGGGTTCGACTCCGTCCGCGCCATCACGGGCCGCTGCGCGTCGGGGTGGTGCTCTCCAAATCGCGTAGACGAGCTTGTTCGTAGCTTCACCGTCTATACGCCATCCGC
>Ga0208492_1001661_pt1 | contig 12915 bp, 8 predicted proteins | sample Subbioar_CSW14AB_FD_184820 | JGI IMG/M metagenome (GOLD analysis project Ga0208492, IMG submission 184820) | Serpentinite rock and fluid subsurface biosphere microbial communities from McLaughlin Reserve, California, USA - CR12Mar_CSW14AB (SPAdes) | ecosystem: Environmental > Terrestrial > Deep... | reverse complement strand
CCTCTTCGACTCGCTTTTGCCCGACCTCGTCGGGCATGATCGGCGGTTGTCTTCATTCATTGTTTATCTCTGGCTGTACCGCCTGTCGGCGGAGCAATCGAACTGGTCGGTAAGACTGTCCCATCAGGCGATCGCCAGCGCCACGGGACTTTCGCGTAGCGCGGTGCAGGCGGCGCTCGCTCATTTGCAGGGCAGGCAGTTGATTGCGACTTCGCGGGCGCACGCGACGGCGGTGCCGCTGCATAAGGTTTTGCGGCCGTGGGTGCGGCATAGCCGCGAGAAGGGCTGAGATTTCCCTATCTCGAAGCGAGATAGGGAAATGGGAGGAATGGCGGTCGGATCAGGAATTGGGGGGCGGGAAATGCCTTGAGGATGGGGAAACGAAGACATTTTCCACGCGGAGCCGCGGAGAGCTCGGAGGAAAGACAAAGGCAAGCGGAGAGGAGAGAAGTTGAATCTGGGCGCCTCGGGTTAAGGCTTGATCGCGCTATTAGGCAAATAGTGAATTTTTTGCTCGTGTATTTCTCTCTCCGTGGACTCCGCGTCTCCGCGTGATAAATGTTTTTTTTCGGGTTGTGAGTTACTGACGGGGGCGGAGAGGCTGCAGCATTCTGCCGGTCTCAGAATCAGGGGTCTTACGACGCCCCGCTCGCCGAACCGCTCGTTTGGAGGAGGGCTCCTACTGAGGCCAGACCAGATTCGAGCTCTCTTTTTTCTCCGTGTCTCCGCGTCTCCGCGTGGGAAAGGCCTTTTGCTTTTTTCTGTTATCATTCCACCCTGAACGACATCACGCCTCAGTCCCGCCCTGGGCGAGTTGCTCGGCAAGTGCGACGATGATACCCTCCGGGCCGCGGATGTAGGCGAGGCGGCTCCGCCGCTAGAAAGTAGAGATTTGAAAGTAGAGAGTAGATAGGGAAAGAGATCGTCGGCCTGAGATGGGATCGGAGGCAGATCTGATGATTTCGGCGAGGGTGGATGAGGCCTGCTGGGCTCCTCTGAGGCCAGACCAGATTCGAGCTCTCTTTTTTCTCCGTGTCTCCGCGACTCCGCGTGGAAAATGTCTTTTGCTTTTTTTCGCGATCAACCCACCGAACCGTGTCACACCTCAGATGCGCCCTGGGCGGGTTGCTCGGCGAGGGCGACGATGATGCCTTCGGGGCCGCGGATGTAGGCGAGGTGGTAGGAGGTGCCGTACTGCATTTCGCCAATGAGTTCCGCGCCCTTGGCGCGCATGTGGGCGACGAGGCGGTCGATGCCCACGACCGAGAACATGATCCGGCGCAGGCCCAGCGTGTTCACCGGCGCGTCCACCGGGCCGAACCGGATCGCGTCGGGTGTATGGAACTTGTCCAGTTCGATGCCTTGGCCGTCGGGTGTTCGCAACATCGCGAGCGTGGCCCGCACATCCTTCAGGCCGATCAGTTGGCCGACCAGGGGGCCCTCGACGGTCGTTTCGCCTTCCAGTGTGAGACCCAGGTCGAGGAAGAACGCCTTCACGGCTTCGAGATCGTCCACGACGATCAGGACATTGTCCATCCGCTTGAGGGGCATGTCGGTGAGGTCCTTCTGGTTGATTTCCGTGCCGCATGGGATGCGGCACGGAAATATTAGCGGGCTGGGCGGGGTGTTCCATGCTGTTTGAGCGGGGGGCGAGTCAACCGGGCGGAAACGGGTGGGTCGGGGCGCGGCAGGGAGTATTGATTTGCGGGTTGGGAGATTGCTGGCGGATGGAAGGGGTGGGGCCGGATTGCATGCCGAGGATGGGGGCCAGCCTGTGCGGAAGGATTGCCGATGGGGGGAGGGCTTTCAGAACCGGAGGGCTTACGCACCTCCGCTCTCCAGGCCGCTTGTGGAACGATTCTGACTGTGGGGAAAAGTCGGCGCAAAGGGTGAAGACTTAGAATCACGGGGCTGACGCCGCCGCGCTCACCAAACTGCTTGAGGAGCGGTACTGACTGTGGGGGGAAGTCGGCGCGAGGGGTGAAGAATGAGAACCAGGGGCTGACGCCGCTCCGCTCGCCTATATGCTTGTGGAACGGTACTGAGCTTGGCTCAAAGGGGAAGGAAGGCACGATTGAAATTCCCCACCGTTCTGGTGGAGAATTGATGGCCATAACAGGCGCCGTTTTTCAGACACCGCCGGGGTCACCGTATTTGACCGTGGGATATGAAGCGGGCCAAAGGGTAGGAAGGGCGATCTGATGAGGCGGACTCAAGCGGCGCGGTCTGGTTTGAACCAGTGCAAACACTCCGGAGGCATGCCAGGCTCCCATTTGCTACTGGGGTTTTAGGGCAGGATCGGTTTCTCGATGGCTACCGGGGGGCGGCTCAGGCGCTCGGCGCTGGTCTTCAATATAAAATTGCCTCAAAGGACCGTCATTGGTGCGGGATTTATGTTGACGCAAGTCTCTATTTTATAATGCTTTGAGGCGTTTTCGGTGCGCCCGATTTGTATAAAATCCTGTCTAATCTTGGGGCTTCCTAGTCCCGTTTATGTTAATCGCCATGTTGCCCATCGTTTCGATCCTTCGGTGTGGATTACACCGTCTTTGCGCATCTCCTGAAGCAAGTTCGTAATGAAGTTCTCCTTTTGGTTATCGCTCAAGGCATCCGAGACCTTGTTTGTAAGCAGCTTGTCAATGTCCTGTCGTTTCGCCTCCCCGAATTGTTTGAGGTAAGCGACGATCATTGCCTTATAGTGGTCTTTGTCGAAGGCCCGTTTTTTAATGTACTCGGCTTTCGTCTCAGTCTCGGCTGCGACTGCCGCCGAGACGATCAGGTTGGGGCGACGGCCTTCGATGAGCTCCTTTGCCTTGAGCGAGCGGAACTCGTCCTCGCTGAGCGACTTTCCCTTTTGCACCTTGTCCAGGGCAATAACATCGAGCAGATCGAGGTCTGCCCTCGCCATAAGCATTCGAGTGTACTTCTCGTCGATCACTGCCCCGGCAATCCGCACCTTGATTCGGTTTGCTTCGCTGAGGTCGTAGTCGGGCATGGGGAAGTTGCGTTGCCGCTGTATCGTGAACATGCGCTTGATGCCGCTGCCGATGGTGTCGATCATGTTCAGGTTCACCATGGCCTCGGCAAGGAAGCGGTTTGGGTACACCTCGGGCGGCGCATCCCGCACGATTACCTCCTCCACACTCCCGGGAACAAATTCGCCGACATTTGTAAAAAGCAGCGAGTCAGGCTTTTCGACGAGGTTAATCTTGCCGCCTTGCGGGTAGTCTTGATGCGCGATGCAGTTGTGAAGGGTCTCGCGCATGACCCAGTCGTCGTACTGCGGGACCTCGATCGGAAAGAGAGTACCGGACGGTAATGTTCGAATGGTCAGATTACGCACCTTGGCAAACACTTGATCGACGGCCAAGATCAACGGCGGACCAAAGTGCTTGTAGTCCTTCTCGACACTTTGCTCGTCTTTGAGAATCCAACTGATGCGAGCGATGCCCGGCGACAAGTAGTGTTCGGATTCATTTTTCCCCAGCAAGATGATCGCGGTGCGGGTGATCTGGCCGTTGACGCAGACCTTCGCCTTGTTCAGGAAGGTCAAATCGTCCCATCCGTCGACTTCGGCGGCCAAGGCCGGTTGCTTCTTCTTATACTCCCGCCGGGCGAATGCTCTGGCCTTGGGATCGAGATCGTCGAGCGTAGCACCAGTACAAATCTGCGCCGACCAGTCTTGAATGGGTCCGGACAACTGCAACCACAATTTGCGTTCTCGTTCACGATGCTTGGTCAGCGGTTTCTTGTGGCTGCCGACACGCACCCATCGACTACCGCCAAACGCCACGGGTTCGGTATTAGCCGCCTGAACTTCGAACATCACTATTGGGAGTCCATTGGCCTCAAGGTCAAAAATCCGGAAGTCCACTTGGGGAGTTAGCAGTTTGCTGAGCCACGGCTCCAAATCCTCGTTGCCTGCCCCTTTCTGACTTCGAGGCTTAAAAGTCGTGCCGACAATGTTTCGAGTCCCATCTTCAACGCCCCAGACGATGTACCCAAATGGCCGTCCTTCAAGCGCTGCCGAATTCGACAAAGCCGACAAATACTCACCAATCATCTGTGGCTGAGAATTGTTGTGCTTGAATTCCACCCATTCTGTTTCCTGCGGCAGGGCGAGAAGCTCTCTCAGCTTGGCCAGTCGTTGTTCAGGGGTCATTGGTTACCTTCGAATCTCAATTTCTTCTTGCGCACATTTGGTGTTTTATGCCGCAAAAAGGCAAAGAATGATTTCCTACCGCTCGGCGCTGAGTTGTCTTACTTTGGCGCGTCGATGAGGACGCGGGTGCGGTTGTAGAACTTGATGCGCTCGTCGCATTGGATCGCTTCTTTGGTCGTCAGGTTGCTGCCGCGCTCCGCCTTGTAGGCCGTGAGAAACTCGCTTTCGTGGCTCAGGCGCGCTTGGATCCAGGTGTAGAGGTTGGTGTCGCCAGATTGGCCCAAGCCGATGACGGTGGCTTGTAATTCCTTTGCCTTGTCTTCACTGGGGGCGACTTTCAGGAAGCTGTTCACGGTGAGCATCGCTTCGCCGAGGCGAGTCGCGAATGCTTGGTCTTTCGTTGTGGGCTTTTCCGGGGTCATGCGGAAGCTGGCGGGGCCGGCGGCGGGTTGGTACTGGTTGGCATTCCGGTTCAAGAAGGCCGGGTAGATGCCGTCTTTTTCTAGCGGTTGCGTGCGGTCGGAATTGGGCAGAGGATTGACCGAATCGGTGAACTGAATGGAGATACTCTGGGATTTTTTCAGGCCGAAGGTGGTGCGCTCCACGCCGAGGATCTTGGCCTGGATGATCACCTCCTTGTTGGCGCCGTGGATCTCCTCCTTGATCGCCGTGATCTGAATCGTGACGGCTTCTTCCGCGGCGGCACGCAGGTCATTGGTTTTGCCGGGTTCGCCGGTGCTGAAAAAGGCGAGACTCAGGTGCGATAGAGTGAAAAGGAGCGAGGACATGGTGACTCCGGAAATGGGCCGTTTTCGGTCATGACCCATTGTAAGGCGCGGTGCATTGCCATCGACTTGTGTTGTGTGGGGATCGGGTAGGAATCGTTCCATCGTCACAAATGAGAAATTTCGAGCGTGACTCGCCGCAGGCGCTGTAGAAAAACCGGGAAGGCCGGCGGGGGAAACGGTATCCGGGCTTCCCTCAGAACTTGAAATCGCAAACAAACCAAAAACCAAGGAAGTGGACTATGAGATGCTTCTGGTTACTGCTGGCAGGGCTATTGTTCGCAAGCAGATTGCCTGCGGCTGAAGCGCCAAAGTTGCCCGCCAGCCTGGTCGTACCAGTCACCGCCTACGCGCAGGCGGTGACCGAGGGGGAGATCGTGTTTCTCAAACTGAAATTCGTCGCGACCGTCGACAAGATCGCGAACACGGCCGTGACCAAATACAAGACCGAGAAGCAGGTCCGCGACGGCGTGGAATTTGAGGTGAACGTGCCGGTGACCGAAACCGTTCAGACGATCTACAAGGCCATCGGCGGTTGGCGCGAGTTGAAACTCGATCCCAGCGAAAGAGGGGTCATGGTCACCACCGCGGCGGGCAAGCTGATCTCTCGCGCCGATCTGCCCAAACTCCTCAAGGAGGAAACACCGGTGCTCGTTTCCGCGGGGCGCGCGGCCGATCCGTTTTATCTGCTGACGGTCAAGGGCGATACCCTGGTCATCATTGCACCCGAGTCGGTCGTGAACCCGGCGATGCCGGTGGTGCCCCGCGCGCCCAATGCGCCTATGGTGATGCCGCCGCGTGCGCCTGGTGCGCCGGGGGACGCGCCGTTGTCCGGGGCGCCGGGTGTGTTTGAAATCACCCCCATGGAGAAAGAGCTTTGCGAACTGGCCAATGCCGAGCGCAAGAAGGCGGGGTTGCCCGCGCTCGCGACGTCGGCGCTGTTGTTCAAGGCGGCCAGGCAACATTCGGCGAACATGGCCAAGCAGGGGGTGCTGAGTCACACGCTTGATGAAAAGGATGTCGCCGATCGGCTCAAGGCGGTGGGGTATGAGTGGTCGCAGTATGGCGAGAATGTCGCGCTTGGGGCGAAGACGCCGGCCGATGCGATTTTGACCTGGATGAATTCGCCGCCTCATAAGGAGAATCTGTTGACCAAGGAGAGTACCCAGTTTGGGGTCGCCGTGGCCGCCACGGCGGACGGGCAGCAGTATTGGACGATGGTGTTTGGGGCGCCGAAATGATGTCGGGGGGGAAGAGGAAAAGAGAAGACATTTTTCCACGCGGAGACGCGGAGAACACGGAGGGAAGCAAAGACGAGGATGAGGGGGTGTTGGATGAGCCGGGTTCGGGTGGAGGCGTTCTCGTGCTGGAGTGCGAAGAGCGATTTTCGCGCCCTTGATTTCTGTCTCCGCGGGCTCCGCGTCTCCGCGTAACAAAGTCTTTTTTGGGGGAAATTGAGCTGACAGAGGGGAGTGGTCTCTGGCTGTAATACGATGGAAGAACCGGAGGGCTGACGCCGCTCCGCTCGCCTAACGGACTGATGACTGGAGCTGACTGTGGGGTGGGGGTGAACGGTGGACTGGTGAAGTTTGGTGGAGTGATTTGAACAATCGTGGCCGGTGGGAGTTTTTTGGAATCACGTGGCTGACACCGCCGCGTTCACCTAACTGACTGGTGACTGGGAGGCCGTGCGAAATTGGGGTAGGGCGGGCAGGCCTCCACTACAGGTAATGGGTGTCCTCCTGTAATCTTCTCTCCGCGCTCTCCGCGTCTCCGCGTGAAAAATTCTACTACGTCACCCGGCGGAAAACTGATCCAGACAGATGGCGCCCTATGGGCAACCCTTTGCGGCAAATCGTAAAATTCTTATACCCAATTCGCCATGTCGCGGCACTATAGGGCGGAAATTGTCCGTCCTGGGTTGGCTGAAGGGTAGGGAAGTGCCGTGACCTCTCCTGTGAATTCCTCTTCCGTGCAATCGCCTTTGGCGAGTCATGATCAATCGTTAGCGGAGGCACCCGCCCGCATAAGCGATGCCTTCCTTTTGAAGCAATTCTTGCGCGGTCGCGATGAAACGGCCTTCGCCGAACTGGTCGGCCGGCACCGGCAGACGGTGTGGAATGTTTGCCGGCGCATTTTGCAGCAAGATCAGGACGCCGAAGATGCTTTTCAGGCCGTGTTCTTGGTGCTCGCGCGCAAGGCGGCGTCGATTGCCAAGGTCGATGCCGTGGGTAGCTGGCTTTATGGGGTCGCCTACCGCACCGCGATGAAGGCCCGGCAAAGCGCGGCGATTCGCCAGGTGCGCGAAAAGGAGTCCACGCCATCGGCGCAAGAGCAGGCCGCGTGGAGCACCGCCGCCTGCCGCGAACTGCAGCAGATTCTCGATGAAGAACTCGTCGCTCTTCCGGTGAAATTCCGCGCGCCGTTTGTGCTTTGCTGCTTGCAGGGGATGAGCAAGTCGGAAGCGGCAGAGGAACTGGGCTGGAAGGAAGGATCGGTCTCGGGCCGGCTGGCGCAGGCGCGCAAAATGCTTCAAAGCCGGCTAGCCAGGCGCGGTGTGGCGCTTTCTGCCGCACTGACCGCGACCGCGCTGGCGCAAGGGCATCTGATTGCGGCAAGCACCTCGCTTTCGGTTCCCTTCACCGTGCAGGCCGTCCTTGCCCCCGCGGCCATCAAGGCGGGAACGGTGTCGGTGTCCCCGGCCGCGGCGGCGCTTGCCAACGGCATCATCCACGGCTTGACGCTCGCCAAGGCCAAGGGAGTGGCTGCCGCGCTCATCGCGCTCGTTCTCGTTGGCGGCGCCGGGATCATCGCGACCATTCCGCCCGTGCCGCCGGCCAAGGTCGACGAACCGGGTTCGGTCGCCTTCATTGGCGTCGACGAGACGATGACCTTTCAATACCCGGGAATCTCTCTTTGGCCGGTGATCGAGGAGCAGGTCGTTACCCTGGCGATCACTCCCGACGGCAGGAAACTGATCACGACCGGGTCCAGGTCGACCGCACCTTGCCAGTTGATCATCTGGGATGCGGCCAACGGAAAAAGGCTGGCGAGCCAAGGCGGCATTCCCGGCACGCGCTGCATTGCGATGGCGCCCGATGGAAAAACCTTCGCGTGTGGAGAATTTGGGGGAACGATCCGCCTGCGCGATGGGGAAACGGGCCGGGCGATCGCCGAGTGGAAAGGCCACTCGATCGGTGTCAATGCTCTTGCCTTTTCCGCCGATGGCAAGTGGCTGGTCAGCGGCGGCCTCGACAAGATTGCCAGGGTGTGGGACTGGAAGCAGAGGAAAGAGCGCTGGTCGCTTGTCGGCCATACCGACATGATCTACACGATCGCCGTTTCGAAGAATTCCCAGTTCGCCGTGAGCGCCGGCAGGGACCATATGGCCCGGGTTTGGGACCTCGAAACGGGCAAGGAGAAAGCCATCTTGCGCGGCCACGCGCAGGACATCGAATCGGTCGCCATCTCCTCGGATGAAAAAACGATCGCGACCGCATCGTGGGACGGAGTCGTCATGCTCTGGGATGCCGCGACCGGCAAGGCCACCGGAACCTTCAAGGAAAATTCGGCCCAGCCGTTCGTGGGGTCGATGGTCAACACGATGGCTTTTGCGCCAAGCGACGACAACACTCTCGCAGTGGGAAATGCCTACGGCGAAATCCATCTTTGGGACCTCAAGGAGAAAAAAATCAGGACTTCGATCGGCCGCCACCGCGAAGCAGTCTGTTCGCTGGCCTGGAGCCCGGATGGGAAGTGGTTATTCAGTGGAAGTTCGGACCACACCGCGAAACGCTGGGATGCAGGATCTGGGGTGCTCGTGCGGACCTTCCACAACGCCAATCGGGACTTTGCCCCGGTCACGGCGCTGGCGCATGCACCGGGTGGCAAGATCGTCGCGGTGGCAACGGCAGATAAAATCGTACGCCTACATGATGCTCAAACGGGAGCCATCCTCTCCGAACTGCAAGGGCACGAAGAAGTCCCCAACTGTTTGGCCTTTTCCGCCGATGGCTCGATGCTCGCAAGCGCCGATACCGGCGGTGCCGTCAAGCTCTGGGATCAAGCCTCAGGTCGCGAAAAACGAACCCTCCGCAAACAATCCAAGCGCATCGAACCCAGCGAAATCAGCAAAGATGATCGCGGCAAAAAAGAAGGTATTAAAAATAATGATAATCAAAAAGGTAAAGAGTCGGGCATCGGTCTTGCGGAAACATTAGAAACCAAAGGAAGAAATCCAGGCAATGAAAGTTCAGTTGACAACGGAGAAAATCAGCCGGAACAAACTTCAAAATTCCCTTCCTCTCTGGTTTTTTCTGCCGATGGGAATGTGCTTATGAGCGCGAGCGGGGAAGCGGTGGTCACCCGTTGGGGCACTGGCACCGGCATGGAAATGGCGCCGCTGAAAGGAGCGAATCAGGCAATACGGGCTCTGGCCCTTTCCTCGGACGGGGCGACCCTGGTGTTCGCCGGCGATGCCGGCAAGATCGAGCTCTTTGATCTTGCCAGCGGCAAGACCCGCCAAGAAATCTTCGCGCACAAGGGGGCCGTTCGTGCTCTGGCAGTTTCCGCCGATGGAGTCCTTGCAAGCGCCGGCCAGGATGGCCTGATCAAACTCTGGGATGTCGCGGACGGAGCGTTGCTGCAGACGGTGCACGACCGCATGGGCGCGGGCCAAATTCTGGCGTTTTCTCCGGGGGGCCGCCTGCTCGCCACCGGCGGGGGACGCGGTCAGGTCGTTGTGCACGATCTGCTTTCATGCCAGGTGTGCGCCGTATTGATGACCCATGAGCCGGGCACCAGGATTGACATTAACTCAGGTTTCAAGCCGGGGCAGCGCACCGGCGTGACCGGACTGGCGTTTGACGCCGATGGGCAATCGCTACTCAGCGCGGGTAGTGACAATAAGGTCCTCAGGTGGAAAGGGGTGCCCTCCATTTCCTCTCCCTTGACTCTTTCCGGACATGCCGGAGGGACCTCATTTGCCAGGTTTTCCCCCGCGGGTGATCTTTTTGCCACGGGTGGTGCCGATGGCACCGTCAGCTTGTGGGGCAAAGCGCTGTTGCCGGCCCGGCCGCCTCATGATGCCAGACCGGGAACTTACTGGGATGTCGCGTTTTCTCCCGATGGGCGAACGGTTGCCGTGGGCAGTCAAAACGCCTTGCTCGTGTTAGATGCGGCCCGGGGAATCGTGCAACGTGCGATTGGTTTTCAGCAACCGGTCTGTACGGTCGCTTATTCTTCCGATGGCAAGTACATCGCCGCCGGCACCGGCGACTGGACCAAGCCCGAAGTGCCGGGTGAATGCGCGCTTTTCGATGCGGCAAGCGGCAGGCAGCTCGCCCGCCTGTCCGGCCACCCCCAAAGACTCCTGCGGTTGCAATTCTCACCCGATGGCATGACCCTCGCGACTTCGTGCCGCGACAAGATCGTCCGGCTTTGGGACCTCCCCTCGGGCAAGCTCAAAGGAGCCTTCCCCGCGCTTCAGGGAGCGGCCAAGGGGTTGGATTTTCTTCCCGACGGAACGATCGTGACCGCCGGCCACGATGCCGCCATCCGTTTCTTGAATCCTTCGACATTGAAGGAGACCCGAATGATTGCGGCCGGAACGGCGCTGGCTTCTCTCGATGTCTCCGCCGATGGTAGATACCTGGTCACGGGCGAAAACCCGGCCGTGGGCACGGGACCGGGACGCCTTGTGCTTTGGGATGTGCAAAGTGGCAAGGAATTGGCGAGGCTCAAGGGGCATGATTGCCGCATTCTGGGCGTGGCGTTCACGCCGGACGTGAGCGGATTGATCGCGGTCGGCGGCACCTCCAGTTCCCATGGGGAAATCAACTACTGGGACCTCACGACCGGAGAGCACCGAGGAGCGAAACGGAGTTTGACCAACTGGATCGATGCCGTGGCCGTTTCCCCCGAGGGCCTCAAGGTGGCCAGCGCCTCGGTCGCTGGTCTCAGCTTCTGGAACCTGTCCTGGACCTGCAGGGAGAAAAATTGGCTTGCCCACCCGAGCGGGGTGCTCGCGGGAATTTTCATCGATCGGGGTCGAACTCTGGCAACGGCCGGCAACGATCAGTCGATCGGGCTATGGGATCCACGAAGCGGCGAGCGCACCGCGCTCTTGAAGGGGCACAAGGGGCCAGTGCGTAGTCTCGCTGCCGCTCACGATGGAAAAACACTTTATAGCGCGGGCGACGATGGCGCGATCAAACTCTGGGACCTGGCCACGCAACAGGAATCGGCCGCGCTCATCGACCCGGCGAAAACCCTGAGCAAAATCGTGGGTCTTGCGCTATCGCCTGACGGTAAGACGCTGGCATGCGGCGGTGAGCCGAAGGAGAAACATTCCGGCGGGTTGATCCTTTGGGATCTGTCGGCCAATCCGCCGGTGCCCAAAGAAATCAGGGTGGACGAGACCGTCCAATCGCTTGCCTATTCTCCCGATGGAGCGATGCTCGCCGCGTCTCTGGGGACGGATAAGAGCGCAACGATCAAAGTCTGGGATGCCCGCACCCATCGCTTACTAAGCACCTTGCCGTTGGCGAAGGCAGGAGCGATCGCGTTTTCTCCCGATGGCAAGGTTTTGACAGCCGCTCAGGCGAAGGCGGATCGGGGACACGGGAAAATTTGGGTCTGGGATACCGCGACCTGGGTTGGGCGGCCTGAATTTACCGGGCACGACAAAGCGGTTCTTGATGTGCCTTTTTCTCCTGAAGGAAGCGTGATTGCCTCGGCCGGTGAGGAGGAAACCATCAACCTCTGGCCCATTGGCGATCGCAACTTTGGCAAGCGTGCCGGGATCGCCCCTGCTTTGGCGGCAGTGCCTGCCTTGAATGTCGTTAGACTGGAACCCCCGGACGGCCACCAAGGCGGCGGTGGAGGGATTTCTACTTGGACGGGTTCGCAAGCGGAAACGGACGATTCGCCCGCGAGATCGCGGCTGAGGATTGCGCTGGCGGCGGGCGCCTTGGTCGCAATCGGTTTAGTGGTTCTTGCAGGGTGGGTGGCCTATCGGCAATTCTCCAAAAAAGAGAAAATCGAGCCGGGCGATGCGTTGGCTCCCATTCTGCCTCCTCAGGTTGCCGGCGGCCCCGCTTCGCCGGCAGAGCCAAGGAACTTACTGGCAGACCCAAAACACTCCCCGGCAGATTCGAAGCAGGCCCAGGCAGACCCGAAACCGGCCCTGAAAACCAAAACGGGCGAACCCACTTCGTCGATTTCGGTTCCCTGCTCGGGGTGCGGCAAGATGCTCAAGGGCACCGAGGCCCTGGTCGGCAAGAAGGTGAAATGCCCACACTGTGAGAAGGCGCTCGTTTTTTAAGAAGCTTCAAACGGAAAGGACCTGGATGCTCTCTGGCTGCTCTCGTCTAGCAACTAAACATAATGGGATAGCAGATGAGGTGAAATTCCCTGATATCGTATTTCCGGTTCACCGCTTTTCGCGTCAGGGTCCGATAAAGTAGCAGACAGGAGCACCGTCGGCCGCGAAATGGCATGCACGGGACCGCGCGCAGGAGTGACGCATGGGCTTGACATTTTACCGGCGCATTAAAATCCTTCCCTGGGTTTACCTGAACATCAGCAAGAGCGGCATTTCCTTTTCCCTGGTCCCGCGCAAAGGGGCATCCGTCAATGTCGGTGGCAAGCGCGGTCCGCGGGCTCATGTTGGGCTTCCCGGTACCGGCCTGGGCTACAACTGGAATCTGAAAAAGCTCTTCCAGGGCTGGTTTGGCCGCTCGGCAAAGTAAGGTCGGGAAACCGTTCGCGCATGCGAACTGGGTCAAATTCGAGCATTTTCACAATCCGAACTTCGAAGGTCAGGCGCCAAGCGGCTTCTCGCTTATGGTGGACCTGGGCTCGGCCTCGTTTTATAATGGTCGTATCCCTCCTTTGGCCCCCTTACCTTCCGGGCAAAATCGAATGCAAACCCTGTGGTACCGCGTGGCCCTGATCGGCTTGGCCTGG
>Ga0208492_1001660_pt1 | contig 12916 bp, 18 predicted proteins | sample Subbioar_CSW14AB_FD_184820 | JGI IMG/M metagenome (GOLD analysis project Ga0208492, IMG submission 184820) | Serpentinite rock and fluid subsurface biosphere microbial communities from McLaughlin Reserve, California, USA - CR12Mar_CSW14AB (SPAdes) | ecosystem: Environmental > Terrestrial > Deep... | reverse complement strand
ATAATTGATAATGATGCTAAATCTATAGTAGAATCATTACTCAACAAAAAAGATTTAGAAAATGTGGATGATTTAGATTCTGCTGTTCCAGATGATTATGTTCATAAGAATAAATTGTTAGGAACGCTTAAATCGGTAATACTCAATGAAGATAATGATTATCCGTTGATGTATCCGAGATATACTGCAGAAACAAGTATATTATCTAAGAATAATGGCGGAATTGTTAAAATAAAAGACTTTAGTCTTGTAAATTATAATAATAGATTAAATGAATGCTCTGAGTTAAATCCAGTGAATGAAGTTGAACATATACAATTTTGTGCTCTACTTCGGGAATGGGATCAGTTATACATGAATGGTCATAGAAATTCAGTATATGATCATCTTATGATCGAATCATGGAGAAGTAGAGTTAATAATTTAATGGAGGCTGAATATGATCCACAGATAAAGCAGAAGGCATTAGATTTAGGGATAAATTATAATCCTGTTTCTAAATACAAATTTGATCCTTTACTTAAAGCTGCTGAATTAGGATTTGATTCCGTATTTAATATTAAAAAAGATGTAATTGATGATAAACTTAATTCTTATGACGAAGAAAGTGCGCAAGATAATGATACTCTGACTCCATCTATAACCATTAAATTAATATCAGGTAGTGATGGCCATATGCATCAAAAAGGGGTAGATAGGACTTTTGATTATGAAAAATATTATTAATTTTTTCCCGTGTTACACAAATATAGATAAAGTTAAACCATTAGTAGCATTTGGATGGAACGCAATATTTAATACAAATCTAGGAGCATTGGATAAAGAAAACTTCTCTAAATATCTTATGAGCAAAAAAGAATTAACTGATCTTTTTACAGAGGATAAAATAAGAGATTTAGTAGGTGAATATTTTAAATATGCTGGGTTTATAAAATATTTTCATATGTGGGCAGAATGGTATTTGAATCCTATAAATAAACCAAAACCTGCTTTAATTGGTGATGATCAGTATTTTATAGAAGAATGGAATAAAAATATTTTCATGATATATGAAATGTATAGAATTTCTCAGAGTATATTCAAGAGGATTCTATATGATCAGATATTGACTGATTTATTATGGAATTCAAAATTTGATCCGCGTAATCCTACATTACAGCATATTAATAGTAAAAAAGTGGAAGAAATTATAAGTTATAATAATAATATAAAAAATATTCTTATAGAAGCTACACATGTTAGTCAAAATGTTATTGAACAGATTGAAACACATGTGACCAGAGAATGGATTTGTCCTTATTGCAAAAGTATCATAGGTGAAAAAGGACTTTTTTATAAGGATGGTCAATGGTATCATAGACCATGTATAGATTCAGGTTCCATTATTTTACCAGATAGAACAAAAAGTGGTAGTTTACAAGAAAGTACACAGACAATTATGTTAGAAGCTTCAATATTTAACAAAAAATATAATATTAATATAGATGAAGATGGTAATATTCTGATTAAGAAAAATTTTGAGGCCGATCTGCAAAGATATTATACAAACACACTACGATTAATGAAGTTATATAAGAATAGAGAAAAAATTGAAGAGTTAAAAGCTGAATTAGCCAAGCTATTTTTTATCAATGAATTAATAGAGGTAAAATATATTTATAATAAGGACTTAACAAACAAGGAAAAGGAAGAGTATAAGTCATATCAAGATTTAAGAGCCAATATATTGAGTTCTTTTAAATTATATCTAAACTATATATTATCTATAGAGAATAATTTTAACTTTAATGAATATTACGAAAATTCTAAATACAATGAAGTAGTAAATATTAAACATGAACAAATAAGAGGTTTAAGGAAACTTCTTAAAACTCTTTTAATTGGAAATTAATTTAAGATTCTACTATAGATGTAATGTCTATAGTAGAGTTTATTTTATATATAAATAGAAAGGAAGATATTGGAAATTATGAATTCAGGAAAAGTACTTATTTTGAATTATTGCAGACAATACTCAGAAGATAATATTACTCATATACAAAATGCATTACACATTAAATTCTGTTTAGAAAATGATAAATTAGAAGGACTTGATGGGCATTGTCCTTCAGCTTATGGATTAGATAATTATGTAGGAGACTGTGAGATAAATGGATCTGAAAATTCAGATTGTAGATTATGTTGGAAAAGAGCGTTAAATATTATAATATATAAAAAAGATGATAATTAGTGATAAAATAAATTAATTTAATAATAGGAGGAAGAATCATGAGTGAAACTAAACCCGAAATTGATATACAATTTTGTCGATTTAGTAATTTTGATAAACCTTTTTCAAGCATAAACGGATTCTTTACAGAATTTAAAAAATTATTAGAAAAATATGGAATTAATTACATATCTCCAGAAGGAAATTATGAGTGTAAATGTGAAATAGATATAAATGGAATACTACAAGTAAGAGGCATATATTTGAGAGGAAATTACGAAGATGGCAATGCTAATGAGCATATAAAAAATGTCAAATTATAGTAAATAATCATACTAAGAAAGAGGGTTGGTGTGTCGATGAAAATGGATGATGTATTCAATTTTAATATGTTTATGCTTGAATGCATATCTAATGGAATAAAAGATTATTATGTAGGGTTAAAAGGTATGGCCACGATTGATATTAAAGTTATGCCAGATGGAGATTTTATTTATATTATTAACGTCATAAATGATAAGAAATTCGAAACTACTATCAAGATAATACCGATTGCGAAAATATTGCACACTAAATATATGGCAGACATAAATCATTTATATGATTTCTTTGTTCGATATGTCGATATGATTAACGACAAACCAAAATCAGAATTAGGTAAAGAAATAACCTATGCGCGAGATATGATATCTACTATAATTAAAAATTTGGATAAATATAAATCAATCCTTATACGGGATTTTGAACCTGAATCAGAATATATGCTATATAGATTATCTTTACCTAATGAAGATTTTAAAGATAGGCATTTAAGTTTAGCTATTGAATATGCGTTAAAGAAAATTTATCCAGATATTAATAATAAGAATTTGATTAAACAAATCAGAACCGTTAAGTTGATGATGTTAGAATTCAATATGATTCATGATCAACTTCCTAAAGATAATAATTTTGATATAGTAAATAATACTCATGTTGGACTTCTAAACTAGAAGAATGGCTAAAGACAAACTTATATCTTAACGATTTTGATGAAGGAAGGATGACTATTAAAATATAATGGTTAAAAATTACACAATACATTATGTAAAGTGTTGGCCAAGTATTTTTGAGGTAATGAAATCAGAAGATAAATTATTTGATATTAGAAAAGACGACAGAGATTATAAAAAAGGGGATATTATTGTACAGCAAGAATATAATCAGATTACGGAAACCTATACTGGTAGAGAAAACGCATTTAAAATTAAGTGGTGTCTAAGAAATGCTTCTGAATTTGGATTGATGGATGGATATGTCGCTATGTCTTTGACACCATTTTTCACTATTAAGATATTTAATTATATATTATATATCAGAAAGGATATATTGAAGACAATATTTAAATAATATCCTTTTGACAGTTAAAAAAATTAAGGAGGTCTTTAGAGTGAATTTATTAACCGAATTGCAAAAATCTGTCTCAGTCTCTCCCGATCTTGAGGTCTTTAAAATCGGCCCCGAGATAATTGAAGATTTTATAGGAAAAATTGTCGTGGTCATGGGTGGCAGACCTGCCGATATTCAGAATGTTGATATTAGCCAGGAAAAAAAGAAACTTCGCATTGTGGCCCTACTGGATAGAGATTCCGATATTTTCTGTAGGCACCATGAAAATTCCGGCGGACTATCTCTGCTTGGACATTCATCCGAGGAAGTCGAGCTGATAGATATAGCAGCTCAGACCCTTAAACATCTCGGATATTCATACATGGAATCTAAAAACGGTAATCGAGAAGTACCGTTGTACACTATTACTGAATATAGAAAATATGTTGAAATTGAATTTAATGCAGAAGTTACTATGGCAATCATAACCAACAGCAATTTCGATGATGAATTTTTCAATGTAGATGCCAATGAAGAAGTTGTCTACAAAGAAAAAGATCAGAGAAAGTATGATTCTCATAAATTTAAAGCTAAGAAAAGAACTGTTGTTTTCACAAAAGTCGGAAGAAGCTTTTTGGGTAAAGATCAAGGCTACAATCCCCAACAAGTTCGTGATTTCTATATTAATGAAGTCGACACTTCTCCTGATGATTGTGATTGACAGAATGATTATACGGCTCAGCCTAATGGTGAGAGGGATAATAAAGATCCCTCTCACCCATAATTTATATTTTTTATAAGTATATAGGAGGTTGTTAAACGATGAAAGTTGTATTTTTGGATATAGATGGTGTACTTAACACTGAAAAACATTATATGGCCCAAGTGAAGGCAAATAATAATCAAAATGATGCTAGTTTTCAATTTAATTTTGATCCAGAAGCTATGCAATATCTAAAGGAAATTATAGATAAAACCAATGCAAAAATAGTTATTACATCAACTTGGAGAATTGGTAGAGATGTATCCGAGAAAAGCCTTTTATCTAGATACTGGAATGCTATCTTACAAAACTTCTATAAATATGGATATTTATATGAAGAAATATTAGGAACTACTCCATTCTTACAAAATAATGGAAAAGAAGAAGTGTTAAGAGGTCAAGAAATAGAAGAATTTTTAAAAGATAATCCTAATATAATTAATTTTGTAATCATAGATGATGATAGCGATATGGGTAAGTATACTGAGACTAATTTAGCACAATGCGATCCTTATTATGGGATAGATAATATAGTTAAAGAATTAGCAATATCAATACTGAATACAGGGGAAATGATATATGTCTAAAGTCAAATGTAATATAAAATCCATTATTGGAGAACTTAGCGATATTGATTCAAGAAATGAAAAAAAAGTTGTTGCTCTAGTATCATGGAATGACAGACCTGAAACTATAGATATCAGACGATATAATATCAATGATAAGTTTCTATTAAAAGGAATAAGTTTATCCAGAGATGAAACAGAATTGTTATTATATACGTTATTGACTACTGATGAAATTACATATGATGTTCAAAAAGTGATTGATTTGGCTAAGAATAAAATACCACCTAAAGGTATTAATATAGAAGAGCTTATAGATAATATGGAAACTGAAGAAAATAATGATGGTAATTATAAAAGAACTTCTAACGGGTTTATTAAAATTTTATAAATGAAAGGAATTGATATTAATAATGTCTGATAAAACTTCTGATTCTAAAGAAATTGAATTTCATAATGTTACAGACTATCTACAATTAGAAGAGTGTTCATCTTTATTAGGCAAATTGATACAAATTACCGCATGTCAGAAACACTATTGTAAACCTTTTATTGCGTTTTCTAAGAAGTAATACAGAGAAGAATACTAAATGAAGAGATATAATTTATATTGATTTTATTACATATCATTTAGTTCCAAATAAGGAGGTAAAATGAGAATAATACCTAAACCAGCATGTGATAACTGTGCACATAAATGTAAAAACCATAGAGTGTGTGGTGAATGGAAAAGTAAAATATTTATTGAAGATAAGATACCAAAAGTTATTTGTGGATATTGTTTAACCGTACATGAACTAAAAGATACCGAACTAGATGAAATTCAAGGATATATGTGTAAAAAATGTTTATCAGATATTAATGAAAATTAAAATTATAAAGGACAGTTAGTTAAGCTAACTGTCCTTATTTAAATCAATATAAGAAGGTGATTAAGTATGTTATCGAAACTTATTAATATACACAAGATAAAATTTTCTATATTAGAAAATATATTAGCAGATTATAATAAAAAAAATAAGGTTATAAATATACATATAGATTTACATACTATCCTATCAAGTTTATATAAACTGGAAAATTACAATGAAACTAACTGGTTTAAGAATAGTACAGTAATTATATCTTCCTGCATATTAAACATAGCTGCTCATTACAGATTATTTTTTCATAGTAGATATGGAATATCTACAAGAATATTCTTATATTATACAAACACAAGGCCACGTAATAATACTGAATATTGTCCCGAATATGGTTATAGATTTTTCGATAAATACTCTATTAAAAATGAAAAATTTAAACCTGTAAATATGGAAGTATCTAACAATTTAAAATTAGTAAAAACTATTGCTGAATATATACCAGATTTATATTATATAGATTGTAGAAATATAGAACCTCTTATTGCTATAGGGTATTTATCTATTAAATATCCACAAAATAATATAGTTATCACGAAAGATGAGTTGTTATACCAACTTGTTAATCTAAGTAAAACAAAGATTTTAAAATCCAAAAGAGATGAGTCATATATAATTAGTAAAGATAATGTATATGAAGTTCTGATAGGTAAAAGTTCCTATGTTCCTGAGCATATTTCTCCAGAACTTCTTTCTGTTATATATTCATTTAGTGGAATTAAGTCGAGAGATGTTAAAGGTCTAAAAGGATATGGATATGCTAAAACTATTAAAATATTAGATTTAGCAATAAAGAAAGAGTTGATACCTAATACACATACTCATATTAAAAATATATTGGATGAAATATATACTGGAAAAGATAAAGAATTGTTAATTAACAATTTTAAAGCCATAGATCTACATTATCAATCAAATGAACTTACTTTAGCTCAGAAAGAGCTAATCAATGGATATTTGACTACGAAGTATAATAAGAAAGATCTATTAGCATTAAATAATATTCATTACACTGGTGATAATTCTATCATGTTAGAAGAACTATATCGTGGCACGGATAAATTGGACACTTTTAAATGGTAGATTCATCCGTAAAAATATATTAGATGAATTATATATTATTGTAGTAGATAAATTAAAGGAGGTTTTATAATTTGAGAAAAATAGTATTTTGGGAAATAGGGGTAGATACACCTTGCACTCCCAAAACACCATTACCAGAAATGCCGGAAATACCAAGAGGTTCGCTTCTTGTAATATCGGGAAGAGCACCTATATGGAGATATGGACTTGCATTTCATAAAGCACACGGTTCTGCAGCAATGGCTGTGGGCACTTTTGACCCACGGCTTGGTATAGTCGTTGTGGCATCCCATTCATCAGAATGGCAAGAGGGACAAATTATCGACTATAAAGAGTCCTAAACGAATGAATAGCTCGGTAAAATATTTTACCGAGCTATCATAATCAATAATTATTTTTTTTTAGAAAGGCAGGTAAATTTATATGCTACGTCCAGTTCAATCATTAAATTATTATAAATATGAACTATCAGATATGATTATAACTAAAAAAGGTTCATCAACTCCTATAATTCTACTAGCAAGCAATGTAAAGTCTATTGTTATACTGAATAAGTATATAAATAACATAATTCCAATTGTACAGATAACAGCCAATGTTGAAAAAGAATTATATAAACTTCTAACTTTATCTGAAACCGAATTGTCTGTACAATTAATATTATATAAATATATTGACAATTCAGAAATACGAGCAAAAGAATTATTTATTAATAAACAATTTGCTTTATTAAATGAATACGATCTTCAACCAAATGAAATGTCAATGTTTGATTTCGAAAAGAATGAACCAGATAATACTATCACAAATGTACACACTGAACAAACTGTAGCAGCATCTTTTTATCTTATTGATAAAAGTAATCTTGAAAAATATCGAAAAGTGAAATCGTATGCTGTATCTAATGCCAGTATTGTCGATGTAATAGCAATGTCGTTCAGTGATAGAGGGTTTACTTCCTTATTAATGAATACAATACCTAACCCACATGTTGGCACAATAATAATACCGGCTTATAATTTATTAGCTTCTTTGGATTATTTAAATTACAGATATGGTTTATTTAATACTGATTATATTTTCTATATGGATATTAATGATAATTATCTTCTAGATAGAATCAATCTAGGAAAAGCTGTTAAGGAAGGAACACCATCAACAGCAAATTTATATTTGGAAAGAAATTCAACTGTTGAAATAGGTGAGATTGGAAATGTGTTACAAGGTAATAGTTATATAGCAAATTTAACAACTGCACACGTTAATAAACTGGATGGGTATGCGGAATATCTTGCTGGTTCCATAATAATATCCGTCGATGTGAATGATACAATACAGAGAATCGGTTCTGAGGGCATGGAGAGAACTATGTATGTTTTTAATCATAAAGTATCTCAACAAGCATCACATCGGGCAAAAGAATTCAGAAAGTCATTGACAGTGAATTTACAAGAAATTGATTTGAATATGATATCACCTGCTATATTATATAATATCATTGCAGATTCGAATTTTCAATCTATTAATCCCATATCAGGGCTGTATAGATTGAATGAATCTACTATAGTATTAAGTAAAGCCTCAGATAATAAATTTCATAATAAAGTTTCGTTAGTTTTAATGAAAATTATCAATTAACAGGGGTTTATAATAATTATGAAACCAATTTACCAATGTGATTTTTGTAAAGCATTACTTCCTAAAGAGAAATGTGAACAACATAAAGGGAAATGTCTATATAACCCGAAAAATGAGTCATGTTATACATGTGCCAATGCAGCATTCAATGGTATATTACCATATTGTAAGATAGATAATGAAAGAGCTTTTGAAACATATCCAATAGTTAATTGTGGAAAATGGAAATATGACAAATGGTATAACATACTTGATACACAAAAGGTTCAATTATGTGACAAAGATGGAAATGTCTTGACAGAGGGGAAGATGATTGCTGAAGCATGCTTTAAATTACCAAGTCCTGATTCAGTTGAAATTCAAATACCCCCAGGGTTGTATTATGGTAAAATATCTCCTCCAGAAATATTTAAAAATCCTGTCGATTGGTTAAATAAACAGATTGGTAAAGATGTAAAATAGGAAAAGAGAAGATGGTTAAGATGCCATCTTCTCTTATTTTATTTTTTTATTCTAGATGTATAAGCATTGTTCAATAATGTTACATATGAATTATAATTTTCCTCTGCAATCATCATTCTTGCAGAATTAATTTGATAACAAATTTTATTATAAGTTTGTCTTATGGTAGCCTCAGTTTTTACATCGATATTGGGATCTTTTTCCCCAATTCGTTTATCTTGTTCAGGGTTTTTTGTATCTCCTATGGAATTTTTATCTATATCTTTAGTAGTTATAGGCTTATCACCTTGTTCTAACAATGTTAGTACTGTCTCTAGAATCATATTACTTTCTTTTAATGGAGCAGTTTTAATCTTACTAAGTCCCTTATTCAATATTTCCAGAAGTTTATTATTTCTATCTACAATAGGTCTAGTTAATTCACTATAATTTTCAACGAATGTTATTATATACTTCAAATGAGCCAATAATTCTTTCTTATTTATTGACACCTTCTTATCTGAACCTCTAAAGAAAGTTTTCGGATCAAATGTGGTTTTACCATCTACAGTTATAAATAGGTCTTTAAAATATTTCTCTTTAAACTTATCCTCATCTTTTAATTCTTCCAGAAAATCAACATTATTCTCTTGAAAATCTGGAAATTTATAACTTAAGAGTTTACTTGAATTTTTCCAATATGGAAATATCTCATAACTAAATTTATCATTTATAGTATTTTCATCTAATTCAGCCTTTATTTTTTCAATCCATTTTTTATTACCCGAAACCAGTCTTGTTATAAAGTTTTGAAACTTAGCATTCAGATTCTTAATGATTTCATACAACTTTTGCATTGCACTGATTAGAGAATTTTTAATATCAGTAATAGCTTCTAATATTAATCGTTCTTCATATGAATTATTCGCAAATTCTAATAACATCGTATGTGAGTATAATATATTAGTTTCTTTTATTAAATCCGAGTTAATAAAATCAAAACTTGATGGATGATAATTTATTCCTTCGAAAAGGATTACATTATTATCGAACATCGAACCTCTCCTATCCTTTTATTTATACACTAAGCCGTAGAACTTACAAATCGTACTACACTTTTAGGTATATCTGTTGGTTTATCATAAAATTTACTTCCACATCTATGAGTTTTACAGAAATATTTACCTGTCTTAGCATCTTTAAAGAAAGAACATTCTATTTTATCATATTTCGCATTCACAGCAGCCTGTTCTTCTGTAGTGAGAGGGACTGCTTCTATTTTTGATTCAGATAACAATACCGATTCGTTAATTGAATCAATTTTTTTAGCATTTTCTTTTGCCATATTATTAATAATATTCTCCCGAGTATCATTAATAACGTGTGCATTTCTACCCATACCTCTAATATATGCCCAACAATAAATTTTGTCAAGACTCTTATCATATATAAATGGACAATTATTTATTTTAATTAATTTATAAGATCCTTTTTTTGATTCTATAGCCTTAGTAGTTAACTCTGCTGCAATTTGTACATTTTCATCACCATAACTAGCAAGTCTTAATCCGTCAGCATGTTTTATATCCTTAGCATATTCTTCAATAAATTGATCAATAGTCATCCTAGAATATTTTTCCTTTAATTGTTTAAATTTTTCATTTGAAAATTTACCGGCAAACTTAGAAAATATTCCTTCAGTTAGTGTTTTTTTATTGCGCATACTGAATAAAGTAAATGTTTCTGATATCATTTCATCAATATCCTTATGCGATGCTCCAGTATATTTACCATGATATACAGGAGTTTTAAGATATCCTAAAAATTCCATACTTTTAAGTCGATGGTGCCCATCAACTAATAGTTTGTGTTTATCTGACTGCATACTGATGCCGTGATACGCATCCACTGTTATCAGTGGATCTTTATTCTCTCCTACTTCTTTAAGTGAATTTGCAATTTCAAGAACTTTTTCATTTCTTGTAGGTTTATCTATGCCTTGAATTTTCCGAACAGATGCTTCTGTCTCAGACCAATTATAGTTATTTACGAATGAAACAACACCAGAGATATCTTTCTGTTTATAATCATGACTTGTTACAAGCATTTCGGCAATCTTAGACTTAAGAGAATCATCTTTAAACAATTCTCTAAGTTGTTCGATTTGATCCTCTTTATTGACAGTATTCTTTTTCTCTATAGCTTCTCGTAATAGCGATTTAAACATAGTTACATTCATTCCTTTCCTTAGAGCGTTATTTATCGTATTTAGAATAATCAATTTCTTTATAATTATCTATCTTTATTACAATAGGAGTTCTAACTGTTATCATATCGTATTTCTTATCAGGATAAATATCTGTATTAGTTACAAACTTATCTATATCTATGATAGTATAATATTTTATATATTTTTGCATATTATTATCAATCAAAAATTGAATTAATCCTTTTAGACTAGTATTTACTCCTTTTCCTACATATTTAGAACTACGAACATTATAACCTATTAACTTATCTTTTACTTCTTCTTCAGTTAATCCATAATATATTTTTTTATGTTTACTTTGTGATCCGTTTAGAATATCATTAAACATTTCCTATCTCCTTTTGTCAATAAGTAAGAGTAATTGTTTTAATATCTCCGATTCTCGTTGTACTTTCTCTTTTATTACCTGCAATTTATGATCTACCACAACGGAATATGTTTTGATTATATCTACAATAAAATTGATTATAGTAGATTGATATTCTATATAATAATTAGCATCTATTATACTAAGAGTGTGTTTATTTTCTGGAGATAGTTTTATTTCTATACCCTTACTATTGGATGTGTAATTCAATACATACATATTTGAAATCTTTCTCCGATATTCATCAAAGATATCAATGATTCTTTTGAGATCGTACTTAATTTGTTTTTCTAGTGTAGGACGATTTTCAACATCTTTTATCATATTCATCAATTCAGTTTTAGCCATTCGTGTTTCAAACACTTCTCGCTTACTAGGTATAAATAGTCTTTCTAATTCGATATCAAAATCCATTATGGTAACGGATCTGGTTAGACCCATGATTTGTCCTCTTATATTACTTAACTTTATAGGAAGTTTTTCTTTTAACTCATATAGACTAGCTTTATTTACACTACCAGACGCCATAATATCGATATTTTTATCAATAAATGCTGCAATATCAATATATACTGGAATCTTTAGATCTATATTATAATCTATCTTCTCATATATGAATTCACTAATTTCAGAATCACTTAAAGATTCCAATAATGGTTTATATTTCTTAATTATGGAATTGGAATCTTTAATTTTAGTTTCCAGGAATAATAATAGATTCTTATATTGATTATAAATAAATTTAATAATCTTATTAATTATATTTAAAAACGCATCTTTAATTGAATTAGCTTCATTTAGTATAGATATATCATTAACACATTCTGTTATTAAATCAGATAACTCTATTCTATTATCCATATTAATATTATTTAATACATTACTGTATGAAAACATTATTTTTATCCATCCTTCCAAAAAAAATATTATTATCGAGATGTTTTAAACTCAGAAGTTACGTATTAAAACTTCAGAAATTTTATTCCGTTTATTTGGATTTGAATTAATAGATCTCTTTGCTTGTATTATTTCTATTTTATAATCTTTATATAATTCTAATATAAAATCAGTCATGGCATTAGATAATAAAAATCTGATTTTATTATTAGTGAAATAATTACAAATAGAGTTAAGTCTAACTTGATCTTTTTTAGTAAATTTATCTTTGGTGTAACTTGTAAAATTAGATGTGTCAGAAATAACATCATATGGTGGATCAAAATATACAAAGTCGTTTTTATTGATATCGGATAACGAGTTAATAAAATCTGTATTAAGAAACTTTATAT
>Ga0208492_1001659_pt1 | contig 12917 bp, 12 predicted proteins | sample Subbioar_CSW14AB_FD_184820 | JGI IMG/M metagenome (GOLD analysis project Ga0208492, IMG submission 184820) | Serpentinite rock and fluid subsurface biosphere microbial communities from McLaughlin Reserve, California, USA - CR12Mar_CSW14AB (SPAdes) | ecosystem: Environmental > Terrestrial > Deep... | reverse complement strand
AGGGTACCTTTGCCTATCTGCTTTTTGACAGGTTTCCATTTCAGCCAAAGAGACAAATCCTGCATCCCGCGGAATCCTTTGAGCTGTCCGGCGGAGGCTTTAGTACTGACATAGGGTAAATTGAAAATCACATTAAATCTGGAGCTGACACCGAGGCTGCCCATTGGGCCAATCATTTGGGTACTAACAGTTCCTAAATTGAGGTTTTCGCGTTTTAAGGAACCTTCCCAGTACTCATTCCAGCTACTTCCACTATACATGATGCCTGTGCAAAACAGATTTTTACCCATCATAAGGGCATCTCTATCTGTCTGAGCTGAAAGTGGTAAGGCTGAACACAAAAGCAGGTAAATAATTAAATTAAACTTACGTCTGAAAGTCATTTGACTGTTCAGATAAGTGGGTTTTATATGTAAAAACATGACATAAAATCAATTGAATGAACGTTTAATGAAAACTTTCTTCCCATAAAACCGGGGCATATCCTAACCTTAGTCAAAGCATAAAAGCTTAGTTATGGAAACGGCCATATAGCCCTGATTTACAGGGGGCAGAAAGTAAAAAGAATTGCATGCCGCAAATTGAGGCGAACGCAATTATAGGCAGGATTATACGTATTCGGGAGGAGGGGAACTAATACCGTGATCGGGATCTGAAGTATAGGGGTAATAAAAAAAGTATCCGGTATTAAACAGGTCCTGAATCGTATAAGTCAGGCCGGAAATTTGGAGCAGATAATAGTCTGTAATTGTTTTTTTTGCCGTAATCGGGTTAGCCGGACTTTTGTGATGATCAGGGGTATCCTGTATTTCATTCATCAGCTGATAAAAAGTAGAGCGGGCATGATGAAGCTTAATTTTGTTTTTATTGGGAATACAGCGGTAAATGATACGCCCATTTTCATACTTTCTTTCCACAAACTTATAGTACACCCCGTCAATCATAACTTCTCCGTCAACTCGTTCAAAGTCTTTCCAGTCGGCAACATAAGGGAGAATTATCTTTGAGTCGAGTTCTATCAGTTGGTTGACATCATAATCATTATTGTTCAATGCAGTTTCCAGCTGTTCATCGTACCGCAATTCCAGAACTTTAACAAGCAGGTCATAGCCATACCAGTTGAAACTGAGAATGCAGATCATAAATGCGACTGTCAGAATTCTGAACATTCCTGAGTGTTTTTGCTGTTTGAAAAAGTGATCTAAGTCACTTTTTTATTGAAAGATAAAAAATCATTTTAAAATTCAAATCATTCTGCTTATTGAATTTTGCCTGGTAGTTAATATAAATTCAAAGAAAAGACTGTAATTTAATTTTGTTTTAATGATTAACTCTCATCAAAAAACGAGTAATTTATGTGTCTGCTAAAGAATAAAGAATGAAAAATAACCGAAGAGACTTTCTGAAACTTGCCGGTATAGCCGGTATTGGCTATACGGGTGCAGGCATTGTGCCTGCGTTTGCAATTGAAACTGAACAACAAGCGAAGTCTGCACCTTCTGAACCAGTGGTTTTGAATCGTTTCCCGCGTATGATGCAGGATTATACTTCCCGACAGGTTGAAAAATCCTTAGCTGTAGCCCGGAAAAGACGAGCCTCACTAAAAACCAGACAGGAAGCAGAGGCTTATGTGCGTGATGTCCGTTCGAAGATTGCACAATGTTTTGGCCCATGGCCGCAAAAAACTCCGTTGAATGCGCGTATTACCGGAGTTATCGAGCGTGATGCTTATAAAATAGAAAAAGTGATATTTGACAGCCGCCCGGGATTTCCGGTAACAGCCAATCTTTACATACCCAAAGGCCGGCAATTTCCACTGCCGGGTATTGTTGGTACCTGTGGTCATGGTGATCCGGCAAAAGCTACTCCGATTTATCAGTCGTTTGCCCAGGGTCTGGCACGTCAGGGATATGTCGTTCTGATTTTCGACCCGATAGGTCAGGGAGAACGGGTGCAGTTATTGAGCAGAGAGCTTAAACCTCTTCATGGTATTGGGGTACCTGAGCATAATTATACAGGCAGACAAATGGTCCTTAATGGCGAGCATTTAAGTTCATGGTTTACCTGGGATTGTATTCGCTGTGTCGATTACCTGCTTAGCCGTCCTGAAGTTGATCCTAAGCATATCGGGGTAACCGGTAATTCAGGAGGTGGAACACAGGCTACGTGGCTTTGTGGTGCTGATCCCCGGCTTACTATGGCGGCACCAAGCTGTTTTGTCGTTGGTTTTGAACAAAATTTAAAGAACGAATTACCTGCCGATATTGAGCAATGCCCTCCCGGCGCAATAAGCCTCGGACTGGATCATCTGGATTTCATTGCAGCGATGGCACCTAAGCCTGTTATTCTCTTAGCTCAGGAAAAAGATTTTTTTGATGTCCGTGGCGGGGAGAAGAATTATGCAGAATTAAAGAAATTATATAAGCTGCTCGGTGCAGAAGAAAATATTCAGTTTTTTGCAGGTCCTGAATATCATGGCTTTTCAAAACATAACCGTGAGGCTATGTATTCCTGGTTTAACAAAGTAACCAAAGTATCGGCTTTGCAGTCTGAACCTGCTCTTACTCTTGAAGAAGAGAAACTTCTCTGGTGCACTCCCAATGGTCAGATTGGAGAAAGTAATCCTCAAACATTATCAGGATATACCAGAGAGTTCGCAAAAAGAAATAAGGCTGAACGCAAACAGCCAAAAGGTGATGATCTGAAGGAGAAAATTCGTACACTACTTAAATTATCGCCTCTCTCAGGAGTGCCTTCGTATAGTATCTTAAGACCACTGGCGGGCAGACAGTTCCCTAAAAAGTTTGCAGCTAATTATTTAGTTGAGACAGAAGCAGGAATTACTATTCCGGTTTATCGTTTATCAGATACAGAACTATTGTCCCGGCCTCCTGCAGGTATCAAAAGGGCAATTTTATATGTTTCTCATCTTTCTGCCGATGATGAACTTAGAAAAGAATCATTGATTAAAGAACTGATTAAGTCTGAACCTGAATCGGCAATTTATGCCTGCGATGTCAGGGGAACGGGCGAGTCCAGGCCTAATACCTGTGGTGATGATTTCTTTGGATCTTATGGAAATGATTATTTCTATTCGGCATATAGTATCATGCTAAACTCGACTTATACAGGGCAAAAAACTTTTGATCTTCTGCGTATCATCGAATGGCTAAAGTCATGCGGGCATACAGAAATTCATTTGGTTGGAAAGGGATGGGGAGCTATTCCGGCAACCTTCGCAGCAGTACTTTCGGATACAGTGAAGCAGGTAAGTCTGAAAAATGCCCTGAGCAGTTATTCAGATATTGCTGAAAATACTGAATTCAACTGGCCATTATCTACACTGATTCCGGGGGTGTTAAAACAGTTTGATTTACCTGATTGCTATCTGGCTCTACAGAGTAAAGGTTTAGTTCAGATTGATATGGCTGCGGCCTCAGGGATAAGTTAAGGTTTATTCATAATACCATAAGGTTCTTAGAACTTCCAATGATTAAAAGCCACTTTTTAACTGCAACCGTAATTGCCTGTTGCAAAGGTTAAGTGCAGGCTCTGCTCATGGATCTGAAAATATTTAAGATAAGATTAAAATAAGTTGAAATATTATTTATATTTAATTAGTCTGCTATACCTTTGAGTGTAAAATATTAATCGACTGTTTACTTTAATTAATTCTATGAAAGCATCTTTACTAATTTTCCTTTTTCTGGTATCTTCTTTTCCTGTTCATGCGGATAAAGCTCTTACCATAATATGTAGTCCGAGTGAGGCAACAATTTATAAAGTTGGTGCCGATAAAAAGGAGATCAATATTGGAACCGGTACTGCTGTAATTAAAATTGACAAAGACGAACCAATAACAATTGTTGTTAGACTGGATGGCTATAAACCATTTTCTAAAACTTATGTGAATTCTAAAAGTGTTGCATTGCCAAAGGAAGACCGGATAGTTTTGGATACCAGAATGGTAAGACTGACTGCACAGCCATACGATGCGAAGATCTATATCGAAGGGGCAGTTCAGCCATCCAATACTGCCTGGGTAGAGATCAAAAAAGATGCTACTGTAACTGTTGAGGTTAAGAAACCCGGCTTTTTCACTAAGCATAAAATCTATCAGAACCGTACCGGCATGGAGGTGCCTCCGATAGATGATGCAATCGCTCTGACAGACAGATCCATGTTTGTAAAGACTGTTCCTTCTGATGTTCAGATTATTGTCAATGGAAAGAATATCGGAGAAGGGAATTCCGAAGTGGTTATTCCGGTTCAGACTTGTGTTACAGTACAATATGTAAAAGAAGGGTTTGTTACTATTGAGAAACAATACTGTGCAAAGGATGGTCAGCCTTTACCGCCTTTAACAGAAAATATAGTTCTTAAAGACAGATTGGTTGCTGTCAGATCAACACCGGAGGATGCCAGTATCAAGATTGACGGCCGCGTAATGGGTAACGGAGAGTATAAAGTACGTGTACCTGCGGGGCAGTGTGTGGAAGTGATTGTTGAAAAGGCAGGCTTTGTACCATCCAAAAAGAACTATTGCAACGAGGATGGAGTACAGCCTCCGCCGGTTTCAGAGCATGTGATTCTGGCCGTAGATGAAGCCTTTACAAGTTCAGTACAAAGCGACCAGGCGAATGTTAATTTTACCATTGAGACCAGCAGACCTGAAGAGGATGCATGGAAGATCCTGAGTCAGATTACCATGAACTATTTCGATAATATTGAACTGGCAGACCGTGAGACCGGATACATCCGGACCAGCTGGAATGCCAAGAATTTCCTTAATAATACAATCAGAACCCGGATCATCGTAAAACAGGCTGACATTATGCCTTTAAAGTACACAATCAAACTGGTCAGTGAGTACAGCGGTAAACCTAAAACCAGCGTAAAAGAAGATGAATCTTTCCTGCCATGGGACAGGATTCTGAATACCTATAAGGATGTGATCTCTGAATACCAGTCGAGATTAAGGTAATTCTTTAACAAAATTTATGAAGGCATGGGCATTGAGCTTATGCCTTTATTTTTTCATTGCAATATTCGGTTATAACCGAATATATTTTGGTATACAAGGATAAATCGGCAAAACAATACTAGCCTGAACTCATCGTACAAATTGTTGAAGAACGTTCAAAGTTTCGTTATGGTCAGCTCCCAGTCCTTCCTTCTGAAATTTTAATACACCCTTATCATCCAGTACAGATACCAGATTGCTGTGTGAGAAGTTCCCTTCCATATCCTTTTCATACTGAACATTCAATAATACAGACAAAGTCCTTACTGATTGCTCACTCCCCCTGAGTAAAGTCCAGTTTGAATCCAGCCCCATTTCTTTCGCAAACTCTTTCAAACGTTCAGGGCTGTCTCTTTCGGTGTCAAAGCTGATCAGAACATAATTCACCTTATCCTTTTTACTTCCCATGTTTTTATAAATGCTTTTCATGTCGGAGGTTAAGCGCGGACAGGCATAGGTACAATGGGTAAAAATCATTCCTACCACAGTTGGTTTATTCATTAATGAGGATAATTTAACCGGAGTATTATTTTGTGTGGTGAAGGTATCTTCCAGAGTAAAAATGCTCTCTGAGGGAATACTGCTAAGGTCAGACTTTTTGGGAGCTTTACAGCATAAGGAGCCTTTTAATGGCTTTGCAGGAATTATCCCGGCTGATTTTGTTGTTCTGACAGACGGAATGCCATCGCTGCAGCTGTAGAACATAGTCATTATTGCCAGTAACAGAATAGGTGCTTTCATGATCATTTTATTAAAATAACTTGAGTTCGATTAGGTTATTCAAAAGATTAATATTTAACCACATAGATTGAATTTATTGTGCTTTCAAGGAGACATAGATTGAAGCTTTGCTTCAATCTATCTGTGTCTAAATGTAGGTTACAAGCAATAAAATGCTATGTTTCCCTGCCTGCCGGCAGGTATGTGGTTTTTAAATGTTATGTCGAGTTCACGTTAAAATAGTTTTGTTCTTAATTAATACTCTCAGCACAGCGAAAACCCAGATTGGCAATGCAATAATTTCCTTTTAAGCTTCCGCGATAGCTGAACCTCAGATAACCGGCATAATCCTCCTTGTCTGCAACATTCAGTGAACCTGCCGCACAAAACATTTTTTGATCTTCAGAATTATTTCCTCTTGAGTCGGCTGTGGTAATGTAACTGTTGAAGTTAAACGTCCATTCCCAGATTAAACCATGCATATCATACAAGCCATATGCATTCTGATAGGTTGTTTTAATGTTTGGTAATACCGGAAGGTTTGGTTTTTTATACCAGTCTAAAATATAGTCGGTTAATGAAGATTGTTTGATGTTTTTAGGTATTCCCTGTCCCGCAAACTCCCATTCCGCAACTGTTGGAAGTCTTTTTTTCTTCCATTGGCTGTAGGCCTGAGCTGCAAACCAGGACACATAAACTACCGGTGAATTGTAAATGTTCTGATTTGACTTTCCGATTGATAAATCACTTTCCCAGTGTTTGAGATAGTTAGCATCAGCAAACAATCTGTTTACTTTTGATCTGCGCCATCCCGGATTTGCTTTGACAAATTCAAGAAACTCTGCATTGGTAACTGCAGTTTCTGCGAGTTTGAAAGATTTTACCTGAATGGGTTTATTGTTGTTGGTAATAAAGAAGGGCTTGTAAAGACCGTTTTTAACCACAAGCATTCTTTTTTCTGGATTAACTGCTTTCTCCCGGGCATTAGATACTCCGAAGAAAGCAGTTGAAATCAGCATGATTAATATAAGTCTCATGACTAATGGATCTTTTACATCTGCTTTGCAGACGTAATTTTTAGTTTTTTAATTTTTTAAAGATGGAAGGGTTCTCTTCTCCGCTTACCTTAATCTGTGCCACTGCACCTTTGTTAAATGCGCGGAAAATGGCATGGTCAACCACGTTAAATACACCGGGTACCTGCATCTTCATATCAACGATAGTAGAACCGCCAACCGGTACTAAGGTTGTTTGTACATCATGGTTTTGGGCTTGTCCACCCTCGATATAAACGTTATCAAAAATTTCTCCGATAACATGGAAGGATGAAACCAGGTTAGGTCCTCCGTTTCCAACATATAGCCTTACACTTTCCCCAACTTTTGCAGGTAAAGCATTGGGCCCGGTTGTAGAACGTACCTTTCCGTTAAATACTACGTAATCGGCATGTTCAGCAATTGCTTTCTCTTCATCAAAATCCTGTAATCCTTTAGCCCCATGCGCGCCTTTGGTATAAAAGTCGCCCTGCATCAGGTAGTATTCTTTATCCACTTTTGGCATACCGCCCTGAGGCTCAACTAATATCAAACCATACATCCCGTTGGCAATGTGCATTCCAACCGGACCGGTAGCACAGTGATATACATATAATCCCGGCTGTAAGGCTCTGAACTGGAAGCGTGATGACTGACCCGGAGCAGTAGCTGTTGCTTCAGCACCTCCACCCGGACCGGTCACCGCATGAAAGTCGATATTATGCGGTACCTTGCTGTCAGGAGCATTCTTAAGGGTAAAGTCAACCAGATCCCCCTGTCTGACCCTGACAAATTTGCCCGGAACTTTTCCGCCAAATGTCCAGAAAGTATATTCTGTGCTATCGGCTATTTTCATCACCTTTTCAATTACCTCTATTTCTACCTTTACTTTTTTGGGAGAGGTATAAGTTAAAGGCTTCGGTACAAGCGGGGCATCGGTAAGTTCAGCAGTAACTTCACCGGTAATAACGGTATCAATGTTTTCATTATTGAATGATGTAGATGCATTGTTTTTGCATGCAGTCTGTATACTTGCAACTGCAGCTACAACCATGATAATTAACCAGGATCTTTTCATTTTGGTTTAGATTTAGTGAAACATATTTATTGTTGAGCTCATTACTGTTAATGAGTAGGTTTTTCGTGCAGGAGAATTTCAGGCTGAATATTTATTGATAGCCAAATCCAGTTTTGTGTTGGCTTCATCTTCTGATTTTCAACGATACCTTTTACATATTTCATAGAGTTTGTGTTAAAAATCTGAGAGTATCCACCGGTCAGTTTAACATCATTGAATATCTGATGCTGAAAACTCAGGTCGATTTCATGTCCAAGGGTTGCCTCCGCCTTTTTCTTTTTATAGTCTATGATTTTGCCTGCTGCTTCAAAATGGTGCAGCGCTAACTGATAGGTAGTGTTTGCAGAAGATTTATAGGAAGTATTAATATAGCTGTCCCATAAACCTACGTTCTTATGCGGACTGGAAACATAGAAGTAATCCATATGTCCGTAAAATTTATGGTGGGTTCCGAAGAGTGGGTTGAAGCTGCTCACAGTGGAAGAAGTGTTATCCATATCTTTACCACTTAAGTAGTCGCTCCCCAAACCGGCAGATATTTTTTTGCTGATAGCATAATTTCCGCTTAAAGAGCCCATCCAAGCGTTTGTTTTTTGAACGGGTTTGGTTTTGCTGTTGGCACGACCGCCCTGATAGTACAAGCTTGCGTTTGCAGAGAATTTATTATGTTTAAGGATGGTATTCCATCCCAATGTTTGCTGATGGGAAAGAAGAGAATCGGTACGGTTTTGCTTATCCAGATTCATTGCTATTAATGAAAATGTAAGTGCATTTACAGGGCTGAATTGCATCCAGGCCATTTCCATAGATTTATAAGGCTGGCTCAGGGAATCATTAAAAAAAGTACCGCTAAGTCTTTCTGAATTCTGATTAAAGGCAAATGCAATATCAGTTTTGAATTTGCCTTTCTGATATTTCAGGAGTGCCGCATCATGTTTACGTCCGGAATTGTTCCAGTCCAGAGCTCCCAGTATCCTTTCATCGTCATAAGACAAAATCTGACGTCCGATTTTCAACTGCAGATTCTGCTGTAAAGAAAGTTCTGCCCATGCCTGATACAGGTTAATATCAGTTGAGGTCTGCTGAACCTGAGGATCTTTACCCCATACATTAACTGACTGAAACTGTACTCCTAAAGAGATTCTATTCCCTTTCTGATAGTTCAGCCCGATACGGGTCCGTTGTGAAATAAATGAGGCAGGGTCCTGATTCATTAGCAGGGGAGTGAAAACCCCATTTCTCAGCTCGGCCCTCGGACGGAGTTGAATGTTTAGTTTGAGTACTTCCTTTTCCGGTGAAGGCTGTTGAGCCCGTGCTGAATTGTAGTGGCCAATCAAAAAGAAAAAAGCAATCAGAAATCCAAAATTTGAGAGGCGGGTGCGGAGTTTTATGTAGTGTTGCATTTGACAATGCTCTTAAATGACAGAACAAACTTAACACCGCAATTTTCAGGAGGGAGTGACGGCGGGCTCAAAAAAAAATGATGTTCATCACAATAAAGGATATTTTTATCTTTTATTTGAGTCGATAAGGGTCTGGTGTAAGGTTTTGAATTACAAAGCCTTATGTGAAGGTTTTCCTGTAAGGTAAAGTGTTAAATGGAGAGGAATAGAAACCCCTGCCGTAAGGTGAAGGTAAGCGTTTTTACGGACAGGGGATATGAGGAATCTGCGGATTTATAATCTTACCGGGCTTAATAAGCCACAGTAAAACGCTTCCGAATATGTTGTGGTTTTTCCAGCTCATCAGCAATCGCCAGTGACAAATCTTCTACTGAGATGATACTTCTCATGTCTTTATCAAATACCGGACTATCCAGACCGGTTCTGTAAGTTCCCAATCGGGTACCTGATGTCCCCTGATGCATTTCAATTGCCGGACTTACAAAAGTCCAGTCCAGCTCATTTTCTTCTTTTAAGATATTCAGGTAATCTCTTGCTGCCAAAGCTCCGGGCTTCCATTCCTTAGGAAAGCTATCGGTATCAACAATTTGCTGTCCCGGTGCAATGAATAAACTGCCTGCACCTCCAACAACAATCAGTCGCTTTATCCCTGATTTTTTAACTGCATTTTGAATCGCCTTTGAACCAGCAATAAATTCATTATAAAGATTTGGGTTCGTCCAGCCTGCATTGTAGGCGCTTATCACGGCATCATTGCCCTTTAATGCGTTTATAATTTCTTCTTCATCTAAAACATTTGCTGCAACGGCTTTCAAATTTTCAGCTTCAGTAAGCTTAGCGGCATGCCGGGTAATAGCGGTTACCTGATGCCCTCTTTGCAGGAGTTCATTTAAAATTCCATTTCCAACAAATCCTGTTGCTCCAATTAATGCGATTTTCATGTTGATTAATTTTAAAACAGCTTATTAAAACATCAATTCAGGAATATACCTTTAAGTTAGTTTGTTTGCTGCGTTTATAAATCTGTTTAATTATGTAATATTTTCCAGCCGGCCAGCCAGTTGTAATTGTATCTCTGGCCTAACTGAATCAGTAAAAGCTGCATATTTTCAAGTGTTCTGCTTACCGATAAATCACCTGCAATAATTGGGTTAAAGCCTGCAGTGGTAATTAGTTCAGAAACTATTTGAAGGGCATCCTCATCATTACCGGCAATAAAAGCATCAATTTGTTTACCATCAATAACCGGATGTGAAAAATCTGACGCGAATGTGGTATTAAATGCCTTGATCACCTTTGAGTTAGGTAGAAGCTTTTGCAATTCTTCTGCTGCGCTTGTGTTGGGAGCAGTTATCAGTCCGTTATACGTTTCGTTAAGTGGATTAGCGATAGAAATGACAATTTTTTGATTGGCAACCTCCCTGATTTTTGCAGCGACTTCTTTTTCAGTCTGAAACGGAACAGCAAAAATGATAATATCAGCTTCCCACGATGCCTGCGTAAAGCAATCGACAACTACTGTATCCGCTACAGGGTTATCGGATTGAATCTGTTGTTCCAGAATGCGGGCCTTATCCGGGTCCTTAGCACAAAGAAGGATTCTGTAATTCCCTCCGGAGAGACTTTTTGAAATCGCAGCTCCCATATTTCCGTTTGCTCCGATCACTGCTATCGATTGTTTCGTTTTCATTGTATTGCGTTTTGATAAAACAAAGCTACGATCAGACCAGCGACTGTTCCATTGTCTGCAAGCAAGAAAAAACATTGATTTTAGTCAATGTTATCAGTCAATGAGGGTTTTATTATTTAGAGAATGCCCTCCGCCTGACACGACTCAGGGTTTCGGGACTAAGACCCATATAAGAGGCAATCATATGCTGGGGTATCCGTTGAACAATATCGGGATGGAGCTCAAGAAATTTTGCATATCGTTCCTCCAGAGATGAACTGATTATAGACGTAATTCTTTTTTGCATGGCCAGATAAGCATTCGTAATATTCAGGCGGGTAAAAGTTTCGTATTGGGGTACTTTCAGTAATAACTCTTCATGGGCTGATTTGCTTATGAGTACCAGTTCAGAATCTTCAATCGCATCAATATTATAGACTGCGGGTTCGTTTGTGAGGAAGCTGTACAGATCAGAGATAATCCACCCTTCAGGGCCAAACTGGATAATATGTTCATCCCCCTGATCATCTGTAGAATAGGCTTTTAATATTCCTTTTTCAACAAATGCAATGGCTTTGCAAATATCACCTTCCTGAAGCAGATACTGTTTCTTACGTAATTTTTTTGGTGTGAGATAGTTTTTAATCTGAGACTCCTCATCGGCATTCAGCGGCACCTTATCGTTGAAATTCCGGAAAAATAATTCGTACATAGAGGTTAAATTATTGTCAGAATATAATGATCATTCTTTTATCTTCCGGTATTCCTGCTGATTTTGATGAAGAATAAAGACTTACTTCTCAAAAATCACTGCATGCGGATCGGCACCTTTTTGGATGACGATCTCTGAGATGCTTTTTATCATCGGATCAGGCCCGCAGATATAAAATTGCTTTTTAAAATCATCTACATGCAAATCCAGAAATGCTTCGTTAATATAATCTTTTGAATAAGCTTTATCTCCGGATTCTGTTACTATAAAGATTGCATGATCTCCCAGAATTGATTTGAGCTCTTTTTCATAAATAATATCGCCCGGAGTTTTATTGGAGAAAAAGAGTTTATTGCCGGCAATCCTGTTTTCTTTATGAAGTTGTCTCAGGATAGCGATAAAGGGTGTGATGCCGGCACCTCCTGCTATAAAATATCCCTCGCCCTGGTATTCAATAGCGCCCCAGGGATCATCAATAATCAGTTCATCACCCGGCTGCAGTTCGCCAATAAGTTTTGTAACCCCATTGTGGTCAGCATAGCTTTTGATTGTAAACTCGAGATAAGGATCATCATTCAGCGAAGTAAAGGTAAAAGGACGCTTTTCATCCTGCCAGCCTTCTTTATTAAGGGCTACTTCAGTTGCCTGACCCGGAATGAAAGAATATCCGGCGGGTTTCTCAAGCCGGATGCAATGAACATCATGCGTGACCGGCACTATTGATGTAATTTTTAATGTCTGAACCATAGTATTTTGTTTTAAATCGTAAACAGGACATATAGATGATTGTCCTTTCTATTGGAAGAAAATGCAACGTACATACTTGTTGTTACCGCTGTACATACCGTATGATTGACGACCCTTGATTTTATACAATAATGTCCGGCTTTAACAATAATTGCTGCTTCTATCAAATTTAACATCTTTTTAAGTGTTTCGCAATTCTGCCCGGCAATCATTCCGCTGTTTGGAGGCATTCGGCATACAGATTGTTTAGGTAGTTAAGTTTCGACAAGCCGGTAAATCCATTGCGGTGACCGTCTGCATACACAAACCAATCCCTGCTCTTTTAAAGCTTGTCAGCATTCCTTTCTGCACAAAATGCCGGAAATTCCCCTACTAATGGAAATATTTTATTAGTTTCAGTCTCTTTCAAAGGTTTGTTTCAATGAAAACTATTTTATCTATTGATGGTGGCGGTATAAAAGGTATTATCCCCGGAATGGTTTTGGTAGAACTTGAAGAACGTCTGAAACAAAAAACGGGTAATCCAAAGGC
>Ga0208492_1001655_pt1 | contig 12967 bp, 10 predicted proteins | sample Subbioar_CSW14AB_FD_184820 | JGI IMG/M metagenome (GOLD analysis project Ga0208492, IMG submission 184820) | Serpentinite rock and fluid subsurface biosphere microbial communities from McLaughlin Reserve, California, USA - CR12Mar_CSW14AB (SPAdes) | ecosystem: Environmental > Terrestrial > Deep... | reverse complement strand
TCGATCTCGCCGTTTCGTGTTCTTCAAAAGTCGCCGATTCGTCTTAAGCCGCGAGACGATGGCGCATGCGCACAAATTCCGCGACCGAGCTGATCACGTGCTTTTGCTCTTCGCCCGTCAATTCCGGGAACATCGGGAAGGCCATGGTGGAACGGGAAGCTTCCTCACTCGCGGGGAAATCGCCAGGGGCGTGACCCATATACGCCAGGCATTCCTGAAGGTGCAAAGGCAGCGGGTAATAGATTTCGCAGCCGATTTTCATCGCACGGAAATGCTGGACCAAAGCGTCACGCTCGCCATTGGCGACGCGCACCACATATTGGTTGTAGCTATGCATGCGTCGAGGCATCGCCTTGGGCCGTTCCAGATAGGTGCCCAGGTGATAGTCCTTGATCAGGGCATCGTAGCGCGCGGCTGCCTCGCGCCGTTTGACGATCCACGATTCAAGGTGCGGCAGTTTCACCGCGAGGATCGCGGCCTGGACGGTGTCCATGCGCGCATTCCAACCGATGGTTTTGTGGTAGTACTTGGGGTCCATGCCGTGGCCGCGCAGGATCTCCATCTTGCGAGCCCACTCATGGTCGTTGGTCACGCAAGCGCCGCCGTCGCCTAAGCCGCCCAGGTTCTTGCTGGGGTAAAAGCTCAAGCAGCCGATTGCGCCCAGGCTTCCGGCCTGCTTGCCCTGGTACTCGGCACCAAGAGCCTGCGCCGCATCCTCGATGATCGGCAGATCGTGGCGTTCGGCGATGCGCCAGAGTGGTTCCATGTCGGCACATTGGCCGAACAGATGCACGGCAATGATCGCCTTGGTCTTCTTGGTGATCCGGTTTTCGACCTGGAACGGGTCGATGTTGTAGCTGACCGGATCGATGTCGGCGAACACCGGAGTTGCCCCCGCGCGGATCACCGAACCGACGGTGGCGAAGAAGGTGTAGGGCGGAAGGATCACCTCGTCGCCGGGCCCGAGGTCGAGGGCGTGGATCGCCAGGCTAAGTGCGTCGGTGCCCGAACCGCAGGTGACTGCGGCGTTGACCCCGCAGAAATGGGCGAGCGATTTTTCAAACTGTTTGATGTCGGGCCCCTGGATCACCTGCCCGGAGGCGAAGACCCTTTCGACGGCGCCCAATATCTCGAGCTCTAACTGTTGGTAAGAGGCGTTGATATTGCAAAGGGGAATTGTTCGCGGTGCGGCCATGCGTCCTCTCCTTGACGCGTTTTTCTTGGGCTGCCAAATCCATTCGGCAACCCTGCAATGTGAGGAAATTAAGGTTCCCGCTCCACGGAGTCAATACAGACCAGCCGAAGCCGTCGCAAAGCCGTTCTTTCAGGTTCTTGGAACCCGCCGGAGTCTGTTTTCTTGAGTTATTTTCTTACTTTTTTGGCGAAACCGGCCGTTTCCTTTCCGCCTGGATGGCAATGCGGCCTCCTTCGTTTGCGCCGAATCGAGAGCCATCAAGGAAAACGGCGATCTCCTGAAAATCTTCTGAGTTTTTGGCGAAATCGGCCGATGAACCAACCCCGGACGCCGCGAAAGTGTTGTTACCATGAATGAGGGCGGCCAGGACGACCATGAGAGCCTGTGTTGTATTCAGTGCCAGCCCAGGGATATCCTTGGCAATAAGGCCAAAACGATGCGCCCATTTGGCCCCAAACGCTTTCCGCGGGGAGTCTTTGCAATGCATTCCGGAAAGGGATTCGTCGGCTTTTGTTTGGTGGCCTCGATCGGCGCTCTGTCGCTTTGGGGCCAAGAGCCGACTCCTGCACCCCAGCCTCCTGGCGAAGCTAAAAAGGGAAGCAATTCCGCCGATCCGAAGTCGGGGGAGATTCCGGGAACCAATCCCGATGATCCGAAGGGACCTACCGATTCCAAGATGAAGGACGAAGGCGGCACCCCGGGAGGCGCCAAGCCGCCGGGGCCGGTTGGCCGTGGAATCAAGCCGCCGCCCAACAACATGGGCACCGACGCTCCTTCGACTTTGCCAGGCGCCAACTCCCCCCTTCAATTTGGCCAGCCGCCCAGCGAAGTGGGGGGTAAGTTGCTGCGCGAATGGATCAAGGACCTCTCCAGTACCGATGCGAGCCAACGCGAGCAGGCGGTCCGGGCCATTGCGAGCTTTGGGCCCAACGCTCGCGAGGCGATTCCGGCGCTGGTCGATCGCTTGGGGAGAGATGCCGACTCCAGCCCGCGCCTCAGAGCGCTTCTGGCTCTCAAATATCTCGATTATTACGACAAGGATGTTCCCAAGGTGGTCGAGGGATTGATCCGTTGTTTGACCAACGAACAGCAAGCCTCGATCCGGTTCGAGGCCGTGCAGGCCCTGGGCCGATTTGGATACAACGATGGGCATACCGCGATCCCAGCCGTCATCAAGGCAGCCGGGGACCAGCACAACTGGGAGATCCGCCGGGCCGCCTACATGGTTCTTCCACGCCTGGGCTCCACGGAACGAGGCGTTGATGCACGGGTTTATGGCGCCCTGATTAACGGCGCGATGGACCAGGCCGCGATGGCCAAACACGAGGCGATCATCGCCCTGGCCTTTCTTGGCAAACCCAACGACATCGCTCTTGCCGAAAGAATGCAGAAAACGCTGACTCTGGTCATCAGTGGCCGCGATCCCCAGGCGGAAATCTGGGCTCGCGTCGCGATGATTGGCTTCAATCCTCAGTTGATCTCGATGCACACGACGGCCATCCTGAAACGGCTCAAGGATGGGAATTTTCCCACGAGGATGTCGGCGGTCCGGGCCGTGGCGATGATCGGTCCTGCGGCGCGGGAAGCCGTTCCTGAACTCGTTGGGTTCCTAAGCGATCGCAATCCGGAAATGGTGATTTCCGCCTGCATGGCACTCACCTCACTGGGGCCGGAAGGGGCTCGCGCCGCGGACGCTTTGCGCCAGTTACTAGGCCGCAATGATCTGACCCCCGATTTAAGGCAAGCCGCCTCGATCGCGCTTGACGCCGTGACGCGGCGAACCAGCGGGGCTTCTTCAGGATCGCCGGTCATTCAGCCCCAGCCAAGATAAGTCCTATTCCCGCTAAGGTCGAATGTCGTATTTCGAAGCGGATAGGACGGCAGCTTTCGCCCCACCGATCCGCTTTTTTTTTGAGCGCTCACCGAGCTTCTCAAACTCAGAAATCGCGGGAGAGGGGCGAACCTATTTCCCTAGCCTGTTGGCTCGAAATAAGAATCCCTGCGCGCGACCCCTCTCCGCCGGCACCCTGAGGGAGATCCACCTCACTCATCGATCTGGCAATCGCTTCTTCCTATATCGAACCAGATCAGCACTCGCCCGTAACCGGCCACTTTCCTCCCCCGGCCCGTTCGCGGCACACAGGATCATTCGGTTCTTCCATCGAGGTTCGAGCGATGCGGCATGCGCTTTTTTTTCTGGGTTGGATCATCACGGCCTCGCAAGTCCAGGCACAGGGCACCAAGGCCGACTACGAGCGCAGTGAAAAGGTCCGGACTGAACTCTCCTCGAAGATGATCTTCGATCGCGTCGAGCCTCACTGGTCCAAGGATGGCAACCTGTTTTGGTTCGAGCGCAATCTGGGTCAAGGCAAAACGGCCATCGCCCGCGTCGATGCGGTGCAGGGGACCGTTTCGACGATCGATGCGGCCACCCGGGACAAGGAATTCGGCAAGGCCGATCCCACGCCGGGCCGCACGGCGCCACCGCTCAGGACGCGCAGGGAAAATCGCGGCCGGCCGGCATCGCCCGAATCGCCCGACGGCAAATGGACCGCGCTGGTCAAGGACCACGATGTCTACCTGAAGGAGAAAGAGAGCAAGACCGAACACCGCCTGACGACCGACGGCGTGCCCCATCACGGCTACAACGGCGAGTTCTACTGGGCGCCCGATTCAGCGCATCTCATCGCGATTCGTTTCAAGCCGGGCGGCGATCGCAAGGTGACACTCGTCGAATCGTCTCCGAAGGACCGGCTGCAACCCAAAACCTCGCACTACGACTACCTCAAGCCCGGTGACCCGATTCCTCAGCGCTTTCCCCGTCTGTTTGATGTCGCCACCAAAAAAGAAGTCGTCCTCGACAACAAGTCGTTCGATAACCCTTGGGAAATCAGCCACCTGGCCTGGGACGCCGACTCGTCGCGGTTCACCTTCGTCTACAACCAGCGCGGCCATCGGGTCATGCGCTGGATTGCGCTCGATGCGAAATCCGGGCAGGTCAAGGTTGTGATCAACGAAGAACCCAAGACCTTTTTCGATTATGCCAATAAGCTCTGGCTCGAACGCGAGCCCTCAGGCAAGTCGGTGCTCTGGATGTCGGAGCGTTCAGGCTTCAACCAGATTCACCGTCTCGACTCCCAAACCGGAATCGAGATCAATCGGGTCTCCAAGCCAGGTTTGGTCGTGCGCGGCGTCGAGCGCTACGATCCGGAAAAGGGAGAGTTGGTCTTGCGGGTGCTTGGCAAAAACCCCAAAGAAGATCCTTATCATGTGCATTATGCCCGCGTGAAAATCGACGGAACCGGTTGGACCGATCTGACCGAAGCCGACGGCACCCATCGTCTCCGGTTTTCCCCTGACGGGCGCTTTTACCTCGACACTTATAGCCGCGCCGATTTGCCCCCGGTGACGGAACTACGCAAATCGGACGATGGCAAGTTGATCTTGGCGGTGGAAAAAGCAGACATCGGCCCGTTAGAAAAAGCCGGGTGGATGGCGCCTGAACGCTTTGTCGCCAAGGGGCGCGATGGCAAAACCGACATTCATGGCCTGATCTTCCGGCCCCGCGGCTTCGATCCGAAGAAAAAATACCCGGTGATCGAAAACATCTATGCCGGCCCGCATGACCATCATGTGCCCAAGGCGTTCAACCCCGTTCCTTACGAGCAGCCGATGGCGGAGCTGGGATTCATCGTCGTTAAGATCGACGGCATGGGGACGAACTGGCGCTCCAAGGAATTCCATGATGTTTGCTGGAAGAACTTGGGCGACTCGGGTTTTCCCGACCGGATCGCCTGGATCAAGGCGGCCGCGGCCAAGCATGCCGAGATGGATCTTTCCAAGGGCGTGGGCATCTATGGCGGATCGGCCGGCGGACAGAGTGCCATGCGGGCGATGACCGAACATGGCGATTTTTACTCGGTCGCCGTCGCCGATTGCGGCTGCCATGACAACCGCATGGACAAGATCTGGTGGAACGAACTGTGGATGAGCTGGCCGATTGAGGACCATTACAAGAATCAGTCGAATGTCACGAATGCCGCTAAAGTGCAGGGGAAGTTGATGTTGGTCGTCGGCGAACTCGATCGCAATGTCGACCCGGCGAGCACCTTGCAGGTGGTCAACGCCCTGATCAAGGCGAACAAGGATTTCGACATGCTGCTCGTGCCGGGAGGCGGGCACGGCATCGCCGAATCGCCTTATGGCAATCGCCGGCGCAAGGATTACTTTGTGCGCCACCTGATGGGAGTGGAACCGAGGAAGGGAGTTTTTTCTTCCGGGGAAACCCAGAAATCAGTCCTTCTTGAGGAAAATCGGCGGGCCGAGGGCGATCACCGGGATACCGAGCAGATAAACCAGGGCAGAGATCGATCCGACCAAGGGGTAGGAGCCGCCCAAGAGATCGAACAAGGTTCCCGCCAGAAACACACCGGCAGCGGTGGCGAAGCGGCCGATGTTGTAGGAGATGCCGGTGCCGGTCGCACGCAAATGGGTGGGAAACAGCGCCGGAAGAAAAAGGGGCAGCCAGCCAAAAAAGAGGGTGGCGATCGTGCCCTGAACGAAAACCAGCGGTAAAAACGAAGGTTCCATTGGCCGGCTCGCCAGAAATAGCGTGGCGGTCACCGCGGTCGTGGCCAGGCACATCAAGGCGTAAGAGAGGCGAGGGCCAAGCGCCTTCGCGCATTGACCTCCGAGAAAACTTCCGATCACGGCGCCCAGGGCCCACCATCCTTGAGCGATCGCCTTGTAGTCGGGCTGGATCGTTCTGGTAACGGCGTCGGCCCAGGGGATCATCCACTTGCTTGCCGCCCAGGCGCCGACGAGGGGAATCGAACCCAATAGCGATCCGAATAAGGTGATAGGCCAGAAAGAGCCCAGGACCAGTTCTCTCAAGGCAAGATTCTTGCGGGTTTGATCGGATTCTTCTTCGGATCGGGCCTTACGGCTTTGTTTCCAGGCCAGCGATTCCGGAATGGCGAATAGGGCGAGCAAACCAAGGGCCAGAGGCAAGGCGGCGAACACGAATATCCAGCGCCAGGAATCGGCGGTGATGGGCCAAAGGCGGGCGACTTGAGACAAGAGCAAGATGCCGCCGTTGAGGGCGGCGCCCATCAGGCCAGCAATGGTCGGTTTCGAACGCTCAGGCCAGCATTCGGCGGCAAGAGCGATGGCGTTGGGCCAAACGCCTCCCACCCCCAGGCCCACCAAGAACCGTAAAACGAACATCTGTTCTTGCGTGTGCACCAGGCAGCCCAGGCCCGCAAACCCGGAGTAAAAGAGTACGGAAATGCCCAAAGCCCGCGTGCGCCCGATCAGGTCGCCCAGTTGACCGAGCAGAATTCCGCCGATGGCCGCGCCGAGCATGAGCGAGCCGGTGAAGCGCGCAAACCATAAGCCGCCCAGGGCGGGGGTAAAGGCGCGGCCCAGGAGGCTTTCGCTGACCGAAAGCGAGGCGACCGGCATCAGGCCCAGTTCGACCCCGTCAAAAAGGAGGCTGGCAATTGCCGTGAAAAGGATGGCCCAGCGAGCGCGAGGGGACAGGGTCTCGTTCATCCTTGGCGATCTTCCGTTGGGCTTTTGCGCAGGAGTTCGAATAGGGCGCAGTTGTCCCAATCGCCCATTCCCTCCAGCACCGCTTGCGCCAGTAAATCGCGGTGTGTCGAAGTGAGCGGAAGCCAACCGCGGTGTTGCCGGGAATTTTCGAGCATCAAGTCGACATCCTTCAAATGTTGAGACAGGCGCGCCTGGGGTCGAAAATCCCCCTGGATCATCTTGTCTCCCTTGGTGTCCATGATGCGCGAATAGGCCATGCTTTCCTTGAGAATGCGCAAAACCAGCGTCAAATCGAGGTCCTGAGATTGCGCATAAGCCAGCCCTTCGGCCAGTGCGGCGCGATTGAGGCCAAGCACGAGATTGCTCACCAATTTCATGCGCGATCCGGCGCCCGGTTCCCCCACCCGGATCACCTTTTCCGCCAGAAGGAGTAAGACCTGCTCAAGCCGCCCGAAATCGTTCGGCAAGGCACCCACCAGAAACACCGCCTGACCCCGGGCCAGTTGCTCGCTGTGGCCCGAAACGGTCGCATCGGCATAGCCAACGCCGATCGATTGCAATTGGCTTGCGAACGACTCGGCATGCACGGGGTCGCCCGTGGAGGTGTCGGCCAGAAGGAGTCCTTTGCGCAAATGAGGCCGGTTTGCCTCCATGAGCAAGGCCACCTCGTGATGCGAAGGAAGGCTTAAGAGAATCAGCGAACAGGAGTCAAAGACTTCACCCGAGTGGCTGGCAATCATGGTGCCCAGGTGCGCGGCTCGTTCCCTGGCGCCGGCTTGGAGGTCGAACCCGAGAACCGGCTGGCCCTTTTGCAAAAGCCTTGAAGCGATGGCCGTGCCCATCAAGCCCAGGCCGATGAGGCCGATCGGTTGTTGTGCCGGTATCGAGGGGGGCATGGAGGGCATGGGGAGTTCTCTATTCCCCCCTTTTGTAGTCGAATCAGAGGGATCGCACCGGCCCACGAAAAGGAAAAGGGCCCGGATGCATCCGGGCCCCAGGATTGTGGGCATTACGCTCGTCAGATCGGGGTTAGCGACCGTTGGGTAAAGGCGGGATCCCGGTAGGGGGTGCTTTGGGCGCGCTTGAAGCGTCTCCCAGCAAGGCCCGCATGGCCGCTTCGGGAGTGCTTGCAACGACTTCTCTTGTCGTTCGATTGGTCGGATTGTTCGGATCGGCGAACGAGGCGGTCGATTTCCAGGTGCCGTCGGCCTGTTTCTGAACATTTTGCCAGACCATCCCCTGGCGGCGTAGCGACTCGTCCAGGCTGGTCAGGGTCGATTGCATGACTCCGTCGACCGCCTGGCCTTGTTGGGCCAGTTGTTGTTTGAGCCGGTCCATGGAGGAGTTGGCGCTGTTTGTGATATTGCTTTGAAGTTGCTTGCCCTGATTGAAGAGATCTTGCTGAGTTTGCACCGCGCCCTGCTTGTACTGATTGGCGGTGGCGTTGGCCGAATTGGCCATATTGACCAGGTCTTTTTGGCTCTGCTGGGCCGTGTTGGAAATGTTGTTTTGCAGACTATTGAGGCCGTTCTGGCTTTGCTGCAAGAAGTTGGCGTTGGAATTGATCGATCCCGGTGGCGGTGCGGGGGGCGGGACCGAGTTCAAGCCGCCCGCGGGGGACGAGGCATTCCCTGGGTTGAAACCGCCTGCCGGAGGCGACGACCAGTTATTGCTGGGCGCCGGTTCCGGCTGGCGCAACTGAATCGGCGCGGGCTGATTGGTCGTGGCGGGTCCTGGAGCCGAAGTATTGACGATCGGCGCGGAGAGCGAAGGGGTGCTAATCGGTTGGTTGCTGTAGGGATCGCGCGGATTGGTCAATTGACCCGTCGCGCCGCTCGCCAGGGCGGCAGGACTGCTCATCGTGTGCGGCGCCGCCAGGGGAGGTAACGGTCCAGAAGGCTGAGGGCTTCCAAGCGCGGCACCCACCGTGCCTGCCGTGGGGTTGATCCCGGCGGTGGGGGGTGCCACTTGATTAGGCGGCTGCGCATTGCCGGCTGGGCCAAAGAGGGGATCGCTTTGCGGCGAGGTGGAATTGGTGGGCGCATTCCAAATCGGCACCGGGCCTTGCGGCGTATTCTTGCAGCCGCTCGTTGCCAGGATGCCGGCGATCAGGAACGGACCGCCCCAGGCGATCCTTTTCCAGGCAACGCGATCGCTGCGAGAGGATGGCTTGAGGCTTTTCATGACAACTCCTGTGTAATTTGAGAAGGCTGGGCTAGATGCGCAGGTCCATTCTCCCTTTTCCTTGACACCGAAGCTCTCTGCCCTAGGGTTTCATGATTCCCCTTGGTGCAGGTAGGTAGGTAGACCCTCGGCGCCCGGTCCTACAAATGGCGCTCATAACTTTGTTTTGGATTGCATGCAATGTCAGTTTTTCCAATCGCGGTCATTCCCGGCGACGGAATCGGTCAGGAAGTCATCCCGGTCACGATGAGGGTTCTTGAGAAGGCGGCGCCTTCCGCCAAGTTCGAATGGACGATGCTCGATTGGAACTGCCACCGGTACCTGACGACAGGCAAATTGCAGCCCGACGATGCCTTTGAAATCCTCGCCAAGCACAAGGCGATCCTCTTTGGGGCGGTCGGCGACCCCAAGGTCAACGACACGGTGCCGGTGCATACCCTGCTTTTGCCGATGCGCCGCCAGTTCGATCAATATGTCAACTTGCGTCCAAGCTACCTTTACCCGGGGGTCGAGTCCCCCTTGCGCGACAAGAAGCCCGGCTCGATTGATTTGCTCTTTTACCGGGAAAACACCGAGGGCGAATACGCCCCCCTGGGCGGCAAGCAATACCCCGGCACCCCGGAAGAGATCGCGGTGCAGGTGAATATGTTCACCAGGCGCGGTTGCGAGCGCATCATTCGCGCCGCGTTTCGCGCCGCCGCCAAGCGCCCGCGCAAGAAGTTGACGAGCATCACGAAGTCGAATGCCCTGAGCTATTCGATGACCTTGTGGGATGATGCCTTCAATGCCGTCAAGAAGGAGTTTCCCGAAGTGCAGGCCTCGTCGCTTTTGGTCGACGCGGCGGCGATGGATCTGGTGCGCAAGCCCGAATCGTTCGATGTGATGGTGGCGAGTAATTTGTTTGGGGACATCCTCACCGACCTGGCCGCCATGGTGACCGGCACCATTGGTCTGGCTGCCTCGGCCAACATCAACCCCGAGGGGAAGTTCCCCAGCATGTTCGAACCGGTGCACGGCTCGGCCCCCGATATCGCCGGCAAGGGCGTGTCGAACCCGCTTGCGGCAATCCTTTCGGGTGCCATGATGCTCGACCATCTTGGCCTGACGAGCGAAGGCGACAAGGTGCGTGTCGCGGTCAACAAGGTGTTGTCGCAGGGACATCCCAAGACTCCTGACCTTGGCGGCAAGGACGGTACGGCGGCGATGGAAGCGGCCGTTCTCGCGGCACTGTAGTCTACTTGAGGAGTTTCCCATGCAACGAATTGTCCCCTGTCTCTGGTTCAAGAATGAAGGTGAAGAGGCCGCCAAGTTTTATGTGTCCTTGTTGCCCGACTCACGCATCGACAAGGTCTTTCGTTCGCCGGTCGATTACCCCGGCGGCAAGGCCGGTTCGGTGCTCACGGTGGAGTTCACCCTGGCGGGCAATCCTTACTTGGCCTTGAACGGCGGCAGTCCCATCCCTTTCTCCAATGCCGTTTCATTTCAGATTCACTGCGACGATCAAAAGGAAGTGGATCGCCTCTGGGCCGCGATCAAAGGGGCGGGGGGCAAGGAGCAGGCTTGCGGCTGGATCAACGACCCGTGGGGCTTGCCCTGGCAGATCGTACCGAAGCGCCTGACGCAGCTCATCCAAGATCCCGATCCAGAACGGGCGCGCCGCGCCATGACGGCGATGATGGGCATGGTGAAAATCGACATCGCCGCGCTGGAAAAAGCGGTGGGGTAAGCGGGTAGTGCTTGCGCAAGGAAAAAGCGCCGGGGCCCTTGCGAGGGTCCTGGCGCTTTGAAAAACATCGGAGTAGAAACTTTTCCCAGGAAGCCGGAAGCATCCCGGATTGGACTCGGTTGATCCCGAAGACTATCGCAGGGCCTTCTGTTTTTTCTTTTCCAGTTGCTTACCGATGAATTCGCTGAGTCCAGGGCCGCGAATGTCCCGGGCAAGAATCTCACCGGTATCCCCATCGACGAGCAACACGAAGGGAATGCTGTTGACATCGTATTTTTCGCCGAGTGTCGTTTTCCAACCCTTGCCTTCATAAATCTGCTTCCACGGCAGATCCTTTTTCTTCAAGAATTGTTCCACCTGTTCCTTGTTGTTTTCGAAGTCAAAACTAATGCCAAGCACCTCGAATCCTTGGTCATGCCAGTGGGCATAAGCTCGTTTGACATTCGGCAAATCGGCGATGCACGGTCCACACCAGGTTGCCCAAAAATCGAGCAGGACCAACTTGCCCGCGTACTGTTTGGGAAAAGAAATTCTGCTTCCGTCCAACCCCTCGATGTCAAAAGGGATTGCCTTTTTGCCGGCTTGTAGATCGGGAGGCATGGGCGCCAGGGGAAGCGGTTTGTCGGACTTGGTCAGCTTGAACTCCTCCCCTTCACGACGGAAAACATACGTCGTGCCGGTGAAATTGAACGGCTTTCCCAGTTCGGCCACTTCAAAATGGGGACTGGTCTTCTTGTTGCCATCGCGATCAATCCACAGACCCATCTGGGGATCCGCACCGACGTTGGTTGTGAATGTTTTGCCATCGAGTTCGAAAGTCAGTTCATAGCCATAGTCGCCGCTGTACATCAGCGCGTTCTTATAAGCCGCCAATTGCCCGGCAGTAGAATAAAACCGATATAAATTGACAGTGCCCAGCTTGCCGCTGCCCAGATCGATTTGCGCGCTGCCGCGAAACATCGTCTCTGCGCCGTTTTTGCTTTCGTCCCATTTCGGTTTGGGATCGTTGGTCAGATCGCCATCGTTGTTCGTGTCGACGAACAGCTTGGCGGGCTTGTCTTTCGGTTCATCCAGAATGAACAGGTATTCCTTGCCGCTCAAATTCAGCTTGCCGTATTTGGGCGCGGCCAGGCCTTCGGGAGCTTTCCTCACGCTGTCGGCCTTGCCATCTAGTTCCGCCCGGTTCGGTGTGAGGCCGCCAATTCGTTCCGTCATCCCACTTGGTACGAACTTGGTGACCACGGCGTCGCTGCCCATGGAGATCGCGGCGGCCATGACCCAAATCGAAATCATTTTCTGCTCCCTGCTCCTGATCATCGATCCATCGAGTCTGTGCCGATCGGGCCGCCGCAACCGGCATCCCGTACTGTTCCTCAAGCTAGATCCTGCGCGCCCGAGGTGGCCCCACTGCCTGAGAAAGCCATTTAGAATACACCCGAAATTTCCCTAGACGTTTCACACGATGCGACGTTTGTTCTGAGAAGGTGGGGAACTTCGATCAAGAGAAGGCGATGAATGCATGCGGGATGGCGCAACATCGATGTAAGCGTCCGGTGAAAACCAATCTTGTCAGTTGAGTTAGACTCGGGGTTTTTCCGAAAGGAGGCCTTGAGATGAATGGTCGGGAAAGCGGCAGCGCGAAAGATCGGTGGGAGAGGTTGATCGACGAAGCGCGAAGGAGCGGTCTGTCGGTTCGAGCATTCTGTGCGCGGAAGGGGATTGGCGAGGGGAGCTTTTACTTTTGGCGTCGAAGCCTCGAAAAAGGCAAAGGGCATGGTGCTGGCAGCAGGCCGGAATTTGTTCGAGTGAAGATTGACGAGTCGCCGCTTCTCGCCGGGGAGTCTCCAATCGAGATCCAGGTCGCAGGTGATCGTGTGGTCCGAGTTCGATCAGGTTGCGATCGCCAATTGCTTGCCGATGTCCTTGCGGTTTTGGAGGGCAAGCCATGCTAACGCTTCCTCCCACAACGAGGGTTTTTGTTGCCCGTGACGCGGTAGACATGAGGCGATCATTCGATGGCCTCGCCGGGCTTGTGAGAGACTTCCTGAAGGAAGATCCCATGTCCGGTCACCTATTCGTTTTTCGGAATCGGCCTGGGGATCGGATCAAGATTTTGTGGTGGGACCGCGATGGGTTGGCCCTTTATTACAAACGATTGGAAATGGGGACCTTTCCCATTCCCGCGATTCCGGCAGAGGCCAATCAGGTTGAGTTGACGAGTGCCGATTTGCAGTTGATTCTGCAAGGTTTCGACCCCACGCAACTCAAGCGTCCGAGGAGGTATTCCCTGCCGGGAACAGTCAGGTAAA
>Ga0208492_1001654_pt1 | contig 12973 bp, 8 predicted proteins | sample Subbioar_CSW14AB_FD_184820 | JGI IMG/M metagenome (GOLD analysis project Ga0208492, IMG submission 184820) | Serpentinite rock and fluid subsurface biosphere microbial communities from McLaughlin Reserve, California, USA - CR12Mar_CSW14AB (SPAdes) | ecosystem: Environmental > Terrestrial > Deep... | reverse complement strand
GTTCGCTGATAATCCATGAAACGAAGATACAACCATTTTTAGAAGCTAAAGCTAAATGCACTAAAGTGCATAGCTTGAACTATTTTTGAGACCAGTCAAAAATGGATGTCACCCAGAGCGCAGTCAAAGGTTGTCAGTTCGTGACGGATATATCTGTTTTTATAAGATTTCCCTTACACACATAGCTCCGAAGATAAAAAACTCCGTGCCTCTTAATCTCCGAGACCTCTGTGTTGAATCATGCACAATATTACCCTGAGCGGAGTCGGTGTCAGTTCGCAGGACAAACATCCGGGGGGGGTGTTTGGGCCAGAATGCAGGGCAGCCACTGGATGCCTTGAAAATTGCACCTTTCAACTCCGCTATCCTCTACGGTCGGCTTGTGTTCATTCCGAACACAAAGATGAAAATGCCCTAGTGTGAAGGAATCTCACACAAATAGTAAAGGCTCTCATAAGCATAATTGTGTATGAAATTGCTCCGCCAAACAGTTACGCTTCGCAAACTCAAACTATCATTCTACAAGTTCAAAGGTGCATTCTGCAAACTTTAGTAAAGATTTTTAATCTTTTTTTGTTTATATCATTACAAAACATATTTTTGCCGAAACAATTAAACCCTATAAACAATATGAAAAAAATTTTATTAGTTGCTGCAGTTGCAGCATTCACGATCACGTCATGTAAAAAAGACCGTACTTGCGAATGTACATTTACTGACAAAACTGACGGATCCGTTGAAAAGATTACATACACCATCAAAACAACCAAAAAGAAAATGAACGATGCTTGCGATGGTTATGCTGTTGAGACCTCTTACGATAAGGTTTCTTGCGAAGTAAAATAATAGTTTTTTACCATACCTCAAACCGCTCCCGAAAAGAGCGGTTTTTTTTATTTCCACTCTTTTCCATTGATAATAACTTTATCAATAAGATCGCTCCCATAAGCATAAGGCAAAAACCCATAGCTGCTGATCTCTTTGGTGATAACAAAATTAGCCCGTTTTCCAGGACTGATGGACCCTACTTCCTTTTCAAGCTGCATGGCATAAGCGCTGTTGAGCGTAACCGCATTAATAGCCTCTTCAGGTGTAAGTTTATACTGGATACAGGCAAGGCTCATCATTAATTTCATATTGCCGCTCGGGCTGCTACCAGGGTTATAATCACTTGCAAAGGCTATCGCCAGACCTGCATCTATCATTTTACGGGCCGGTGGAAGTTGTAAGTTTAAAAATAAAGCTGCCCCTGGCAGAACTGTAGGCATTGTGTTATTTTTACCAAGCAATTCTATGTCTTGATCATTGCAAAACTCCAGGTGATCTACACTGATAGCATCACATTCCACTGCCGTCTTAATTCCGCTAGTATGACTGAGTTGCTCCGCGTGTACCTTGGCAACCAGCCCGTGTTTTTTTCCTTCGGTAAGAATTTGTTGGGTTTCACTGGCATCAAAATACCCTTTCTCACAAAACACATCAATAAAGTCTGCCAGCTTTTCTTTTTCAATTGCAGGCAACATCTCCTGAATGATCAAATCAATATAACCCTGCTTATTATTTTTGTACTCCGCCGGAACCGCGTGTGCACCAAGAAATGTGGCTTTTATGGGAATCCAGTTAAGATCTCTTAACCTGCGGATGACCCGTAACATTTTCAACTCACTCTGCAGATCTAATCCATAACCGCTTTTAATTTCAACGGCGCCGGTTCCCTGTTTAATTATTTCAATAAGCCTGTTTTTAGACTGCTCAAATAGATCATCTTCATTTGTTTCACGCAATTTTTTTGCGGAGTTAAGAATTCCTCCTCCCCTGCCGGCTATATCTTCATAACTCAGGCCATTGATCCGGTCCACAAATTCCTGCTCCCGGTTCCCTGCATATACAATATGTGTATGGCTATCAGCAAAACATGGCAAAACGATCTTTCCGCTGCAATCCAACACCTCCAGGTCTTTCCAGTCGGTAATGCCCGGAAAATCCCCCATACATCCGAAATCGGCTATTCGCCCATTCTCACAGGCGAGCCAGGCATTCTCGATGCAGGGAAGTTTCTTCATTTCAGCACCTTTTAATTTTTCCGGTGCCATTTCATAAACACCCACCAGGTTCTTTATATTCTTTAAAAGAAGTTTTTGCATACTAAAAAAATAATTTATACGTTAACACTTTAATAATCAGGCACTCCCTGCATTACATCATTCGAAGAACCGAAGGTATTAAAAACAGTTTTTAATTCTAAATTTAATTACCATGAAATACAAAAAGCAAATTGTTCTCTTGTTGATGGCAACAGCTTTTACGGTAAAAGCGCAGGACAGTCTTAGTCTTCGGAAGAAATCTCCGGAACGCAAACATGAAGTGGGTGTGAGTATCATAACGCCGCTGATCATTGTTTTGGGCGCCACCGACTACAACGAGAGGTTCAGCAACCTCACGTACCGCCGTTTTCTGTCAGATAAACATGCGGTAAAATCCTTTGTCGGAATCGGCAGCGCCGGTATTGTTCCCAATAACCCAAGAACTGTTTCAGCTACAAATACTTCTACTGTTTATTTCATAAATAACAGAACAACGCCTTCCAACTTCCAGGTAGGATTCGGCTATGAATACATTTTAGGCAACAAAAAACTGAAACATGTTTTCGGCGCTGATCTGGTTTACAACAACAAGTTTCTGAAGGAAGAATTCTTCTATTACCAGGAAATAGATAGTGTTGGTGTAAATGGAAAGCGTTTCCACCAAACAACACAGCTTGACACAGGATCTTATGTAAAAACAAACAATTACGACAAGATCGGCTTTAATCTGTCCTACTCCTTAAGATACGACATATCTAAAAGATGGGTGATTACTGCGAGCGGCACGTTATCCAGCAGGTACTATCGTCAAAAGGTCAGAAATACCTATAATACGGGTACCGAACTGGAATATGTGGGATTGGTGTCTGACGTAAGTCTTTTTTTCAAATTCTAAATACGCCGCACGATCTGAATAACAGGGAAATTCCTATCTTTAGTCCCTATGGCAGGAAATTCTTTTGGCACACTTTTTAAACTCACGTCATTTGGTGAAAGTCACGGCCCTGCAATAGGAGGAACAATTGACGGTTGCCCTGCCGGACTGGAAATAGATCTGCTTTTTATTCAGTCAGAGCTCGACCGGCGCAGGCCCGGCCAGTCGCACATCACCACTCAGCGCAAAGAAATGGACACAGTAGAATTCCTGTCAGGTATTTTTGAAGGAAAAAGCACCGGTGCGCCCATTGGGTTTCTTATTAATAATGAAGACCAGAAATCAAAGGACTACGCGCACTTAAAAGATTCTTTTCGTCCTTCACATGCCGATTTTACATACGAGTATAAATACGGACTGCGCGATTACAGGGGCGGCGGCCGGAGTAGTGCCAGGGAAACAGCGTCCCGTATTGTAGCCGGTGCCATTGCCAAATTAATTCTCCGGCAAAAAAACATAAGCGTAAACGCATTTGTAAAACAGGTCGGAGAGATTAAGCTTGACAAATCCTTTCATGAACTTGATCTTTCAAAAACGGAGTCAAGCCTGGTAAGGTGTCCGGACGAGACGACCTCAACTGAAATGATCCGTTACATCGAAGAGATAAAAAAACAAGGTGATACCGTCGGCGGAATAATTCAGTGTGTTATTCAAAACCTGCCTGTAGGACTTGGCGAGCCTGTATTTGATAAGCTCCATGCGGTGTTGGGCCATGCCATGTTAAGCATTAACGCGGTGAAAGGCTTTGAAATTGGCAGCGGGTTCGACAGCATTCATTTTAAAGGATCACAACTGAATGATGTATTTATTTCTAATCCATCGCCGCGGGGGCCCGCATTAAGTGAAGCCGAGGTGAGATCAGGAAATGTAATTAAAACTAAAACCAATAATAGTGGCGGCATTCAGGGCGGTATCAGTAATGGCATGCCAGTTTATTTTAATGTCGCTTTTAAACCAGTTGCAACAATAATGCAATCGCAGCTTTCCGTAAATAAACAGGGCGAAGAAACTGTGCTTGAAGGCAAGGGAAGACATGATCCCTGTGTTTTGCCCAGAGCTGTTCCAATTGTGGAAAGTATGGCCGCACTTGTTATTGCTGATTTTTTATTGCAGGCAAGAACAAATCGCCTTTAATTCATTCCGGGTTCACATCGTCCTGATTCTTTCAAGTTAAGATTTAAATGCCGAAAAGTTTGCCTTCTTAACCTTTTAATATTCCCAATAAATACATAATTTAGTGCTCTATAAAAACAAATCCTATGGCTTTTGATATTGATATGATTAAGAAGGTTTATGCACAATTACCTTCTAAAATTGAAGCTGCCCGTAAATTGGTTGGCCGTCCACTTACCCTCACTGAAAAAATACTATACGCACATTTGCACAGCGACCAGGCTCCTTCTGTTTTTGAAAGAGGTAAATCGTACGTTGATTTTGCCCCGGACCGGGTTGCCATGCAGGATGCTACGGCGCAGATGGCACTGCTGCAGTTTATGCAGGCGGGCAGGCCAAAAGTAGCAGTACCTTCTACCGTTCATTGTGATCACTTAATTACCGCGAAAAATGGCGCGGCAGAAGATCTTGCCTTTGCCAATAAAGAAAGTAAAGAGGTTTTTGATTTTTTAGGTTCGGTATCAAATAAATATGGAATTGGATTCTGGAAACCAGGTGCAGGTATCATCCATCAGGTTGTATTGGAGAATTATGCTTTCCCTGGCGGAATGATGATCGGTACCGATTCTCATACAGTAAACGCTGGAGGTCTTGGAATGTTGGCGATTGGTGTCGGCGGAGCCGATGCCTGTGATGTGATGGCCGGCCTGGCATGGGAATTAAAGTTTCCAAAACTGATAGGTGTTAAGCTGACCGGTAAATTAAGCGGGTGGACCGCGCCGAAAGATGTGATTTTAAAGGTGGCCGGGATCCTTACTGTAAAAGGCGGAACAGGCGCCATTGTTGAATATTTTGGAGAAGGAGCTACATCCATGAGTTGTACCGGAAAAGGAACTATCTGTAACATGGGTGCGGAAATTGGCGCTACCACTTCCACATTTGGCTACGACGATTCTATGGAGCGTTATTTAAAAGCTACTGGCCGTGCAGATGTTGCTGAACTTGCAAATAAAATTAAAGAACATCTTACAGCTGATCCTGAGGTTTATGCAAATCCTGAAAAATATTTTGACCAGCTCATCGAAATTAACTTATCAGAATTGGAACCGCATGTGAATGGGCCTTTCAGCCCGGACCTTGCTACGCCGATCTCAAAATTAAAAGAAGAAGCCATTAAAAATGGCTGGCCTTTAAAAATTTCTGTAGGTCTTTTAGGCTCCTGCACCAACTCTTCTTATGAAGATATTTCCCGCGCAGTAAGTCTCGCAAAACAAGTATCCTCTAAAAACCTGAAAGCTAAATCAGAATACCTGATCAACCCGGGTTCAGAGCAGATCCGTTATACCATTAAGCGCGACGGTTTTCTTGACGTGTTCGACCAGATCGGCGCAAAAGTATTTACCAATGCCTGCGGTCCTTGCATTGGTATGTGGGACAGAATGGGCGCTGAAAAACAGGAAAAAAACACCATCATTCATTCTTTTAACAGGAATTTTGCGAAACGCGCGGATGGCAACCCGAATACATTTGCTTTTGTTGCGTCCCCGGAATTGGTAACAGCAATGGCTATCGCCGGCGATCTTACATTTAACCCACTCACCGATACCTTAATAAATGAAAAAGGCGAAAAAGTGAAATTAGATGAACCTTCAGGCGATGAATTGCCAAAAAAAGGTTTTGCAGTAGAAGATGCTGGTTACCAGGCTCCGGCAGCCAACGGAAGCAATGTAACCGTAAATGTTTCACCAACCAGCGACCGGCTTCAATTGTTAGATCCATTCACCCCATGGGAAGGTATTGATCTTAAAGGCCTGAAATTATTGATCAAGGCAAAAGGCAAATGTACAACAGATCATATTTCAATGGCGGGTCCATGGCTAAAATACCGTGGTCATCTCGATAATATTTCCAACAACATGCTTATTGGCGCGGTTAATTTCTATAATGAAAAAACCGACAGCGTAAAAAATCAGCTGAATGGAAAATATGAATCGGTGCCGGTTGTTCAACGCGCATACAAAGCACAAGGCATTGGTTCAATTGTAGTGGGTGACGAAAACTACGGAGAAGGTTCGTCCCGTGAACATGCTGCCATGGAACCACGCCACCTCGGTGTGCGCGCAGTGCTCGTAAAATCATTCGCCCGTATTCACGAAACGAATCTTAAAAAACAAGGCATGCTCGGGCTTACGTTTGCTGACAAAGCCGACTACGATAAAATTAAAGAAGACGATACAATTGATATTCTTGGTCTGACCAGCTTTGCTCCTAATACACCGTTAACCCTCGTATTAAACCATGCTGACGGAACTAAGGAAGAAATAAAAGCGAATCACACTTACAATCAGCAGCAAATTGAATGGTTTAAAGCTGGCGGAGCTTTGAATATTATTCGCGCAAGTATTAAAGCTTGACTTATAAAACCTCAGCAATAAAAAAACCGTTTCAGATCCTGAAACGGTTTTTTTTATGATCCGGAAGCAAAGAAACTAATTAACCTTCCTCGCAGCCACCATCATCTCTTCTCCAATGTTTAAAAAAGAAAGCGTGTTGTAAATGATATTGTGTATAAACACGAATAGCTTTAGCTGCCACATGGGCCTGCTGGTGAACTTATTAAAATACTGTTGACGTTCTGCAGCATTTATAGTGGCGTTGGCTTCTCTTTGATCTTGTTTTTTATTTTTTTTCAGCCTTTTTATTAAGGGAAGAAGCGTATACATAATAAATAATTTGATCTCAAAAGACGATTTGATCTTAACAACCTCGTATCCATTATTTGCCAGGATCTTTTTAATAGTATCCTTGCCAAAATAATTAACGTGATCAAGACCCATCATTTTCCAGCCATCCTTATGCCTTTTTGCAAAATAGCTGTCAATTTGAGGGACCTGTAAAAACAAATATCCACCCGGTTTTGTAAGTTTGGAACATTTTGCGAGAAAATCATTGGCTTTGTCAATATGCTCCAGGACGTCCCACATGGTGATCACGTCGAACTTTTTTGATTCATCCATCTCAAAAAAATCGATATGGTCAACGGGCAATTTCAGATCATTTACACAATACAAATAAGGCTGTTCCGATATTTCAACGCCATATACATCATAGCCGAGCTCTTTACCAGCCAGCATAAAGTGCCCCCACCCTGCTCCCAGGTCGAATAATTTTCCTGATCTTACAAATTTTCCAATAAATTTAAAACGTAATTTGTGCCTTTGAATTTTAATCCAGTTATTTCCCGCGCGCACGGCGGCAGTAACATCAGCATTTTTGTACTGGGTATATTCTATCTTTTTCCGGTAATAAGGAGGGATAAAATGGAAGGAACAGTTATTGCAGGTAACAACTGCAAAGTTTTCTTTTTCGTACTTTAACGTAAATTCTTCCGGATTTTTATTTCCACAAACGCTGCAGCAAATTTCTTCAGCCATAAAGGCAGGTAGAGAGGGCATAGACTGTTATTTTTTTGTTTCCTGTTCAAACACTATTTCCGTGATTGAAGCACCATCCCTGAAGCAGGCAATACCACCCCAATTAAAGATCTTCTTTTCATACACGTAGGCAACCTGACCCTTTACAAGAACACGTTTAATAATAACTACCCCGTCTCCCGGAAGCATTTCTTCAGTAACACCCGGAGGATACTTTGCCAGGAGTAATCTTTGACGCTCGTCCACTTTCTGAGCTGCATCTGCATTAAGTATTTTTTCGCATTCAAGTAGCTGTGCTCTTGCATATGCATCGCCACCCTTAAGCAGCAAGGCCTCTTCATAAGTACTTTTAGCGTCCAGATATCGTTTACCCGCAAAAAAGGCATCTGCTTTTTTTACAGCGTCTTTGTATTTTTGTTCAGCAGCATTTGCCGTCATTGCAGCTTTCGCTTTTGCAGCTGCTTCCGCCAGAGCCTTCGCTTTGGCATCTGCTTCTGCTTTTGCCTTGGCATCTGCTTCTGCCTTCGCTTTGGCATCTGCTTCTGCCTTCGCCTTAGCCGCTGCCTCTGCTGCCGCTTTTTCTTTGGCAAGTCTTTCAGCTTCTGCTTTGGCTTTTGCATCTGCCTCTGCTTTAGCCTTCGCTTCTGCATCAGCCTTCGCTTTTGCCGCTGCATCAGCCGCCGCTTTTTCTTTTGCCAGTCTTTCAGCTTCTGCTTTGGCCTTTGCGTCTACCTCTGCTTTCGCTCTTGCGTCGGCTTCAGCTTTCGCTTTTGCAGCTGCTTCCGCTTCTGCCTTGGCTTTCGCCGCAGCATCTGCCGCCGCTTTTTCTTTTGCGATCCTTTCAGCTTCTAATTTCGCTTTGGCATCTGCTTCTGCCTTTGCTTTTGCTGCGGCCTCTTCGGCTGCTTTTTTCGCAGCTGCTTCTTCGGCCTGTTTCTTTGCTAATGCTTCGGCTTCCACTCTCGCTTTTGCCATTGCCTCCGCTTTTGCTTTTGCGGCCGCTTCTTCTGCTTGTTTTTTAGCTAATGCTTCCGCGTCCGCTTTTGCTTTGGCATCTGCATCTGCTTTAGCCTTAGCCGCTGCTTCCGCCGCCGCCTTTTCTTTTGCTATTCGTTCTGCTTCCAATTTTGCTTTAGCGTCCGCTTCTGCTTTGGCTTTAGCGGCTGCTTCTGCTGCTGCTTTGGCAGCTGCTTCTTCGGCCTGTTTCTTTGCAAGGGCTTCCGCCTGCGCTTTCGCTTTAGCATCTGCTTCTGCTTTCGCTTTGGCGGCTGCATCTGCTGTTGCCTTAGCATCAGCTTCTGCCTTGGCCTTCGCTGCTGCTTCCGCTTCCGCTCTCGCTTTTGCAAGTGCTTCTGCTTTGGCTTTTGCCGCCGCTTCTTCTGCTTGTTTTTTCGCCAGTAGTTCCGCTTCTGCTTTGGCCCTTGCCTCAGCTTCTGCCTTGGCTTTAGCGGCTGCTTCCGCGGCTGCTTTTGCCGCTGCTTCTTCTGCCTGTTTCTTTGCGAGGGCTTCCGCCTCTGCTTTGGCTTTGGCTGCCGCCTCTTCTGCTGATTTTTTAGCTGCTGCCTCTTCCGCTTGTTTTTTAACCAATGCCTCTGCCTCCGCTTTGGCCTTAGCCGCCGCTTCTTCAGCTGCTTTCTTGGCCGCTGCCTCTGCTTCTGCCCTAGCTTTTGCTAGTGCTTCTGCTTTGGCTTTTGCCGCCGCTTCTTCTGCCTGTTTTTTCGCCAGTAGTTCCGCTTCTGCTTTGGCCTTTGCCTCGGCTTCTGCCTTGGCTTTAGCGGCTGCTTCCGCGGCTACTTTAGCTGCTGCTTCTTCTGCCTGTTTCTTTGCAAGGGCTTCCGCCTCCGCTTTGGCTTTGGCTGCCGCCTCTTCAGCCGCTTTTTTTGCTGCTGCCTCCTCCGCTTGTTTTTTAGCCAATGCTTCTGCCTCCGCTTTGGCCTTAGCCGCCGCTTCTTCAGCTGCTTTCTTGGCCGCTGCCTCTGCTTCTGCCCTAGCTTTTGCTAGTGCTTCTGCTTTGGCTTTTGCCGCCGCTTCTTCCGCCTGTTTCTTGGCTAATGCTTCTGCGTCCGCTTTCGCCTTTGCTTCTGCTTCTGCCCTGGCTTTAGCCTCAGCCTCTGCTTTTTCTTTTGCTAATTTATCCGCTAGTTCTTTTTCCGCTTTTGCCTTGGCTGCCGCCGCTTCTTCCGCCTGCTTCTTCGCTAAAGCTTCCGCCTCTGCCTTTGCTTTGGCTGCCGCTTCTTCTGCCGCCTTTTTTGCTGCTGCCTCGGCTTCTGCTTTCGCTTTTGCAGCGGCTTCTTCAACCGCTTTTTTAGCTGCGGCTTCTTCGGCTTGTTTCTTTGCCAATGCTGCCGCTTCTGCCTTGGCTTTAGCCGCTGCCTCCGCCGCGGCTTTTTCCTTCGCAAGTCTTTCTGCTTCCGCTTTGGCTTTTGCGTCGGCCTCTGCTTTGGCCTTTGCTTCTGCTTCCGCTTTTGCCTTGGCAGCCGCATCGGCTGCTGCTTTGGCGTCAGCTTCAGCTTTAGCTTTCGCCGTCGCATCTGCCTTGGCTTTAGCCTCCGCATCTGCAATTGTCTTATTAATTGCCGCGATCTGGGATTTAGGATATGTCTCCGAAGGTTTAATCTTTAAGGCTTCCTGGTACTTACCGATGGCAACCTGCCATTCCTTGGCAGCAAATGATTTATCTGCATCTTTTACCAGGGCCGCGTAATTTCCCTCTTTCTCCTTTTCTTTATTCTTGATTACTTTTTCCGCGTCTTTAACTGTTTCCAAAGCGTCAAGCATCTGGTTCAGGTATCCTTTATCATATTCAAAATTCTCTTTCGTAGGATTGTATACGTACTTAATAAGTGGTTGATTCAGAAGGGAATAATCCACCCCTTCAATTTTTTTAAACAGGGTTATCTCCGCCCCAATGGGTGTGAATTTTAAAAGGGCGCGTTCTGGCGTAACTCCGTTTGTATTGATCGTAAACCTTTTGGAAACATATCCTGTTTTGGAGACCACAATTGCAAAATCCCCTCCCAGGGGTACAGAAAAACTATACTTTCCGGTAGGATCCGTCATGGTACTGGTAACTACTTTACTCCCCTGAGAGACCTGCAGCGAGACTCCGCTAAGATCACTGGTTTCGTCCGAAACACTTCCCCTTACTTCAACAAGAACATCCTGTGCAAAAAAAGAAAAACAACTAAATAGTAAAAAACTGAAGAAAAATGGCCTCTTAAAATTAAAAAACATGTCTATTATTGTAATACTCGAATTAGGAAATAAATTTACAAAAAAATTCCATTCTTAAAGCCCCTTTTTTATGCATTTTTCAAAAGATTTCAATTATAGTTACTGGGAAACCAAACAGTATTTTCAAACCTTTGATCTTATTGTGATAGGCAGCGGAATTGTTGGCCTCAGCACTGCCATCTCTTTTAAAGAGCTTCATCCGAAAGCTAAAATTCTTGTGCTTGAAAAAGGCATTCTTCCTAATGGTGCAAGCACCAAAAATGCAGGTTTCGCTTGTTTTGGAAGTGCTGGTGAATTGCTGGATGATCTTGCCAGGATGCCGGCCGATACTGTATGGGAAACTGTTTTAATGCGCTGGCAGGGATTACAACTCCTCAGAAACCGGTTAAAGGATAAAAATATGAACTACAGGTCGTATGGCGGATTTGAACTATTTGAAGACTCTGCAGGTTTTCAAAATTGTAAAGAGAACATTCATTTTCTGAACGCGGAAATTAAAAAGACTCTTGGTGTTTCAAACTGTTATAGCGATGTAACTAAAGAACAGCATTTTTTTAAATCCGCAAAAGGTGTTATTCTTAATTTCTTTGAAGGACAAATAGATACAGCTCTCATGATGAAGAATCTACTTTTGTTCGCAAGAAAAAAAGGGATTGAGGTTTTAAACAACATTACTATTTCGGAGATAAAGGAGCAAAATAATTATGTTGCCCTGGAAAGTTCTATTGGAGAATTCAGAGCAGGCAAAGTAGTTGTGGCGACCAATGGATTTGCAAAAGAACTTTTAAACATACAGGATATAAAACCGGCCAGAGCTCAGGTTTTAATCACTAAGCCAATTCCTGCACTCCGGATTAAAGGAACTTTTCATTTCTCTCAAGGATATTATTATTTCAGAAATATTGACAACAGGATCTTATTTGGTGGCGGAAGAAACCTGGATATCAAAGGTGAAACTACTTCAGATCAAGGCTTAAACCTTAACATTCAACGTCAGCTTGATATGCTGTTAAAAAATATGATCCTGCCCGGCGTTCCTTTCGAAGTAGAACAGAGATGGAGTGGCATTATGGGTGTGGGTGACGAAAAAAAACCAATTATCCGCGGCGTTGGAAAAAATGTTCTTGCAGCAGTGAGAATGGGCGGCATGGGTATAGCGATCGGAAGTATGGTAGGGGAAAAAGCGGCGAGGGCAATATCATAACAAAAATAAATTCGTCGATTTTTAAGCACTCCGGAAAACTAACCGTGGGTATATAATTCCCCAAAAACATGCGGAAAAATCTGAATTCGGAATCACATATTTTTTTAGAAGCTGAAAAAATGCTTTTCGTCTAAATTGGATAACTTGTTAAAAACCTTTTTGAAACTCGTGCGTAAACAACGCTATGTGATTTTTTCGGTAAGAGTAGTTTTGTGAAAGAACAAAAAACAGTTGATTTAAATCAGATTAGTTAATTTTGTTATCTTTAGACACTAATTTCTTATTGAAAAGTATTTAAACAAATCTAACATGCTGATATGCGTAAAAAATTAATTTACAAGCATTTAAGCTAAGTTAGTAACAGAAAAAAGTGATGAACAAGAGATATATTTGTACCTAGAAAATGAAAGCAAAAATTTACTTATTTTTTTTATTGAATATTTTTGTTTTTGGCGTAACTCATTCCCAGAATAAAAACCTACCTGATACCAGCTCGGCCTTTTTTAATTATGCTTATTGGAATGCTGTAGCCGACAAAGAGCACATGAACGCCGAAGTAAGAGCGGAACTGATCGCGGGACAAAAAAAGATCTTCTTTGATCAACTTGCTCATAAACATGGTCACGTAGATGAAAAAGATATTGTTTGGGTACCAATATCGGATGGAAAAGGTTATGGACAAAATACTACAAATGCAGGGCCTTGTACAAATATTGATTTTGAATCAGGGAGTTTTACTGGCTGGACAAGAACTACAGGATACAATCCTCTTGCCAATGCAACAGGGTGCTGTCCTAATCCGAATGGTGACCAAACCATTATGACCGGGACCGGAGTAGATCCCTATGGTTTGTTCCCAGTTGTTTATCCTGGCGGTGGCAGTTTTTCCCTGCGATTGGGAAGCACCGCTGTTGGCGGTATTGCAGACCGTATCTCCCAGACTTTTTTTGTTACCGCGGCAAACGCAGGG
>Ga0208492_1001653_pt1 | contig 12978 bp, 19 predicted proteins | sample Subbioar_CSW14AB_FD_184820 | JGI IMG/M metagenome (GOLD analysis project Ga0208492, IMG submission 184820) | Serpentinite rock and fluid subsurface biosphere microbial communities from McLaughlin Reserve, California, USA - CR12Mar_CSW14AB (SPAdes) | ecosystem: Environmental > Terrestrial > Deep... | reverse complement strand
AATCCATTCGCAATTGAAGTGGTGGGGATCGACGCCGAAGACTCCCAGAGATGCCGAAGGCGATACCCGTTAACAGAGCGGACGGATGCCGCTCATCGCTCACCAGGTGACGCCCGCCGTTACCTCAGTGCGTGGAGCGAATGTGCGGACAACCCATTCACACTCCGTCTTGACTCGGATCGCGCAACGGTGCGGTATCGCGCACTAAGATAGATTCGGTGTCCGCGATAGAGGCGCCGGCACATCAAGCGCCGTCCGGCGCTAACCGTTATCTCGTTGAAGGTCGACGGTTACATAAGCCCTGCATCTTCAATCGCGACGGTTTGAAGCGGCGCCAAGCATGACGACATTGCGCCAATCGCGAACGTCATATTCCTGTCTGCAAGACCGGGTACGCACACTGAACGCTTTCTCGCCGCCATGCTTGATCAGAGTTGCCAGAACGATCCCCGCTCTGCAGGCGCCGTTTTGCCTTCAGTCCCCGCTGTCGGGAAACACGCCTGCGGCAGCAAGCCCTGTGCCGACGAGGGCGCCACGCGTTTCTTCGTAGTGGGTGACGGTGTAGCGCTTGCCTTGAACCTCAATTTGATCGAAGGAGGTTTCAATCGGGGTGCGCATCGCATTAGCCTCTGCCCTTGTCACTAGTGTTGGCCAGCTTGGAAATGCACGCCGCGAGCGGCGCCTCAAGGCTCCCGAGGTCTACGCGGCCCACCACCTTTGCACTGGCCAAGCGGCGCACCAGCCGATCATAATCGTCGGTGAACTCGGTCACGGAGGCATCGTCTAGCCGGTATCAGTCGATAGGCTTGTCCAAAATCTTTCCGTCGTCGTCGGCGAAGTTCAGCATCACCCGTCCCAGCGCGTTGCCGAACTGACGCGCGGTCGAGAATATCACGGCCTTGAACTCCTTGACGGCAGTAACATTCGGCATACCGGGACTGTTAAGGAGCAATGGATTAATGGAGCCGGAATATAGAAGCAAGGCGGGATCTCCGTGTTCCAGTAGTAGCAACTCAATCGCACGCGCTCCAGAACGCTGCGGGATTTTTGCGGGGATCAGTTGTCCACAGTTTCCCTCCGTAGGCCATTCTTGCAACGGGCTGGTGATTTGCATCTCCAATAGATCCGCTTTCGCGAATTATTTGCAATTGAGTATGACCCCGCAAGATCTCATTCGTCCCTTACCGAATCAACGAAACACGGCCATTTGGTCGCGTCAATGCACGGTGCAACCTACGGGTCAGTCGGAGTTGCAAATCAACACGAAGTAGGCACGGCTCGCTAGCGTGTGGCCACGACGGCATTTTTTGAATTGGGTAATTCTTTCCATACAGCGCTGGCTTAATCGTGTTATCGTCGCTGGACGCCACATGTCGGCGTCTCTGGTTCGCACTTGTCGTCTGTTGTTTGCCCTTCCCCGACTCGATTGGCCGCTCTCGCCACTTTCAGTTCGCGTTCACTCAATCAGAAGTACTGTCACTCTCAAGTAGAGTTGTTAGCTCCGTTTGCGGTCTCTCCCAGTGTGGGTGACATCGGCAAACTTATTCCGGAAATATTCCATGCTCGCCTCGTCGATCACCTTGCCTTTCAAAAATAGGCTATTAGCCGTCTTGCCCCCGATAGTGCAGGCGCGGCTCCTGCCTCTGCTCGAATTCATTCCGCTCCCTCTCGGTTCGGTTCTTTATGAGCCCGGCGACCCGCTGCATTACGTATACTTTCCTATCGATGCCATCGTTGCATTGATGTCCGTGACCGAGTCGGGCGCCTCATTGGGCCATTTGGTCATAGGCAACGAGGGCCTCGTGGGGGTTTCAGTATTTATGGGTGGTGAGAGCACGCCGAGCCGGGCCATCGTTCAAAGCGCTGGCAGTACCTACCGGATCGCGGGCCCGCGTCTCAAACACGAGTTCAATGGCAACGGCGAATTATTGCAACTGGTGCTGCGTTATACGCAATCCATGATCATTCAGATTGCGCAGACCGCGGTCTGCAATCGCCATCATTCTATCGACAGTCAATTGTGCCGCATATTACTGATGTCCCTGGACCGCATACAGGGCAACAAGCTGGTTTTGACCCAAGAGCTCATTGCCAGCATTCTAGGTGTGCGTCGCGAGGGGATCACCGACGCCGCTGGAAAGCTGCAGAGCTTGGGGGCCATGGAATATAGCCGAGGACGTATTACAGTCTTAGATCGCTCAAAACTTGAAGCGTTAAGCTGTGAATGCTACGCAGTAGTTAAGGAAGAGACTGATCGCTTACTCCCCTATGAGTTACTTGCGCGAGCCCAATCGCGAAGGGCGGTTCAGCACAGCTAAAGGAATCGAGGCTGGAGACGGAACTTGGAGTTTCAATTTCCATCTTCAGGAATCGGGTTGCCCGACAGCGCCCAGCGCCGGCTATTTCATTGCCGCCGTTGTGATTCGGTGGGATTAAAATGAGCGTTCACTTCGTATAGCGCGCCTCTCGGAGCTGAAGTAGCCGTGAATGTCGGTTCAATGAACCCTGCTGTGCAGACTATCTACTCTGAAGTTGAATTGATGGATTCTAGCCTAGGGTCTTACGACCGAAACGCTTAGGGCTGACGGGTATTGCTTCGAGATGTAAGGGCAGCATGTATCCCAATGGATCGGTATGCGTTCCTACGACTTTCCGCCGCCACTCTTCGCCAGTTTATCCATGAATTATTGGTCATGCTGTCGCCATTGGCCGCCATCCAGCTAGTCGTGAGCTTCCCTGTCACGAACTGCGTCACTGGTTTGTTGGCGCCGACCCCGGATTGAGCCTTGCTGCAGATGCTCGAGTGAACCAGTAATCTTGACCCAAACCCCAGCAGCAACGCGGGGCTCGGGACATTCATCCTGGCTCGCCGAAGGAGCGGCGTACATCTGGGAAATGGCTCAGATCTGCGCTGGCGCCAACATCCAATGGTCTCGAAACAGTTTCAGAACCCGTAACCGATTCCGTCCCGAACTGGGTTACCACGATGGAAGCCCCCTCGCGCCCGCCCGCCTGTACCGGTGAAGAAATTCCCGATTACGGCTTCCGGTATGACGCTCGATCATGGCTCTCGAACTCAGGGGGGTATACCGTCCCCGCAAGTGGTTTCCCCCGCCGGACGAACGTACAGACGGGGTCAACACAAGGTGTCGTTACCTCCTCTGCCGCACCTCAGGAGAAGCACCCATGGGCAAGAAGCGAATTGGCGGCTTTGTCCCTCCTATTTCCAAAGCCAGACGAGAGGCGGTGTTGGAGTTATTAGCCCAGGAGGCGGTGCGACTGGAAGAGCTCAAACGAACAGCATGAGCGGCGTGCAAAGCAGACGGTATGAGCGATGAAGAGATTGAGGCACCGTTCCCACCTTGCCCAGCGGGAACGTTCGGGATTTAAACTCAAAAAAAGCCCCGACGTGGGTTGGGGTCCATGTCGGGATTCGATTCGGTCAACTCCAGCCTGGGAGGGTAGTTGCTGACCTCACCCGAATCTTGCAACTCAGGCTGCTTGATAGCTTGCGCGTTCGTTATGAGGTGGGCTTTCAGACCGAGCGAACTCGCGTCAGTCCAGCCAAGTGCCGTCGATAATAAGCGAAGTAGAAGCCACTCCGCAGTTAGCGGCTATGGTGGAGTCCGCCACGCGCGCGTTGAGCGTGGAAACTTGACTGGTAACTGGCACCCACATGGAGCCCGGGAGGAGCAATGCTGATGCCGGCGGGGGATTTTTCGGGACGGGCGCCAAGCGTCACGCCAAGTGCAAAGGGAGGTTGTGACGCGTTGAAAAGAACGGCCAAGAAATTAGGTGAATCGCCCCTCTTGGCCGCTAAGAGCTGAGTCTGAGCAGGCGGGCCAACCTAGCTGGCAACTGGAAACCCCCTGCGCCTCGCGCGCACGCGACGACGCATATTGGACGAACTGCAAATTGAGTCGAATGCTGAGATGACCCGCTATGCAATTCAGCACCATTTAATTAGTTAACTGAGAGGCGCCCGCCAACGAGTTGGTGCACGCCCCATGCCACGAAATGTGGCGCGGGCTTTTGACACGGGCGAAAAGAAAAAGCCCCCTAAGCTAGCCCTCGCTTAAAGGTCATTCACGCACTTGGCCGACCGTCCAGTAGCCGGACCACCGTCTCGGCTATCTGTTCAGCATCTGACCTCCGGCTCCTGGCCTACATTAAAGAAGTAAGTGTCGACGCTTTTGCTGAACTTCGCCTTTTACTTCCCGGGCATCTTGGTGGTTGAGGTCCGCACTCGATTCGACGTGTTTCAAATTGAAGGACGCGATTACGCTATTCCGGGGATCGAGTCAGGAGTGTAAATGGGGCCAGAGCGCGGTCACGTTGCTCAATCTCGGACCTGGTCGGCATCGTGGCCACGACACGCTTCACTTGTTTCACGGCGGAAAACGTAATTTTCCGTGGCACTGTCGCGGTGCGGGCATCTTTCGCTGAGCGGGTGAACTATTCGGCGTCGCATTCTAACCTGGCAATTGGCTTTGCGGCTGCATCCACTGACGTCTCGCCGAGACGGGTCGCGTCCTTTAAATGCAACAATTACTGAAACTTGGCGCGTCCGTTATCGACATTAAGTGTAGACAGGAATTATTCCTCATTCTCCAAATTGATGTTTTGGGGAGCTGCGCTTGATGGGTTATTTGCCTTGGGTGGGAACAAAACACGGAACCTTGAGCCAACTCCTTCTTTGCTTTCGACGGTCACCTTGCCGCGGTGAGCGTCCGCGAATAATTTTACGATGGCGAGCCCCAAGCCCGTTCCGCTCCCGTCCGTCTGATCGGTTTGTCCCTTTTCGAAGACCCTTTCGAGCAGTGCTTCGGGGATTCCCGCACCGTTGTCGGCGACCGAGCACTCCACCCCGAGCTCCGGGCCAAGGTCTCGCGCTCCGATGTGCACTTCGCCGCGAGGTGTGTGCTTTATCGCATTGGCAATCAAGTTCTGAAAGACTCGCCTCAACAAACCCGCGTCCGCGTAAACCACTAAGTCGTCGGGTACCTTGTTGAGTATTTGAGTGCTGTCTGCCCCGGATACTGGACGCAGATCGTGAATTAGGGATTCAACGAAAGGCCATAAATCGATCTCTCGCCGCTCCAATACAAGCCCGATTCCCGTTTCAAGGTTCGTGCTTTCTTCAAGGATCTTGGTGACCAGACCTTCGAGATGTTGCACATTGCGACGCAAGGTTTTTAGCATTTGCGTGGTTACGTTGTCCCGCTCACCTAGGGTCAACTCAAGGACTCTTCCGGCCAGCGATATGGCGTTCAACGGAGTTCGGAGGTCGTGCGCCACAAAGGCGAGATACTCTTCTCGGCGCCGCTGTACCTCCAGCGCGCGCTGAGTAGCATAAGTCTTCAAGGCTAAGCCAATGGCATGGTCGAAGACCCGATTGACAATGTGGAAAGGCTCTCCTTGGAGCATTAGGCCGTTGTCGTCCGCAAGATCATGGATGCAGGCGCGGAGAATGTTGTACTCCGCAACGACCTCTTCAATATCAAATGCCTCGTGGAGACGCTGGAGACCGTGGGCCGGGGGACTGTTTTCGCTGAGCGCTTCTGGAATCGTCTGGTCAGACTTTACGTGGAGGGCTGCAGCCAATTCGTCCAGCAGTTCAGGAATGTGATCATTAAGGGTTGGAACATCTAGGTGGAGTGCAGAAGGCAGGTGACGCACCTGTTGTCGCCAGCGGGACAGCAGCATCAGACGCTCCCGCTTCACGAGCGCTGCTAGTTGGTCCAAAACGTTGAGGGTCATCTCGTCTCCCACTTGGGTTAGCGCACGTCGAGGCTCTGGAAGCCTGAGGCGCTGCTTAGCGGCACTGATATGCGCGGCACGGCAGACTCCGCTCATTTGGCTGGTTACACAAGCGATAAATGTGGTCTTGGCGGGTAGGAAGCCCTCATGACACTAAGCGACGTGAAGATCGTGTGTCGGCTGCTCATGAGTGCGAGCATTGCGCTCCCTGGGAGCGACCAAGTGGGCCAGCACCGCAGCTACATCTTGCCGAATCGAGATCGGCCGGCCAGCCAACCGCCGCAACGGCATGGGCGGCAATACCGTTCAAACGGCCCACGGGGCGATGCTTGAAAAAGTACCGCCCGACCTGCCAGGGCGATTTTGGTGCGCCGATCGTGCTCGAGTTCAAGCATCGCTTCAATCTTTCGATGACGCGCTAATCGCGATAGCTTCCCGCAGGATGGCGGTGGGGGAGACCCGGGGTTATCTGGTCGAAATGTACGGGTCCGAGGTTTCGCGGGAGCTCACCAGGGCAGTCGCCGCCGATGCTTGGCCGACGTTACTCAATACTTCAAAGTAGACAGATTTTGAGCATGCGGCTTCTCCAGATTCGACGCAAGTCTAACGTCACGCAAATATGCATTTCCTGTCGTCGAGTGATTGAAATCGCACGGGCTCGCTCTCTATTGAAAAACTAGCCGACCATCCGACTATGGGCCTGTCGACTTATTACTGGGACTGTCGACCCACCTTGCTGTGGCTGTGGTAGACGTAAGCGCGGCAGGCGCACGATGAATTCGCTACCCTGGCCGAGGCCTATGCTAAGCACCTCGACGCTACCGCCGTGTATCTGCGCGAGTGTCGTGTCCCTCTGGGCAAACAAACCAAACACGTGGAAAGTATGATTGGCGCGATGCCGACGCCTTCATCGGTCACACTGATTGCGACTGCGGCGTCCGCAGCGCATGTATCCAGCCTTATCGCCTTGCCATCATCGGAGTACTTCGACGCATTATTGAGCAGGTTGCTGAGCACCTGCGTCAGCCGGACCAGATCGCCGTCCACGAGCACGGGCTCATCCGGCACGGCAACCGTGAAGCGCTGCCGGCGCGCTGTCGAATGCGACTGAAAAACCGGTCGGTTGCGACATACTATGAACAACATCTCCATCACGAACACGGGTCGGAGCGTTTATGCGCTTGCGGTTGACGAAAGTTCCATTGCTGTAGTAGCTGCCAATAAGGGCGTACTGGTCATCTCGTGCTACTTGCGCAAGCATAGTTTTATGTGGGAGGGAGCACAGGCGCGCTCGGATCGGCACCAATCCGCGGAGATTGAACCGGCTCCCGTAGAACGAAAGGCTGTTAGCCCTTGCGATCGGCAGTTTCGGATCTAGCGAGCCTATACGGCCAATCCGAGAGAAATCGTTCGACTGGAGGGCGACCTATGCAAAACAGATCAGGTAACTGACCTAAGCTCTTTAACCGGTTGACGGTGTATCCGTCGCGCCCCAGCAACACAATCAACGTATTGCGAAGTCCTAACGGCTCGAGCAGCTTCGCAATATCGAATCGGGAGAGACTCGCCATAAGCACCCCTAGGTGTCGCCGTCACGTGCCGATAATTGACAATTACGGCACTAGAGGAACTTTCCGTGCGGGCTTTAGCTAGCTTGGGAAATTCCCTTTCCTGGCCACTCCCGTCGTCCTGCCGGCAGACTCAAACTGGCTACGTCGCTGCCGGTGCGCCGTCATGCCATTGCTGCTGAAGCGCGTGGCTCGTCCAATCTTATCGGGGCTCATTACCATACTCATTGTCAGTTAATAGCCGTTTCGCCCAGCGTGATTTAACGGCGGGTCGCCGCGTTGGTTGACGAACTCATCGGCGGAAATAAAATCCCCAAATGCGCATGGAGCGAGGTTCCGTTTGCCCTGTGCCCAACTATTTCTGAACTTGCGAGCGAGCCAAGTGCACGGTGCCGAACCGGCAGACAATTGAAAGGATCGAGATGGATCAACCATGCCTTTGTGCCAATTTACGACACACATTGGGAAGGAGCCGTACGGTATAAGCGCCGATGTAATTGACCTAATCGATTCCTCGCACTTGGGCTATTGTCAGATGAAGAGAGAACTGCATGACCCTTAGAAAGAGAGCAACGCATAACCGCTCTGATCTAAGGAATCGCCATGACAAAGGCACCTGAAACTTCAATTGCGAGACAACTTAGCCGTCACGACATACTTCAGGCGACTATCGACGCGTTGCCGCACCTCGTATGGATCTGTCAATCCGACGGTAACGCGGCATATTTCGATGCACGCTGGCTTGAATATACCGGACTAGCGATGCGCCAACTTTGGGGCCGTGGATGGACGGAAACTGCCTCCTCCGAAGGTCTAAATGGAATTTACTGGGCTCTGCCACTTTCATCAACGATCGGGCTATTCCCGTCCTCAACTTGGCCGGGCACACTAACGTATACGTGACGCGCCATCTTCGCTGTCCGTACGTCCGACCGGCATTTGTTTCGTTCATAGGGGGAGTAGAAATATGGAATTCGGCATCGCGGTATTCAGCTCTACTCATTCATGGAAGGTGGTCAAGCGCGCCGAGGAGCTCGGATTCACCCACGCGTGGTTCTACGACAGCCAGTGTCTGTGCGCCGACGTCTATGCGGTGATGGCGCTGGCGGCGTTTCATACCAGCAAGATCAAACTCGGCACTGGTGTCGCTATCCCGAGCAATCGCATTTCGCCGGTGACGGCATCGGCATTAGCGACGCTCAACGAGCTCGCTCCAGGGCGCGTGCTGTTCGGAGTTGGCACCGGCTTTACCGGGCGCCGTGCCATGGGCTTGAACGCAGTCACGCTGGCCGACATGGAAAAATACGTTCAGCAGGTCTATGCCCTTCTGCGTCACGATATCATCGAACTCGAGATCGAAGGTCAGCGGCCCAAGGCGCAGCTCCTCCATCCGGAGCGAGGCTTGATGAACACTCGGGACCGAATCGAATTGCACATGTCAGCCATGGGACCGAAGGCGCGCGCGACCTGTGCGCGTATGAATTCCGGCTGGATCACTTTCGCGGGTAATGAACAACAGGCGGCGGCCGATCTCGCCGAGATGAACGCTTCGTGGGTGGCCGATGGTCGAAGCGCGGCTGATCTCTATAGCACGGTGTTCACGCTCGGCCGTGTACTGGATGAAGGCGAAGCCTATGACAGCCCAAAAGCAATGGCCCAGGGTGGCCCACTAGTCGCAATCATCTTCCACAACCTTGTTGAGGCAGCCGAGCGCGGCAGTATCATGCCGATGGATCCGAGTTGGGCGCAAATCGTGGCGCGCTACAAGGAACTCTACGACAGCTATCAACCGGCCGATGCCCGTTATCTTGATCTTCACCGTGGTCATCTGATTTATGTGCGCGACGACGAGCGGCCGTTGATCACGGGAGACTTGATCCGTGATCTCTCGTTTACCGGCTCGGTGGCAAAATTGCGTGACAAGATCGCGGCGCTGCGCGATGCCGGCTACAGCCAGCTCGCAATCCAGATTGTCGAGGGCCAGGAAAATGCAATTGAGGATTGGGCGCGAGTGCTGAAGGGGATGTAGTCGAGTCCGAGCTGAAATGTGGTAGCGCGAGTTCACTTTCGCATATCCAATTCCATCGTACTCGACCGACTCCGCTTTTGCCACTCGTGCGCATCCATGAAGAAAGAGTGGCTCCCATTCCATCCATGCCAAATGAAAACATCTGCATCTACCGAGAAACTCGTTAAAAGTCTTGGCCGCCAGCGCCCTACCTGCCAATTACGCCACCCAAGAATATATCTACTCCGGTATTCCTATGAGACCAAGTGCCGACTACATCGGCAGGAGTGGCAGCCAAAATCGTGCGCCCCGTTTGGTCTGCGAGACTTAGACGAAAGCATTAGGCTAATGCCTAGATGACAGCCCACTCTCCGCGATCCACATTGTCTGCTTATATCGCCGCCACTCACGGTGTCCCTCACTGGTAGATATATAGAAAGGTCACCGACTATCCGTGCAGGGAAATTGCCGGCCTGCACCGATTATCGGGAAAGTGACGCGATATATTGGAAGCGCTAGGCTGACCACTGCACCGGCTATCGGGTTAGGCTATCCCAATTATCGGTGTGGCGTTTGTGTAACTCCCTGCCTCCCAGAACCATGTCGGAGTAGAGTTTTTCCCCAAGGAGAACTCGAAGGACGAAATCCCGATTCAGTGAAGAGAAGATTATCTCCATCCTGCGTGAAGCTGCGGTCGGCGTGAAGGTGGCGGAGTTGTGCCGCAAACACGGCACGGGCGATGCGAGCTTCTACAAATGGAAGGCGCAGTGCGGGGGCATGGACGGTTCCAAGCTTCGGCGGCTGAGAGAACTCGAGGCCGAAAACAGTCGGCTCAAACGAGTTAATGCCGAGCTATCGCTAACGCATCCTGCGTTGCAGGACGCCGTCGAGAAAAAGCCGTAACGGCGGGCCGGCGAGGCGAACTGGTGACTGTGATGGTCCAAGAGCACAACTTGAGCGTCCGCACGTCTGTGCTGCGGCTCGACTGGCGCGGTCGGCATATTACGCGCCGCGCGTGCGCAAGAATGATGCGCCGGTCGTTGCCGCGATTGAAGCCTACATCGCTGAGAACCATCGGCATGGCTTTGACAAACTCTATCCGGTGTTGCGCCGCCAGGGTTTCGGAAAGTGCCGGCTGTACCGCCTCTATAGGGCGCTACGGCTGAACCTAAAGCGCCGCGGCAAGAAGCGGTTGCCGGTCCGCATCACAACACCGCTGGTCGTCCCTAGCTCGCCGAACGATGTCTAGTCTATCGATTTTATGTCGGATGCGCTGTGGTCCGGCCGTCGCTTCCGCACATTCAACGTGCTGGACGACTTCAATCGCGAAGCGCTCCGGATTGAGGTCTATACCAGCTTGCCATCGGCGCGGATTATTCGGGCACTGGATGAGTCGATTGAGTTGTGCGGCAAACCTCGGCAGGTGCGGATGGATAACGGTCCAGAAATCATCAGCGACGCCTTCGCTCGTTGGGCGAAGCGCCACGCCATTGAACTGTTGTTCATTCAACCTGGCAAGCCAATGCAGAACGGCTACATCGAACGCTTCAACCGAACCTACCGGGAGGAAGTGCTGAACGCCTATGTGTTTGAAACCCTGGACGAGGTCCGTCGAATGACCGGCGACTGGCTGACTCGCTACAACGGGCACCGTCCGCACGAGTCACTGGGCAACCCGTCACCTAGACAATACCTGATGGCAAACCTACCCTCTACTCCCGAACGGTCCTCGGAAATAAGAGGGTTACACAAGCATTTCGAGGCAGTAGTAGGCTCTGCAGAAATTGCCGGCCCTATTTCTGCGTCTAGGAACTCGTGCACGCCGGATGTGTGCATTCCCTGGATACAAGTGCCGTTTAGGAGGGTCAGCGCCAGTGATGGCGATACTGGACCGAACGCAGCGCTTGTGTTGTCAACCATGGCCAATCCAACGTTCCGCGTCATTGATTGCGACACATAGCAAGCCAGCGGACCGTCTCCTTGTTCTGCGGATACGGTTTCGCCTTTTGTGGTCCGGGCACGATCTGGCGCGCCCGCAGAATACAAGCCAGTTCGCGAAGGCGCTTCGACAACGCAGCATCACTCCCCATCACCCGCGCTTCCTCGCCTTCCAGCGGCAACGTTCTAAACCATCCCGCAGCCTTTTCACTCGGCGCCAGGTCAGCGGCACGCTGTAAGTCGCGATAGCGATGCGCCTCAAGCTCGTGCAGCTAGGCGGTGCGGAAGGCCGCGACGAATTCCGCCCCCTTGTTGATCGGCTGTTCGGGTGCTGCTGGTTCACCCTTGGGTGTTTCGATAAATTGCGAAAGTGCTATCGGGAGATAGGCAACGTCCCCCACCAATTGTTCCCGCTCCGCCGTCGGCGCGTCGAGAGCTGGGTAATGAAGTGCCCACATGCGTTCGCCAGTTGATGGCCGCTGTAGTCGCGATAAGGGTTCCCCGGCGTTGACGCATAACTGTATATCTGACCAGTATGCGTCTCGATGGCAACCGCCGACCCGACGGGCACCGCTAACTCGGTAATGGCCACCGCCGAATTCGCTGGCCCCAAAACCCGCCCGCGCATGAAGCCCACCATCAGCCGGCCCTGAGTTGCCGAGCGCGCGGGCTGAGCTTCTTAGTCGTGACCATGACCGCGGCCGTGCCCTTGGCCTTTCCCTTTACCCCCATGCTCACGTCTTTCCTCTCGCCGCTCGTGGCGCTCTTCGCGAAACTCCTCCGGATGCGCTCTGTAACGCGGCGCGTATTCGTGCTCGTACCACTCGTCGCGAACGAAGTAGACCTGACGGCCGCACGCGTTGTACTGCCCGCAGTGCTTATGCCATTCACGGGTATAGGCAATCGGTACCCGTAGGTAGAGCGGGGCCAATACAACACCTGCGGGTGGTGCTGCAACGATTACCGGCTGTGGAAGCACGAGCTGCGGAACCATGTTGCTGCCGAGGTTGATTTGCCCGTAGAAGCCGGGCTGACCGATGTTGACGGAGACGCCCACATCGACGGCCAGTGCGGACATTGACGCCAAAGCTAATGCAGCGGTCTGACAGATTTTTTTCATAGTTCTTTTCGCAATATTGATTGACTGGCACGGATTAACTTAGCTTCGACCGCCTTAAGGCGGCCTGAATTGCCATCTACAGGCTAGGCCGCCCGGAAATGCTAGCCGCGCACCCACTGTGGCACCCTCACTCACTTGTCGTCGGTCAGAGCTGCGTGCTCTGCCGCTTGCGAGGTGGTGCAGGATCAGGGACGCCTTCAAACTCGTCGGGATCCATTAGCTTTAGGTAAGAGCGGGCGTCTTCGTCTGAATCAGCTCTGAGCCAGCCTGGGTAGTCTTCGGGGGGAACGTATACGACAGAGCCCTTCTCGTCGTTCGGCGCATGGAAGCGCGACATTAGCGGGTGACCTGTCGCGTTAACGGTGGGCATAGTCAAGGACCGGAGTTCGCGCCCGTCATCTTGGCGTCGCCACTCTCTCAGTCCCGCTAAGGCAAACGGTTGCTCATCAGCTCGTCGTATCTGCCATCGCACTGCTTTCCCTGACTCAAAGTTTGGCTCGAAGAAGCCGAGCACGGGGTTCAGGCAGAACTGCCGCTTCTTCCACGCGCTGCGAAATGCAGGCTTCCGGGACCGTCTCAGACCG
>Ga0208492_1001652_pt1 | contig 13008 bp, 6 predicted proteins | sample Subbioar_CSW14AB_FD_184820 | JGI IMG/M metagenome (GOLD analysis project Ga0208492, IMG submission 184820) | Serpentinite rock and fluid subsurface biosphere microbial communities from McLaughlin Reserve, California, USA - CR12Mar_CSW14AB (SPAdes) | ecosystem: Environmental > Terrestrial > Deep... | reverse complement strand
GGGCCTCTTCTTCGTCCTGATCAGCCCGCGTAGCGGAACCAGACCGTGCCGAGCGGCGGCAGCGCGACGTTCGCGTGGCCGTCCTCGGGCACCTCGACGCGACCGAGGTTGGCGACTCCCGATCCACCGTACTGGTCGGCGTCGGTGTTGAGCACCTCGTCCCAGGCGCCGAGCGACGGGAAACGCAGGCGGTACTGGGTGTGCGGGACCGCGGAGAAGTTGCTGACGCTGACCAGCACCGAGCCGTGGCCGTCGCGGCGCGCGAACGCGTACACGCCCGCGTGCGCGTCGTCGGCCACCAGCCACTCGAAGCCGGCCGGGTCGTTGTCCAGGGTCCACAGCGCGGGGGTCTCGCGGTAGCGGGCGTTGATGTCGCGCATCGCGTGGTGCACGCCGCGGTGGTCGGGCAGGTCCAGCAGCCACCAGTCGAGCTCGCGCGACTCGGCCCACTCCGACTCCTGGCCGAACTCGCTGCCCATGAACAGCAGCTGCTTGCCGGGATGCGCCCACATGAACGCGAGGTACGCCCGCAGCGTGGCGAGCTGCCGCCAGCGATCGCCCGGCGCCTTGCGCAGCAGCGACCCCTTGCCGTGCACGACCTCGTCGTGCGAGATCGGCAGCACGTAGTTCTCCGACCACGCGTACGTCAGCGCGAAGGTCATGTCGTGGTGGTGGTACGAGCGGTGCACGGGGTCGCGGCCGATGTAGCCGAGCGTGTCGTGCATCCAGCCCATGTTCCACTTGAACCCGAAGCCGAGCCCGCCCTGGGACGTGGGCTTCGTGACGCCCGGCCACGAGGTCGACTCCTCCGCGATGGTCACCACGCCGGGCGCGCGCTTGTAGACCGTGGCGTTCATCTCCTGCAGGAACTGCACGGCCTCGAGGTTCTCGTGACCGCCGTGGATGTTCGGCGTCCACTCCCCCGGCTGGCGCGCGTAGTCCAGGTACAGCATCGACGCGACGCCGTCCACGCGCAGGCCGTCGGCGTGGAACTCCTCGAGCCAGTACACCGCGTTGGCGTACAGGAAGTTGCGCACCGGCGGGTTGCCGAAGTCGAAGATGTGGGAGCCCCACTCCTTGTGCCAGCCGCGCTGGGGGTTGGGGTCCTCGTACAGCGGCGCGCCGTCGAAGCGCGCGAGCGCCCACTCGTCGGTCGCGAAGTGGCCGGGCACCCAGTCGAGGATGACGCCGATCCCGGCCTGGTGCAGCCGGTCGATCAGGTGGCGCAGGCCGTCCGGATCGCCGAAACGGCTGTCGGCCGCGTAGTACGACGTGACGTGGTAGCCCCACGACCCGCCGAACGGGTGCTGCATCACGGGCATGAACTCCACGTGCGTGAAGCCGAGGTCCTGCACGTAGCCGACGAGCTCCTCGGCCAGCTGCGCGTACGACTTGTCGCGCCGCCACGAGCCCAGGTGCACCTCGTAGATCGACATCGGCCGGTCCGTGTGGCCGCGGCCCGCCTCGGCGGCGCGGCGCTCGAGCCACTCCTGGTCGCCCCACTGGTAGTGCGACTCGTGCACGACCGAGGCCGTCAGCGGCGGCTGCTCCGCGTACTGCGCCATCGGGTCGGCCTTCTCGCGCCACACCCCGTCGGCGCCGAGGATCTGGTACTTGTACCGGGTGCCGGCCCCCACGTCGGGGACGAAAAGCTCCCAGATGCCCGAGGACCCCAGGCTGCGCATCGGGTGCTCGCGGCCGTCCCAGTGGTTGAAGTCGGCCTTGACCCGCACGGCGCGGGCGCGCGGCGCCCAGACGGCGAACGCGGTGCCGGTCACGTCCGGCGCCTCGCCCCACCCCTCGTAGCGGTGGACGTGCGCACCCAGCACGCGCCACAGGGCCTCGTGGCGGCCCTCGCCGATCAGGTGCAGGTCCATCTCGCCGAGGGTCGGCAGGAAGCGGTACGGGTCGTCCTTCTCGTTCGTCACCCGCGACTCGCCCTCGCCGTACGACGTGACCACCCGGTACGGCGGCACGTCGTCTGCCGGGGCTCCCGGAGGCAGCGGCAGGGCACCCGCCCAGATGCCCTCGTGCTCGTGCTGCAGCTCGAGCTCGGCCCAGCCGTCGGGGGCCTTGCGCGTGGGCGGCGTGCGGTACTTGACCACGACCGACGACGCGAGGGGCTTCAGCACGCGGATCGTCACGGCGCCGTCGTGGGGGTGCGGACCCAGCACCGAGTGCGCGTCGTGGTGCTCGCCGGCGGCGATGGCCGCGAGCGTGGCGGTGTCGACGGGCAGGACCTGGGGGGACGTCATGATGCTCCGATCTGGGACAGCGCGGCCAGCGGGATCGCCGTCCACGACGGCCGATTGCGCTTCTCGTACACGGCCTCGTACACGGCCTTGTCGGCCACGTACGCGTCGAGGAGGACGCCGCGCTCGCTCTCGAGGCCGGCCTCGGCGCCGAGAGCGGCGATGTAGGCCTCGAGTAAGTGGGCGCGGGCGCGCTGCGACCACTCGCGCGCGCGTTCGGCGCGCAGCGACTCCTCGCGCGGATCCCCGGGGTCGCCGGGGGTGGCGGTGGTCATCTCGACCACGCCGGGGGCGTAGTCGAACGAGCGCAGCATGCCGGCGACGTCGCGCCACGGCGAGTCCGGCAGGGCGCGCTCCGCGAACGGCCGCCCGGGCTCGCCCTCGAAGTCGACGATCTTCCACCCGTGCGAGGTCCGCAGCGTCTGGCCGAGATGCAGGTCGCCGTGCACGCGCTGCACGTCGAGGCCCTGCAGCGCGGCCACGGCGTCGTACGCCGAGCGCAGGCGCGGCGCGAACGGCTCGAGCTCAGGCACGGTGCGCAGGGCGCGATCCAGGCGTTCGGTCATGGCCCTGGCGAGGTCGGCGGCCGCCTCCGGTCCGCGCCGCTCCGCGGGGAAGCGCGCGCGCAGCATGGCGTGCACGGCGGCGAGCGCCTCGCCGAGACGCGCCGCCTCGCCGGCGAAGTCGCCGCCCGAGTCGCCGGCGCTCAGCTCGGGGTGGGCGAGCAGGGTGCGGACGCTGCCGGTCGCGAGCTCGAAGCCGTCGGTCGCCGTGCGGAGGAATCGCTGCAGCATGGCCAGCTGCAGCACCTCGCGCGGCTCCTCCTCACCCAGCTCGACCTCGATCCAGCCGTACAGGTCGGCGATCTGCTCGGAGCCGCCCTGGGTGAGCTCGGCATGGATCTCGATGTCCGGGTTCACGCCCGGGGTCACCTTGCGGAACAGCTTCATGATCGCGGTCTCGTCGAACTTGACCGACGAGTTGGACTGCTCGCCCGTCAGCGGCGCCGACCGCAGCGCGGGATCCAGCGGCTCGGTCCCGAGCACGCGCCGGAACCGCAGGCCGCCGGCGTCGGCCCATCCGGACTCCTCTGCCGACGTGAAGCCGCGCAGCCACAGGGCCATCGCGTCCCGGTCGTGGACGGCGTCGTACAGATGCCGCGCACGGCCGTCCACCTCGATCGTGCCGACGTGGGCGTGCGCGATCCGCTCCTCCGGGTGCTCGTGGGCCGCGAGGGGCACCTGGTACAGCTCGGTGCCGCCCTCCTCGTCGGAGTAGTCGACCGTGACCAGGTAGACGGTCGCGGACGGCCCGTGCTCGGCGGGCGCGAGTTCCGCGAGGGGCCGCACGTCGGACACCCGGAACGGGCGCCCCTTGCCGCCGAACCACCGGGTGCGCACGAGGTAGCCCTCGAGCATCTCGGCGTCGGGCGTCGCACCGCGTGCGTGGATGTCGCTCACAGCAGCCCCACCTCCTCCGACTCGTCCGCCGGCGCGTGCAGCTGGAACCAGAAGAAGCTGTGTCCGCCGAGGGTCAGCAGGTACGGCAGCTCGCCGATCTGGGGGAACGGCACGCCGCCGAGCAGCTCGACCGGCACCATCCCCTCGAAGCGGCGCAGGTCCAGCTCGACCGGCTGCGGGAACTGCGACAGGTTGTTGACGCAGATGATCACGTCGACGCTGCCGTCGGCGTTCGTGTGCTCACGCGAGTACGACAGCACCGCGGGGTTGGTTCCGCCGAGGTCGTTGAAGCTCCCGAGGCCGAAGGCCGGATGCCGCTTGCGCGCCTGGATCATCTGCCGCGTCCAGTGCAGCAGCGACGAGCGGTCCTCCTGCTGCGCCTCGACATTGACTGCGAGGTAGCCGTACACAGGGTCCTGGACCAGCGGCAGCGACAGCTTGCCCGGGTTCGCGGTCGAGAAGCCGGCGTTGCGGTCCATGGTCCACTGCATGGGCGTGCGCACGCCGTCGCGATCCCCGAGCCAGATGTTGTCGCCCATGCCGATCTCGTCGCCGTAGTAGAGAACCGGGGATCCGGGAAGCGAGAGCAGCAGCGCCGTGAACAGCTCGATCTGGTCGACGTCGTTCTCGAGCAGCGGCGCCAGGCGGCGGCGGATGCCGATGTTCGCCTTCATCCGCGGGTCGCGGGCGTACTCCGCCCACATGTAGTCGCGGTCCTCGTCCGTGACCATCTCGAGCGTGAGCTCGTCGTGGTTGCGCAGGAAGATGCCCCACTGGCACCCGGACGGGATGGGCGGCGTCTGGGCCAGGATCTCGCTGATGGGGTAGCGCGACTCCCGCCGCACCGCCATGAAGATCCGGGGCATCACCGGGAAGTGGAAGCACATGTGGCACTCGTCGCCACCCGACTCGAAGTCGCCGAAGTAGTCGACGACGTCGGCGGGCCACTGGTTCGCCTCGGCGAGCAGCACGCGACCCGGGTACTCCTGGTCGACGATCCGGCGCACCTTCCTCAGGAACTCGTGCGTCTCCGGGAGGTTCTCGCCGTTGGTCCCGGGCCGCTCATAGAGGTACGGCACGGCGTCCAGCCGGAAGCCGTCCAGGCCCATGTCCAGCCAGAACCGCAGCGCATCCAGGATCGCCTCGTGCACCTTCGGGTTGTCGAAGTTGAGGTCGGGCTGGTGCGAGAAGAACCGGTGCCAGAAGTACTGCTGGCGCACCGGATCCCACGTCCAGTTGCTCGGCTCCGTGTCGACGAAGATGATCCGCGCATCCTGGTACAGCTCGTCGGTGTCGCTCCACACGTAGAAGTCGCCGTAGGGCCCGTCGGGGTCGCGCCGGCTCTCCTGGAACCACGGGTGCTCGTCGCTCGTGTGGTTCATGACGAAGTCGATGATGACCTTGATGCCGCGCTCGTGCGCCGCGTTCAGCAGGGCCTGGAAGTCCTCGGTCGTGCCGAGGTCGGGCTGCACGCCGGTGTAGTCGGCCACGTCGTAGCCGCCGTCGCGCAGCGGCGACGGGAAGAACGGCGGCAGCCACAGGCAGTCGACGCCGAGCCACTGCAGGTAGTCGAGCTTCTCGATCAGGCCGCGGAAGTCGCCGATGCCGTCGCCGTCGCCGTCCTTGAACGAGCGCACCAGCACCTCGTAGAAGACCGCGGTCTTGAACCACTCCGGCTCGGCGCTGCCCGGCGTGTCCGGGAACGGCTCCTGCGTGAGGATCGGGATGGAGGTCGTGATGGGGGCGGGCTCGGAGGCGGCCGTCATCAGATCCTCCTCACGGTGAGGATGTGCGCGACGTCGCCCGACGGGTCGAGACGCACGTAGTTGTCGGATCCCCAGATCCACTCGGCGCCCGTCAGTTCGTCGTGAACCAGGTATCGCTCGGGCAGGCCCGCCGCCTCGAGGTCGAGGTGGACGGTGGTCTCGCGCGCGCCGTGCGGGTCGAGGTTGATCACCACGATGACCGTGTCGTCGCCGTGCGTCTTCGAGAAGCACAGCATGTGGTCGTCGTCGGTCGCGTGCACGACCAGGTTGCGCAGCAGCCCGAGCGCCGGATGCGCGCGGCGCAGCTCGTTGAGCCTCCCGATATAGGGCATCAGCGTCCTGCCCGACGCCTCGGCGGTGGCCCAGTCGCGCACCCGGACCTGATACTTCTCGCTGTCGAGGTACTCCTCGCTGCCGGGCTTGACGGCCACGTGCTCGAACAGCTCGTAGCCGGCGTACATGCCCCAGGACGGGGCGGCCAGCGCCGCGAGCGTGGCGCGGATCGCGAACATCGCGGGCCCGCCGTACTGGAGCGTCGCGTGCAGGATGTCGGGGGTGTTCACCCAGAAGTTCGGGCGCATCAGGTGGTCGCTCTCGCTCGACACCTCGCGCAGGTAGTCCTCGATCTCCTCCTTGGCCACCCGCCACGTGAAGTACGTGTACGACTGGTGGAAGCCGACGGCGCCCAGCGTGTGCATCATGGCGGGCCGCGTGAACGCCTCGGACAGGAAGATCACGTCGGGGTCCGTCGCGCGGATGCGGTGGAGCAGCTGCTCCCAGAACATGACCGGCTTGGTGTGCGGGTTGTCGACGCGGAACAGGCGCACGCCGTGCGACATCCACAGGCGCACCACGCGCTCGACCTCGGTGAGGATCCCGTCGAAGTCGTCGTCGAAGTAGATCGGGTAGATGTCCTGGTACTTCTTCGGCGGATTCTCCGCATAGGCGATGGAGCCGTCCGCGCGGTGCCGGAAGAACGACGGGTGCTCGGTCACCCACGGGTGGTCCGGGGCCGCCTGGAGCGCGAGGTCGAGCGCGACCTCGATCCCGAGCTTATTGGCCCTGGCCACGAAGCGGTCGAAGTCGGCGAACGTGCCGAGATCCGGATGGATCGCGTCGTGGCCGCCGTGCTTCGAGCCGATCGCCCAGGGGGAGCCCGGATCGTGCGGGCCCGGCGTGAGCGTGTTGTTCGGGCCCTTGCGATTGACCTCGCCGATCGGGTGGATGGGCGGCAGGTAGAGCACGTCGAACCCCATGGCCGCAACGCGGTCGAGGCTCTTCACGGCCGTCTTGAACGTGCCGCTGATCACGCGCCCGTTGCGCTTGTCGACGCGCGCGCCCTCGGACCGCGGGAAGAACTCGTACCACGCGCCCGTGAGGGCGCGGCGACGGTCGGCGTACAGCGGGTACGGACCCGACACCGTGACCAGATCGCGCAGCGGGTGCCGGCGGAACACCTCCTGCGTCTCGGGGCCCTCCAGCACCGCGAGGCGCGCCTCGACCGGCCGGACCTCGTCGGTCGCCGCGTCGGACGCCGCCGTGAGCGCCGCCTCGTCGTCGGCCGTGAGCGGGTCGGTCGCCTCGGCGCGGATCCGCTCGAGCAGAAGCTTCGCCTCGAGGAACATCAGCTCGACGTCGACACCCGCGCGGATCTTGATGCCCGCGTCGTGGTTCCACGTGGCGAGCGGATCGGAGAACCCGCGCACCTCGAACGACCAGTCGCCCTCGGCGTCGGGCGTGAGCCACGCCTCGTAGCGGTCGGTGCCCTTGACCAGCTCGCGCATCCGGACCGGCGGCCTTCGCTCCCCGTCCGGCCCGATCAGCAGGGCCTCGGCGCCCAGCTTGTCGTGTCCCTCGCGGAACACGGTCGCGCGCACCGGCAGGGGCTCGCCGACCGTCGCCTTCGCGGGTCGCGCGCCGCCGTGGACGACGGGGTGGACATCGATGACGGGAATGCGTCCGACCATGTGCCCAACTTGGCACAAGCGCTGGCTCGGAGCCACTTCCACGGCGTCCCTTGCGCGTTTCGATCACCTCGGTGTAACGCCGCGTCACGGAATGCCGACGCGCGTTCATCCGGATGTCACCCTCGCGCGCACGGGAGCGCCGCGGACTGGCAGTACCGTATGCGCATGCGCGCCATCCGCCGATTCACCGTCCGACCCGTCCTGCCCGAGCCGCTGGCCGCGCTCGGCGAGCTCGCCGGCAACCTGCGCTGGTGCTGGCACCTCGAGACCCAGGACGTGTTCGCGCATGTGGACGCCGAGGTCTGGCGTCGCACCCAGGACCCGGTCCGCGTGCTCGGCTCCGTCACGAACGCCCGGCTGGACGAGCTGGCGCAGGACGGCGCCTTCCTCGAGCGCCTGGGCCGCGTGCGCGACGACCTGCGCGCCTACCTCGCCGATGACCTCTGGTACCAGCGGAGCGTGCCCGAGGGACCCCGCGCGATCGCGTACTTCTCGCCCGAGTTCGGGATCGCGGCCGCGCTGCCGCAGTACTCCGGCGGCCTGGGCATCCTGGCCGGCGACCACCTGAAGGCGGCGAGCGACCTGGGCGTGCCGGTGATCGGCGTCGGCCTGCTGTACCGGCACGGCTACTTCATGCAGTCGCTCTCGCGCGAGGGCTGGCAGCAGGAGTCCTACCCGGTGCTCGACCCCGACGAGATGCCGATCACGGCCCTGCGGGAGGAGGACGGCTCCCCCGCCATGATCTCGGTCGCGATGCCCGGCGGCCCCGACCTGCGCGCCCGGATCTGGGTCGCGCGCGTCGGTCGCGTGCCCCTGCTGATGCTCGACACCGATGTCGACCAGAACCCCGAGCACTTCAGCGACGTCACCGACCGCCTCTACGGCGGCGGCAGCGAGCACCGACTGCGCCAGGAGATCCTGCTCGGCGTCGGCGGCGTGCGCGCGCTGCGCGTGTTCAGCCGCATCACGGGCGCACCCGTGCCGGAGGTCTACCACACCAACGAGGGCCACGCCGGGTTCCAGGGCCTGGAGCGCATCCGGGAGCTCACGACCGCGGCGGACGCGGGCGGGCCGGGCCTCGGCTTCGACGCCGCGCTCGAGATGGCGCGCGCCTCGACGGTGTTCACGACGCACACCCCGGTGCCCGCCGGCATCGACCGTTTCACCCGCACGCTGATCGAGCAGTACTTCGCGGCCGAGGGCGGCGTGCTGCCGGGGGTCCCGACCGACCGGGTGCTCGCGCTCGGCGCCGAGGACTACGAGGGCGGCGACCCGGGCATGTTCAACATGGCCGTGATGGGCTTCCGCCTCGGCCAGCGCGCCAACGGCGTCTCGCAGCTGCACGGCCACGTCAGCCGCGGCATGTTCAACGGCCTGTGGCCCGCGTTCGACGAGGCCGAGGTCCCGATCGGCTCCATCACGAACGGCGTGCACTCGCCGACGTGGGTCGCCCGCGAGTTCCGCGAGCTCATCGCCGAGGTGGGCGCCGACCTCGACGGCGACCCGGCCGAGTTCGCGCGCGCGATCGATGATGTGCCGTTCGCGCGCGTCTGGGGGATCAAACGCCAGCTGCGCGAGCGGCTCGTGCAGGACGCCCGCGCGCGCCTGCGCGACGCGTGGCGGCGCCGCGGCGCGGTCGAGGCGGAGCTCGGCTGGATCGACGACGTGCTCTCGTCCGACGTGCTGACGATCGGCTTCGCCCGCCGCGTGCCGTCGTACAAGCGGCTCACCCTGATGCTGCGCGACCCGCACCGCCTGAAGATCCTGCTGCTGGATCCCGACCGCCCCATCCAGCTCGTGATCGCCGGCAAGGCCCATCCCGCCGACGACGGCGGCAAGAAGCTCATCCAGGAGCTGGTGAAGTTCGCGGACGACCCCGAGGTGCGGCACCGCATCGTGTTCCTGCCGAACTACGACATCGCCATGGCGCAGCAACTCTATCCGGGCTGCGACGTCTGGCTGAACAACCCGCTGCGCCCCTACGAGGCGTGCGGCACGAGCGGCATGAAGGCCGCGCTCAACGGCGGCCTGAACCTCTCGATCCTCGACGGGTGGTGGGACGAGTGGTTCGACGGCGAGAACGGCTGGGCCATCCCCTCCGCCGACGGCGTCGACGACCCCGACAAGCGCGACGACCTCGAGGCCGCGGCGCTGTACGACCTTCTCGAGCGCGAGATCGCCCCACGGTTCTACGACCGCAGCGGCGAGGGCGTGCCGGTGCGCTGGATGGAGATGATGCGCCACACGCTCGAGTCGCTCGGGCCGAAGGTTCTCGCCACCCGCATGGTGCGCGACTACGTGGGGCAGCTCTACGCCCCCGCGGCGAGCGCGGCGCGCGCGCTCGACGGCGACTACTCGGGCGCTGTCGAGCTCGCGGCGTGGAAGCGGCGCGTGCGCGCGGCATGGGGCGGCGTGCGCGTCGAGCACGTCGAGTCCAGCGGCGTGGACGAGCTCGCCGAGGTGGGCGCGGAGCTCTCGGTCACCGCGCACGTCGCGCTCGGCGGCCTCACCCCCGACGACGTCGAGGTGCAGCTCGTGTACGGCCGCGCCGAGGGCGACGACCAGCTCTCATCGGTGCAAGCGGCCCCGCTGAGCCCGCGCGACTCGTTCTCCGGAGGACGCACCGCGTTCGCGGGCGCCGTGCGCCTGGACCGCGCGGGCCCCTTCGGCTACACGGTCCGCGTCGTGCCCCGGCACGAGCGCCTGGCGTCCACGGCCGAGCTCGGGCTCGCCGCCCTGGCGTAGGGCGCGCGAGGGGGCTCGGCGCGTTTCGTCTCCGCTTCGCTCCGCTCAACGACCGGATGTCCCCCGGTCGTTGAGCGGAGCGAGCGCCAGCGAGCGGAGACGAAACGCCTGAAGCGCCCCTCGGCTCAGGCCGACTCGAGCACGACGACCGAGCGCGCGCCGAGGCGGAAGGTGCCGCCGGCGGGGTGCACCTCGCCGACCGCGATCTTCGGATCGGTCGACAGGGCCACGCGCCCCGCGGGCTCCCAGTCCTGCTCCGCGAGCGTGATGTCGACCGCGTGATCCGCCGCGTTGAACCACAGCAGGAACGACGCGTCCACCTGCTGCTCGCCGCGGGGTCCCGGCTCGCGCAGCGGCTTGCCCGACAGGAACATCCCGATCGTGCGCAGGTGGGGGTCGTGCCAGTCGGCGCTGCGCATCACGCGCCCGTCCGGGTGCATCCAGGCCAGGTCGTTCGGGCCGCCCTTGATGATGGGCCGCCCCTCGAACCAGTGGCGCTGCCTCAGAGCGGGATGTTCGCGCCGCAGCTTGAGCGCCGCCTTCGTGATCTCGTACACGTCGACCCAGGCGTCATCCGGCCGCCAGTCGACCCAGGAGATCTCGTTGTCCTGGCAGTAGGCGTTGTTGTTGCCGCCCTGCGTGCGACCGCGCTCGTCGCCCGCCGTGAGCATGGGCACGCCGTTGGACAGGCACAGCGTCACCATGAGGTTCGCGGCCTGGCGGCGGCGCAGGGCCAGGATGTCCGGGTCGTCGGTCTCGCCCTCGACGCCGTGGTTCCACGACCGGTTGTTGTCGGTCCCGTCGCGGTTGTCCTCGCCGTTGGCCTCGTTGTGCTTGTGGTCGTACGAGACCAGGTCGCGCACCGTGAAGCCGTCGTGGGCCGTGATGAAGTTCACCGAGTTGTACGCCGAACGGCCGTCGTCCGCGTACAGGTCGCTGGATCCGGCGAGACGGGTCGCGACGTCGCGGATGGGCGCGTGCCCGCGCCAGTAGTCGCGGATCGTGTCGCGGTACTTGTCGTTCCACTCGACCCACGGCGGCGGCATCTTGCCGACCAGGTAGCCGTCCATCGAGGTGTCCCACGGCTCGGCGATCAGCTTGACGTGACGCAGGATCGGATCCTGGTCGATCGCGATGAGCAGCGCGTTCTGGAAGTCGACGTCGTAGCCCGTGCGGGTCAGCGCCGACATCAGGTCGAAGCGGAAGCCGTCGACGTGCATCTCGGTCACCCAGTACCGCAGGGAGTCCAGGATGAGGCGCAGCGCGAGCGGGTTCCAGGTGTTCACCGTGTTGCCGCAGCCGGTGACGTCCCAGTACCGGTCGTCGAAGCCGCCGTCCTCGGCGATCACGCGCTTGTAGAAGCCGCGGTCGTCGAAGCCCCGGAACGACAGCGTCGGGCCGTTGGGCCCGGCCTCGGCGGTGTGGTTGTAGACCACGTCGAGGATGACCTCGATGCCCGCCCGGTGCAGCGACTTGACCATGTGCTTGAACTCGGCGACCTGCTGCCCGCGGTCGCCGGACGAGCTGTACGACGCATCGGGGGCGAAGTAGCACAGGGTGTTGTAACCCCAGTAGTTCACGACCCCCCGCTCGAGCAGGGCCGGCTCGGAGAAGAACTGCTGCACCGGCAGCAGCTCGACCGCCGTGATGCCGAGGTCGCGCAGGTACTCGACCACGGCGGGCTCGGCGAGTCCCGCGTACGTGCCGCGCAGGTGCTCCGGGATCCGGTCGTGCAGCTTGGTGAAGCCCTTGACGTGCAGCTCGTAGATCACCGTGTCGCGCCAGCGGCGCTTCATCGGCGTGTCGCCCTCCCAGTCGAACGACGGGTCGACGACCACGCTGCGCCCCGTGTAGCCGGCGGAGTCCGTGTCGTCGCGCACGGCCGGGTCGTCCTCGCGCGCTCCGTAGATGGGCTGCTCGGCGATGATCGTGCCGCTCGTCGCGAGCCCGTACGGGTCGAGCAGGAGCTTGTGCGGGTTGAACCGGAAGCCGTTGGCGGGATCCCACGGGCCGTCGACCCGGTAGCCGTACCGCTGGCCGGGCGCGATGTCGGGGAGGGCGCCGTGCCAGATGCCCTGCGAATGCTCGGTGAGCTCGTACTGATGCTCCGCGCCGTCATCGCCGAACAGGCACAGCGTCACACTGGAGGCGTTCGGCGAGTACACCGCGAAGTTCGTGGAGTCGGGCGTCCACGTCGCGCCGAGCGGCCAGTTCCGGCCGGGCCAGACCTTAGCGGCCTGGCCCCAGCTCGTCCAGGTCTGAGGGCTCATTCCGCCCATTCTGCCCGCTCAGTGGAACCGCTCTCGCCACCGGCGCGCGAGATGCCGTCATCCGGCCGGCGCGGCGCCTCAGTTCTGCGACGGGTGCCACAGCACGAGCTCGGCGCTGCGGCGCACGCGCGTCCCCGCCCGCAGCGTCACGACCGACCCGGTCGACCCGGCCGCGAACACGCGCGCCCCGGGCCGGCTCTCGATCTCGGCGCGCAGGCGGTGCTCGAGCTCGGCGACGCGGCGGCGCAGATCGCGCACCTCGTCCTCGAGGTCGAGCACGCGCGCGATCGCCGCGAGGCTCATCCCCTCGCCCGACAGCTTGGCGACCTCGCGCAGCTGCTGGATGTTCCGCGCCGAGTACCGGCGCGACCCGCCGCGCGTGCGGCCGGGGACGACGAGCCCGATGCGGTCGTACTGCCGCAGCGTCTGCGGGTGCATCCCCGCCAGCTCCGCGGCGACGGCGATCGCGAAGACGGGCGCGTCCTCATCGACGTCGTACGCGTCGCTCATCCGTCCCACCTCCTCGCTGTCCTCGCCGTGTCTCACTT
>Ga0208492_1001651_pt1 | contig 13026 bp, 5 predicted proteins | sample Subbioar_CSW14AB_FD_184820 | JGI IMG/M metagenome (GOLD analysis project Ga0208492, IMG submission 184820) | Serpentinite rock and fluid subsurface biosphere microbial communities from McLaughlin Reserve, California, USA - CR12Mar_CSW14AB (SPAdes) | ecosystem: Environmental > Terrestrial > Deep... | reverse complement strand
GACTCTCCCAACAAAGCGGAAGTAACCGAGTTTCGACTCAAGCCGGCCACGCTCCAGGTGGATCTGGTTGTGCGGGATGTCGTCACCAAAAAGCCGATCCCCGATGCGATGGTCTGTTTCAAGTCGGATGTCTGGTACCACGACAACTTCTCCTGGAATCTTGGCAACCACGGCTCCGAGGTTCTGTGGTCTGATCAAGCAGGAAAAATGCTGTGGGATCGCATGCAAATTGACAAGGGCATTTTCTTTGTCAATCACCCGGGTTATGGCCGGGCTATTCTACCCTGGCGGATTGCCAAAGCAGGCGCGAATACAGCAGCCGATCGAACGAATGCCAACATGGTTCCCGAAAACCGGCGCAATGATGCGAACGGCGAATGGGAGGTAGTCATGATCCCGGATCCAGTCCGCCCGCTTAAGCTTAACGAGGCCAGCGGCAGATACGAAGCCGTGTTGGAACTGATCCCGGAAGCAACGCTTGAAGTGAAAATCAACAACGCCAACGGCCGAGATCTGAAATGGCTGGTTTTCGAAGCGGAACAGATGTCGTTGCCAGGAGGCAACGCGGCCCGCTCCGCGGGCAGACCGCTCATCCAAAGGTACATGGAAGAACACCCCGCCAAGGACGCCCTCTTTCGATTCGATGGCCTGAATCCCGGTCCTGCCAAATGGAAAATTCGGGATCAGGTCGACGAGCACAACGGGGTCGTCGACGAGCAAGGTAGCAGCATGGCGGGTTTGGTTGTTCGTGAAACCAACCTGACCAGCGGAGTCAATCGTGTCGAGTTGGACCTTCCGCCCAGAGTGGCGGCCAAACCCGCCAAACCCGAAAAGGAAATCGGAACCATCACCGAGCCTCAGATCACCGAGTTTCTCGATGCAATCGAGAGATTAAAGCACGAAAAGAAAGCACTTCTGGCGAAGCACAAGCCGGAGCACCCGGATGTCAAACGAATCCAACAGGACATCGAAGAATGGGAGGCTTTGCTGAAAAAGTACCCTTCCACCCCCGTCGGTGCACCCGTTTTCATGGCTTCACCAGGAAAATGTCGACTCGAGGGGGGTGCGCTTCTCGAAATCACCTATGAGGAAAATCCCCCTCCGAAATCGCCCAGTATGTCAGGTAGTTTAAGCCTCCCTGGATTTACCAAAAAGACACTTTTCGGACCCAAATCAGTCAAAGAACATGATTGGGGCGTCGGCTGGATCAAGGGAGGCACGACCCTTTGGTTAGTGACTCGCCTGAAGCAATTCATCAAGATCCTCGAGGTGCGTTTTGGAGCCAAGGACCAGCGGAATGGAAACGAGATCTGGAGCAAGGAGACGATCATCCCCTGGGTGCGAGGCCAGGTGATCGCCGAATCGGGAATGCCCGACAGCCTGGCCGCATTGTTCAGCAGGATCATGATCGGCTCCGGTCCGGTCCTCATCCAAGGGGAGGGAAAATGGGTGCTGGACGATACCTTCTACCTGGAGTTGAAGGAGCGGCAATTGATCGCTCCACTCGTGGGCGCTGCCAAGAACGTTGTCGGGATCGTGCGGCGGCAATCATCGAATGAACCGGTGGGTGAATTCACCCTGGCCATGGTGCCTGAGAAAAGTGCGGCCGCCATTTTGATCGGATGCTACAGTCGCAACAATATTTGGGTCGCAGAGAAAAACGGCTCTTCCGCTCAACTAAGCCGATTCGACTGGACCAAACTAAAAGAACCAAGTCCGACCCAACAGGTCTCCGGTCCCGCGGACGATTTCCCAAGGGGCGTGATTGCCGGGGGAATTGAAATTCCACAAGACTTGGCCCTGAAAATGGCGGAGCAGTTCCGCGCATTGGAGGGCAAGAAAGAGGGGGCGAATCAAGGATCGCCCATGCCCCTGCGGCCGACCGGGACAAAGGCAAAGGAGTCCGGTGGCGAACCTCCTGTCGGCGAGAAGGCACCCGCCAACAAGGCGGCAACCGCGATCGCCTTACTCAGAGAACGAGTCACCGTTGCGCTCGCCTTGTACAAGGCGAGTCGCGTGGAAATCGAATCGGTCATTTCGGCCTGCAAGGATCTGGCGGAATTCGAACCGGCGGATGCGCTGAAGAACCTGGAAGGCGTACTCGAAATCGCGCAAAGACGAGTCATGGCCGCCAGAGGTACGGAACTTGATGTCCTCGCCGCAAAGTCCGCGATTGAAGTGATCAACCTGCGAGTCAAACCAGCGCCCGAAGCCAATCCGAAATCGAATGCGCAACGAGTCAAACTTGCACTCGAACTGTTCAAGTCAGCACGCGTGCCCATCGAATCGGTGATCTCGGCTTGTAAAGACCTCGCGGAATTCGAGCCGGCCGAAGCGCTGAAAAACCTGGAAGGCGTGCTCGAAATCGCGGAAGCACGGTTCATGGCCGCCAGTGGTACGAAACTTGATGTCCTCGCCGTTAAGTCCGCGATTGAAGTCATTAAGCTGCGAATCACACCGGCCACCGGAGCGAATTCGCCACCCCAAACGTCAGAAAACCAGTTCGATCCTCAGGTGATCAGAACCAAGGGAATCTGGAACCTCGAAAGGGGAATCACGGTTGAGGTGAAGGAACAAACGATTCAGGCGCCCTTTGTCGGCACATTCAAGCATCATGTGGCCCTATTTCGCCGCACGGCTTCCAACGAACTGATCAAGGAAATCCCCCTTGGATTGGCCGAGCAGGGGGGCAGGGGCTACTGGGCAATCGGTTGGATGCCAGGTCGGGACCTCCTGTGGATCGTCACGGAAAACGATCAGATGCAGTGGTTGACTCGTTACCGAATGAAGGGTTCCAAGACGGTGGACTTGGTTTTTGACGGCGGCCAACAGGTGTTGGGTTGGGGCCATGGCAATTCGAACAATGCCATGGGAATTCCCTCGGAACTGGGATATGAAATGTCGAGCCGCTTCATCCCGATGGAGTGGCCCACATCAAGGCGGTCAGGAGTATTGAATCGGCTGACGCCGTCCCCAGAGGGATCAGAGAAAGAAGTCTTTGAGCAGGTGAAAAATCTGCAAGGTAGCTGGACATGGAAGAAAAAAGACGACAAGGGAAACGCGCTTCCTCCCGAGATGTCTTCTGATGACAATCCTCTGGTTCATTTCATTGTCCGCAAAGACGAGATTGAGCTAAGCATTGCGCTGGCAAAGGGCCCACCGATTCTCGTCAAGAACTACACGCTTGATTTCGAAAAAGACGCCGGGGGGACGATTCGGCTGCTTTTGCGATCCCAAAAGGATCAACAGATCATCCCGTTTCAACTCGAATCGTTAAATGGCGAAGACTTCATTCTCAAAGATCTCACCCGGGCGATCGCTTCCAGCAGTCACTGGAAACGGGTGGCAGGTGAAGAAAACCTTAAGGGGAACTGGAGACTGGTTAGCGGTAAGCCACCGACTATTGGGCCTAAAAATCAACCGATTGGCATCAGCCTTGAACTGTCATTTCACGAGCGCCGCTACGATCTGCGGGTCTTTCAAGATCAACCGTCGCCGGCTGCCCCTCCATTCAAACAGATTCCCGGCGAAGGGGGCTCGTTCGATTTGACCCGCTCGGCGGGACAAACAACGATTCTGCATCTCAATCGCCAAACTCCTGGAGGTTCGCCGGTGAGTTTGTCGGGTTCCTACACGCTTGAGTTTCTCGATGAGAAGACACTGCGTCTCATCTCCCAAGACGGAAACGTGCTGGAATGGAAACGCCTTGACGGACCGATCGAAGATTCGGCCGCCGCGCCCCGAAAGCCTTAGTGTCGAAGCGATTTGCAATATGGGTCGAAAGGATCCTGGCGGATTCGGCCATGAGCCTGGTCCTGCGAGCTGGCCCCTCCGCAAATGCTCGTCCAAAGAAATCGAAGAAGTCCGCAAACTTTTGGAATCGCTTGAGGGAAAGAAATGACTGAGCAGACTTTCCTCGCCGTGATGGTTTCCGGCCCGCTCATCGAGCGCCTCGGCTGGATGCTCATCCATACGCTCTGGCAATTTGCCGTGATCGCCTTGGCGGCCCTTCTCTTGTTGAGCCTGATGAAAAAAACCTACGCGGCGCTTCGCCATGGAGTTTTGATGGGCCATCTGGCTCTCCTCATCATGATCCCGCCGGTTACCTGGTTGGTGCTAGGCCAAGGGGCCGTTTTGAGTGAAAACACGCGCAGTAGCGAATCCGATTCGCAAGGGATGGTACTCGAACGGCCTGATCGAAGTCCACGACCCACCGAATGGGCCAGCGGATCCCACGAGCCGGCAGCGATTGTCTCCCTCAGCACTCCCTCCAAGAGCAGCGAATTCCTGGAGGCATCTACTCCGCTCTCCAACACTAAAACCGTGTCCGAGACGAATGTGGCAACCGAGCCATCCATCACGGCATTGTGGAATCACTCTGCCGAACTGGTTCGCCCGTGGCTTGGCAAGTTGGTCGTGATTTGGGCAGTTGGCCTCTTGCTCTTTTCGCTACGGCCGATGCTCGGCTGGTGGGCCTTGCGCCGCCTGAAAACGCGGGGCGTATCCGCCGTGCCCGAGTCGATCGCAGGCATGGGGCAATCCCTGGCAAAGCGGATGGGGATCACCAAGAAAATCCAAGTACTTCAATCTCTCTTTGCAAAAACTCCGCTTCTCGTCGGCTATGTTCAACCGGTGATCCTGCTGCCGATCAGCGTGGTCGCCGGCATTCCCGCCTCGCAGTTGGAGGCTATCTTGATTCATGAACTCGCGCACGTCAGGCGTCATGATTTCCTGGTCAATCTTTTGCAGACGCTTGTCGAAACGGTTTTCTTCTACCATCCGGCCGTCTGGTTTTTGTCGAGCCGCATTCGCATCGAACGCGAGAACTGCTGCGACGATCTCGTTGTGGGAATCGTGCAGGACCGCGCCGAATACGGCCGGGCGCTTCTCGCCGTCGAGGAGTTGCGCGGCAATCAATCGATTCTGGCTCTGGGTGCCACGCATGGTTCACTGCTTGCACGCGTGCGCCGCATCCTCATGTTGGAACCAAAAGGCGCCAGCGTGCGTGGCCGTTGGCCACTTGTTGGCTTGGCTCCGATTTGCCTGGGGCTGTGCCTGCTGTTCCAGCAGCTTGGCGCCGCGCCGAGCGTCGAGAAGCCTGAGAGCGAATCGCCTAATCAGGTCGATGCGCTACCGGAAGTGGTCAAAGTTGCAAACGATCAAAATTGGCCCATGCCCGTGCTTGGCCGGGTTTTGATGCGCGACGGCTCGCCGGCTGTCGGTGCGGAGGTCCGCGCGGTGTTGTTGCGGCCTGGGTCTGCCGCCGAATCTCGGCGTGAAACCCGCACTGACGGCGAGGGACGATTCCGGCTGGCCTTGCCGGTATTCGCCACCAGGGATGGGTCCTGGGTCATTTCCGCCAGGGCCGGGGCGCTATTTGGGCGATCTGATCAGCGAGTTCTGCTTCATGCTCGCAATCGCCCCGCCATGCGAGCTGAGGCAGAAAACATCAATGATATTTGGCTGCAGTCTGGCAGAAGAATTGAGGGGCTCGTGCTGACCCAAAAGAACCGCGCGCCACTGGCCAAAGCAACCGTCTGGGCCGCTGATGGGCAAAGAACCGAGACGGACGAAAAAGGGGCCTTTGTCCTTCACGGGCTGGCCCGGCAGGTTCAGGGCCTACTCATCACTCATCCGGAAGCCGCTCGGACTCGCGTCCATGTCGATCTTTCTGAACAGGAAACAGGAAAGGTTCATGTCCTCCTGCCGCCGTCTGGCATGATCCAGGGTGAAGTCACCCACTCGGAACAACCTGTCCAGGATGGTCGGGTCTACGCGGGAATCGGTTCCTCGCAAATGGATGCCGGGCTCACGGAGACGATTGACCCCGTCACCGGAAAGTTTTCCTTTGGCGGCCTTCCCTTCCATCGCCTACTTTCTCCTCTTTCGTTTAGCGCTGCAGGCATGGAACCGTTGACGACCGAACCGATCGCCCTCCGGCCTGGTCAGCCGCAACCTCCCCATCTGAAAATCGCGCTCCAGAGGTCGGCCCTGGCGAAAGGCCCTGACTCTTTCTCCCTCGGCACGGCGCTGGCTGGAACCAATGAAGAGCCGCGAGGCTCGATCCGGGGCAAGGTTCGTGACCAGAACGGCAAACCGGTGACTGAATTTACGGTTCACCTTCTCCCTGGAGTCGATCGTCCTCCCGGCGAGTCCGGGAGTTTCACCCATCCGTCACGATCTTTCTTTTCCGAGGACGGCACCTTCGCGATCGGGCAACTGGATCCTGGGAAAAAGTACCGGGTTGCCGTGACCTGTCCGTCCTACGATCGGGCAATCATGAGCCCTGTTACGGCCCGGGTTTATGATCCGAAGCGGCTCAGTGAGGTCGAGCAGACCGAGTTCCCGTTGAGACCAGCCGCTGCCCAGATGGAAATGATTGTCCGTGATGCCAAAACACAAAAGCCGATTCCCAATGCCATGGTTTGCTTCAAAGCGGACGTTTGGCCACGCGAGGAATTCTCATGGGATTTTGGCCGCATCGGCGCATTTGCCCACTGGACCGACGAACAGGGAAAGATCCTGTGGAATCCCATGGAAATCGAGGAAGGTCTCTTTTTCGTCACCCATCCGGGCTATGGCCGCGGCCATATTCCTTGGAATTCAATTGCGAGGCAGCAGGCTAATGCCACAACTCCGACTGGTAACACTCCGGTACGCATCTCGAGGCTTGATGTCTCGAGCGAGAAATATCGGTTGGAATTAAACCTCAACCCGGAAGCGAAGCTCGAAGTCAAAATCAATCAGGCGGGGGGAAGGGATCTGCAGGGAATTCTTGTCGCAGTGGAACAACTTGCGCTCCCCGGTCCCCCCGAGCGAGCCATCCCGGCCAACCCGCTGATCCGCATTCCCGGTCCGACGGAAAAAAGCACCAAGGGGGATCTCTTTCAATTCGATCGCCTCAATCCCGGCATGTGCAAGGTGATCGTTCGCGATGCGGTGGACGAATATGGCGGGCATCTGCCAGGACCGGTCATGGTTCGCCAGTTCGAATTGGTGCCTGGGGTCTTTCGCCTAGAATTGGACCTTCCGCGCAGGCCGTCGGCCAATCTTGAACAAACTGAAAGAGCGGACGCTGGACAAGCCTCGCCGGCGAGGTCTTTTTTTGCGCCCGATGAGGCCACCATCAATACTCTAAAGCTCGAAAGGAAGCTCCTTCTCTTGGACTATGCAAAGGACCATCCCAAAGTCAAAAAAATCACCATGCAAATCGAACACCTCGAAAAAATAAAGGAAGCGCGGGCTTCTTCGGACGAAGGCAACCTTTTTCTCGCAGGTAAGGATTCGACAAGGCCAGATCAAAATGACGATGGCATCCGGATCATTCATGTCAAAAAAAATCATTCAAAAACAGACCCTTTATCAGACAAGAAAATACAATCATCACTCGAAGAAATGGAAAGTCGATTGGAAGAGCTTTCGCGGCGCCTCGGCCGACAAGAAATCGAAAACCCCGCGCTCAAGAATTCGCCGTTTCAGCGAGAGAAAGAGTACCTTCAGAGAAAGATCGAAGCCACTGAAGCATTCCAAATGCATCGAGGAGTGGGGACTTGGAAACTTGAAGGAGGAGTGGTTATCGACGTCCGTCGCCTTGACGATCCTTCCTCCGATCCCATGAAACGAATAGGGGTTCTACGCTCACCCGATTATCCGCAGAAAATCTTGTTTGGCCCGACTGCCCAGAGTGACAAGGACTGGTGTGTCGGGTGGATGAAGGGTGGCACAACCGTCTGGGCGATAACGCGGACGGACCGCTCGCTCAAGATCCATGAAGTTCGTTTTGGGCCGATGGATCAATCGGCCCCCAATGAACTCTGGACTAAGGAAACGACGATTCCGTGGGTCAGGGGTCAGGCCATCGAAGATGCGGGTATCCCCAGCGCGCTGGCGATCGCATTCGCCAAGGCCCTGACCGGTGAGGAACCAGTGGTCATGCACAAGCAGGGGAAATGGATTCTGAATGACGGTCTGACCTGGGAACTAAATGAACAGGCCCTCTACGCGCCCCTCGTGGGCCAAGTCAGAAAGTTCGTTGGAATCTTGCGAAACTCGTCAACCAATCAACTGGTCAAGGAAATCCCACTGGGAATGGTTCAAGAAAAGGATCGGGCGAGCATGATTGTCGGCTGGCAGCCTGTGAACCCAGTCTTGTGGGTTGCGCTGAAAAATGGTTCCGCTGGCGACCTGACCAGGATCAATTGGAACCAACTTGATGAACTCAAGCCGGCAACTCACACCGACACGGCTTCCGCAGGGTTTCCAGGCGGCCTCCGGTCAGGCGGGGTGGAAATCCCAGCAGCACTGAGTACAGCCATGGCCGAGCAATTACTCATCCTGGAAGGCAAAAAAACCGAGGCAGGTCAAGGATCCGCATTACCAGCAGGTCCGTCTACACTGCCTGCCGTTGGACCAGGAACCGCAGCCGACCAAGACGCCGGTGATGATAACAAAACTGCTAAAAGGAAGTCTGCTAAGGCCAAGGCCTTGCTTAGAGAGCGCGTCAAGATGACGCTTGAAGCACTCAAGTCGGGGCAAGTGCAAGTGGAGGCCGCCATTTCTGCCTGTAAGGATCTTGCCGAACTGGAGCCGGCAGAGGCCCTCAAGAATCTGGAAACCATGCTTGAGGTGGCGCAGGAGCGCGTCAAGGCCGGTATCGGCACGAAGCGCGAAGTGCTTGCGGTTCAATCGATTTATGAGATCATCAAATTGCGAGTTACGCCGGAGCCCTAAGTCAAAGCAACGCCGGCAGCATCCGAGAATTCAAAACAACCGTAGTTCACTACTGGTCCGGGAAAATGGGAACTGAAACACGGGATCACACTCGAGGTCGAGGAAGAGACGATCGAGGCGCCGGTCATCGGGTCTTTTAAGCGCAGTGTGGCGCTGTTTCGCGAGTCAAGGCACGAAACGGTCCAACGGCAGATCGGGCTGGGCTCAGCGGCGGTTAAAGGCAAGCTTCATTGGGTCATTGGGTGGATGCCTGGGTCGGACGACGTCTGGGTCGCCAGAGAAGAAGAAGAAGACACCCGCTTGATCGGCCGGCTCAAGTAACGCCAAGACCACAATCAAAATTCAGTTGGGATGATCTGGCCAAGCCCAGCTTCTGGCGAAAGCGGGAACATGCTGGATCCCCATAGAGCTTCTTGAGTGCTCGTTTGCCACCGATCCAGGCGTTATTCGCCTGTTTTTTTTTGTGGGCCCCGCCTTCCATCGAGGCCAACCGCAACGGCAGAAATGTAAATTAAACTTTACAAAACGACAAGCCTCCTGTACTATTTGGTCATGAAGCCTACGCATCACCTTGCCAACCACCTCCGCCAGTTTCGCAGAGCCGCGGACATCACCCAGGAGCAATTGGCGGAAAGGGTCAATGTGACGCGGCAGACGATTTTCTCGATTGAAAAGGGCAACTACACGCCTTCCGTCGCCTTGGCATTGCAGCTCGCCAAAGTACTCGGGGTGCGGGTCGAGGATCTTTTCGAACTTAGAAGTGGGGCCAACGATGAACCGTAGTCCTGTAGGAAACTTGGCCGGATCCCGCCCGCAATGGGTGACGCTGATTGCCTCGGGCTTGATTGTCATCGGCCTCTTGATGACCTCGGTCAGTTGGTGGTTTTTGCTTCTTTGCGCCGCCGGGATTTTTGGACCGGGGCTGCTTCGCGAAGCGGGCGTCCTGCACGATCAGGATGAGTTGCAGCTTTTGGCCGCCTACCGAGCGGGCTACCACGCTTACATCGCCGCGGGGTTGATGGCGACGATCTTGGTCATCCTTTTTCGTTCGAGCAAGGAGACGATCGATTCGGCCCAGGAACTGGCCACGCTCTTCCTTGCCCTGCTCTCTTTCACCTGGTTTCTAAGCTGGCTGATTTCCTACTGGGGTCCACAAAAAGCCGCCTCGCGCATTCTCTTTTGCTTTGGATCGGCCTGGTTCGTGTTTGCGATCCTGGCCAACACCGGCAAGGAATGGACCGGCTGGACCGCCCTGCTCCTGCACCCGCTTTTGTCGGCTCCCTTTTTCCTACTCGGCTTGTCCGCGAAGTCCTGGCCGCGCCTGACGGGGCTTCTTCTCGTAGGCAGCGCCATTGGCTTCGCGTGGTTTTTCGGCATGTTCCGCGTTGATCACATGGCGCTCGTCAACAAGGCCTTCACCGCGATCCTTTTCATTGGCCCACTCCTCGGAGGCGGTGTCGCCCTATTGACCGCAACAAAGCCAGCCAAAGCCCTTCAAGAACGAAATGGGGAAGAAGACGACACGGGCGATCAGGACCGTTAGATCGATCGAAAACCCGACGAAAAGCAAAAGGCATTTTCACGCGGAGACGCGGAGAAAGGGAGAGAAAAGAGGCAAAATACCGCGTCCAGTTTGAACGCTCCTGCCTGCTTGGCTCAAGTCAAAATTGTCCTCTTTTTTTGGTCCCATAAAACGACTCTCTGTATTTCTCTCTCCGCGCCACCGCGTCTCCGCGTGAAATCCTTCCCGCCTTCATCCCTCGAAGCATCAATCCCCTCTGCCCCACCCATCCCCGTTGACCCTTCCCTACCCTTCCTGAAAAATCGAATTCTCTTCTTTTCGCGACTTGACAGCCCCGTCCATAGTGTCTTACAGTAATACGACACCATACACGAGACGCCCATGACACGCGCCTCGAACGACTCAGGAGCGGCCCGCCGCGATGGGACCACGGTTTTCTTTTCAGTTTGAAATTCACCCTTCCTCGGGTGTGCCGATCTATCGGCAGTTGATGGATCAGCTTCGTTCACTGATCGCCAGCGGCCGGTTGGCCCCAGGCGACTTGGTCCCAAGCGTGCGCCAGATGGCCGAAGAATTGGAGATCAACTTGATGACCGTTTCGAAGGCTTATGCCAAACTCGAAGCCGACGGCGTGCTCGAACGCGATCGCGGCATTGGCATGCGTGTCAAGGCGCTTCAATCTTCCGGTTCGCGCAGCGAACGCTTGCAGCAAATTCGGCCCTTCGCCGATCAGATCGCCACCCTCGCCTGGCAATTGAAATTGACCGAGGCCGAAGTTTTGCAAGTCGTCAAATCGGCCCTGCGCGGTCTGGAAAACAAGGAGACTTCACCATGAACGCCGCATCGCTTGATCGCTCCACTCACCCATTACACCGGGACGGCAGCGCCTCGCAGCCGCTCATTCTTTGCCAGGAGTTACGCAAATCTTTTTCTGGGCGCGAAGTCCTCAAGGGGGTTAACCTCGCCATCCCCAGCGGGGCCGTCGTCGGGCTCGTCGGCACCAACGGTTCAGGAAAATCGACCCTGATCAAGTGCCTCCTCGGTCTCTTGAAGCCAACCGGCGGCCATGCCAAGTTGTTTGGTGAGGATCCCTGGTTTCTCAGCACCGCATCGAAGGGCAACCTGGGCTATGTTCCCCAGGTGGTCCAACTTTATCCCTGGATGCGCGTCGAACAGATCGTCGCCTACACCGCCGCCTTTTATGAACGCTGGGATCATGATTGGACCAAAATTCTACTCGGCCGGCTCGACTTGCCTGGCGATCAACGAGTCGGCCCCCTCTCCACGGGGCAGCAACAAAAACTGGCGCTCGTGCTCGCTCTCGGCCATCGGCCGGAACTGCTCATTCTCGATGAACCGGTCGCCAGCCTCGACCCCATCGCGCGTCGCGAACTCTTGCGTTCGCTCATGGAGTTGACACTCGACAACCGCCACACCATCCTCTTTTCGACGCACATCACCTCCGACCTCGAACGAGTCGCCACCCACATCGCCATGTTGCGCGAGGGGAAAATTGTCCTGTTCGATGAGCTCGACTCGGTCAAGGACCGGGTCAAGCGACTGCGCCTCAAATCGGCGCAGACGCTGCCCGATAAACTGCAGATTCGCGGTGCCTTGCGCATGCAAATCGACGGCGATCAGGCGCTCGTTGCCGTGGCCGATCTCGACGATGCATTGCTCAGTGAAATTCGCCAACGCTACCAGGCCGAAGTCGATGTCGAAGACCTGAACCTCGAAGACATCTTTGTCGAAATGCACCAGGAATGACGGCCCCTCCCGCGATTTCCATCCGTTCACCGCAACATCCCGCATCGGCTCCCCATCCAGGTGAAATGCAACATGACAACCCATCGTCGATCGACTCTGCTTGCGGTCTGGCGCACCTACAGCTCCTGGTGGCTGACCTGGGCGATCCTCGCGATCTATCTGGGAGGGTTAATTGCGGTCGTCTACCTGGGTTGGAATCACCGTTCGCTCACCAAGGCGGTCACCAGTTCCTGGATGGGGACGCAATGGAATGCCTTGCCGGCCGACTTGACCTCGGTGGAAAGTCTCGCCATCAACGCCAACTTCTTTGGCGAGGAATTGCGCGCCGACTCCACGTTTCCCGATCCCGAAGGAAGACTGGCAGCGGCCAGGCCCCACTATGTTTTTCGTCCCGACTCTCCTTTGAGGATTCCAGGCAAGTTTCCCAACCTGAAACAAATCATCGTCTTCGCTTCCTTGAATGAGACCCAGTTGATTCAGCTCCTCGAATTTCAGCAGTTGCGCTCGTTGACGATTGTACATTTGCAACCCCTGACCGATCGCGGTTGGCAAGCGCTCGAAAGGCAGCCCCTGGAAGAACTCATCATTCTCGGAATCGATCGCAGCCTGTGGAACACGGGCCGGTGGCCGCGAACGGTGAAAAAACTGCTGGTTCAAGACGACGCGCCGGCGCCTGGCAATTCCTCTCCCCCTTCTCATCTGGCGCCGCTTCTCAATTTGCCTTTATTGCAAACCACGGAGGTTCGGCTATGGCAAGACGCCGAAGGCAACCTGCGCCAAGAAGATCTCGCGGTTTTGTCGCGCATGGAAAATTTGCGCACGCTCTATGTGGATTTTTTCGCACCGGGTACGGAAAGCAGGGTCCAGGCGAGCCTGCCGCATGTGGCGGTCCGGCCTGCGAATTACGAATCGAGCCGCGTGTTTCGGGTGCTGCAAATCACGGGGCTGGGCCTTGTGATTCTCGTGCTGATATTGCACCTGCTTTCGATGCAGTTTGTCTCGCCCGC
>Ga0208492_1001650_pt1 | contig 13030 bp, 8 predicted proteins | sample Subbioar_CSW14AB_FD_184820 | JGI IMG/M metagenome (GOLD analysis project Ga0208492, IMG submission 184820) | Serpentinite rock and fluid subsurface biosphere microbial communities from McLaughlin Reserve, California, USA - CR12Mar_CSW14AB (SPAdes) | ecosystem: Environmental > Terrestrial > Deep... | reverse complement strand
AACAGGGTGAATAAAGAGTTATCAATGAAGTCCCGGTGCGGACAGTTTGGGTCACGGCGAGAAGCCGCGCTTGTACGAGGCTCCCATGTTCGGGGTTCTGCCGGAACCCTTGGGCCGATCCCCGGTGCTGATGGGCGCCAGTTTTTCGGTTTTTTCGGATTTCGAAGCTTCTTTGCCCTTGGCCGGTTCGGCGGGGTTGGTCTTGGCGGGCGGCGCTCCTTCCTTACCAGTAGCAGGAGCATTCCCCTCCTTCGAGGCCGACGTGGTTCCCTTGCCTGCCCCGTCGGCGCTCTTGGTGTTGGTACCCTCATTGGCCTTGGCTGCATCGTTGCCAGGGGATTCGGTACTCGTCGGCGTTTCCGTTTTCGCGGCTCCTTCCGCCTTGGCCTTGTCCTTCAGGTCGTAGTTGCCCTGGGGTTGATCGGGCGCATTGCGAGGCGTCACCTTCACTCCGGGACGCACGCGCTGAATTCCCGAGACGATCACGCGTTCCTCGGGGCCAAGGCCCTCGACGATTTCCCGGTTGACGCCTTGGAGCACGCCTTGCTTGACCCGGCGCGAGATCACCTCGTCCTTGTCGTTTAAGACATAAATGATCTTGTTTCCTTGATCCGTGCCCATCGCTTCTTCAGGAACCATCCAGCCATCGTGAGGATTGCCTACGGGCAAGCGGATGCGCACGAATAGCCCGGGCGAGAGAATCTTTTTGGGATTTTTCATGATGGCCCGCACGCGCAGGGCGCCGGTGCCGGGGTGGAGGGTGATGTCGACGAAGTCGATGATGCCTTCCATGGAGAAGCCTTCTTCATCGGCGAGGCCGACCTGAACCGTGACCTCGTTTTCGCGGGCCGATTTCATCTTGCCTTCGCGCACGAGCCGCCTCAGGCGCAAGAGGGTGCGTTCGTCGATGTCGAACGAGGCATAGATGGGGTCGAGCGTGACGATTGTGGCCAGGATCGTGTCGTCCGCCTTGATTAGGTTGCCTGGATCGACCATGCGCCGGCCAATGCGCCCGGTTTGCGGTGCCGTGACCTTGCTGAAGGTCAGGTTGAGATTGGCGAGTGCCAGTTCGGCCTTGGCGCCTTCGACCTGGGCGAGCGCTTCGCTGCGGTCGCCCGCGGCCTTCTCGTATTCCTCCTGCGTAATCGTTTTCAGGGAAGCGAGCCGTTCGGCTCGCTTCATTTCGGAGGTGAGGCGCTTGAGGTGGGCTTCGGCCTGCAGAACGCTTGCCGACATCTTGTTGACGGTTGCCTGGTAGATGCGGGGGTCGATCTCGGCGACGACGGTGCCCTCTTGAACGTCGGCGCCGTCCTTGAAGTGCACCCCTTCCAGGTAGCCGGAAACGCGCGCGCGAATTTCCGTCATCTGGTAGGCTTCGGTGCGGCCGGTGAAATCTTCGAAATCTTGGATTTCCTGGCGAAACGCCTTGGCCACGAGCACTTCGGGTGGCTTGGCGGGAGCGAGTTCCGGCGGCTTCTTCTCGCAACCGGCGAGCCCCACCAAGGAGACGGCACCGGCGCCCAAGACACCGGCCGCCACAAAGCGCGGGATCAGCCGCAACGGTTGCCGCGAGGGAAAGTAAGGAGCGAAGAAACGAATCAGAGAAACGAAGGAAGGAAGGATACGACTCATCGGAGGCGCCCATGGGGTGTGGAGGAAAACCCGGGAAGGACCTAACTGACCAGTCAGTTATTTAAGTTTAGTACCTTTGCGCGAATGATGTCAAACCGGGCCTGAGGGGTGAGTTCATTATGATGGAAATTTAACGAGGATCGCGCTGGGAACAAGGAACTGAATCCGTTATCTAGAGCGGGAAATCAAGGCATGAGGGCCCGTTTTTGATGGCGCCCCTGGAGCCACGCGGAGAACTCACGGATTGTGTGCAAAAATGGCCCAGGGTGTGCAAAAAAAGCACAGCGATTTCCGGTGCCTGTTTGCGTTTTTTGAGCCCGTAGCTAGAGCAAGTTGAGGGAGAAGGCAAGCGGCCCCCAGTGGCGCGTTTTGCCGCGGGCCGCCTTTCCCCTCGATTTCGGTCTTTTTAGGAGGATCCTCTCTCATGCACCGCAGGATGTTTGGCAAGGCGGCCGTGGCGCTCGCCTCAGGACCCATGTTGGCGGTTTCCCAGGTCTTGGCGCAGGTGCCGAAATCAGAGGCTCGGCCGGCGCCCGAAGCTGCGGCCGACGGGATCATCGACACGCATACGCACTTCTACGATCCGACGCGCAAGGAGGGGGTGCCCTGGCCTACCAAGGGAAGCACGCTTTACCGGCCGGTCTATCCCGCCGACTGGAAGGCCGTGGCGCGGCCCTTTGGCGTCACGCAGACGGTTGTGGTCGAGGCGAGCCCCTGGCTTGAGGACAATCAATGGATTTTGGATCTGGCCGAAAAGGACCGATCGATCGTTGGTCTGATCGGGAATCTCGACCCCGCCGATGATGGGTTTCCCGAGCACCTGAATCGCTTTACCAAGAACCCGCTTTTTCGCGGCATCCGCTGGCGTGGCGACAAGGTACCTGCCGATGTCGCCAACGAGACGTTTCGCGCGCGTGCGAAAAGCCTGGCAGATCACCAAATGGTGCTCGAACTCAATGGCGGCCCTCCCCTGCACTTGCAGGCGGCCAAAATCGCCAAGGAGTTTCCTTCTCTGAAAATCATGATCGATCATGTCGGCCTGGCCGGCGACGCGCAGCACCTGAGCAAGGAGTGGATTGAAAGCATCAAGACGGTGGCCGAGCGGCCCAATGTCTCGATCAAGATTTCTGCGCTGACGGAGCAGACCCGCCTGTCCGACAAGGAGTTTGGCCATGCGCCGCGCGAACTGCACGAATACCTGCCGATTCTCAACCATTGCTGGACCCAGTTCGGCGACAAGCGCCTCCTTTACGGCAGCGATTGGCCCGTCTGCGAAAAGGGAGGATCGTACGGGGATCAATTCGCGATCGTGAAGGCCTACTTCGATTTCCGCGGCAAAGATGCTGCGGCGAATTATTTTAAGCACAATGCGCAGAAATTTTATGGACTGAAAATGTAGAGCCGCTCCGAGGCCAAGCGGCCCAAGGTTGCTAGATTTTCGCGTCCATTTCTCCATTCCCAAAAGCCATGACTTGCTCAAGGGAAATGGGAGAAATCAAGACGAATACCAATCGCTTCCCCGGGGCATCGATTTCTTACGATCTGGGTGGGGCGATGGAATCCGCCTGGGCAGGTATCGCAAATCCACCCCGATCAAGCAACGAAAGCCCTGCAAACTATCAGTCGAGACCATGGCTCATGGGAGGTGGCGACTTAAAAAGCGCTGTCTGAGAATTTGGCTTTTTCGCACGATCGGTTTGATTGCGTTGCGCTCGGACGGGATGGTTGTTTGACCTGCATGTGCCTGATCAGTCGATGGATCATGCCATGAAGCAATTGCGTTCTGAATTTGATCCTGGCGGCGATATCCTTCACATCCCGCGTGGGAAGTTGCTCGGCTCGGAAAAGCAAGAGGTCGGCGCCCCTCTGAATTTGAAGTAAATGTTCGAGGGCTTCCTCCGACAGCGGCGTGAAGCCCCCCTCTGGCGCGAAATCCTTGAACGCATCGAGTGGCTCCACGAAGCATTTCGAGCGGGCGATTTGGGTCTTGATCGCCTTCATCAACTCGGCCGATTGCAGCGGCTTGCTTACGAAATCGTCAGCGCCGGCCTCCATGGCGCGGTGCAGTTCGGCCCTGCCCGACTTCGTGGACAGGACGATGATCGGCAAGGCCTGAAAGTCGGAATTGGCGCGAAGGGCTGAGATCAGTTCAAAGCCGTCGTGATTGTGCATCGCGAGATCGCAAAGAACCAGCTCGGGCTCCATGCTCAATAAGTCGATGCCTTCCCTCATGCTTGCGGCAAAAAGGAGTTCGTAGCCCTGGACTTCGAGCGTGTCGCGAAGCGCGCGGCGGATGAGGGGATCGTCTTCGGCCACCAGAATTTTCATGAACGCAACTCAGTGCATAATCCAGCGGGAAGCCTGTGCCTACCCGTTTGAACCCCGGCCACGAAAAAAAGGTGCGGTGAATTTTTGCACAGGTCGCTCGTCAGCGAATGGGTCTAGCTTGTCAACCCGAATGAGCGCTTGCAAGAGATCTTTAAGATGTTGTTTGTCGATGATTGGAGTCGATATCTTGCGCGGTGCTCGGTTTCGCTTGATAATGCCACCGGAGGCCGATGTGCGCCGAGAAAGGACAACTCGTGGCCGTGTGATTTTGGCGCGATTGTCCTAGCGCATGGCCTGCGGAACCTACCTAAGCGGATTGCCCTCGCGGATATCAGGCCCGATGGGTAAGAAAGTAGTGCCGAGAAATCACAGTACGGTTCATGAGAATGGAAAAAAGGTGGGTTTGGGGCTCGTTGAGTCCTTCAGATGAAGGGAAGGTCATGTCGCAATCGGTGTCACAATACCTGCGCAATTTCTCCGCGCTTCCCTTCGTGGTCCAGTTCGTTCTGACGGCGGAAGTGGAGGAAACCGGCGATTCGGCGACGATGATCAAGACTTATTTGATTCCGGCAAATTCGCAGGCGGAAGCCCATGCGGCCGCAATGGAAATGATGGAATCACTTTCGGACAGGTATAAGAATCGAGAAGGCGAAGTTGTCTCGGTGCGGTGCGAGGGAATCCACTCGGTTGAAGAACTGGATTATGTGGACAGTGAAGGACGACTGGACATGGCCACATTTTTATTTGCAGGAGCGACACAGTCCAGCGATCTCATTGGCAATGGCGTGCGGCGCGATTTACCCTTGCTGCAATGACGTCTCGTTGGTCTGGGATCATGTCAGAGCCATCAGAGTGTTAATGAGGAATGCTGGCGCCATTTCCTCACGTTTTCTAGCCCTCCAGGCCAATCGTGGTCTCTCCTCGTAGTATCGGCTCGCTGAAGATCGGCGTGCTCGCCACTCGCTGGACTGCAAGGGACCGGATCAGCCCAGCTTTTCGTCGACGGGTTCAGGTTGAACGACATCCGAGAGCCTTTACATGTGGAAACGGCCTGGCATCCACCTGGCGATTACTTCGGTGGCCGCCATTCAGGTATCCTCTACCGAGAAAAGTTCTTCTGAAATCTTGCCATTCAAACATCGCAGAACTCGAAAACCGGACGCGCCCTCGCGAAAGGCGAGCAGGAATTCTTCATTCCCATCGACTTTGCCTTTGGCCCAATCCAGGGCAATGGTCCTTACATCGGCTTCCTGGTCTTGAGGAATCCCTTGTAGCACCGCGAGTTCCTGGCGCTTTGGCAGACAAAGAGTAGGGAGAAACCCAGCAAGCCCCTGCTCTTGAATGATTCCGCGGGTGATCTCGCGCGCTGAAAATGGATCTCGACGGATTATGGGAAAGTCCTTCTGGTTTTTCAAAATAAGTGAGGTCTCTTCGAAGGCTTTTTTCGCCACTGTCGTGCATGGTTATGAGGATTCGTCAAGTGCAAAGGAAAAAGTTCTACGAGATCCGGCGACCAATCTTCTAACAAAAAAGCCCAGCGAAATTCGCCGGGCTTTACAATTCCGTGTCGATTTGCCTAGTTCCTAGGCTTTAAAAATCTCATCATCAAAGCGCCCCTTCATGTCGGCGTCTGGGACTTCGGAGCTGCCGGGTTCGAACCAGCGCTCATCGAATTCGATGCGGGCGCGGCGCTTCATGGCGAGGTTGGCGGTCAGGGCGACGATGGCGTCGGCCATGGCGACGCTGCCGTGGCAGCGCGGCAGGCGCAGGCCAGCCTTGTAGCCGTCCTTGCCCCAGTTGCGGATGCAGAAGGCGAAATCTTCCATTTCTTCGCGGTAGCCGCGGCTGACCGGTCCTCCGGTCGTTCCAGCGGGGCCGGCTGCGGCCGCGCCCGCAGGCGCGGCAGAGGCTGGGCCCCAGGTGGACGAGGCTTCCAGGGCTGGCTTACCCTTTTCGGCGCCGGTGACAGAGACCACCGTCGTCTTGGGCGCCCCGCCCTTGCCTGCCGGATTGCGCTCGTTGAAGAGCATCAGGTTCTGTTCGCTTTCGACGAGCATGGTGCCGCGGCTGCCGGTCACGCATTCACCATAAGGCTCGAACTGATTCGTGCTGATCGACGAGTAGTTGACGACGACCACATCGTCCTTGTCCTTGATCAACGGCTTGCCTTCGCGCACGACCGTTTTGCCGGCATCGTCTTTCTGGTAGTAGTTATTGCCGGGGAATTCGTAAGTGACAAAAACATGATCGTCGCTGTCGCGGTCGTTGCGGCCCTTGCCGTAGAACGACTTCGTGCCGGTACCCGAGACGACCAGCGGGTGGACCTTGCCCAGGAAGATGGAGCAGGCGTCGAGCTGGTGGCTGCCCAGTTCGGCCATGAGGCCGCCGCCCGTGGCGTTGTAGAGGCGCCAGCGGATCAGTTCTTCGACCGATTTGTAGCCATATTCCTTGAGCTTCTTGGGATCGTTGAGCAGGTCGTAGTCGGCCTGGTAGATCGGGTTGTACCAGCCGTCGCGGTAGACCGGTTGTTCCACTCCCTTGGCCAGCGCGGGATCCTTGGCGGGATCGTATTCGAAGGGCCAGGTGTTGTTGCGATGCCAGAGGGCGCGGATGTACTTGATGTCGCCCAGGATGCCCGACTTGATCACTTCGGAGGCGTGAGCATAAAGCATGCTGTAATGGCGCTGATGGCCGATCGATAAGATTCGATTCGTCTTTTTCGCCACCTCGATCATCTTCTTGCACTGGCGGATATTCCAGGCCATCAGCTTTTCGCAAAGCACATGCTTGCCCGCTTCCATCGCCTTGATGGCGACGGGCGCATGCAAATGCAAAGGCAGCGCAATGACCACCGCTTCGATCGAAGGATCGGCCAGGATCTCTTCGTACTTGTCGGTGATCTTGATCTTGGAGGCTTCGAGTTCGCCGTAGACCTTTTTGAATCCCTTGCGCAAGGGCACCTTGGGGTCGCCATCGATGATGCGCTTTTGGTTCGAGGGGCGAATGTCGGCCGCGGCCACGAATTGCAGGAATTCGGGGTTATGCTCACCCACGAGCACGCCGCCCTCGTCGCCCGCGCCGATCAGCCCGGCACGCACCGGCTTGCCGCCAAAACCCGTGTACCCGAAGTAGGAGGCGGCGCTGACGATGGCCGCGCCCCCTGCGCCTGCCGCCAGGCTTTTCATGAAACCGCGGCGGGACAGGTCGTTCATCACAATGTTCGCGTTGGTGCGGCCAAGCTCTTTTTGGTCGGCATTCAAATCCAGCGCCATCATCCACCTCCCTTAAAAGCGTTCCAGTGTGCGTTCGCGGCGAAAGAGCTTTTCAAAGCGGAAGGACCCAATCGCCTGACTGCAATAACTCAATTCGAAAAAAAGTTCAGAAAATTCAGGAAACCAAAGGACAAATAAAACTCATGAAGCGGTGATTGTTGGCGCGTTTACGAAACGCGGGATTCTTGAGGACGTTTGTCCCAACCCAGGGCCCAGCCAATCAGGGAATCGACGCCGAACCAGTTGCCGGTCGGCAAGGCGGCCAACACGAGCAGGGCCATCATTTCGATGACATTCTTGTTGACGTAGATGTAGTTGCCTTCGTTTTGCGGGGGCGAAGGCAGCCAGGGGAACGAGGGTTGCAGCGCATAGGTGAAGCCGAGAAAGAGCGCGGCACCCAGGCAAGCCCAGCGGGTCAGACAGCCGGCGAGCATCCCCATGCCGGCAAATAGCAGGCAATAGGAGGTCGCGAGGTCGGACCAGTAAAGCATGTCCATCTTGGGGGGAAGCGAGCCCGAGGCCTTTTGCTCGTCGGTGAGCAGGCCATCGAGCGCTGATTTGAGCGCCGCCGTTTTTTGGTTGTACTCGGAGAGCAGATCTGCCCGCATGGCATTAGCGTTGGCGCGGGCAAGAACCCACTTCGCCTTCTCGACTTCCTTGCCCATCGAGAAATTGACCTGGGCGACATCCTCGATCTTGGCCTTGGCGGCGAAATATTCGTCGACGCGCTCCGGCACGGTCATGGTTTTTTCGACCGCGCCGCTGGGGAAAGTCGTTTTGAATTCATGGCGTTCGAGCAGCCACTTGATGAGGTCGGTTTCCGATTCGGCCACTTTCCTTTCCGCCGCGGCTTTTTGCTCGGCGCTCAAGCGAAAGTGATTGTCATAGCGGTTGACCAGGTCGGTCCACTCTTCGTGCACCTTGCCCGGCGCTTTGACGCCTACGGGCAGCGCCACACCCTTGGCGGGAGCCTGAATCTCCTTGAACGATTCGACGATCGCATCGGGATTGGCCACCATCAGCCGCACATAGGGGCCGAAGGGGCCAGTCGCCTCGCGGAAATAGCCTTCGCTGGAAAAGGGTTTCGAGATTTCGCTCGGGCCGACCCAGCGGGATTTGACCTTGAGGAACCCTTCGACAAAAAAGTGCCAGCCGATGACCAGCCGCAGCACAACGAGCAAAATCGCAGCCCAGGTCGAAATTCGAATCATGGGAGAGTGACCTTCCAATTCGCCTCGCCCCTCCCTGTCCTGGAGTGGCGGCGGCGTCCCTTTCATTGTGGCGCGCTTTCGCGTCCTACTATTGCTTACTATTATGGATCGGTCGGCGACCCAATACCATGGATCGACTCGCGATCATCCGCGTCGGACCGCTTAACGGTCCAAAACCAGATCCCTCATTTTGCCCACCACCCGGTAAGGGGCGTTTTCCTCGGTTCCAAGCAGGAGGAAACCGAGGCGAGGATCGTCCTGGCAAAGCCGCTCGGCAAGCTCCGCTCCCGCGACGAACACCGCAGTCGAAAGCGCGTCGGCCATCGCCGACTGGGGAGCGTAGGCGGTCGCCGAGAGCAAGGCGTTACTCGGGTACCCGATCCGAGGATCGAGGACGTGACCATAGGTCTTGCCCTCATGTTCGAATTTGCGAAAGGTCGCCGCGGAGGTGGCCAAGGCCCCCTCTTGTAAGCGCACATTCGCCAGCGGGCCGTCAGAGATCGGATGATTCACCTGAATCACCCAGCCTGACTCTTCCGCCGGGCTTCTCCCTTTAGCGTATATGGAGCTTCGGCCGCTGTGAAGCAGAAATGACTCGACTCCGGCGCGAGATTGCAACCAGCGGGCCACGCAATCGATCGCATACCCCTTACCGATCGCGCCAAAGTTCCATTCAACGCCGTCCGTCCGGTGAAAAATCCTTTGCGAACGCGCAAGAAGCTCGACCTGTTTCATTCCCCCCGCGCCGAGCAGCGAGGCCATTTCCTCCTCGGGGGGAACCCGGAACGGCCCTTTGAAGAAGCCCCAACTTTTGATGAGAGCGCCGCAGGCGGGATCGAACGCGCCTTCGGTCAGGTCGAAAAGAGCTTTCGATTGCGTGATCAGCTCCCATAGCGGCTGGGAGACACGGCTGCCGCCTGGCTGGGGACCGGTGGCGTTCAGGCGGCTCACTTCGGAATCGGCGCGGTAGATCGAAAGCAGTTCTTCAAGGCGCTCGATCAAGGCGAAGGCATCGACGGCAAGTCGCGAGGCGTCGGCCACGCCGTAGGGAAAAACCCATTCAAAAATCGTTCCCATGGCCTTTTGCGAGAACCGCAAAAGCTGGGGAGCCGCCGATTCGTCTGGGCTGGAGGGATCTTGATTGGAACGGACCGCATCCGTTTCTTCGGAGAAATCTTCCCCCGGTGCGGGGAACGACTTCGCCAGCGAACCAGGCTGCAAGAACGCGCGGCGGTCCATGGCGAATTCCCGGGCCTGATTCCCTGGTGTTAACAAAGAGAGAACCGAAAGGATGTAGATTCCGTCAAGAATCTACCCTTCGGTTCTCCCTCACTGCGCGATCAATGACTCGCGTCTCTTATTCTTCGGGCACATCGCGGTCGGAAGGATCGAGGTAGCGGGTGTGACGCTCGATCACAAGGATGACCGTTTTTTCTTCGCGGCCATCGGAGGAAACGGCGGTGGCAGGCAACATCAACCGGCCATCGGCAAGCTTCAGTTTGGTGAAGAAGGTGCCTTCGGGCTTGAGGCGCACCGGTTCGCCGCGCACGAGCACGCGGGCGTTGGGAGCGGTCGTTCCCGTCACATGGACTTCGACTTCGACATTGAGCTGGAGCTTGCCCGTGCCGCTGCCGCCGGGAATACCCGCCGTGGGGGTCGAAGAGATGGGCTTGCGCATCCGCTCTTCAAGGAACCCGCGAGCCTCGCCGCTCATGGCGATCGAACCGAGGCTGGCGGCCAGGGCGGTCGCGCCATCGATCGGCAGCCCGCCCGCTTCTTGATTGGGGCGAACCGAACCAGGGTGAGGGGTGACAATACCGGAGGTTTGGGCGAGCGAAAAGAACTTATTTTCAAGCGTTTTATAGCCGACCTCGACATGCAGCTTGCGGCCGGGTCCGCCCGTTTCGAGGTACCAGCCCGAGGCCGATTTGGGCAACGCGATTTCGCGCACGACCAGGCCTGCTTGGCGACCATGATCGCCCCGGGTGCTATCGAGCAAGCGCAGCACCAGCTTGGCGCCGGCCCAGTCCATGCCCAGAGCGATTTCCGCCTGCTGATGGCTCCTTTCGGCGAAGTTCCAGTGGCAGTGCAGCCAGTAGGAATCGCGGATCACGAGCGAAATGCTGTCGGCGACCGGTTTCGGCTCGACCTGTTTCGCATCGGGTAGCTTGATTTCGGCCTTGGAATCGCCCTTGTGATCCCCCTTGGCATCGGCCTTGTGTTCTTTATGGTCCGATTTCGCCACGGGCTTGTGCGCCTCGTGATCGACTTTTTCTGCCTTCGGATGCGCTTTATCGGCATTGTGCGAGCCGTGATGGCCGCCTTTTTCCGCCGCTTTCGATTCGCTCTTCTCTGATTTTTCTGTTTTCTCTACTTTTTCAGCCTTGTCCTTTTTATCGCTTTTCGCGGGCGGGGACGCGGGCGCCGGTGCCGCGGCGGCGGGTGCCGATTTCCCAGGCTTGGCGGGCGCGGCTGGCGCAGTCTTCGCGGCCGGAGCCGCGGGAGCGGCCTTGCTTGCGCTGGTGGCCGGTGCGGGTGCCGCAGCCGGTTTGGCTGGCTTGGCCTTCTCGTCAACCTTCGCCGGTTTTTCCGCAACCTTTGGCTTTTCTTCGACTTTCGCCTTCTTGTCCACTTTTTGCGCTTTCAATTTTTCAATCTGAGTAATCAGGTCTTTTTTGGAAAGGGTGGCGGCCGAGGCGATGCCGAGTTTCTTTCCCATCGCCTCCAATTCGGGCTTGGTCGCCTTATCAAGAGAGCCCGCTGTCATGATTTTGCCCTTGAGGTCATGAGGAGCAAATTCACGCCCCATTGACTCTCATTTCCTAGAAAAAAACGCCAATTTTGGCAAGATGCAATGAGTGCAGATCATTGCTTGCCTTGGCAATCTTTTGATTTGTTTGTTTAGTATTAGTTGGGTTAGGGATTTACTGCGAACACTCCGTTCATCACCATCCAGTGACCTGGGAAGCTGCATACGAACGGATAGCGGCCAGGTTTCGTGGGCAAGGTGAAATAAATGGTGAATTTATCTTGAGGCTGCACCACATCGGTGTAGGCCACCACCTGCGCCTGATCGGGGATGTATTGGCGGGCGAATGCGTCGGGATCGGCGATCTGGCGATTGACGCCATCGCCAAATTGGGCCAGCGTGTTGGGCGCGATGAGCGCCCAGTTGTGCGGCACCGCATCGGGATTGGCGAATTCGAGCGCGATCACCTCCCCTGCTTTTCCGGTCAAGAAGTTGGGAGAAAAACTCAAATTGGCTCCCGCTTGCACTGTAATCTTGCGCGCTCCGGCGCGCGGATGCTTCCAGGGGTTGGCCACCGCCTTTTTCGACAGGCGAATGTCCTGCGCGATCGAATGCGGCAAAAAGGTCTTCGGCCGTTTTTGATAACCGGCGAACTGCTCGAAGTCGGGCCGCAGGTTATGCACGGTCAAAAACAGGTCACGCGTTTCGCCTTGCCAGGGCTCCAGGTGCAACTGAATCTGGTTGGCCCTTTGAAGGGTGGGAATCTCGAGAAAAAGTTGGCGTGGATCGCTGAGGCAATGGATCGCCTCGACGTTCCAAATTTCGTGCCCTTTGGTTTGCGGGTGATTCACCAGAAATTCGGGCGATCCATATTGCGGCCCATAACGGTAGTTCCACGCCATAACCAGGGCGTTGCCTAGCTTTTTTGCCGCTACGGGATCGACCGGTTCGCTGAACTGGACGAAAATGCCGTTGGCATGGGCCCGCACTGCCATCGGTTGATGCGCCGGCCCGCCCGCGTAGCGCACGCGTTGCAAGCAGCCATCCTTCGCGGCGTAACTGCCCCAGCCCTGCATGCCGGTAACATAAAGCTGGCCGTCTTGGGGAGAGAAGCGGCCGCGATGAACGCCCGACTGAAAATCGCCTGCGAGCGGTACGATCGCACCCTGGGGCTGGCCATCGACCTCGTCGTCGAGCAGCAGGAAGTGAGCGCAGGCGCCGAACGAAAAATGCAGCCTCAACCCTTCAAGAGGACCCCACTTTGCCGAACTGATTTCGGTTTGAGCCCCTGCCGAGTTATCGAGTCCGCGCGGCAGATAAACCATCGGCAAATCGGGAAGATTCTCTCCCTTGGGTCCAATCTCTCCCCTGGGCCCGCCGTAGCCATAAAAACCGCCTTTGCGGATCTGACAAATCATGCTTGTCGGGGTCCATTCCCCTTCCGAGCAAGGTACGGTGATCTGCCCCTTGCGATTGAGGCCAATTCCGTCGGGATTGCGAAAGCCCGTGGCGAGCACCTCCATCGACTGCCCGTTAGCGGCGATACGCATCACGCCCAGATTGCTTGAGGCGGTGATAAAGCGCCCCTGGTCGTCGCGCTCGAGGCCGCAAATGTAATCGTGGCCGGAAGGACTTGTGGTCCAGCAATTGGCAAAGCACTCGTGGTAGTCGTACTCGCCGTCGCCATCGCTGTCGCCGGCGATCTTGTCGTTGTGACGATCGTCGACCACGCGCGCCTGGAGATCGACGTGGAGCGCGACCGGCACGTCGATCATCGTCGCGTCGCTTGAGCGCTCCATGAGCGGCGCGTTGCAGACAGCGCGGCGGCCGTGTTCAAG
>Ga0208492_1001649_pt1 | contig 13054 bp, 11 predicted proteins | sample Subbioar_CSW14AB_FD_184820 | JGI IMG/M metagenome (GOLD analysis project Ga0208492, IMG submission 184820) | Serpentinite rock and fluid subsurface biosphere microbial communities from McLaughlin Reserve, California, USA - CR12Mar_CSW14AB (SPAdes) | ecosystem: Environmental > Terrestrial > Deep... | reverse complement strand
CGTGACGGGGTACGAGGTCGACGTCGACGGGACGCCGCAGTCGCATGTGGACCCGTCCGACCCGCGGCACCTGCACTTCGAGTACGTCGCGCGGATGGGTGCGGTGATCGACCAGCTGCCGGAGGGGCCGCTCACCGCGGTGCACCTCGGCGCGGGCGGGCTGACGATCCCGCGGTACATCGAGGCGACGCGGCCGGGCTCGCGGCAGCAGGTGATCGAGATCGAGCAGGCGCTCGTCGACCTGGTGCGCGAGAACCTGCCCCTGCCCCGAGGCGCGAGCATCCGGATCCGGATCGGCGACGCGCGCGACGGGCTGTCGCGCCTGCCCGCGGCGATGGCCGGATCCGTCGACCTGCTGGTCTCGGACGTGTACTCGGGCGCGCAGACCCCCGCGCACCTCACGACCGTGGAGTTCTACCGCGCGGCCGCGCGCCTGCTCGCGCCGGCCGGCGTCCTGCTGGTGAACGTCGCCGACGGATCGGGGCTGGCGTTCGCGCGCCGCCAGGTGGCGACCATCCGCGAGGTCCTCCCCGAGGTCGTCGTGCTCGCCGAGGTGCAGCTGCTCAAGGGACGCCGGTTCGGGAACCTCGTGATCGCGGCGTCGGCCGCTCCCCTCCCGACCGAGTGGCTGCCGCGGCTCATGGCGGCCGGCCCCCACCCCGCCAAGGTCGCGCAGGGCGCCGAGGTGGACGCGTTCATCCAGGGCGCGCGGCCGGCCGTCGACGGCGACGCCACCGACTCCCCGAAGCCGAGCCAGGTGCTCTTCGAGCGCTGATCGATCCGGATGTCCTGGGCGTGCCCTGCTGCGGCTCGCGGCTGTCTCGGGGACACTGGACAGGCGGATCGCGAGGGATCGGGAGAGATCGCGAGTGCGGGAAGGGAGCCAGGCGAGTGAACTACATCCACGGGTACGACACCGAGTCGCTGCGTGAGATCGTCGACCCCGTCGAGTGCGCCCGCCGCCTGGACGAGATCGGCCACCTCCGCAGCCTTCCGGCGATGCTCGAGCAGGTGTGGCTGCTGAAGGTGCTGGGGCGCCTGGACGAGTCGCTGCCTCTCTCCGAGCAGGCCGTGCGCCTCGCGCGCATGTCGGGCACCCGCAAGGACCTGCTGCGCGCGCGCATCCTGCACGCCAGCGTCAACCACTGGCTCGGCAAGCACGCCGCGGCCGAGGCCGAGCTGTCGACCTGCATCGACGAGGCCCTCGGCCAGAGCTGGAACAGCATCGCCGCGTTCGCGCTCTCGCACCGCGGCAAGAACCGCTACGACGCGGGCGACATCCACGGCGCACGCGCCGACTTCAAGCAGACGCTCTTCCTGCGCCAGGAGGCCGGCGCGAACGACGAGGAGCTCGAGCCCGTCATGCAGTGCATCGAGGCGGCCGACCGGCGCCGCCACCAGAGCGCCATCGCCTGACGCGCGACTCGACGCCGCGCCGCTGCGCCGGATGTCGGAGGCCCCGGATAGCGTTTCGGATGTGTCGGATCTGGAGCGCGTGCGGGTCTGGGCCAACGCCCTGATCGCCCATCACCTCGATCCGGCGTGGACGTTCGGCTTCGACAACGCCAAGCGCCGCGCCGGACTGTGCGACTACACGCGCAAGCGCATCTCGGTGTCGCGCTACCTGGCCGCGCGCTACGACGACGAGACCAACCACCAGACCCTGCTGCACGAGGTCGCGCACGCCCTCGCCGGCCCCGCCGCGGGCCACGGCCCCGAGTGGAAGCGCGTCGCGCGCGAGCTGGGCTACGTGGGCGGCACGACGCATCACGGCGAGACCGCGAACGAGCTCGCCCCCTGGGTGGGGGTCTGCCCAGCCGGCCACACGGCGTACCGGCATCGCCGCCCGACGCGCGCCATGTCGTGCGCCAAGTGCTCGCCGCGGTTCGACGCGCGTCACGCGTTCGCCTGGGCGCGCCGGGAGATCACGGCGGCCACCCGCCTGGCCGCCGCGACCCCGCGCTGAGCCTCCGCACAGGGGTTTGCCCCCCAAGGTCGTTGAGCGGAGTCGAAACGCGACGAGCCCGCGGCCGGCACACGCCGCCGGATGCTTCAGACGTTTCGACTCCGCTTCGCTCCGCTCAACGATCGGGGATCACGCCGGAGCGAGCTCCTCGGCCGGCTCGGCCGGCTCGGCCGGCTCGGCCACGGCCGACGGGCGCGCGTCGCGCGCGGTGCGCGCCGAGCGGTCCACCGCCTTCGCGGCCGCCAGGATGCTCAGCACCGCGTAGAACGCGATGAACGCCGACAGGATCCAGGTGTCACCCCCGGCCCACTGCACGAACACCACGGCGAGCAGCGGGGTCAGGCCGTTCGAGAAGATGCTGCCCACCTGGTACCCGAGCGAGACGCCCGAGTAGCGCAGGTCGGTCGGGAACTGCTCCGCGAACCAGGCGGCCTGCGGTCCGTAGATCGCGTCATGGAGCACGTTCATCCCGAGCACGAACACCGCCCACACCCAGATCGGGGAGCCGGACTCGAGGATCCCGAAGAAGGGCCACACCAGGATGCCGATGCCGGCCGCCGCCGCGATCGCGATCGTGCGGCGCCCGTACCGGTCGCTCAGCCAGCCCCACAGCGGGGTGGTGAAGACGCTCAGGGCCGCGACCGCGATCAGGAAGGTCACGCCGATCTGCGCGTCGCCGCGCTGCTCCTTCAGGTAGTTCAGCGAGTACACGGTCAGGATCGAGAACCACGCGGGCTGCACGAGGCGCAGGCCGATCGTCACGAGCACTCCGCGCGGCGCCTCGCGCAGCACGGCCACGACCGGCAGCCGGCGGACCTCGCCGGCCTCACGCAGGCGCTGGAACTCGGGGGCGTCCTCGACGCCGAGCCGGATCACCAGGCCGATCACGACGAGCACGGCGCTCGCGAGGAACGGCACGCGCCAGCCCCACGCCGCGAACGCCTCGGGACCGAACGCCGCCTGAGCCACCGCGAGTGCGCCCGTGGCGAGCAGCAGGCCCGCGGCCGAGCCGACCTGCGTGAAGGAGCCGAAGAACCCGCGGCGCCGGTGGGACGCGTGCTCGGTCGACAGGAGCGCGGATCCGCCCCACTCGGCGCCCACGGACAGGCCCTGCGCCAGACGCAGCACGACCAGGCCGATGACCGCTCCGATGCCCCAGACCTCGTAGCCCGGAAGGAGGCCGATCAGGAACGTCGCAACGCCCATGAGCAGCAGGGAGTACACGAGCAGACGCTTGCGGCCGATCCGGTCGCCGAGGTGGCCCGCGATGATGCCACCCAGCGGCCGGGCGGCGAATCCGACGCCGTACGTGGCGAATGCGGCGATCAGGCCGACCGTGGGGTCGGTGGACGGGAAGAACGTCGCGCCGAACACCAGCGCGGAGGCCTGCGCGTAGATGTAGAAGTCGTACCACTCGATGGTCGTGCCGACGAAGCTCGCGGCGAGGACGCGGCGGGTCGCCGCGGGGCTCGGCGTAGTGGCGGCCGGCGCGCTCGGGGCGTCGGTTCGGACTGCGCTGGTCATGGCGTCTCCTTTCCGGGGGTCCTCCCGAGCGTGCTGGCCGCCCGGATCCGTCGGCAAGGGCGCGCGCAACACGGCGTCGTGCGACGTAACGCAGCGTCACGGAGAGCCCTCTCCGGTCACTGGGCCGGGTCAGGATGGAGGCACCGCTGCCGCCGTCCGAGGGAGACTCATGCCCGTTCGCCCGCCGCTCCGTCTCGCCGCGTTCGTGATGGACACGGTCTCGCACATCCAGCACGGGCTGTGGCGTCACCCCGAGGCGCGCCAGCACGAGTTCGACGACGTGCGGATGTGGATCGACCTGGCGAAGACGCTCGAGCGCGGCCGGTTCGACACCCTGTTCTTCGCGGATGTGGTGGGCCTGTACGGCCCGGCCGACGGCGACTACACCGTGAACGCGCGCGAGGGCCTGCAGGTGCCCAACGCCGATCCGTCGATCCTGGCCGCGGCGCTGGCGACCCACACCGAGCACCTCGGGCTGGCGTTCACGAGCTCGGTGCTTCAGGCGCATCCGTTCGAGTTCGCGCGGCGCGTGTCGACGCTGGACCACCTGTCGCGCGGCCGGATCGGCTGGAACATCGTCACGAGCGCGCTCGACGGCGCCGCGCGCAACTTCGGCCACGACCGGCTCGAGGAGCACGACGAGCGCTACGCGTGGGCGCAGGAGTACGTCGACGTCGTCGCCAAACTCTGGGAGGGCTCGTGGGACGACGACGCGTTCCGCGCCGACAAGGCGGCGGGCGTCGTGTCGGACGCGTCCGGCATCCACCGGATCGACCACGTCGGGCAGCGCTACCGGGTCGCCGGGCCGCACCTGTCGAAGCCCTCGCCCCAGCGCACGCCCGTGCTGTTCCAGGCGGGCTCGTCGCCGGCCGGACGGGCGTTCGCGGCGCGCAACGCGGAGGCGCAGTTCATCCTGACATCCACGCGCGAGAAGACCGCCGAGCTGATCGCGTCGACGCGCGCCGACGTCGCGGCGGCCGGGCGCCTGCCCGAGGACCTGCTGTTCTTCCTGGGCCTCACGTTCGTGATCGGGTCGACCGAGGAGGAGGCCAGGCGCCGCTCCGCCGAGATCGACGAGCTGCTGTCGCCCGATGGGTTCCTGCTGCACTCGAACCTCGGCTACGACCCCGAGACCGGCGCCGCTCTGGATCCGGACACGCCGCTGTCCCAGGTCAAGACGCACATGGGGCAGTCGCACCTGCAGTGGGTGCGCGAGGCGTCCCCGGATCGCGAGCCGACCATCCGGGATCTCGCGGGCCTGTCGGCCAAGTTGCGGGCGCGCGTCGTCGGGACGCCCGAGCAGATCGCGGACGAGCTCGAGCGGTGGCAGGACATCGGCGTCGACGGCATCAACGTCATGAACTGGTGGCTGCCCGGCAGCTACGAGGAGTTCGTGGACCACGTCGTGCCCACGCTGCAGGATCGCGGCCTCGTGCAGCGCGAGTACGCTCCCGGCACCCTGCGCGGCAAACTCTTCGGCCACGACCAGCTGCCGGACCGGCATCCGGCGCGCCGGTGGCGCGGGGCGTTCTCGTGAGCCTCGTCGACCGGTTCGGCCCGCTGATCGACCAGGTCCGTGCGGGTGCGGTCGAGCGGGAGCTCGCGGATGCCGCTCCCCACGACGTCGTGCGGTCGCTGGCGGACGCGGGGATCGGGGCCGTGCGCCTCCCGGAGGCGGGCGGCGCGTCGATCGCCGACACGATCGAGCTGGTGATCGCGCTCTCGGCCGCGGACTCCAACGTGGGGCACCTGCTGCGCAGTCACTTCGGCTTCGTGGAGCTCGTGCTGCGGCGGGCGCCGGGCTCCGACCGCGACGAGTGGATCCGCCGGATCGCCGACGGCGCGCTCGTCGGCAACGCCACGAGCGAGCTCACGGGCACGACCCTGGCCGACATCAGCACGACCGTGACCGAGGATGAGGACGGCTGGCGACTGGACGGCCGCAAGTTCTACTCGACCGGCACGGCGTACTCCGACTGGGTGTACCTCGCCGCCGCGCGCGACGGGCGGCGGGTCACGTTCGCGGTGCCGACGGATGCCGCCGGCGTCCGCGTGCTCGACGACTGGGACGGATTCGGTCAGCGCCAGACCGCGAGCGGGACGACCGTGTTCGACGGCGTGCGCGTCGACGAAGCCGACTTCGCGGTGTACGGCGAGGGGCCGCTGACGCACATCCAGGCGTTCTACCAGCTGTACCTCGTGGCCGTGCTGGCGGGCATCGCGGAAGAGGTCGTGCGGGACGCCGCCGCGTTCGTCCGCCCGCGCACGCGCAGCTACGTCCACGCGAACACCGCGCGCCCGGCGGACGACCCGCAGGTGCTCGAGGTGGTCGGGCGGCTGTCGACCGCGGCGTTCGCCGTGCGGGCCGCGACGCTGGAGGCGGCCCGGGCGCTGGATGCCGCCGTGGCGGCGACCCCGCCCGGCGAGGCGCTGGACCGGGCGCTGCTCGAGCGCGCCGAGGTGGCGGTGTACCGCGCGCAGGTGCTCGCGACCGACGAGGTGCCCGCCGCCGCGACCCGCCTGTTCGAGATCGGCGGGGCGTCGGCGACCGAGCGCACGCGCGCGCTGGACCGGCACTGGCGCAACGCGCGCGTCGTGGCGAGCCACAACCCCGCGGTGTTCAAGGCGCGCACGATCGGCGCCTGGGAGGTGTCGGGACGGAGCCCGCTCGAGGCCTGGATCCGCTACGAGACGGTCGGACCGACGCGGTTCTGAGCCGGCGGCGGCTTCGAGGGTTTCGACTCGGTCGCTCCGCTCCCTCGCTCAACCAGCACAAGGAGGGTCCAACCCCCAAGGTCGTTGAGCGGAGCGAGCGCCAGCGAGCGGAGTCGAAACGCGACGAACCTCCGTGCGACACACGCCGGCGGCGGCTTCGAGGGTTTCGACTCGATCGCTGCGCTCCCTCGCTCAACCAGCGCAAGGGGGTTCAACCCGTCAGCGGCGGCTTCGGGGGTTTCGACTCGGTCGCTCCGCTCCCTCGCTCAACCAGCACAAGGAGGGTCCAACCCCCAAGGTCGTTGGGCGGAGCGAGCGCCAGCGAGCGGAGTCGAAACGCGACGAACCTCCGTGCGACACACGCCGACGGCGGCTTCAGCGGTTTCGACTCGGTCGCTTCGCTCCCTCGCTCAACCACCACAGGGAGGGTCCAACCCCCAAGGTCGTTGAGCGGAGCGAGCGCCAGCGAGCGGAGTCGAAACGCGACGAACCTCCGTGCGACACACGCCAGCGGCGGCTTCAGGGGTTTCGACTCGGTCGCTTCGCTCCCTCGCTTAACCACCACAGGGTGGGACCCCCGGCGGGCGACACAACGCAGGAGCAGACCGACGCCGGCGGGCCGCCACCCGCGGAAACACGCGGATGGCGCGCCCGGGATGCGTGGGAGGTCCTGCGTGGTGTCGGCGAAGCAACCGCCGGGGCTATGACCGGGGCCGGGAGTACTCGAGCTCGGGGCGGCCGCGGGAGCCGTGGCGCGGGGCGCGGGTGGCCACGCCGCGGTCGGCGAGGTGCTCGAGGTAGCGGCGGGCCGTGACCCGGGAGAGGCCGAGCGCCTCGGCGACCTCGCTGGCCGAGCGGGCCTGCTCGCTCGCGGCGAGCAGCTCCGACACGGCGTCGAGCGTCTCCTCCGACAGCCCCTTAGGCAGTCCCGGGGCGTTCGAGGTGCGCAGCGCCGCGAACGCGCCATCGACCTCGCGCTGGCTCAGCGTCGACACGGGGGCGGTCATCCGGTCGGAGAACGCGCGGTACGCCGCGAGCTTCTGCGCGAACACCTCGAACACGAACGGCTTGATCAGGTACTGCACGACGCCGACCGCGACCGCCTGCCGCACGGCGTCGAGCTCGCGCACGGCGGTGACCGCGATCACGTCGACCACCAGGCCGGATGCCCGCAGCTCGCGACACAGCGTGAGCCCGTGTCCGTCGGGCAGGTTCAGGTCGAGCAGCAGCAGGTGGATGCGCTCGCCGCGGGCCACCGCATCGCGCAGCTCGCGGCGCGCGGCGCTCGCGGTGTGGGCGATGCCCGCCAGCTCGAAGCCCTCGATCCGGCCGACGTACTCGCCGTGCGCGGCGGCGGTGCGCGGGTCGTCCTCGACCACCAGGACCCGGATCATCGCGCGACCCCCGTGGGCTGCGCGACGGGCCCCGTGGCGGACGCCCCGGGCGCCGGCAGGATCGCCGTGAACACGGCGCCGCCGCCGGGCGCCGAGGTCACCTCGATCGTGCCGCCGAGCCCCTCGACCACCTGCCGCACGAGCGTCAGCCCGTAGCCGTGGGCCTGCGACTCGGCGTCCTTCGTCGAGTACCCGCGACGGAAGATCCGCTCGCGCTCCTCCTCGGGCACGCCGTCACCGCTGTCGGTCACCTGGAACACCAGCGACCCGTCGTCCGCGTTCGCGAGGTACACCTCGACCCACGCATCGGTCTGCCCGGTGCGGGCGGCGCGGCGCGCGGCGGCGGCGATCGCGTTGTCGATCAGGTTGCCCAGGATGGTCACGACGTCGGCCGGCTGCAGGCCCTGCGTGCCCGGGGCGAGGTGGGTCTCGAAGTGCATCTCGACCGCGCGCTCGTGCGCCTGCGCGGCCTTGCCGAGCATGAGCGCCGCGATGACCGGCTCGTCGACGGCGTGCAGCACCCGGTCGGCCAGCCGCTGGCCGAGGTCGCGCTCGGACGCGGCGAACCGCAGCGCCTCGTCGGGCCGGCCGAGCTCGATGAGCGACGCGATCGTGTGGAGGCGGTTGTCGAACTCGTGCGCCTGCGCGCGCAGCGCATCCGAGATGGTGCGCACGCTCGACAGCTCGCCCGTCACGCGCCGCAGCTCGGTGCGATCGCGCAGGGTCAGGATCTCGGCGGTCCGGCCCGCCAGCTCGGTCCCGTCTCGCGCGACCAGGAGGTCGCGGCCCGCGAGCCGCACCACCTCCTCGCGGTCCGCGCCGGTCAGCAGCTCGCGGACGCCATCCGGCAGCCCCGGGTCGTCGACCGCGAAGGGCGGCGTGCGGGCGAGGCAGAGCATCCGGGTCGCCTGGTCGTTCGCGAGCACGACGCGCGAGGGCTCCCCCGGGCGGCGCTCGATCAGCAGCATGCCCTCCTCGAGTGAGTGCAGCACGGCCTCGTGCGCCGCGAACAGGCGGGCGAGCTCGTCGGCGTCGCGGCCGTCGGTCACGCGGTCGAGCCGCCGGAACAGGCCCCACGCGGCGAGCGCGCCGAGCCCGACCACCACGACCGTGAACAGCCCGACCAGCTGCAGCCGCACGAGGATCGCGTCGGTCACGTTCTGCAGCGTGACGCCGGCCGACACGAGTCCGACGATGTCGCCGCCCGAGCGCACCGGCGTGACCGCGCGCACGGAGGGACCGAGCGTGCCCTCGTAGACCTCGGTGAACGTCTCGCCCGCCAGAGCGGGCTCGATGGTGCCGAGGAACCGCCCGCCGATCCGTTCCGGGTTCGCGTGCGTGTAGCGCGTGCGGTCGGTGTCCATGATCGTGACGTAGTCGACGTCGGTCGCGCGCAGGATGCCCTCGACGTACGGCTGCAGCACGGACGACGCCGCGGCGACCGAGCCGTCGCGGTCGCTCGCCGCGCGCTCGTGCGCCGCGGCGACCGCCTCGATCACGGTGGGGTCGATCGCGAGCGTCGTGGCGAGATCCGCGCTCGTCTCGGCGGCGCGCTCGTGCGCCGACGTGTGCGCGTCGTACGCCAGCCCGGCGAACACGACGGCCGCGCCCGCGAGCAGGATGAGCGCGAACTGGATCAGGAAGCGGCGCGCGATGCTGCGGCGGCGCTCCCGGATGGGCCGCGCCGCCTCCGCCGTCCCCGCGCCGCGGGGCATGCCGCGTCGGGACATGCTCCCCATTGTGACCGCCCGCGGCTCCGCCCGCCGCGCTCGGGTCGCGCCCGCTCGCGAACACTATGCACGCAAATATCCACGGCGGCGGCCGTCCCGAGAGGATCGGGGCGCACGCCGACGGCGCTGTGCATCCGCCCCATCCGGGCGGAGCGGGCGCCCCGACCCGAGGAGACCCCCATGGCAATGACGCCAACGGCCGCGAAGAGCACACGCGGCATCGACAAGCAGCACTGGCTCTACATCGCGGTGATCGTCGCCGTCGTGGCCGGCATCGCGGTGGGCCTGATCTGGCCCGAGTTCGGCGCCTCGCTGGCCTGGATCGGCAAGGGCTTCGTCGCGCTGATCAAGATGATGATCGCGCCGGTGATCTTCTGCACGATCGTGCTCGGCATCGGCTCGATCGCCAAGGCCGCCACGGTCGGCAAGGTCGGCGGGCTCGCGCTGGCCTACTTCCTGGTGATGTCGACCTTCGCCCTGCTGATCGGCCTGGTGGTCGGCAACATCCTGCACCCGGGCGAGGGCCTGCAGCTCGGCAACACGGGATACGAGGTCGAGGGCGAGGCGCAGTCGACGACCGACTTCATCCTGGGCATCATCCCGACCACGCTGGTGTCGCCGCTCGTGGGCGAGTCGGTGCTGCAGGTGCTGTTCGTGTCGCTCCTGGTCGGCTTCGCGCTGCAGCAGCTGGGCTCGCGCGGCGAGCCGGTGCTCGACGCCATCCGGTCGTTCCAGACCGTGGTCTTCCGCGTGCTGACGATGGTGCTGTGGGTGGCCCCGATCGGCGCGTTCGGAGCGATCGCCGGCGTCGTCGGCGCGACCGGATGGGGCGCGGTCGTCTCGCTCGCGACCCTGATGGTCGGCTTCTACGTGACGTGCATCCTGTTCATCGGCGTCGTGCTGGCGGCGGTGCTGTGGTTCGCGGCGCGGATCAACATCTTCTCGCTCATGAAGTATCTGGGCCGCGAGTACCTGCTGATCGTGAGCACCTCGTCGAGCGAGTCGGCGCTGCCCCGCCTGATCGCCAAGATGGAGCACGTCGGCGTCTCGAAGCCCGTCGCGGGCATCACCGTGCCGACCGGCTACTCGTTCAACCTGGACGGCACGGCGATCTACCTGACCATGGCGTCGCTGTTCATCGCGACCGCGATGGGCACGCCGCTCACGGTGCCCGAGCAGATCGGCCTGCTGGTCTTCATGATCATCGCGTCGAAGGGCGCGGCGGGCGTGACCGGCGCGGGCCTGGCGACGCTGGCCGGCGGCCTGCAGACCTACCGCCCCGACCTGGTCGACGGCGTCGGCATGATCACGGGCATCGACCGCTTCATGTCGGAGGCCCGCGCGCTGACCAACTTCACCGGCAACGCCGTGGCCGCCGTGGTGATCGGCGCGTGGACCAAGGAGTTCGACCGCGACCGCGCCCTGGAGGTGCTGCGCGGCGAGCTGCCGTTCGACGAGCGCACCATGGTCGGCGACGGCCACGGCGAGGTGCCCGAGGGTCGGATCGAGGACTCGCTGCTGGAGCTCCCGGAGGACGGCCAGGGCCCGTCGCCCATCTCGGCGCCCATCCCCACGGGGGCGCGGCGCTGATCCGACGCGAGGGGGACGATGGCGGCGGTCCGGGGGGACCGCCGCCATCGGCATGTATGAGGAGGTCGACCGTCGTGCGAGCGGAAGCGAGTCGAAGCGGCGCCGCGGCTCCCGACCGGCCGGGAAGCTCGGCCGCGTTTCGACTCCTCGCTGGCGCTCGTCGCTCAACGAGCACGGCGGGGGCCTCAGAGCGCCCGATACACCCCGTCGCGCAGGACCGGGACCGCGTCGAGGTCGTCGACCTTCGCGGCGGCGCGGACCTGCTCGTGGCGCGGGTCGCCCTCGAGCTCGCGGCCCGAGCCGCTCGCCGTGAGCAGGTGCTTGACGGCGCGGCGCAGCGCGGCGAACGACTCCGCGGCGGCCACGGCCTCGGGCGACGAATGGTCGATCCCGAGCGGGGTGAGCGCGTCGATCACGGCGCCCGCGCCGAGGTGGTCCTCGACCGCGAAGCGCAGGTCGCCCTCGGGCGTGCGCTCGCCGGCGGCGATGACCGCGATGCTGGTGCGGGCGCTGCGGCGCTCCTGCTCGGCCTTGATCGCGCGCGCGACGGCCGAGGCGTTGCGCAGCGCGGCCGCCAGGACGAGCGGGCGCTCGCCGTCCTCGCGCGGCGGCAGCTCGGCCAGCTCCCGCGAGATCGCGCCGCCGTTGGGGCACCGCGACTCGGCGACGACGACCTCGCCGCCCTCGGCGACGGTCACGGCCGCGTTGGAGGCGAACCGGATGACGTCCACGACGACGTACACGTCGGCGGGCGCGAGGCGACGGAGCCCCTCGAGGCCCCAGTCGAGGCGGACCTGGTAGCTGGACTGATCGAACGGCGAGCTCACGGATCCCAGCGTAGGGCGCATCCGAAGCCGGCCGATCCCGTGTGTCGCGGGGCGTCATCCGCACCCGTGTCTCACTTCGGCGCGGAATCGGGGCCGGATTCCGCGTTGAAGTGAGACATGGATTCGGGGATGACGCGGCGCGGGGGCGGATGCCAGAGTGGCGGCATGCGGATCCTGCAGAAGCTGGTGCTCGACATCGATGCGGATGCGGCGTGGCGCGCGCTGCACTCGCCGGCCGCGCTCGCCGAGCTCTACGGCCCCCTGCTGCGGGTGGAGGCGATGGCGGCCGACGGCCTGCCGGTCCGGTGGGAGCACGGCTCGGACGCCCCGGTGCGCTACTCGACCGCGGGCCTCGGGCTCGGCGCGCACCTGATCTCGATGCGTGACCGGACGAAGACCGACGCGAACGGCCCCGTGCGGATCCTGCGCGACGCCGGCATCCCACTGACGGGCCCGCTCGCAGGCCTCGACGCGTGGGACCACCAGATGGCCGTCGCGCCGCTGCCCGGCGACCCGTCGCGCACGCTGTGGCGCGAGCGCCTCGTGATCCGCGGGGCGGTCGCGCCGCTCCTGTGGCCGGCCCTGTGGGCCGTGTGGCAGTGGCGCGGCGCGCGCCTGAAGCGCCTCGCCCCGACCTGGGCGTACGACGGGGAGCCGGTCGAGCCGGACGCCGCGGATGAGTGAGATCGCCGTCCGGCGGGCGCTGCCGGACGACGCCGAGGGCCTGGCGAGGGTGCACGTCCGCACCTGGCAGATCGCGTACGCGGGGCTCGTGCCGCAGGCGGTGCTGGACTCGCTCGACATCGCGGCCCGCACCACGCGCTGGCGCGCCATCCTGGAGGGCCTCGACCAGCAGGGGCGGACGTGGGTCGCCATCGAGGGCGACGAGGTGATCGGCTTCAGCTCGTCGGGACCGGCGCGGGGCGACGACCCGCCCTGGCCGCTCGAGCTGTGGGCCCTGTACGTGCACCCGAAGCGGCACGGCTCGGGCGCCGGTGCACTGCTGGCCGACGCGGCCCTCGGCGAGCTGCCCGCGTTCCTGTGGGTGCTCGAGGGCAACGCCCGCACCATCCGGTTCTACGAGAAGATCGGCTTCGCGCTGGACGGCGCCCGCAAGGACGACGAGGTCGGCGGCGTCACGCTGCACGAGCTCCGGATGGTCCGCGGCATCTGAGCGGTCACCCGCCCGTCCGTGCGACACAACGCAGGACCTGGGCGGGGGTGACGGCGTGTCGGGCCGGAGAACAGGCCGAACACGCCCGGGATGCGCGAGAAGTCCTGCGTTGTGTCGGAGACAGTGACGGCCGC